>Ga0100385_1003290_pt1 | contig 14522 bp, 6 predicted proteins | sample CryGeymeta201509_FD_81543 | JGI IMG/M metagenome (GOLD analysis project Ga0100385, IMG submission 81543) | Groundwater microbial communities from Crystal Geyser aquifers in Utah, USA - Crystal Geyser metaG 2015-09 | ecosystem: Environmental > Aquatic > Deep subsurface > Groundwater | place: USA... | reverse complement strand
TTAAAGAGCGCCCAAACAGTTTTTAAAGAAAAAGTTTTATTGGCTGGATGCGGAGAAAATTTTCCGTCGGCTAAATTGATAATTCCGCTATCTTCTGTTCCAATTAAAATTGATTCATCTGTTTCAATAATTGCCCAAACATCCGCCTTCAGCTTTGTTTTATCGTAACGGATAAAGTTTTCGTCTTTCAAAACACTAATACCATTCGTTGTTCCGATCCAGATATCGTTTTCAAAATCTTCCATTATTGTCCAAACAGAATTATTAACCAGTCCTTTCTCTTTAGTATAATGAACAAATTGTTCGCCGTCGAAATCAAACAAACCTTCGGTTGTACCAACCCAGATTTTTTTTTCTTTATCTTGATATAATGACCAGACCGCTACGCTGTTTAAGCCTGCTGCTTTAAAGATTTTGATTTTATTATTTGAAATTGCACACAATCCCTCTGCTGTACCAACCCAGAGTTTATCGTCATCATCCCAAAGGAGAGACCAAACAGAAGTGCTGGCGAGTCCGTTATCTTTTGTAAAGACATTTGTTTCTTCCGCTCTAAGATGTATTAATCCCATTCCGCTGCCAATCCAGATAGTGCCATCACGATCTTCTGCAAAACACCAAACTTCATTCTTTTTCGGCAGTGAATTTATTTTCACTTCGCTAAATATTTTGCCGTTAAAAGTATAAGCGCCGGCATCTGTTCCAATCCAGATCGTTCCTTTTGAATCTTCAAAAACCGTATATATAACTGAAGATTTTAACTCTGAGTTTTGTGGAGAATAATTATAAAAGATTTTACCGTCGTATCGGGTGAGTCCGCCGTTGGTTGCTGCCCAGATGTTTCCCTTTATATCCTGTATTAATTTATAGACTACATTACCGCCAATTCCGTTGCTTATGTTAAATCGCTGAAAATTTATTCCGTCAAATTTATTAATCCCACCGCCGTTCGTGCCGATGTATATAAATCCTTTTTTGTCTTGAATGATGGAATAAATTTGCGCTTCATTAAGTCCACTCCGCGTAGACAGATTAATAAAATTAACCTGCTGTGCGAATGCATTAATAAATGATACTATTACTAAAAAAAATATCTTCATCTTAAAATAAACACCGAATTAATTTGCCGGTAATGAAAAGATGAACGATGTCCCTTCACCCGGTTTACTTTCGGCACGAATTGTTCCATTATTTTTTTCAACAAAATCTTTACACAATAATAAGCCTAATCCAGTCCCTTTTTCAACACTATTAACGCTCTGTTTAATATCCATACCCATTTTAAAAAGTTTATGCATTTCTGATTCGGGAATTCCGATTCCTGTATCCGAAATGCTTATCTCAACAACATCATTAATCTGCACGGCGCTTAATGTAATGCTTCCGCCTTTAGGCGTAAATTTTAGTGCGTTAGAGATCAAATTTCTTATAACAGTATCTATCATTTGCGAATCGGCAAAGACATTTACAGAGTCATCTATTTGAAGGACTAACGAGATATTTTTAAACTTTGCATTGTTAGAATATAAATTAATAATCTGCCGTGCAAGGCTTTTAATTTGAAAACTTTCCGGTTTGAAATCGATAGCTCCGCGCTGCAAACGCGACCAATGAAGAAGGTTCTCCAATAAATTAAAAACGCTTTTTACTGTCGTTGAAATCATTGTGGAATATTCTTTTATCTCTGCGGCGGTCAAGCTATCCGATTCCGTTGCAAGAATTTCTGAAAAACCAATTAAACCCGTAAAGGGGCTGCGAAGATCGTGAGAAATAATGGAAAAGAATTTATCCTTATCAGCATTAAGCTGTGTAAGTTTTTCTTCAGACTCGCTCAATTTATTCGTAAGCTCAATCATCTCTACAGCATGCTGTTCTATAACATCACGACTGATCTGCAGCTCCTCTATATATTTATTAAGTTCTTCCTCGGTAGTTTTAATGAGACTAATATCCCGGATGATTCCAATTGAATAGCAAACTTGATTTTGTAAAATTGAAGTTAAAGCTATCTGAACCGGAAATATTGCTCCGTCATTTTTCATCGCATATAATTCAAATAACTCTTTAACCGGTTCTGCTGATGATTTAGTTTCTATAACTTCAAATTCTTTTTCAAAAAGATCAGCATAACGCGGAGGCATAAGGAGAGTTGTTAATTTTTTACCGATCACCTCTCCAGAAGAATAACCGAACATTGAAGCAGCAGAATTATTCCAAAATAAAATTTCCAAAGAAGCATTTGCTATAAAAATTGCGTCAACAGAATGCAAGAGGAGTTCATTGATGGTATTTTCAGTCAGGTTCTTAGACTTATCAATATTCTCATTAAAGATCTCTCCTTTCCAAATTTCAGACAGGGAATTTTTAGGATCAGATTTTATTTCTGTATTGTTCATTTTATCATCCGGTTTGTGATAATAATATCAATTACTTTACTGATGAAAAATTATTAACCATGAATTCTATCCTGAACGGCAGGAAGAAAATTTCTCAATTTAAAAAACTTCGCCTTCAAAAATATCGGTTTCCGGTTGAAAGAACTTTTTTTTTGAGATTCTTTAACGTCCTCAAAATAACAATTCAAACTAATCTATAATCGTATATTTTTATTTAAAATTAAATTAATTTTTGTTTTGATGGATTGGGGCGCAAAAAAGTAAACGGAGGTAAAAAATTTATCCCCTCAAACCAATAATTATTCCTAATCCGCCTTTAAGAATTTTTTACAATAGGGCATCTCTAAAATCTCAAAATCAATTGTCATTGTGAGTTACCAAAAAAGGCATTGCCTTTATTTATCAAAAGAATGACTTTATCGTCATTGCGTTCCGCTTTGCGGGATTGGGAGCGAAGCAATCTCAAAATCTACACTGGGATTGCTTCATTCGAGGACTCATTCGCAATGACACTTTGTTTTTAGAGATTCCCAATAAATAATTTCAACTTGAAATCTTATCTTTATTTGTTGATTTTACCATCCAAATTTGAAACAGTGGGTTGTTCTTCCCCTCAAATTTATTTTTAAGCTGACTGACTGAAAGCAATATTAAACTTTTTAGTAGAAATGTTTGTTTAACTGATTCAAAAAACACAACAATCTCAATCAAGGATATTAATGAAAAACAGAATTATAATTATTACTCTTATTTTATTCTTTTTAATAAATAATGACTTTTTCGCGCAACAACGACCCGACATGCGACAGGGTATGGGCGGAGGGGAAATAAAAGGGGAAGTTCATGATGCAAATGCTGACGCTCCGATAGAATATGCTAACATTGTTTTATATTCATCCGCCGATTCCGTTCAATTTACAGGCACAATCACAGATAAAAATGGCTATTTTACATTAACTGCAATTCGCCCCGGAAGTTATTATGTTGATATCCTATTTATGGGTTATGAACGTAAAAGAATTAATGACTTAATAATTACCCCCCAAAACCGGCAGATAAACCTTGGTGAAATTATGATAACCGCTTCTGCTATAAATCTTCAAAATGTAGTTGTTGAGGGAGTGCGTTCGCCTGTTACATATCAGATAGATAAAAAAGTTGTTGATGTAAGCCAGATGCCAACGGTAATGTCGGGCAATGCTGCGGATGTATTAGAAAATATTCCTTCCATCACGGTTGATATTGAAGGAAACGTTAGCCTTAGAGGCAGCGGAAGTTTTACGGTTTTACTTGACGGTCGTCCTTCTGTTATTGATGCGCAGGATATTTTACAGCAGATTCCTGCAAGTTCAATCGACAAAATAGAGGTGATCACAAATCCTTCAGCAAAATATGATCCTGAGGGCACGGCAGGAATAATAAACCTCATAATGAAAAAAAATCAAAATGTGGGAATTAGCGGCGTTGTAAATGCAAATGCCGGATTAAATGATAAATACGGTGGAGATTTTATTTTTGAGCATAAAACTCCTTTAATGAAATACAATTTCGGGCTTGATTATAACCGCCGTTTTTCACCGGGCGATTCACGGGAAGAAAGAAAATTAACTTTTCAAAATGTCACTTCATTTCAAAATTCCACCGGAAACATGGAGAGGGGAAGAATATCTTACGGCTTGCGAGGCGGCATAGATTTTTACATTGGTGATAATGACGTGATTGGTTTTAGCGGTCGGTTTGGCGATCATAAAATGCAAAACAGCCGGACAGCAAATTATACGGTGTGGAACGACACGAATTCTAACAAGACTTACTTTAATAGTTTCAGCGATGGAGGGCACGGCGGTAGTAATTATAGTATTAATTCCAATTACCTTCATAAATTTAATTCGGGCGGACACGAACTAAACGTGAATCTTTCTTTTGGTAATCATAACGGTGATGAAAATTCATTATCCGGCGATTACACAAATGACGTTCAATTCGGGGGTAAAAAAACTATTACATCCGGTCCGGAAAATGAACTTGAAGGCAAAATTGATTACACTTTGCCATTTGGCGAGAACCGGAAATTTGAAGCCGGCGTTCAGGGTCAAAGTGAATACTCGGAGGAAGATAATCAATTGTTTGATTATGACGCAGCCGCGAATGATTATTTGTTTCAACCTAACTTTAGTTACAAAACAAAAAATAAAAATAGCGAGTTTGCTGTTTATTCAATTTATGGAGACCAATGGGGGAATCTCGGATTTCAGGGAGGCTTAAGGAGCGAATACACGTTTAGAGATATAACGCTCGAACAGCAAAATCAACAATTTAAAATTGACAGATGGGATTTTTTCCCGAGCGCACATTTTTCATATAAATTTTCAGCGTTAACACAACTGATGGCAAGTTATACACGCCGCATAGAAAGACCAAGAAGCTGGCACCTTGAGCCATTCTTAACATGGATGGATGCTAATAATGTGAGACGTGGAAACCCCGGTTTGCTGCCTGAATTTATTGATGCTTATGAAACGGGATTTCAAACATTCATCGGTAAAGTAAATTTGTCAAATGAATTTTATTATAGAGTTACTAATAATAAAATTGAAAGAGTTCGCTCGGTTTACAGCCAGAATGTTACGTTAAATACTACTGAGAATGTTGGGAAAGATTATGCTCTCGGAACCGAATTTATGATGATGGTAGATCCGCTTGAATTCTGGACTGTGAACCTTATGGGCAATCTTTATGATTACAAAGTTGAAGGCATTCTGAACAATCAGGATTTTTCGCGTAGAAGTTTCAACTGGAGAACACGTTTCAGCAATATGATCAGAATTGCAAAGGAAACACAACTGCAGGTAAACTTTATGTACAATAGTCCAACGGTTTCTTCGCAAGGAAGATCGGAAGGCTTTAGCATGGTTGATGTTGCCGTGAAGCAGGATTTCTTTAACCGTCTGCTTTCATTAACACTGCAGGTTAGGGACATCTTTGCAACCGCAAAACATGAGTTCACAAGTGAAGGACAAAATTTTTATACTTATAATTATTTTAACCGCGAGTCTCCGATGGTAATGTTGAATTTAAGAATAAACTTTAATAACTATAAAGAGAAAAACCGCGAAGGAATGAACAGCGGTGACGAAGGCGGGTTTGAGGAGTTTTAATTTTTTCTAAAAAAAGTTAAAGCCGGCATCATTCATTAGTTTGAGCCGGCTTTTTTTATTAAAAATCAAAATTTTTAATATACAATGCAATGCTTTCATATTTCCGGTTATTTGAAGGTAGTGTATTTTGATAAACAGCATAGTTCAAATTTGCTCTGCTATATTCGAGAGTAAAATGCCCGGTTATATAATTTAAAACTTTATTCTCTGTAAAAGCGCATAATAACTTCAACAGTCCTTCTGTTGAAATTCCCACCCCTTCTGTTTTTATAATTTGATATTGTCGTCCATTCACTCTTCCGGTTGAATAGGTTATTGTCTCAAATAAACTGATAGTATGCGCTTTATGTACGACAATGTTTTTATCACTTACCAAGGAAATTAAATGTTTCCCCGGTATTAGTTTTCCAAACATTCCATCATACTTAATACCGGTGGTGTCCCGTTTTACCAAAATATCATCCGCTTCACCGGTGAATGAGTAATCAATTAAATTAAGTTCAACATTTTTAATTTGTATATCCAAACCGAAGTTTAAATTGTATCCTAAGCGCGCGATTCTGGGCAGCGGATCGGATTGTGCGGGATCAAAAAAATATACTTTCTCGCCTATGTTATTGATTGCATACCCAAAACTGAAATTAGATTTTGGTTTAATTGTATAACCATTAATATTAAAAATGGTTTTGTTAAACCACAATTCTGATAAAGGAAGAATTACGAGTGCGCCCAAATCAATAGAAGTTCCGTCTGCTTCTGCGTCTTTTATTCCATTTGCAGTAATTTGTTTTGTCAACAAGGAGTGAAACATCTTTAAAGAAAAACCTAAATTAAAATATGCAAAATATTTATAGCCGGCGCCCAGGCTAATACTGTTATACGAATCCTCAGGCTCATATTCAATTAATGCAGCCGGACTTTGAGAACCGGTAAACGTAAACTTGCCATAATTTAGATATGAGTGAACAAAACCGACGCCAATCGTCAGAGGAATGGACTTATTAATTTTATTAAAATCATATCCTGCTTGAAGTCCGTAACTTCTTGTAGTTATCGGTAAAAATGCGGGTATGTTGGTTATTGAAGGCATAAATGAAAATGCAAAATTGTTAAACCGGGAAGAATAACCAAGCTGTGCCGGATTAAAATAAAACCCCAGCGCTTCTGTTGTTAGGTTTGCCGTGCCGGTTTGCCCTGCTGCGAGCAGAGGAACAGAAACCTGATCGATGAAAAACGGAAATATTACTTCGCTCTGCGCAAATGCGAAATGATTGCTTACCAATAAAAACAAAATTGCCGAATAGATATTTACTCGCATATCAAAACTCCTTTATAGCAAAGTTTACTCGATTATTAAACCAACTATTTTTAAGAATGCAACCTTAAATGTTTGTTAAAATAATAAAGATCGTTATTTCTTCCAAAACAAACCGGGAAGCAATTCTTATGGATTCTTTACTGCTTGCGGATAGAAGCATGAGTATCCTCTTGAAGTTGTACATTAAATTTTGTTTGATGCTTCTACAAAGCACAATATTTTAATATTGAAATCAAAATGAAAAATTGCTGACATGTAAAGAAATGCTCTTATACTTCCGTATACTTGATTTGGGAAGAGGGAAATATGGGTGATTATAAGTTGCACTGTTATATTCGACTGAAAAATGTTCAGCTATAAAATCAATAATTATGTTCTCGGTTATCAAATTTAAAAGTTTAAATATTCCCCTGCTTGAAATGCCAACGCCTTCAGTACTTATATTTAAATAATCTCGTCCGGTCATTCTTCCGGTTGAATAAGTAAAAGATTCGAGTAAATTAAATGTGTGTGCTTTATGGATGACCACATCACCATCACTTTCGAGCAAGATTAAATGTTTAGCAGAAATAATTTTTCCAAACATGCCTTCATAACCAATTTTATTCGTTGAATCCTGGTTGACGATCAAAACATCTTTGGTAATAATATCATCCGATTCTGCGGTAAAAGAATAATCGATTAAGTTTATTTGATCGCGCTCAGTCCGCAAGTCAAATCCCAGATTAAAACTGTATCCAATTCTTGCTGTCCTCGGCAGCGGATCAGTATATGAAGTACTAAAATAATAAACATTATCTCCAAAATTATCGATTGCATATCCAACACTAAAATTAGCTTTAGGATAGACCGGGTAATCTGCACTCGTGAAAATTTGTTTAGTAAACCATAATTCGCTTATGGGAAGAATAATGAGTGTTCCGAAGTCATAGCTTGTTCCTTTATACCTAAACTCTTTAGAACCGTTGGGCGTATAAAATCCTGTTAGAAGTGAATTTAGTTTTTTTAGGGAAATACCCAAATTGAAGTAAGCAAAATATTTATATGAAGCACCAAGGCTAATACTGCTGTAAGCATCTTCCGGTTCTACATCTGTCGCAATTTCACTTCCCGAATAATCTTCTCCAAACTTAATTTTTGAGTGAATAAATCCGATACCTACGGAGAAGGGGAATGAGTCATTTAATTTTTGAAAATTAAATCCAACTTGTAAACCATAACTTCTAATATTTAAGGGCATGTATGAAGGTATTTCAGTTTGCGCTGGCATAAAAGAAAATGCAAAATTATTATACCGGGAAGAATAACCAAGCTGCGCCGGATTGTAATAAAATCCAAGTGCGTCAATTGTTAAGTTTGCTGTACCGGTTTGCCCTGCTGCGATCAGCGAAACAGAAACTTGATCATACAAAAAAGGTAGTGCAGTATCATGCTGTGCGCAAATACGAAATGAAATAATAATGCCAATTAGTATGGTTGAAGAAATTTTACTATTCACACATCACCTCTTTTCATTTTGTTGATAACCCAATCATAAAAAACAATAACAAATTGTTTCTAAACTAAATTAGTTTTTAATCAATTTACATAAAGTATAAAAAAGAAAACATGATTTTTTGAGTACAGGTCTATTTCTTTTATAACTGTCACAATTATTTTGATGCTTCTATAAAATAATATTATTTTGTTATTAGAAATTATTATCAAATTGTTAGGGCAGAAATGAAAATTAAAACACTGAATAAAAAATCTTCAACAGTCATAGCCGCAATGCTTTTTTTAGTTCTAACTGCAAATGTGTCTTTCAAGCCTGACGAAGGAATGTATCCTTTAAGCGAAATAAGAAAGTTAGATCTTAAAGCCGCGGGTTTAAAAATTGACATCAATGAAGTTTATAACCCGGATGGTATTAGTCTTATTGATGCGCTGGTAAATGTTGGCGGATGTACCGGTTCTTTTGTTTCCAAGGATGGATTAATCATCACAAATCATCACTGCTCTTTTGGCGCAGTTTCTCGCGCAAGCACGACTGAAAAGAATTATCTTGAAAACGGATTTAAAGCAAGCACAACAGAGGAAGAAATTCCTGCTCAGGGAATGATAAGCAAAATTACAGTCGGGTACGAGGATGTTTCCGAACAAATATTAGAGGCTGCCAATGAAGCAAAAAATGTTTCCGGGCGAACCGATGCAATCCGAAAAAAAATTAAAGAGATAACGAAAGAAGCCGAAGAAAAACAACCCGGCATTGTTGCTGAAGTAAGCGAGATGTTTTCGGGACAAACTTATATTCTATTCAAGTATCAAATTTTCAAAGACGTAAGATTAGTTTATGTTCCTCCGCGAAATATAGGCGAGTTTGGCGGTGAATCAGATAACTGGGTTTGGCCTCGTCATACGGGCGATTTTTCTTTCGTCCGAGCTTATGTAGCTCCCGATGGCAGTCCGGCTGAATATTCAAAAGACAACATTCCTTTCAAACCGAAAAGATATTTGAAAGTAAATCCTAATGGAGTTGATGAAGGCGATTTTATTTTTATTCTCGGTTATCCGGGCAGAACATTCCGTCATCAGCCATCGCAGTTTTTAATGATGCAGCAAAATTATTCCATGCCTTATATTCAAAATCTTTATCAATGGTTAATAAAACTTTATGAAGAGAGGGGAGAGAACGATCCTGAGTTTGCGCTTGATTTTGCTTCGAGAATAAAAGGATTAGCAAATACGGAAAAGAACTACCGCGGCAAATTAAAAGGACTTCATCGTCTCGATCTTTTAGACAAAAAACAAAAAGAAGAAAAAGAACTTCAAAAGTTTATTGAAAACGATAAGCAATTGAAAGAAAAATATGGTGATGTTCTTGGTAATATAAAAATGGTTTATGATGAAATACTTCAACTTGGACGCGTGCCTTTGTTCCTTTCACAATTAATGCGGCATGCTACTTCAATCCGCCTTGCAGCGCTGTTGAACGACTACCGGGAACAATTCAAACTATCAGAATCGGAAAGACCATCAATATTTAAGGAAGATAACCGTAAAGAATTGATAAAAAGAATCGACGATATTTATAGCTTCTTTTACCCGGAACTTGATAAAAAAATTATTACTAAAATGTTGCTTGATGCCGCATCGTTTCCTGAGGGCGAGAGACTTACTAAATTAGAAGCCTTCCCTTTAGAAGATAATACAAAAAACAGGATTGATGAAAATGTCGATAACATGATTTCTAATTCGGTAATCAATAACAAAGAAGCATATAAAGCGCTGTTTGAAAAATCGGAAGAAGAAATAAAAGATTTTAATGAGCCGCTTCTTCAATTTGTTGCCGCTATTGAAGCAGAGCGAAAACATCTCGAAGAGGCAGGCAAAGAGAGAGAAGGGAAGTTGAACTTACTTCTTGCTGAGTTTATGGATGCAAAAAAAGTTTGGCTTAATAAAGCATTTATTCCCGATGCGAATGGAACGCTGCGTTTAACTTACGGTTACGTGCGCGGTTATGCACCGTCCGATGCAGTTTATTTTAAACCGATAACCACACTTGGCGGCGTTATTGAGAAGGGTGAAGAAACGGGCGACTATAAACTTAATGAGAAAGTAAAAGAACTTTTCAAGAAAAAAAATTTCGGTCGGTTTAAGAATGAAAAACTAAACGATGTGCCGGTTGCAATTTTATATAACACAGATACGAGCGGCGGAAACTCCGGCAGCCCGATATTAAATGCACACGGCGAAATTATAGGCGTTAACTTCGACCGTGCATTCGAAGCAACGATTAACGACTTTGTATGGAGCGAAGATTACAGTCGTTCTATCGGCGTGGATATCCGGTATGTTCTTTGGGTAACACAAAAAGTAGGCGGCGCCGATTTTCTTCTGAAAGAAATGGGCGTAAAGCTTTAAAACAAGATTACATCCCGCAAAAGAGCGTCAATAAAACTTAGCCGCTCTTTTGCAGTTTAAACCCTTCTTTTGATACCCCGAAGTTTGATTGTTATTAAAGAAACCTAACCGGATAATTTCACACTCATCTTTAGTCATCTTCTAAGGTTTTCAAATACGTTAATGGCGGTGCAACTTTGTAATGAATTTTAGCAACAAAGTAATCAAAGAGTAAAATTTACCGGCAACAAATACGTGTTCACGAATAAAACATCAAAGTATGATTTGCCATCGAATGAGGAATGAAACAATTCTTGTGTAAGAATGATTGAAATGTTGTGATAATTAAGCAAAATTAAATGATGAGAATCTTTACTTCCCTTTGTTTAACAAACTTTCCATAATTTATCTGAATATTTTAATGGTGTGTTCAATGGCACTATTGTTGAAAATATTGATGGATGTTATTTGTGTGTGCGTCAGGTTTTTGTCTATGCTGCGATTTATAAAACAATTTTAATTTTTAGGAGATTCTATGGAAATATCTAAACTTGCATTTTTGGAAACCTATACACTGGAAAACAATGAAGGTATTATGGGCGCTATTCTTGTAACGGACGCCGATACTAAACCTCTTGAGTTCAGAGTTACTGCACCCATTCGTCCCACAAACTTTCAGAAAACTCTTTACAGAAATGTATTGATGGAGCACATCCTTGTAGAGCTTGTTTCGGTGCCGCTGCTAAATGCAATAAACGAGCAGATTGATTTAATTCTTGTGCGCGACCCTTTATTCCTTGGGGTAAATGATAAACAGGGAGTAAGGGTAATAAAAGTGTTTGATGAAAACGACAAAGGATTGAACGGTAAAACTAACGGAGCGGTTAAAATAGGCAGCGACGGGAACTCAACTATTTTCGTTGATACTTCCAAAAAGTTTTCCGATGAACTACCCGACATTAAAGATAAACTAAAAAACCTTGCTGACAGCAGAAATCTTATTGAACCATTTGACCGTTTGAAAATAGCGTGCGAACAGGTTCATCTTCAAAAAACCGGTGATTAGTGACTCTTACCAAATCACTTCGCAAGCGGGCGGCTTCATCAGTTTCTTCCTTTGAAGTTCCGGAACAATTTCACTGGCATAAATGGCTGCGGGGAGGACCGACTCCGGACTTTTATGAAGTAGAGCCTCTATTCACAAGGGTAATGGATACCGTATATCTTAATAAATGGATCGCTTTACCGGGTACTTCCGGATACAAAACCAAAATTTCAAAAGTCCGACTGCCCAAAGTTGCAAAAAAATATTTCCTTCAGCCGGTAAAAACAAACGCGGTATTTTTTAGTGCGGGCAAACCTTCAGTAAAAAGGTTTGAACTTTATGGAATTGATAAAGTTGAAATTTATTTTTCTTTTGTTAAAAACGAAAAAAAAGATGGTCTTTATTATTTTATAGAAAAAGAAGATCAGCAAAAAGTAATTTCGCCTCAGGCAGGAGTTGAAGAAATAAAAAATTATTTTTTTAACAAAAATATTAAATCAAAAGAATATGAATCCTCATTTACACTGCCGGAAAGTTTTAGGTATAACTTTGAATACTCCGGATTGCTGATAAGAAATATAAAACTAAAAAATAATGTTGAAGTAAATGAAATAAATAACTATAAAATAGAACAGCCAGTCGTAACCAATCAACTTGCTTCGTTTGTTACAGTTATTTATAATATAAACATTTTAACTTGTAAGGAGTTTTCAGTCCCGAAAACAACTGCATTAAACGGAATAAATTTTTATCCTTTAATAAAAATTCCGAAAATTTTCAAAGTAAAAAATTTAAATTTCAGTTCGACGTTCAACTCGTTTCCGGTTAATCGAATTGATGCCAAACTTCTTAACCTCCCCGGGCTGACACAGATTAATATTCCTTTTTTGCATAAGGTAGCTGATATTTTTACTTCATCTCGTACAGAAATTTCCTATATTAACACCTCTTTTGAAAAAATTGATGCTATTGTGGCAATAGAAAATATATTATCGATGGAAAATTTGCTGCAAGACAAATATGAACATTTATTGAAACCTGAAATCAAATTGGGAAACGAAGAATATAAAGAAATATTTAAAAGCCTTTACAGCTATCAGGAAGATGCTGCATTATTCCTTTTAGAAAACAAACATGGTCTAATCTGCGAGCAGCTCGGCATGGGCAAAACCGTTGAGATCTGTGCAGCGCTCCGCATTTTGCAAAAGAAAAAAGAGTGCAAATATGTGTTAATCATCTCCCCGGCAGAATCAATTGGTGACTCAGTATTAAGTGACGCCACGGGAGAAAATATCGGCTGGCTCGGACATCTTTTAAGGTGGTTCCCTGAAATTTCTCCCAAAGTAATTAAAGGAGACCGTTCAGAAAGAAGAGAATTGTGGCAGCGGCCTGCATTATTTAGCATTATAAGTTACAAACAGTTTATTGATGATCTTGATGAGACATTAAAGGACGGCAAACTTCTTTCCCGGTTCGACTGCATAATTGCGGATGAAGTTCAGTATATTGAAAAAGAAAATTTATTAACAAAATTAATAAGACTGGTTAATCCACAAAATTTCTGGTTTACCACGAGCCTGCCTTACGCAAATCTTTCAAAAATTTTGGAGTTTGATAAAAAAGCATCTGCTGAAGTAAACGCCGTATTAACAAATAAACACGAACGTATTAAAGAGGAAGTTACTGATTTTATTCCCGATGTTCTCCGGCAGGATGTATGGTTAGAACTTGACCCCGAACAGAAGTACGAATATGATGTTGCACTTTCAAATACACGCGATCAGATAAGTGAATTATATACCTCCGGAAATCCTTACCGTTTTCAGGCAAAAATATTTTTTCTTCTTCATCAGTTAAAACAGATTTGCAATTTTGTTGGGGAAAATCAACATAGTCCAAAAGCAAAAATTCTTTTGCGACAGCTTGAGATAATTGCAAACAACAAACAAAAAGTTTTAATTTTCACCCAGTACGATAAATTCGGAACAAAGATGATTGGAAGCCTTTTAAAAGAAAAAGGCATACGCTACGTAACTTATCTTGCCGGAATGACGGTACCCGAAATGGAACAGGCAATCATCAGTTTTAGGAAAGATAAAAATATTCCCGTTTTTTTAGCGGGGTTAAGAGCTGCCGGCGTACGTGAAAATATAGCTGAAGTTCCTTATGTTATTCATTTCGATCAATGGTGGAACCCGGTTACGCACTGGCAGATTGAAAACAGAGTTAATCACCCGGAAGATAAAAAAATAAAAGTAACCAACCTTAATGTGTTTAATTATCTTGTAAAAAATACATTTGAAGAAAAGCTAAAAATTAAATTAGCTTCGAAAGGATTACTAGTTCCAAATATTATTGAATCACTATCAGCCGAGGCGGTTACAAAATTAATAAGAGATGATGAGTGGCTCGATATTCTGGGTATAGTTGAAAAAGATGAACGGAAAAATTTCACAGAAATAAAAGAAGTTAAACGATTCTTGTCACCCGATGAATTTTATGAAAAAGCAAGAGGATTTTTTAGTGTTCTTGGATATAAAAATTTGAAAATAGATAGCAGACTTGATGAAGATAAAGTTTTAATACAAGGATCGTATTTCGGAAAGAATAAACAAATTAATATGGTTGCGGCATGTTATTTTGAACCTGGCAGTTCTACTTCATCTATGAAGGACTTTATCGATCATACAGAAAAAAATAAAAATGTAGATAAAATATTTATT
>Ga0100385_1003289_pt1 | contig 14527 bp, 11 predicted proteins | sample CryGeymeta201509_FD_81543 | JGI IMG/M metagenome (GOLD analysis project Ga0100385, IMG submission 81543) | Groundwater microbial communities from Crystal Geyser aquifers in Utah, USA - Crystal Geyser metaG 2015-09 | ecosystem: Environmental > Aquatic > Deep subsurface > Groundwater | place: USA... | reverse complement strand
TAAAATAAAAACCAAGCATTATACAAAAACTTACCAAAGACAAAAGCCATATATAAGGCATTCTAGCTCTTGTCTTATCAGATTTTTTTGCGAGACGAAAAGCAAAAAACAATGAGACTATGATAACCAGTGATAAAAACTTAGCAAAATCAAATTCTGTATTTATATATAACAAAGCGAAAATTGGAATAACAAAGCTTATTATTTTATGAAAAGCTCCATCAAAAAGATTCAAAATACGTAAACCTTTTATTTCTTTCAAAATAGTTTTTGGAGAATAAGTAATGCTTTCTTGTTTGACATTTTTTACCAAAAAAATAGCAAATAAAACTATAAGGACAGCAACTATAATAAAAATATTCAATCCAAATTTCGTCAAAATATAACTACCCACAAAAGGTGCCAACACACCAGCCACAATACCAATGGCCCAATAAAGTGTTACTCTATGTAGTTCTTTCTTATCTTTTGTTTCTCTAAAAAATAAAATATTGTAAACAGAAAAAAACAAAGCACTACTCATTAATTTGAAAATGCTATATATTACAAAAAATGGAAAAGAAATACCAAAAACAAATAATATGGAAAATCCAAAAGCGATAGACAAAAATCCTAAAATAATATTCAAACGAAAATTTATTTTTCTAGCAAAAATTAGATAGAGTGTAGAACAAATAGTAGCAATTGCTTCTGCCAACAAAATTTGTGGAAGAGTTATAGAATTTTGAAAAAATTTTACATACAAAATTATAATAAAACCACTACTGATAAGTGTCTGTATTATTTGAAACCACCAAATTTTGAAATATTTATTAAACACAAAATTATTTCTTAGCAATGAATTCTCTAGCGAATTCTCTATCATCCCAAGGAATCATCTTAGCACCAGCGATACACATACCTTGTTCACTTCCCTTACCAGTGATTAGAATCAAATCCCCTTCTCGCGCCATTTCAATAGCTTTGCCAATAGCTTCTTTTCTATCCAAAATTTTGAAAACAGTTTTATCTAGTTCTTTGCCTTGTTTGATCACGGCTAGAGCAACATCGTCAATAATTTCTTGTGGGTCATCTTCATAAGGATCTTCATCAGTAATAATACAGATATCGGCTCTCTTACCAATCATTTCTCCAAGTTTGAAACGTCTATCTCTATCACGTCCACCACCAGTCGAACCAAAGACATGAATTATTCTACCGATAGGTTTGAGTAGTTCCACAACTTTATAAAGTTTTTCCATAGCCACTGGTTCAAAAGCATAATCAACTATTACTTGAAAACCTTTATCCTTAGCTTCTGTGACAAATTCATTTCTACCTGGAACATTTTTGAAATTACTAACCGCTTTGACAAGTACTTCCCAGGAAATATTCAATTCACGAGCAACAGTAATAGCTCCCACAATATTATAAATATTATGTTCACCATACATTGGTGCAACAAACTTATGATTTTCAATTTCAAAGTGTAAACCATCTTTATCTACACTAGCATTGCTAAACAAAATTTTGTCAGAAATATTTTCTAAATAATTTTTTTCATTTTTATTTCCAAAAATAATTTTATTCTCAAAATTAAACTCTAAAAATTCTGGACTATACTCATTATTACAATTTACAATTGCTGTTTTTCCAGCGAAGACTGGTCCGCCTAGGGTGGAGTTCACTGATAATTTATTACCTAACTTTTTGACACGACATTTTGAAACATATTCAAAAATGTCTAACTTTGCTCGTTTATATGCCTCAAAAGACCCATGCGAGTCAATATGCTCTGGATAAAGATTGGTAAGCATCATCATGTCGTAATTGATGAAACTGTGACGATACTGCAAACGACCTTCAGAAGTTGTTTCTACAATTGCCACATCACATTTTTTTTCTACCATTTCACGCAAATATTTTTGGATTTGCATACGACCCAACATTGTCATTTTTTGATCATTCAGCTTTTCCTCACCAGCAATATAAAAATCAATAGTAGAAAGAGAACCTACTTTTAGCCCAGCACTTTCCAAAAGTTGTCTAAGTAAATAAGTTGTGGTTGATTTTCCACTTGTTCCTGTAATTCCAATTACCAACAATTCTTCCGATGTATATTTATATTTGACAGAGCCAAGCCAAGCAAAAAACAGATGACGTAGGTTTAGAAACTTTTTTGGAAATATTTTTTTGATTATTTTTTTCATATTTGCAACTTTATATATTTTCAAAGAGATAGAACACAAATTTCAGAAGATTACCAGGATAAACCAGGATCAAATCTTGGTAAATCTAAGGTAAATCTTGGCTATCTGTGTTCTATTAGACTGTAAAAATTTAATAAAATACTAACTTTATACACACCTTTTTTTGTTATAAAGAAAAAGTATGTTATATTAATTTCATACCGTGTGTGTAGGAAGAGAGAGTCAAGTCGCAACTACAGCCCCGCCCAGGCAACCGTCACCCCGCCTGATCGTGCGCTGGAAGGAAGGTGGTCCAAATAGCGACAAAATCTCTGTTGGGTCTCAAACCCACCCACAAGCCCAACAAATACGAGAGAACCAACACCTCCTCCTACACACGCGGTTCTCTCATTAACACTTGAAAAAAGTGTTTTTTATTTGGTTAAACTAAGCTCATAAACAATCTGCTCAATTTTCTGAGCTGCCATCTTGGCTTGGTCAAACTTATTACGCAAATAACTAGTTAAGTTAAATTCAATAAGTTCACCAGTAATTTCTTGGGCTATATTAGCACATTTCTTCACTTTGTCCATATCTTTTTCAGTAGCCGATTTGATAGCATAACGATAAAGTTCACCTGGCACATCACAAAGTCCACCAATATAACTACGCTCTGGAATATTCATTACAGTAATTTTACCAAGTTTTCCCGTAGTCAAAAATTGATAAAATAGATTAGCTTCCACATATTCTTCAAGTCCTGCTTTGAAAGAACCTTCTTCTTGAACTTCTGAATATTTGGCATATTTCTTGAGTAAATTTTCCAACAAACTTTTACTATTAGTCAATTTCTCTTCCGCTTCCTTCATATTGTCCCTGTGCATGGCAAAAATGGCCCTTTTGGCATTGTGTAGGGCATCATCTGATGATTTTATCACTTCTCTCCTCACTTCAGCATACTGAAGCAAATTTTTCTTGATACTATTCAAATATTTCTTGTCCATCATATTTTATTATTTAAGCGTGATTTAAAAATTTATTCCTAACTAAAAATATTCCTTTGATTATTTCAATTATAAAGATATTAAGTAAGCCAAAAAGTATTATTACGACCCAATGTCCAAAGCCCAAAGTGCTTGTTTTCAAAAGCAATTGTAATGGTGGAAAGTAAACTGCTGAAACAAGTAAAAACCATCCCAATAAAACAGCTCCAGTCAAATATTTATTATCAAATAAACTCATTTGCCAAACATGTTTTTTCATACTTCGTATAGAGTATATATAAAACAAAGAGTCAATTCCCAAAGCCACAAACATGATAGTTCTAGCAACTCCTATACTAGTTCCAATACTCAGATAATACCAAAATAAGAAGAATAATACCATATTAGAAACTACAGCAATTGTAACAATCATTATTATCATCTCTCTGTCTATAATAGAGCCCGTCTTAGCCCTAGGTTTTTCTTTCATATTGTCTTCAGCCTTTTTGTCAAAAGCCAATGCCATATTTGGAAAAGAATCTTCTATCAAGTTGACCCACAAAATTTGTACTGGCAAAAGAGCCAAAGGTAATCCAAACAAAATACTACCGCCTATCAAAACAATTTCTGTAAAACTACCAGATAAAAGATAAAGTATAACTTTTCTAATATTTTTATAAATATGTCTACCTTCTTCTACAGCAGCGACAATAGTGGAGAAATCATCATCAGTCAAGACTAGACCAGCAATATCTTTGGAAATATCAGTGCCTGAACCAAGAGCTATTCCAATGTTAGCACCCTTTAACGCCGGCGCATCATTGACACCATCACCTGTCATCGCCACTACTTCTCCCTTTCTTTGCAAAACTTCTACAATACGAATTTTATGTTTTGGATCTACACGAGCAAAAATAAATAAATTATCTATTCTATCTGACAATTCAGTATCAGTCATAGCTTCCAACTCTAGACCAGTCAAAATATTTTTATTTTCACATTCAATACCAAGTTCACGCCCAATAAACTGAGCTGTCTTAGGATTGTCTCCTGTTATCATAATAGTTCTTATACCAGCCTGCTTAGCACGTAAAATAGTTTCCTTAGCCTCAAGACGCAAAGGATCAGACAAGGCCACAATACCCAAAAAAACAAAATCATCCAAACCTTGTTTTTCTATTGTCTTTATATTCTTATCTATTTTTTTGTTAGCCAAAGCCAAAACCCTGAGACCTTTTTCAGTAAGGATGCTTTCTTGTTTAATAAACCATTCTTTGGTTTTTTTGTCTAACTTTTTTATTTTTCCATTTTCTCTATAAAAATTGACTTTGACAAAGACACTTTCAAAAGATCCTTTAAGATACAAATTATTTTCTTTTATACCTTCATGCAAAGTAAGCATAAATTTATTTTTACTATCAAAAGGTATTTCGTCAATCCTCTTCAATTTATTTTCTAAATTTTGTTTATCAATACCAATTTTTTTGGCAGAAAAAAGAAAAGCTGAATCAGTCGTGTCCCCCACAAAATTCCAATCTTTTTCTTCTGCCTTTCCATTTTCCAAAAATGAATCATTACATAATACACCAACTTGTAGCAACATCTTCACGTCCTGAAATTTTTTATCTTCCAAATTAAGTAAATTTATTTCTTGATTATCCAATTCATTATTACTAGTAATAACATTTACCAAACGCATTTTGCCTTCTGTAAGAGTTCCTGTTTTGTCAGTACAAATCACACTAACAGAACCCAATGTTTCAGCTGAAATAAGTTTTCTTACCAAAGCTTTACGTTTCAAAATATGTTGCATGCCAATAGCCAGAATCACTGTTACTGAAATTACCAAGCCTTCAGGGATAGCTGCCACAGCCACCGCTACGGCTGTTTCAAACATTTGCAACAAACTATATTCTACTGAATTTTGTAATATACCTAAAACAAAAATAAATATAGCTATAAGAAGCACAACAATCCCAATAACTTTACTCATTTTTTGTAATTGATTTTGCAAAGGTGTACTTTCTTGTAAAGTTTCTTTTACTAAAATAGCTATCTTACCAATTTCAGTATCTTTACCTACATTAGTAATTACAACCATGGCATTGCCATTAGCAATTGTTGTGCCTCGATAAACCATATTAGCCCTACTTGCTAGACCGGTTTCTTTTGATATTTTTTTGTTATTTTTAGTTACCAAAGCAGATTCGCCTGTCAAAACTGCTTCATTTATTTGCAAATTATTACATTTTATTATTCTAGCATCAGCTTGAATTTTTGCACCAACATCTAATAACATCACATCTCCAGGTACCAGATCAGTACTTGATACCAAAACTTTTTTAGCATCACGAAAAACTAAACAATTGTATTTTACAAAATCCTGCAATTTTTCGAGAGCTACATCTGCTTTATATTCTTGCACAAAACCAATTATGACATTGACAAAAACAGTAATCAAAATTACTATCATATCTGTATACTCAGCCAAGATGCCACTAATTATTCCAGCTACAGCCAAAATTAAAATCAATGGGCTCTTCCACTGATTCATAAAGATTTTAGCCTTAGTCATTTTTGTTTTTGAACTCGGCAGATTATTGAGACCAAACGTCTGTAATCGTTGCTTAGCCTCAACTGAGGATAAACCAAGCTCTGCAGATTGCAATTTATCGAAAACCTGTGATATACTGTCTGCGTGATAATTTTTCATAAACAATAAAAGTCTTGACTTTTTAATGAATGTATTATAACATATAAACCATAATTTTTAAATCAAAATGGTCCGGTAGCTCAGCTGGTAGAGCAGTAGCCTTTTAAGCTAACGGTCGTGGGTTCGAACCCCACCCGGATCACTAAAGCAACTTAATACCTAAGTTGCTTTTATTTTTAAACATAATTAGTTCATCCTGGGTGTTTCTTCTTGACGTATTGGTGAAAGTTATTTTTATTCCACCAGTATACCCTAGAACGAAACCCGAAAGGTAACCCTAATTACTACAATTGTAACAGATTTATCCAAAAAATATGTGTGGATAAGTAAAAAATATGCCACAAAAAAACACACCAATGTTCAGTCAGTGTGTTTTCCTGTGAAAAAAATGAATAAAAAAGGTTTTAATTATTTTTATGAATTAATTACTTATCTAATTTGACTAGAACAGAGCAAACAGGAGAGCTTCGCTATAGCCAAATTAACTTTGTGTTTGTGTTGATTTGATATTTTTATTACCTTTCATCATTTGTCTGTGTTCCATACCAAATGGTTTTTCCAATCCCAATTTTTGCTCAATAGCTTCTGCACCAGCTTTGTCCCCTGCTTGCATAAGTTTGTGCATTTCTAGCAATTGAGAAAAATTACTTTCATTGATTACTTCAAGCATTTTTCCTCCCATTGGAGTATTTTCTATTGCTATTTTCCAAGCATTATAATCAGAATTGTTAATGGCTGTTTGTACAGCGTTATTTTGTCCTTTATCAAAATGACCTCTACCCATAACGCCTTTTTGCGGAACAATCTGTGCTGGAAGACCTAGTTCGGCTCTAATAGCCTCGGCTCCTGCCTTATCACCAGACATCATCATTTTTTGCATTTCTACAAATTTTGGAAAATTTGTTTCATTTATTACACTCAAAATTTGTGAAGATCTAGGATTCTTAGACATCAGATCTTTCCAGGTCTGAAAATCCGTAGTATCAAGAAGCTTCTGCATTTCTGCGTGTCTGTCTTGGTTAAAATTTCTTCCAGTCATGCTTGTGTTTTGACCAGAAGGGCCTGAGTAGGCATTGGCAGCAACCGAGCCTATCAGAGCCAAACCCAAAGCGGAAATACCCGCGATAGTTAAGGTTTTCTTGTTCATATTTATATTTAAGTTATCCCTAATAAATCAGGAAGAGAAGTTTTTTACAAACTAGTGTGAATACTAGTTTGTAATTTCTCTTGTACCATCAACTTATTTAATTTCGTTGATGATTATAAAATGTGTAGGTGATATCTCCTATCAATTAATAATACGCAACTGTGGAATGTTTTCTTTCATTATCTGATGATGTATCAAAATACAATCAGCATCATTGTCATCTTCCATATTACAATTCTCCAATGGTTCAGGAAAAAATGGTTTTATCATTTTGGCTTGAATTTTATTTTCAGCTAAAATTTTGCCAACCACCCTTATTCTTTGAGCAAAATCCAAATGTACAAAAGGAGGAAGATGAATACGTGAAATATCTACAAACCAAGTTTTTTGGGCTGGATCCAAAATTTGTAATTCACTTTTATTAAAATCTACAAAAATTATTTGCCCAGCAATAAAGCCTTGCATAGGCCTATTCCACATTTCTTGTCTTTTTTCCATTAGCTGTCCATAAAAAACTACATTATTGTTGAAAAATAATCCTTCAATACTTTCACCAGCTCCAAATACATAAGCTCCACTACCAAGCACAACAGACAAAGCAAAATAAGCCACTACGATTACTGAAAATCTATAACGATAACCAAATTTGGTATGATGAAAATTGTAATAAGCCAAAAAGATAAATAATAAAGATAACAAAACCCAAAAATATGGAATTGCTAACAATAGAAAATTAATTTGTGAAAAACCGGCTTGTATATAAAGACTCCAATCTTCATTTTTCAAATAAAAAATTATCACAGAAACAGCCAGTGAACCAAAGACAACCATCAAAAATGCCAAAACAGTCCAAGCATAACTCTTGAACAAAAATTTGAATCGAGGAGTTGGCTTGATGTGCTTGTCCTTGATAGTCTGCAAAATTTTGTTTCCTATATCTGTCATATTATTAATGTTGTAAATGTTTAAAATGTTTTATCACTTCGTTTGTTGTAAATGAATTCAATTAGAACATCTACAACAATTTCAACATTTATATTTTACTTTTATTTATTTTCTCATAAATTACCAAAAACTTTTTCTTGGCTCTATTTACCAACGTTCCCACAGTTCCAACTGGTTTTTTCAAAATATCTGATATTTCATTATAGTCTTTTTCTTCCAAAAATTTCAAGACCAATACTTCACGATATTTTTTGTCCATTTGATCCAAAATCGTCCTTATCTCATCCTGCAATACTTTCTTATCAAAATGATCATCACTACCCATACTATCAGCCAACCTTACCAAATCATTTTCCTCAAAATATTGCAATGGACGGACTTTTCTTTTCCTAAATTCACTAATAGTCTGATTGCGTACAACACGATAAGCCCAAGAAGAAAATTTCAAACCATTATCAAAACTATTGAGTTTGAGGAACATACTAACAAATGCGTCTTGCAACACATCTTCTGCATCTTCATATTTGACACCAGATATACGAATTATATATGACAAGAGTTTTTTTTCATATCTTTGAACCAAATACAAAAAATTCTCCTGATTTTCAAGACTCATAGCCACTAATTCGTTGTCGGTTTTTTCACTGATAGATTCGTCTGAAACAATCATAAAGACTTATTTACTAGATATTACGTCTATTATGCACTTTTTCTTTCAGAAATTCAATAGCAGATGACTCTAAAAAGCCTTTACTTAAGCAAAATATATGATATCTTTAAATCATCAAAAGTATTGTTCCATTGTCCTATTGCCCCATTGTGATTTTCAATTTGTCAGTGGGTCAATGAAACAATGATTCAATCAATTGTAATGTCTGACTACTTTTGTTATGATAAATCTAATCTTAACTAAATAAAATATGTCTGAAATCAAAAAAGGAATCTATCGTCACTACAAAGGCAAAGAATACGAAGTAATGGGAATAACCAAGTATGAGCCCACTCTTGAAGATCTCGTCCTATACAAACCTTTATACGAGCAAAATATGTGCGATTACTGGGTCAGACCTGTCGCTAATTTTGTAGAAGATGTAGAATGGGAAGGAAAAAAAATGCCACGTTTTGAATTTATAAAAGAAAAAACAGAAAGACCAAAAGTTGGAATTGGTGTAATTATAATGAAAGATAATAAAGTTCTGGTCGGAAAAAGAATTAATGCACATGGTGGAAACACTTACCATTTTACAGGTGGTCATTTAGAATTTGGAGAAAGTTGGAAAGAGTGTGCAAAAAGAGAAACACTTGAAGAATCTGGAATTGTAATAGATAATGTAAAATTTCTAACAGCTACGAATGATTTTTTTAAAAAAGAAAACAAACACTACAATACAATATTTGTTTTGTCTGACTATATTTCAGGAGAACCTGAAGTAAGAGAACCCCACAAATGTCTTGGTTGGGATTGGTATGATTGGGATAATCTACCAACCCCCCTTTTTACTCCAATTGAAAATTTGCTAAAAACAGGAATTAACCCTTTTGAAAATAAATAATTAAAACAAAAAAAACGGCTTCTATCTAGAAACCGTTTTTTATTTTTGCTGACTCTGCTGTGTCTGCTAAAAAAGCTAATTCAAATATTGTTTAATCATTTGTTCTACTTGAGTATATGGATAAGCACCATTGATAGCAGTTTTTGTGCCGTCTGGTCCAATCAAGACTGAGTATGGAGTACCTTGTCCACCAGCAGCCTGACCATCAGCTTCGTCATTTTGAATTTTGGTAGCAAAATCTTTGTTTTGGTAACAAGTATTGAATTTACTCAAATTGAGACCAAGTTGTGTGGCAAATTTTGGTAACAATGTCAGATCAAGGGTATTGTTTGAATTAGTTGTTTTGTAAACTAAATCAGTATATTCCCAGAATTTTCCTTGAGCACCAGCACATTCTAGAGCGTTTGCCTCAGTACGAGCTTGACTGTGAAGACCATCAAGAGGCATATTACGATAAACCCAACGTACTTGATCACCATAATTGGTCATAACCTGTTGCATTGTTTGATGAAATGCTTTACAAAATGGACACTCTGGATCAGAAAATTCTACAATTGTAATTTTGGCATTGGCATTACCTCTAATATGGTCTATTTTAGAATCCACAGCTTTGACAGTAATATTAGCAGGAGCACCATTATTAGCGACAGCAGTATCACTACCTGCAGTATTCACAGCCACATCATTATTGCCATTATTATAAGCCAAGGCACCAGCGTTACCACCTTTCAAAAAGATGCCAAGTAAAATAAAAAATCCTACTGTACAAAGAAGCATGACTCCACCTACCAAACCAAACAAAAAGGTTTGTTGAGGATTCATCACTTCAAAAATACTTTTGTTTTTTTCTTCCATATTTTTTATTAGAAGTTAAATAATTAATAAATTAATGAGTGAGTGTTTATTTTAACATACTACGCAAGATAAGGGAAATATCTTTCCAAAAAATTCAAGTTTACAAAATTTTACTTTACTTAGTATAGCACGCCAGAAATAAATGTACAATTGTGGAAACAAGACTAGTTTTCCACAGATTGACTAAATAACTCTAATATAGTACCATAAAAGTATTAATTTATTAAACTTTATTTATCCACATATGGAAGAACAAATTTATCGTCCAAGTTTCATTGGACAAAAAGTTCCTGATATGGAATTGGAAACTTTCAGTAACAATGACATTGTAAAAATTAACCCAAGTAAAATGGGAGGAAAATGGTCTATCCTTTTCTTTTACCCAGCTGACTTCACTTTTGTCTGTCCTACTGAGCTAGAAGATATGGCTGAGACTTACGAAACATTCAAATCTTTCAATACTGAAATTTTGAGTGTAAGTACTGACACTGTCTTTGTCCACAAAGCTTGGCACGATCACTCAGAAGCTATCAAAAAAGTAAATTTCCCAATGCTGGCTGACCCAACTGCTAAGTTTTCAAAAACTCTTGGCGTTTATCTACCAGAAGAAGGTGTTGATTTGCGCGCCACATTTATCGTCAATCCAGAAGGTGTCATCAAATCTTACGAAATCAATGACAACAGTATTGGTAGAAACTCAGAAGAATTGGTCAGAAAACTACAAGCCGCTCAATTCGTAGCTGAACACGGTGACAAAGTCTGTCCAGCAAAGTGGAAACCTGGTAAGGATACTTTGACACCAGGATTGGATCTTGTGGGGAAGATCTAAATAAACAATTATAAATAAACAAATTCCAAATAATACACAAATAACAAACTACAAATTTGTTTATTGTAAATTGTAATTTATTTGGAATTTGCAATTTGTATATTGTCTATTTTAAATTTTAAACAATAAACCAATAAATTAGAAAAGTTGATTATATCTAATATATTTATTTTTAAGCAAAACATTTATGTTCGAACTACCAAACCTTCCTTTTACCAAAGATTCTATGCCAGACTTTTGTAGTGCTGAGACTTTTGATTTTCACCATGGCAAACACCATGCTGCTTATGTCAGCAAGCTCAATGTGGCAATAGAAGGCACAGACTATGTCGGCAAAGAATTGGAAGAAGTAATCAAAACTTCCAAGAGTGAAAATAATCTAGCAGTATTCAATAATGCTGCCCAACATTTCAATCACAGTTTTTTCTGGTTATGTCTAAGTCCAGAAAAACAAGAAGTGAGTGAAAACTTGATGAACAAAATTGTCGAAAATTTCAATTCTTTAGACAATTTAAAAGAAAAATTTACTACCGCAGCCACTTCTCTATTTGGCTCTGGCTGGACATGGTTAGTAGAGACTAGTGATGGAAAATTGGAAATATTACAAACCAGCAATGCCAATACTCCCCTGACAGAAGGCAAAAAACCTTTACTTACTCTAGATGTTTGGGAGCATGCTTACTACATAGATTTCCGCAACGCTCGTCCAGATTTCATTGCCAAGTTTTGGGATCATGTGAATTGGAAGATAGTTGAGGAGAGAATGGCTTAAAAACATTGAAACACTAAAACATAGAAACAATTAAACAATCTCTTGTGAAGAGATTGTTTTTTATATTTTAATATTTTTATATTTTCATTCACCTAGTAGTCCCTAAGCTTCTTAATCACATCAAAATCCTTAATCTTATCAAGCGCTTTGGATTCAATCTGTCTAATACGTTCACGAGTAACACCAAATTCTTTACCAACTTCTTCTAGAGTATGAGTGACACCATCGTCTAGACCAAAACGCATTTCAAGAATTTTCTTCTCACGAGGAGACAAATCTTTGACAGCTTCTTTGATATAATCTTTGAGTAATTCCACACCAGCGGCTTGAGATGGGCTGACAGATTTCACATCTTTAATAAAGTCTGAAAGTGAAGTATCGTCGTCATCGTCGTCCCCTACTGAAGTTTCAAGAGAAACAGTATCTTGAGAAATTTTGATAATATGTTTGACTTTTTCTATTTCTTCACCCATCTCGGCGGCAATTTCTTCTGGAGTTGGATCACGACCAAGATCTTGAAGCAAATGACGAGAAACCTGTTGCAAACGATTGATTGTCTCTACCATGTGGACTGGAATACGAATCGTACGAGAATGATCAGCCAGAGCGCGCGTGATAGCTTGTCTAATCCACCAAGTGGCGTAAGTAGAAAATTTGTAACCTTTACGATAATCAAATTTTTTCACTGCGCGAAATAAACCAATATTTCCTTCTTGAATAAGATCAAGCATTGACAAAGATTTGCCTACAAATTTCTTAGCAATAGAAACCACGAGACGCAAATTAGCTTCAATCATTTTGCGTTCTGCGTTCTTATCTCCTCTTTCCCGACGCTTGGACAAAGAAACTTCTTCGTCAGCGGTGAGAAGGGGCACTTTACCAATCTCACGCAAATACATTTGGATAGAATCTTGAGAAATATTTGCTAAATCAAAAGATAGACCAGCTCCTACATCAGGTTGGTCACCTTGTAGACCAGTCATGACAATATCACGGTGGGTGTTATAATTATTTCCTAATAATCCACCTTGTTGGGCTTCCACCACAGAAACACTATTTCTATCCATTTGTTCCAAAAATGTTTCATAGACATCTAAATAATTTTCCAATCTATCAAAAAGCATGAGTATTTCATGCTCAGTCAAAAAACCTCTTTCTCTACCCTTCTTGACCAACTTAGAAACCTGGTCAGCTGATGGTATGACAAAATTCTTGTCAAATTGTGATTTGTCAAGTTTTATTACTTGTTTTTGTTTAAATTTTTTAGAATAAATTTTCTTACTAGAGACTATTTTTTTGGCGACCCGCTTAGTATTATTACTTCGGGAAATATTTTTTGCTTTAGAAACCGACCTTCTGGCTACGAATTTCTTAAGCTTTTTAGGAGCTGTCTTTTTAACAGCTTTTTTGGTGGTTGCTCGAGCCTTTTTACTTACTTTGGCTTTTGCAGATTTAGTTGTACTCTTTGTGCCACGAGGCATGGGATTGAAATTAGTTCTACTTAAAAAAGTAAGAACGATAAATAATTTTAAATTCAAAACTATATTAATTTCTGAAAATCTCGCATTAACTCATTCACCCTGTCAACGTCCCCCTCACTTTCTGCCAAAGACAATTCATTTTGGATTCTGTTTCTTTCTTGTTTCAACCATTCTTCTTTAATGGCTTTTGACAAATCTTGCAAATCTTTTTTGGCTTCATCTTCTGTAAATACAAAAAAATCCTTCTCACCCTGCATTAGAAGAACATCGACGATATTTTCTTGATTTTCTTGTGAAAAGTAATCTCTGACATGTGTAATGTCATTATTTCTCTCATTATACATACTTTTTAGCTTTTCGTAAAGCTCATTGTATTTACCTGTGGACAAAGACAAATCTATAGAAAATAGACCAGTCACCACTTTGACAGAATCCTTAAACCGCAAAAACAAAATTAAAAATGTTTTGACCAATCCATCCAGGCGACTTTCTGGCAAATTTATTACTTTTTTTTCTATATCTTTGTCAAAAATTTTCTTTTCAATCAATGTTTTCTCTTCACTCTTGATACGAGTCAAATCATCACGCAAAACACTAATATCTACTCCCAGACGATGACCAAGCTCTTGTAACCAATGATCACGCTCAACTGCATATGGAATATGTTGAATTTTGTCCAATAATTCCGAAGCAACTTGTTGTTTATCTTTTGGGTTATCTAAATTTTTATTGTTAAAGGCTCGTACAAAATACCAATTCATTACTTCACTAGCATTTTTGACAGCTTCAAACCAAACTTCTTTATTTTTTTTGATACACTCATCAGGATCTTTGCCAGCACCTTCAGGAATCTGAATAATCTTGACATCCATACCAGCAGACATAGCCAAACTTATTGTACGTCTAGCAGCCTTTTCCCCTGCCTCATCTGTATCAAAAGCCATACTAACATTATTAGTATATCTCTTTAACAAACCGATTTGTTTTTTTTGTTTTTCAGCATCAGATTTATTAGAATCTAACTCCGCTGTAACGGCTGTTCCTGAAAAAGCCACGACATTAGTCATTCCAACTTGATGAC
>Ga0100385_1003273_pt1 | contig 14592 bp, 14 predicted proteins | sample CryGeymeta201509_FD_81543 | JGI IMG/M metagenome (GOLD analysis project Ga0100385, IMG submission 81543) | Groundwater microbial communities from Crystal Geyser aquifers in Utah, USA - Crystal Geyser metaG 2015-09 | ecosystem: Environmental > Aquatic > Deep subsurface > Groundwater | place: USA... | reverse complement strand
TTCCGCAAATACAACACCCGCAGGCATCAAAGCCTGGGAATGAGTCCCGAGCAAAAGTATCGTGGCGGATTCAAAATGGAGGACGCCGCCTGAGAAACAATTATCCGCTGCTGCCGCCGTCGCGAGTTCGAATTCACCTTGCTTAGCTAAATATTCGCCATATTGTCCGATGTAATAAAAAAAAGGAACTTCCTAAATCGTATACGGATTTTTTGTGATAATACTCTCGCTTTTCAGAGTCATATTTTTTGCCAACGCCGCCAGCCATAACAGACAAAGCAAACATAATCAGGAGCCCAGAAATACTTATAGATTTAAATATCATTTTTTCTTATCCGAGCATTTTTTCACAGCTTCTCTGGCTACACTAAGCATAGCTTTACCAACTTCGGTGACAGCACGGTTTCTATCGTTAGAATTTGTATAAATATGTAAGTTCAATGATGGAACTGCGCTTGGAGGCCCGTCTTTAATTACATCAGCAGTGATGTCGGTCCAAAACAATGTAGTGTTACCTGCATCATCCTTTTCACATTTGAAGTCTGCACTCAGCTCAAGGGTGTCTAAGACCCAGTTTCCTGTATTTATTAACCCAACAGCTGCACCAAATCGACCTAAAAAATCTTTTGCATCGTCTTTGACTGCTAACATCCAATCTAGGTAGTCGGAGCGCTTCCTGGCAGCATCTTTAGTCTTACCTTTGACGTAATCTTTAAGGTAGTCTTTCACATAGCCGTTGGGATCTGACACCGAATAACTCTTCCCTCCTCCAAAATTGGCGGTAAAGGTGAATGATTTCAATTCGATATCTCCCGCCTTATTACAGGGATCAGTAGATAATCCAAACAGATCCCGTGCATTCACCCCATCATTCCCAACAAACCCATAAAGATTCAATCCACCCCGTTCCCCAATCGGATCCCTGGATGGCCAGTCTCTTACGCGAATGCGCGTTACAACCACAAACGCAATAATCTATGCGGCGTTTGCCGAGTCGCGCTTGGGATCGCTGTTTGCTGCGTCCTGAGAACCCTCTCCGGATCGGCGCAGCTGTAATTTCGGCTTGCTGCGGCCCGCCACAACAGCGCTGTTGATGACCACCCGTTCGACATTATCCGACTGCGGCAGCTCATACATCACATCCAGCATAATCCGCTCCATGATCGAACGCAGGGCGCGGGCACCGGTTTTTAAGGCAATCGCTTTTTCGGCAATCGCGTTAATGGCGTCGCGGGTAAAATGCAGCTGGACTCCCTCCATGGCAAAGAGCTTGCCGTATTGTTTGATCAGCGAGTTCCTGGTGTTTTGCAGAATGTGCACCAGATCCGAGCAGCTCAACTCATCCAGCACGGCCACCATCGGCAGCCGCCCGATAAATTCGGGAATCATCCCGAAGTGCACCAGGTCCTCAGGTTGCGTCTCGCGCAGGAGCTCGCTGACCGGCACTTCGTTTTGGTGGCGGTTGTGCATGGTGTCGAAACCCATCGCCTTGGAGCCAATCCGGCTCTGCACAATCGTATCGAGTCCGACAAAGGCTCCACCACAGATAAAGAGGATGTTGGTGGTATCCAATTGGATATATTCCTGGTTGGGATGTTTGCGCCCGCCCTGCGGCGGAACATTGCACACGGTGCCCTCCAGAATCTTCAGCAGCGCCTGTTGCACGCCCTCGCCGGAGACGTCGCGGGTGATGGAGACATTGTCGGTCTTGCGCCCGATCTTATCAATTTCATCGACGTAAATGATGCCGCACTCGGCTTTTTTCACATCGTTGCCGGCAGCTTGCAGCAAACGCAGCACAATGTTTTCCACATCCTCACCAACGTAGCCGGCCTCGGTCAGGGTGGTGGCATCCGCAATCGCAAAGGGGACATCCCGCATTTCCGCCATGGTGCGGGCCAACAGCGTCTTCCCGCTGCCGGTCGGCCCGAGCAGCAGGATATTACTTTTCTCGATCTGCACATCGTCAAAATCCTGGCCCGGCTTGGAGTATGCGGCAGAGGATTCCAAACGGTGATCCGCGCTCAGGCGCTTGTAGTGATTGTAAACCGCGACCGCCAATGCTTTTTTCGCGTAGTTCTGGCCAATAATATAGTCATCCAGCCGGGCGGTAATCTCAGCTGGCTTGAGCAGATTGAAGCGCTTGCCGCGTTTGCCCTGCGGCTGCGGTGCGGTCTCCGGAGCATCTGCAAGTTCGCGCTCGATGATGGTCTTGCAAACGGAAACACAGGAATCACAAATATGCACACCGGCAGGACCGGCGATCATTTTGCGAACTTCGTTATGCGCCTTACCGCAAAACGAGCAGAAAGTCATACGTGTGGATTTTGCCATGAGAAGTTAAAATTCGGGCGTTGATGTTTATTATCTGCAGCTGGCAGCGCGCAGTCGGAGTTGTTGCCAACGGTTGAGTCAAAAGTCACCGCAGCATTTGCCAGCTGCCAGGCCGACAAGTCTCAACCAGACAGCCGCAACCAACAACAAAAAACTCACGCCGCAGTATACTTACTCTCGATGACCTTATCGACAATGCCATATTCCAGTGCGTCTTGCGCGGTAAGGTAAAAATCGCGGTCCGAATCCGCAGCGATTTCCGCAGCGGTCTTTTTGGTATGACTTGCGATCAACTCATTCATCCGTTCACGCCAGCGCACGATTTCACGTGCAGCGATGGAAATATCGGCGGTTTGACCAGTCGCACCGCCCATCGGCTGATGCATCATCACCCGGCTGTTAGGCAGCGCGTAGCGCTTGCCTGCAGTGCCGGCAGCCAGCAGCAACGTCGCCATACTGGCGGCCTGCCCCACGCAGTAGGTGACCACATCACACTGCAGAAAGTTCATGGTATCGTAGATCGCCATACCATCCGTGACACTGCCGCCCGGCGAATTAATGTAGAGGCTGATATCCTTTTTCGGATCCTCCATTTGCAGAAAGAGCATCTGCGCAATCACGGCGTTGGCCACAAAATCGTTAATCGGGGTGCCGATAAAGATAATGCGGTCGCGCAGCAGGCGGCTATAAATATCCCATGCGCGCTCGGTGCGACCCTCGCGTTCATAGACTGTAGGTAATGGTACGTAACTCACGATGCTGGAAGGTAGGCAGGCCCAGGATAATATCAACTGCTTTTACGGATTCCCGAAAATAGGGCTCATTCTCCGGCGGCTGCGGTGCTATCGGCAGCTGGCACCACGACACGTTCCGCCTTTTCAACCAGGAGATCCATCGTCTTGCCCAGGATGATATCGCTGCGCATGCGGTTGATCCGGGTTTGATCCTGCTGAAGTTCCTTGACCAGCTTCTCCGGTGCCTGGCCGGTCTGCTGTGCCTGCATCATGATCATGCGGCTGAAATCCTCCTGCTCGGCTTTTACCTTCTCCTGTTCGGCAATCCGACTTAGAATCAGGCGAGACTTCAACCGGTCATGCGCCGCCTTGCTGGCACCATCATACAGTTGCTGCTTGTGCTTTTCAAATTCCTCCGCCGGGATGCCCTGCTGGAGATTGCGCTGCATAAACTCACGCAACACAGTATCCGTCTCGCTGGCTACTCCGCTTTCCGGAATCGGAAAATCGACGGCTTTGAGCAGGGCCTCTGTAATCTGCTGACGCTCCGCCTTGGCATTTTGCTGCTGCTTCTGTTCTTCGATATTCTGGCTGATTTTTTGACGCAGGTCAGCTTCGTCCTCTGCCCCCAGGCTTTTCAGCAGCTCATCATTGAGCTCCGGCAGAACCTTCTGGCGCACCTCTTCCGCTGTAATGTGATAGCTAGCCGTTTTGCCCGCCAATGCCTCCGGCTTGAAGTCAGCCGGGAACTCCATCGACACATCCTTTTCATCGCCCGCGCTCATCCCGACCAGTCCGTCAATCACCGCACGCACGCCGGGCGCATCCTCCGATCCGGCTTCCTCCCAAGTCACATTCTGGCTGCCATACATCGGCGCATCCGGCACCAGATCAGCCACCAGTTCATCCCCGATTTTTCCCTCATAGGAGCAGCGGACGTAATCGCCCTTGGCAGCCGCCTGCTCGACCACCTGGTGTTCGGCGCGCTGGTTGAGGATTTGGGTGAGCATCTTGTCGATTTCTGCCTCACTTGCCTCCGTTGGCTGACTGGTCACGCTGAGACCCGCATAAGCCGGTAATTCAAACTCGGGCATGACGTCCACAGTAAACGTCAGCGTAGCCCCGGCTCCGGACGCGATCTCGCCCTCCTCCAGATCCACGATGTTGAAGACTTCAAAGTCGGCTCCGGCCACACCCTCCTGGTGAGCCTTGGAAATCACACGCTGCTTCAACTCCTGCCGGATGTCTTTGTCAAAACGGGCCCGCACCATCTTCTCAGGAGCTTTGCCGGGGCGAAAGCCGGGGACTCTGGCCTGCCGCTTAAAGTAGGCAATCAGTTTGTTTTCCAGCTCGGCAATCTCTTCAGCCGAGAGGCTGACACAAATCGTTTTGCGGGTTGCATTGATTTCTTGAATGTCGGTATTCACAATGTGGGTTCTGTTTGATAGTTACGGGCAAGCCCCGTTTACGCGAAACTGGGCAATAAAGGCGAAAGCTTTTTTACGGTCAATGCCCTATTACGCAAAGTTACCGCTTTTTTCGGAGGCATTTCATTTTTGAACTCCGACAGGTTCAGCCGGTGCTGTGCTTTCCGCTTAATCGATGCGGCTGCAGGCCAGGGCCGTATTTGCCGCGTCGTGTGGTGCGGGACGCGCCAACACGCTCTCGCGGTATGCTTTGCAAAACACGCCAGCGCAGCTATCCGCATCACGAACCGCAGCTACTTCCCGTTGCTGAACCTGCGCAACCTCCCCAGCACACGCTCGCGGCCCATGACTGCCAGCATGGGCAATAAATCCGGCCCGCCACCGGTACCACTGACGGCGAAGCGCAGCGCCGGAAAATAGGTAAAAATCTTTTGTCCCTGGGTTTGCGCATGCGCTTCCATTACGGCCTGCAAACTTGCGGCGTCAAAACTTTCCATGCCCTCCAGCACAGGGAGAATTTCTGCAACCAATGCCTGCGGGTCCGACTTTTTGGCAATCTTTTCCGCGGTCTTCTCATCGATGCGATACTCTTCCGTAAAGAAATAAGCAACGTAGTGCGGCAGATCTTCCAGCGAACGTGCCTTCGGCTGGGCCAGGCTCAGAACCGCCTGCAGGTAGTCCTCATCCTCGTCTTCCGCGATCACACCCGCCTGCGCCAGAATGGGCCGCACCAGAAAGGTGAAACTGCCAATTTCCAGCTCGCGCAAATACTCCGAGTTGAGCGCCGCCAGCTTCTGCTCGTCGAAGCGCGCATTCCCCTTATTGATCGCGGGGAAGTCAAACAGATCGATGATCTCGCTGATATCCATCTTCTCGCGGTCGTCCTTGGGACTCCAGCCGAGCAGACAGATATAGTTGCGCACTGCTGCAGCAAGAAACCCGCGTTGTTCGTATTCCTCAATTAGAGCTCCCTTGTCGCGCTTGCTCATTTTGCCCGGACCGGACTCCTTGAGAATCAGCGGAATGTGCGCAAACACCGGCGGCGTGGCCCCAAAAGCATGAAACAGCTCAACGTGTTTACTGGTGTTGGAGAGATGGTCTTCACCCCGGATCACATGAGTGATGCCCATCGCGATATCATCCACCACATTGACGAAGTGAAAGACCGGGTTGCCATCCTGGCGCACAATCACAAAATCCAATTCCTCGGCCCGCTCGACCCGACCGCGCACGGCGTCCTCGATCACCACCGGTGAGGCTTTTACCTTTTCCAACTCCGTTTTCTTGAATTCGTCATAGGTCCGGTAACGCTCGCCCTCCAGCTTGAACCAGATCGCCCCATCCTTCTCGTAGGTGCGCCCAGCAGCAACGAGTTGCTGTAAATACTGGTCATAGACGGACTGCCGCTCACTCTGGAAATACGGGCCGAAGGCTCCACCTACTTCCGGACCTTCGTCCCAATCCAGCCCCAGCCAGCGCATCCCTTCCAGCAGCACGCGCAGTGCCTCAGCGGTGTTGCGCTGCTTGTCGGTGTCTTCGATCCGCAGGATAAATTTACCGCCGGTGTGGCGCGCATACAGCCAGTTGAACAAAGCGGTGCGGGCACTCCCGATGTGGAAGAACCCAGTCGGACTGGGGGCAAAACGGACGCGAACTTCAGACATAATCAAGCGGTGCGGTTCAACAGAGATCGTGGGTGCAAGCGGGCGCAATCCAGCACCCGGCATTATGATGTCATGTAGGGCAGTTTGGCCGCCGTGGCATGGACCGCCTCGGCCCCCTGCAACAGCTCGTTCAGCGGATCGTAGGTGCCTTGCAACAGACTGGAGCGTGCACCGGGACGCATATCGCAAGTCAGGTATTGATCGCCAAACCAAATCTTGTGGTCGTTCACATCAATGGTAATCTCCAAGTCAGGATTGTGCTCGATGGCCTGGGCCAGCACGGCACGGTCGGCATCGGTCGCGGTGACGCAGACGATACCGAGATTGGTGGAATTACCGTAAAAAATTTCGGCGAAGCTGCCGGCAATGACTGCCCGGAAACCGGCGCGCCGAATCGACTGGGGCGCGTGTTCGCGGGAGCTGCCACAGCCGAAGTTGTTGCCGCTGATCAGAATCGAGGCGCCGCTGAAGCGGGGGTCATTCAGGTTGTGCGGCTTATCGGCCCCGTCCTCGGTCTTGCGGACATCGTAAAAGAGATATTCACCCAGACCGTCGAAAGTGATGCACTTCATGAAACGGGCGGGGATGATGCGGTCGGTGTCGATATCGTCACCGGCCACATAAACGCCGGTGCCGGTTACTTGTTTGATGGGTTCGGATGCCATAGTGCTAAAACTGGAAGTTGAAAATGAGAACAGAATTTTTGAGAACGCGCTTAAACGGCAGCGGTTACACCCACGCCGAAGACCTCGCGGGCGTCGGAGATTTCGCCGGTGATGGCTGCCGCAGCGACCATCAGCGGACTCATCAACATCGTGCGGCCCGTCGGTGAACCCTGGCGGCCCTTGAAGTTGCGGTTGGAGGAACTGGCGCAGAGTTGGTCGCCGACCAGTTTGTCGGGGTTCATCGCCAGGCACATGGAGCAGCCCGCGCCGCGCCATTCAAAACCAGCGTCTTTGTAGATCTGATCCAAACCGAGCTCGGAGGCAATCTGTGCCACCACCTGCGAGCCCGGCACCACAATCGCCTGGACGCCCTCGGCCACCCGGCGGCCCTGGATATATTTGGCCACTTCCTTTAAGTCGGAAAGCCGCCCGTTGGTGCAGGAGCCAAGAAAGGCAACATCGATTTTCTTGCCCTTGACCGGGCTGCCGCCCTCAAACTGCATGTGCTCGAGTGCCTCGGCAATCGAATCGCGCTCGGACTGGGTTTTCCCTTCTTCGGCGGCGGGGATGCATTCGTTGATGCCGACGCCCTGCCCCGGAGTGATGCCCCAGGTCACCGTCGGCTCGATGTCAGCGGCGTGGATCTCAACCACATCGTCGTAGTTGCAGTCGGCATCGCTGGCCATCGACCGCCAGCGTACAAGCGCTGCTTCCCAATCCGCCCCCTGCGGCGAATAGGGACGGCCCTGCAAGTATGCGAAAGTCGTCGCGTCCGGGTTGACATAACCGACCCGGGCACCCCCCTCGATCGACATGTTACACACCGTCATCCGCTCCTCCATCGTCATGTTGTCAAAGGTCGAGCCACCGTATTCATAGGCAAAACCAGTGCCGCCCTTGGTGCCGAGCAGGCGGATGATGTGAAGAATCACATCTTTGGCATAAACTCCCGGCCGCAGCTCACCATTGACGTTGATGCGCCGCACTTTGAACTTATTCAACGCAATGGTTTGCGTCGCCAGCACATCGCGCACCTGACTGGTGCCGATGCCGAAGGCGATCGCGCCAAAGGCCCCGTGTGTTGAGGTATGCGAGTCCCCGCAGGCGATGGTCGTACCCGGTTGGGTAATGCCCTGCTCCGGACCGACAATGTGAACGATGCCCTGTTTACCCGTGTTGGTATCGAAGAATTTGATCTTATGCTCCGCACAGTTCCTGCGCAATTCTTCAATCATGCCCTGCGCCAGCGCGTCGCTGTAGGGCTCGACTGCTTCGTTGGTCGGCACAATGTGATCGACTGTGGCAAAGGTGCGCTCCGGGTATTTGACCGGCAGCCCGCGGTCGCGCAGCATACCAAATGCCTGCGGACTGGTGACCTCGTGGATTAGATGCGTGCCGATCAAAAGTTGCGTTTGCCCATTAGCCAAGCGGCGAACGGCGTGCGCATTCCAAACTTTTTCAAATAAACTTTGTCCCATAATTTTTCCTCCGAACTAGCGGTTCATTCTCAAAAGAGTCTCAATAAGCTTGGGCTTGAGCCATCTGGCAAGTATGAATACAAATAAAAAAACCCGCAGCCGAAGCTGCGGGTGGAGCCGGAGTGTCGCTCCAGCTGATGAAGACTTACAGCACGGCTTTCAAACCGGCACCGGCCTTGAACTTCACGGACTTGGAAGCCTTGATCTTGATCTTCTCGCGGGTTTGGGGGTTGATACCTGTGCGGGCCGCACGCTTGGTTACCGAAAACGTGCCGAAGCCAATAACTTGAACCAACTTGTCTTTCTTGACACCTTTTTTAATCGCTTCCAGCACGGCTTCTACGGAGCGCTCAGCTGCGGCTTTTGAGGTATCTGAACCAAGGGACTTTTGAACTTCTGCAACGAGATCTGCTTTATTCATATGATGTAATGTTGTTGTTTTGAGGTTAATTGGCCTAATGACCGTCGGTAAGCACTGGGGAGGTGCGCCAAAAGGTCAAACCAAATTCGCGCGTCAGCCCTCTTTTTTTGCGGCTTAGCGGCGGCCTGTGGTCTTTCATCCGACTGCGGCAGCGGGATCAGCCACCCTGGCGGGCCAGCATCACCTTTTGCAACAGGGTTTCCGCCGCCTCGGCTTCAGGAATATTCTGTTCGAGTGCAATTTGACGGGCGCGCTTTAAAAGCTGTCGGGCCATCGTTAGGGCCTGCTGTTCTCCTTCGGCACCCATCCGCCGCAACAGTTCGGCGACCCGCTCGGCGTGCTCCTCGCTGTGATTACCCATCACCCGGCACCTCCTGCGCCTGGCGTTGCAACTTTGATTCCAGACGTATGCCTGCTCCGGCCTCCAACTGCAAACCGGCGGCGGCATAACGCAGTTTCAACAAGGCAACACCAAACCAGCCATCGCCGTCCGGAAATGCCGTGCGCACTTCGCCGGCTGCTTTTCCGTCTGCATTGCATAGCGTGGCCGGACAACGCGGCGGGCTACCTTCCCCGCGCAGCAGATACAGCTGGCGCGTCGCCTTGCCCAGGTTGCGCATCCTGGCCACCACCTCCTGCCCCAGAAAGCATCCCTTGCTAAAAGCAACCGCATCCACATCCAGGCCACCTTCGCCCGGCAACTCTCCCGGCCCGATCTCAGCCGGCACCATCGCTACTCCTGCCTGTAAACGCAGTTGCTGTCGCTCTTTTTCAGCGATCCGCGCGGCGGCATGACGCGCCACAAATGCATCCCGCCCGGCCACGTCGGCAAAAACATACTCCCATGCGGGCTGCACCGCGCGGCGCCCCGGCAAGCGAGCCAGTGCTCCGTCAGGCAGCGGCAGCGCGGCGAACCCCTCTCCGGCCCCGATGAACGCCACAGCTGCTGGCTGCGCCAATACCTCGATCTCCACATCGTCGGCGATGATGTGCCGCTCCAGCTTTTCCGCGATGATTTCCGGCAAACAGTATTCACTGAAAATCCGGAATTCCTCCGGCCCGGCGCACCAGACCCAACTGTCCGCCACCACCTTGCCTTTCACATCCAGCCACAGGCCGTAGCTGGCCAGCCCCGGCTGAAAAGGCCGAAGGTCGTTGCTGAACTGGCTCTGTAGGAAATCGGCCGCATCTTCGCCGCTTACCCGCAGCTGCGCCGTCATCTGATAAGGATACATTTGCATCATCAAACCTTTAGCCTATGCGCAATCCTGAAAACTTGCAACCGGCAAACTGTTTTCCTCGAATTGAGACTTGTTCCTTTTCTGTGGCTGCACTAAGTCTGCCTGTCTTGTGAAAAAAGTTACGGATATTAACATCACTTCAAAAACGTTGCTGCCATCGCCGGTTGACCTGTGTCAGGAAATCAAAAGGTCGGCAGCGGCGGAACAATTTGTCGCGGACAGTCGTGAAGCAATCCACCGTATCATTTTTGGCAATGACCGCCGTTTGCTGGTCGTCGTCGGCCCCTGCTCGATTCACGATCTGGCGGCTAGCCGCGAATATGCGCACCGGCTGGCTGAACTGTCTGAAAAGTTGAGTGACCGTATGCTGCTGGTGATGCGCGTCTATTTTGAAAAGCCCCGCACCACCGTCGGATGGAAAGGCCTGATTATGGATCCCAAGCTGGATGGCACCAGCGACATTCCCGAGGGCCTGCGCATCGCCCGCCGATTCCTCAACGAAGTCATCGAACTCGGCCTGCCCACCGCTACAGAACTGCTCGATCCGATCACGCCCCAGTATATTGCCGACCTGATCTGCTGGTCCGCCATCGGCGCCCGCACCACCGAGAGTCAGACCCACCGCCAAATGGCTTCCGGCCTCTCCATGCCACTCGGCTTCAAAAACGGCACCGACGGCGGCCTGGAAGTCGCCATCAACGCGATTAAAGCCGCCAGCCAAAGCCAGACCTTTCTCGGAATCGACAACGCAGGCCGGGCCAATGCCCTCACCACCAAGGGCAACCCGAATTGCCACATCGTTCTGCGCGGCGGCTCCGGTGGCCCCAACTACGGTGCCGATGATGTCGCCGTGGCACGCGAGGCGCTGGAAAAAGCCGGCCTGGTGCCCGCCATCATGACCGATTGCAGCCACGCCAACAGTGGCAAAGACCCGGCCAAGCAACCCGCCGTGTTCGCAGAAATCGTGCGCCAGAGCCTCAATGACCCCAGCGTGATCGGCGCGATGGTCGAGAGCAACCTTGAACACGGCAGCCAGCCCTTCCCCCAGCTGGTTGACCAGTTGAAATATGGCGTCTCCATCACCGACGGCTGTATCGACTGGCCCACCACCGAGACCATGCTGCGGCAAGCCCACCATGATCTGGCCCCACTCTTCCACTGATCCGGTTTCCCAACTGATCCCGTTTTCCACCCAATCCAACCCAAAGAATAACTATTATGAGCAAACAACCTATCCGAGTCGCCGTCACCGGTGCAGCCGGCCAAATCGGCTACGCCCTCCTCTTCCGCATCGCCTCCGGCGCGATGTTTGGCCCCGACCAGCCGGTCGCCCTCAACCTGATCGAGATCCCCCCCGCACTCGATGCCCTCAAGGGTGTTTGCATGGAGCTCGACGACTGCGCCTTTCCGCTGCTCAAAGATGTCGTCGCCACCACCGACCTGGATACCGGCTTCAAAGATGTCAACTGGGCGCTGCTGGTCGGCTCCGTGCCGCGCAAGGCCGGCATGGAGCGTAACGACCTGCTCGGGATCAATGGCAAAATTTTCACCGGCCAGGGCCAGGCGATTGCTAAAAACGCCGCCGCCGATGTGCGCATCCTGGTGGTGGGCAACCCCTGCAACACCAATTGCCTCATCGCGATGAACAACGCCGCGGGTATCCCCAACGACCGCTGGTTCGCCATGACCATGCTCGACGAAAACCGCGCCAAAACCCAGCTGGCGCAAAAAGCCGGTGTGGACGTCACCGAGGTCACCAATATGACCATCTGGGGCAACCACTCCGCGACCCAGTATCCCGACTTCTACTCCGCCCGGATCAACGGCAAATCCGCTGCCGAGGTCATTGGCGACGAAGCCTGGCTCAAAGACGAGTTTATTCCCAACGTGCAGAAGCGCGGTGCTGCCATCATTGCCGCCCGCGGTGCCTCCTCGGCCGCATCCGCCGCCAACGGTATTGTCGATTCCGTCCGCAAACTCACCACACCTACCCCGGCCGGTGACAGCTTCAGCGTATGCCTCTGCTCCGATGGCAGCTACGACACCCCGGAAGGCCTCATTATTTCCTTCCCCTGTCGCAGCGATGGCTCCAACATCGAAATTGTGCCCGGCCTCGAACTGAACAGCTTCAGCCGTGAAAAATTTGATGCCTCGGTGCGCGAACTCGCAGAGGAAAGAGACGCCGTCAAGGACCTGCTCTAGCAAATGCCCGCTTGATGCTGCACTACCTACACATCCTCATCCGCCTGGAAGACGATGGTTCCCTCCGTGCGCTCGGAGCCTTTACCTCCAAAGAACAGCTGAGTGCCTATCAGCAAGAGGCCGGTCTCACGGAGGATCAGGTGCGGCTCGATTTCTTTAACGGGCCGTTTGATGAGGATATCCAGGTCATCTATGCCGGTCATCGACGCTGGAATATGGACCGGTTCCAGCTGGGCGGCTACTTCAAAAGTGAAGGAGAGGCCTGGAACCGGGTCACGCCGGAGGGTTATGTCAGTGTCCTGCGCATCAATACCACTTACCAGCAAGAGCAGCAATTTGAACGCGAAGCGCTCGAACTGTATGCCAAACTGCAAAAACGCTGGCGGCTCGTCTCCTACGAAAGTCTCATCGCATCTGAAGGTGCCGAGAAAGCACGGGCCAACATTACCCTTAGATTCTATCAGGACACCCTGGAATCTTTTAAGCCGAAAACCCGGCGTGATGCACGCGCACTCTATGCATTCATTACCTTAATCTTCCTCCTGCCGGTTGCAGCCTTCTACTACGCCAACAGCGGCCCCGAGTATGGAGAAAACGCCGCCAGAGTCAGTTGGCTCCCCAACTACGCCAGCGATGTGTCCTATTTCAGGTCAAAACAGGTCAAAGTCTATGAATTCCGCATCAAAGCCGATGATTTCAAAACCTGGGCCGGACAAAACGGCATGACCGTGCAACGCGTCACCAAGCCCGAAACTCTCAGTCGTTTTAAAGCCTACATCCCGCCCGCAAAAACAAATCCCAACAAACCTCTCCCCCCGCCGGAACAGCTTGTCAGTGTCGAGAACCTGCAGCAGTGGCAGCGGGAAATCAGTATCACCGTCAAAACCGGCATGGTCGCCAAAGGAAACGATGCATCCATTGCTGTTTATGACCTCCACACCAAAAAAGCTTACTTTGAATTGCTCGGCAACAACTAAGCACCGCTCACCTGCCGCTACCCCGCACCTGGGCACATTGGCAGTTCTGACAGATGCTATTGACATCAGCTGCCAGTGTGACATTAACTTGAAGTGTTTATTTGCAATGCTGTGATGAAACAAACCAACGCTTTCACCATTGTTGAATTAATGGTCGTCGTCACGACCATTGGCATCCTTGCGCTCATGGGCATGCCGGGGATCCGTATCGCACGGGAAAGAACCGAGGCGACCGCAATGGCCAACGACCTGCGCGTGTTTACCGAAGCAATTGAGTTTTTCAGCTCCAGCAGCGGCAGCTATCCGGGATTCATGAGCTATAACGCCATGCCGAATGAAATCAAAGAATACCTCCCCCCGGTCTGGCAAAACGGCACCCACAGCTGGTTCTACTACAACGATAAGAACTTCACCTACGTTCACGTTTACAACCTGAACTTTAACGCAGAGCAAACCTTGCTGCTCGATAATATTCTTGATAACGGAAACATCGCCACCGGCAACATCCGCATCGCCAATAATGGCAGCGGCTTGATTTACCTCTTCCGGTATAGATCCTTTACCACCTGACCCAACTGCCGCCTGCAACTGCATTCCACCTGCCAGCGCAGCACCCGATCATTTTTCATCACATCACACTTGATCATCAGGTTTTTTGTGTTACCTATATTTTTTAGTTCTTTGAAAGAACCTCCGCACAGCGGACAAGTTCTTTCCGTAATTCCTTTTCAGGTCTCAGGTCTCAGCCCTCAGCCCTCAAAAAAAAGGGGGTGTCACGGATTCGACCTTGTGTTGTAGTGCGAGGCTGCATGCCGGAGATGATGGAGGCTCCGTATCAATCCATTACAAAAATTAATTGGCGAAGAACAATTCGCAATGGCGGCCTAAACTGGCCCCACGTTTCTACCCGGACACCTGCTACGGACTAGAAGCGTCGACTAGCAGGTATAGCTGAAACAATGACCTTCGGGTTTCAGCCGTATTTTAGAAGATCTGGAAAACGAATAGCCCGCCAGGAGGCGATTCGGCAACGACAATAAACTCCCGGCTAAGCATGTAGATGCCTCGTGTGAATGCACAGGGGACGCGGGTTCGACTCCCGCCACCTCCACCACCTTTCTGTCAAGCCCTTCCCTGGAAGGGCTTTTTTATGAGCAACTTACAGAATTGGAACGCCTTGCGGAACGACAGATTTCCAAAACGGAATACCATTCGACCCACATTCCTGAACTCGGATGATCGATTTTAAGTAATTTATTGAGTCAATTTTTGTTTTTCAGAATGGTTTGTACGGGAGTGATGAAGATGGATTCGGGTAGTCCGAGTGCCTGGAGATATTCGCGCTGATGTGGTAGCAAGGGCCTGGACAGCCTTCGACTGCATCCACGGTTCCATTTGAAGATGCTGATGTGCTGGAAGTAGAAGATGACCATGAGCGTGGTGGGCTTG
>Ga0100385_1003264_pt1 | contig 14607 bp, 19 predicted proteins | sample CryGeymeta201509_FD_81543 | JGI IMG/M metagenome (GOLD analysis project Ga0100385, IMG submission 81543) | Groundwater microbial communities from Crystal Geyser aquifers in Utah, USA - Crystal Geyser metaG 2015-09 | ecosystem: Environmental > Aquatic > Deep subsurface > Groundwater | place: USA... | reverse complement strand
TGCGATCGCCTTTTCCAGCTCTAATCTTTATAGTTCTTTGGAACTTATTTAAATTTGTTTTGCTGCTGATTTGCTGTTGGGCGTCTGATTCAAATCTTTCATAGCCTATAGCTCAAGTTCTTTATTTTTGGCAACCATTTGCTTCTTGAATGCTTCAAAATTATCGCAGATCAATATTTGCCCGAAGATCTTGTAGTCCTTTTGAGACCCCATGCCCCTAATAATGCACTTTTCGAGAACTTTTTCAGATATTCCGACTTCATCAATCATTGACTCGAGAAGAAGAGCTGTGAGACCAGTGAATTATTGAAAAACTTTTGTGTACTAGAATTTATTCTCTTCGACATCTTCGAAGATGACACAGTTTTCTTCCATGAAGTCGAGGAGGGGGTTTCTCCAAATAGGGGAAGTGAGGTACTGTTTCACATAATCATAGATCCACATTTAATCTTTGCCTAACTCGTCTTCCTTTTTGATGGTCTCCTTCTTTTCTTCCTTCTTGCTACCAAATAACCAATCAAGCATATTTTAAAACTATCGATAGGATATGGATGATTAATTGATAATGAACTATATTTAACATCAACACTATTAAATGTTATACAATCATTTCCCTCCTTTTCTAGCCTTAGCATCCAAAAATGCCTTGTATAGCTGTTGAGTTAAGTTTATTTAACTGTTAAGAGTTGCCATCTTTTTCTCATAATCCATAACTTTTTCCTTGTTTATCTTTTCTATGTTGCGATGGTTATAGTCGAGTCTTCTCACCTCAGCTTCAGCCCTCTCTAGTGCAACATTCTTGTTCACAAGATCATTCTTCAGTTTTTCATTTTCTTGAACTATTCGTGTAGTATCAAGTTAATACTTCCTCTTCACCTGATCAACTTCAATATTCTTTAAAGTCTACAATTCAATCTTTTGCTTTTACAGTCTTGAGACAGCTTCTCTCTTGGAGCTATCGCCATCTAGGATATTCATTTGACTTTTCTTATACTCGTTTTTGAGATTTTCATCCAGTGATTTAATATACTTGTTGAGTCTCTCAATATCCCTTTCAAGTTATTCCACTAAGAACTTGAGTTTATTTTTCTACCTTTCTTCTTTTTCTTTCTCTCTAATCAACCTTCTTTCAGCATTTTTGAAATCTCTCTCAGCTGCAGTCAAATTTTCCATCAATCTTTATCGCTATTTTCTATCTCTTTCTTTTTCGTCTTCGTACTATTTTCTTTAGTTTTTCATTCTCTGGTCCATCTATTTGAGATCATCTTCAAATTTCTTTTTGGTATCATGGAGCTCTTCATATAGTTTTTTCAGCTCAACGTTTTTAGTCTAATTAGAAGTTGTAAGTTTGGATATTTGTTGGGTCATAAAAGCTATGTTATTCTGATATTAAGAAGTCAAGTTTTCTTTTTAGACCTCAATCTTATGGAAGCTTTCATGAAGATCCTTGAGCTATCCTGTATTAACATCTCCACTCTATTTGATTCGATCAAGAAGATTAGAAATCCTCTGTTCCCTTTCTTTTATCTTGTCCTACAGCTAATGCAAGTTTCTTTCGTAATCCTTTCTTTCCTACTCTCTCAGCCTGTCCTTCTCCTTGAGAAATCCCTCAAACTAGCTTTTATCATTTCTCAAAGTCTCGATGATTTATGAGTATCTCTTTTCCAGTTCCTTGAGATCAGCAGCATGAATTTCCATTAGTTTTTCTCTGAGATGATACAACTCCTGTTCACCTTGTCTCTCAATTTTATATATCTGTTATTTGAGAGACTTTGTTTCAGCCAGGAGAGAATCGCGATCTCTTTTATGCTATGTTGCCTGACGTTTAATTTCTTAAAGAAATTTACCAATTTCTTCATTTTTTATGGAGATAATCTCTTTGAGTCCATTCAGCTCAATACTGAAAACCTAGCCTTGATCCTCAAGGTTTTTTTTGATATTCTCGAGCTCGAAGTTGATCATTTTCTCAAACTTCTCCTTGAGTCTACTAATCTATTAGTTCTTCTCTTCTATAGACTTGGCTCTCTGTTATTTTTAATCCTGAATAACAGCTCCGAGCCTTGCAATTTATTCATCTTTTTCCCTTCTGATTTTTTCGACTCTTCCAGTCACAATAGCTTCTACTGCCTCTTTCTCATGGAGAATCTTCTTTAATTGTCTTAGATCAAATCGATACTGCTCCTACCGATCTTCAAAATCTTTTTTGGCGAATTGAACTTATCTTTTGATTGCTTCTTCACTTCTGATTCTCTCTTCAGCCAACTCTGTTACTCTCCTCACTTCACTTTCTTATGCTTTGAGAGTCCATTTTTCGATTTATTCAAGCAGTCCTCTTTTCTAAAGTCCCCATTCCTCGTGCTTATTAGTTCTCTCTTCGACAGCCATTGACAGCTTTTCATTCAAAGTTTTAAGCTACCTGATTGTCTGCTCTCTCACATCGATTTATTTTTTGACCTTTGAATGTTAGTTGAGAAGAGATTAATATTTGAGTTAATAGTCTTCAGCTCTTCTCAACCTCACTTTGATTTTATTGAGATCATCTGTCAACTGAGAATTATCAGTTTAAAGCCTCCTAACTTTTCTCACGTAAAATTCAAGATCATTTGGAGTAAGAGCTTCAGGAACGATGCGTTTTTTAATCTATGCCTCGATTTAGTGCTGATATCTCGGCTCACTAGACATTTTAATAATAAAAATAATCGCAACGGATTACCATCTATTTCAATCAAAAAATTTCTTTGGTTCAATCCAAAAGATAACAATATCATACATGTTAACATTTGGTATGGGCTGGTATATTTTAAGGTATGAGATTACTTCTCTTCTACTGAATACAAATTGATGGGTAGTTGATGAAATACAAAACATAGGGTCAGAGATTAGAGGTCAATTTATCGAGTTTGTTGATGACACGTGTGACATAATCTCTTAAATCTTCATCTTCAGGTTTAATATCTTCTTTGAGTTCCTTCAGCGCTTTATTTTTTCCTATTCCCAGAGAAAGAACGTCGACAGTATTTTCTAATATTTAAACTAGCGTAAATTATTTGATATTTTTGACCCTTCGGCGGACCTAGTCACTGACAATTTGGGTGAACTCATGAGCATACTTGATCATCATTGCTAAATAGGCTTATCCTTACTTTCAATTTTGTCAGTTTTATCCTCATTGATTATTTATCCGTAGCCAATGATATCTGAAACCTCAGCTTTGATCTTTTTCAAATATCCTTCTTTCTCTATCTTGTTGATTACTTCGGCAAAAACCATTTCGTAAGTTTCATGCTCAACCTTCATCTTTTTATATATCTACTAGAGAGCCTTATTGTTCCTACGTTATTTACGACTTACTTGTAGTGAATGCTCATGATGCTTATGCAGTAAGTGCTCTTGTACTTGATCAGCAGTGCCAGAGCATAATATAACCTGAGCAGAAGTTCAAGGTGGCCGAGGCTGATTTTGATATAGTTAAGCTGGACAAACAACTATATCAGGTAGTAGTGATAAAATACACAGAACTGCCTCATCAGAATAACATTATCCATTTGCTGACCCTGATTGCCTCCTCCGAATATCTTCCTCTCAGTCATTGAATCATGTCTCACCAGCTGGTTGGAAGTTGACCCGATCGTTTGTCTTGGATTAGAAAAACTTTCCTTACCTCCCACATTACTCTGGGGAGTGAGCTGTTGTTGACTGCTCCAGTTGCCATTAGAAATCATTCTCCCTCGTTATTTATTGCCAGTTGTGCGTATCTGATCAGCTGAATTTGGCTATACCAGTTTCTAGAGGGATTTCTGTCCACACATATCAAATAGATCAGTCCATCCAATTCTTTATTCCTCACTGTATGCTAAAGTTCTCTTGAGAAATTCGCTTGTTCGAGAATTGAGATTGGCCCTCTTGAGAATATGCCCAATCGGAATGGTTTTGATCCCCTTGAGGAGCTCATTTTCATCTCTGGCCTTCCATGGTGGATAGCCGTATAGCATTTCATAAAAAATGACGCCAAGAGACCAAATATCGCATTTGGTAGTGTATTGCACTCTTTAGAGGATTTGCGGGGCCATATAAATAGGGCTACCTACACATGATTTAAGCATTTGAGAGCCAAAGTTATCGACGTACTTGGCGAAACCAAAATCTCCAATCTTATAGACACCCTCGTTTATGAGGATGTTGGCTGGCTTCAGGTCTCGATGAATTATCTTCTCTCTGATGAGCTCAGTAAAGCCACTCAGAATCTGCTTCATAATATCAAAGACCTCGTCTTCCTTGAATTTTTTCCGTTTCATGAGCTCCTTAAGATCCCCGTTCTTGCAAAACTCAGTGATGATGTACAGACTATTTTTTGAGCTGAGGACGTCTTTGAACCTGACGATATTGGGGTGATTGAATCTTTTTAGAAGGTATATTTCCGAGAATATGGCATTTTAGAGATACTTGTCGTTGGTGAAGGTAGCAAGATCAATCTTTTTGATAGCCACTTTTTATTTGCTCTCCCTCTCCATACCCTCGTAGACCTTTCCATAAACTCCCTCGCCCAAGCACTTCGACGTTTGGTAGGAATAGTTACCGATCACCTTAATTACAACTTCTGTCATTTAATATTTATTACCCATCATAACGATATTAAACTCACCCATTCTTTTAGCTTCACAAAGACCTTCGACATTATTTGATATAGTATTTTTGTGAAGGCTTGTAGGATATCATAAGCTTTAATGTTAGGGTCGATTTGATAGTGCAATAAATTGTGATATAATATTTTTAACAGGGCTCTCTATGTCAGAAGCTGTCAAAGTCATGGTCAGATGCCGACCAATGAACGGGAAATAAAAAGATAGATGTAATATATGATCTAATTTAGGCTGCCTCAATGTGGTAGAGGTCGATTCAAAGAACAAAGCAATCTATCTAAAAAAATAAAACAGTAGCGAACCACCCAAAACATTCTCTTTTGACAATGTTTTTGCTCCTGATTCGGCTCAAAGTTTAATTTATGAACAAAGCGCTTTTTTCTTGGTAGAAAGTGTCCTAGATGGATACAATGGCACCATTTTTGCTTACGGACAAACTGGTTGCGGCAAAACGCATACAATGATGGGAGGAAATGAGAGCGAATAAGCACGAGGAATCATTCCTCGAACCTTCAGCCAGATCGTGACATAGACAAAGAATGACACCGCAAAAACTCATCTGATCCGGTGTAGTTTTCTTGAAATTTACAATTAAGAAATTCATGATCTGCTGGGAAAAGATACCAAAGCTAGAATGGATCTGAAATAAAGTCCAGAAAAAGGAATCTTCGTCAAGGATTTAACTCAAATCAAAGTTGACTCCATAACCACCATGGAAAAATATATGGAAATCGGGTTTCACAATAGGGCCACTAGAGCCACCAATATGAATGCCGAGTCTTCTAGATCGCATAGTATTTTCACAATCTACATCGATTCCCAATAAAACGATTAAAAGGGAAATGAAAAGTACAAAGCTTCCAAGCTAAACTTGGTGGATTTGGCTGGTTCGTAAAGAGCAGCCAAAACAGGAGCAACAGGCGACGGCATGAAGGAAGCAACTAAAATAAACTTGTCTCTGAGTGCCCTTGGTAACGTCATTTCAGCTCTGGTAGACGGAAAGACTCACCACATTCCCTATAGAGATTCCAAGCTAACAAGGTTGCTACAGGATTCTTTGGGAGGTAATACCAAGACTATCATGATTGCTGCGGTTTCCCCAGCTAATTACAACTATGATTAAACATTGAGCACTCTCAGATATGCAAGCAGAGCCAAGTTTATCCAGAACAAACCGAAGATTAATGAAGACCCTAAAGATGCTCTTCTCAGATAATACATGGAGGAAATCAAAAAGCTTAAGATGATGCTCTAAGGAAAGATGCCAGTTTTTGCCTCAACTGCTTCCTCAAACAGCTCCAACCCTGCCCAGCTTCCAAACGGACAAACTGTTTATCAGGATAAAATTGTTTATCGAGAGCTTGACAACAAGGAGAACAAAGATCTGGAAGAGGAGCTCAAAAACAAAGACAACCTTCTGAGATCGTAGCAAGAAGAGAAAAGACTACTTCGATAAAAACTAGAAAGTTTACAACAAAACTTTGAAAAAAAGGGGCCTGATAGTGATGACAAGAGCGAAATGGAGAAGATAAAAAAGCTGAAGGAGAAGCTGAAAGTCCAGAAGAAGAAAGAATAATAATTCAGAAAATAAAAAGAAAGAAGATAGAATGAGCTTTTGAATATAGAAAAGAACTATAAAAGTTTGAATGAATAGGTTGATTAGATGAGGCTTAGATTTCAGGAAATAAAAAAGAAATACACAGCTAACTTGGTTGAGTTGAGAGATATCCAAGACGAGCACGAGTAGGAAAAGGAGTAACTTCTTGATACCATCAGGTATCAAGAGAAATAAGTTAAAAAGTTCCAGGCAATTGTAAATATCCTCATGAACAACGATCAGCTTTAGACGATTATCAACAATTCATAGTGGGATGAAGAAAAAAGATAATGGCTCGTTCCTCACTTCACTTATCGTGAAAAAATGATCAACTTCCCAAAATTACATGGAATGAGCAAGGACATGATCGAGCAAGAGCGAGACCGAAAATAAATTATCTTTAGAGACTCTAAGAGAGAAAAATAGTCCACAGGAAGGTCATCATATGATGGCTATAAAATGAACAGTATTGTTCAAAATGCTCGGGAAGGATCCATGGTCTCAGTGCCGTCTAATCAATATTTCAAGAACGCCAATGCTTCCAAGACAGCTCAGCTGACCCCTTTGAAGACAGAGAGCTATGAGAAAGCAAAGGCTGATTTGATGTTGTTTGAGGAGAACCGGCGCAAGAGGACAGAAAAGCTGGATCCTATTCCTGTCGGAGGCAACGATAGTAAAAAATACTATTGAGAGATTTTTTAATATCGTGATAATGTTTCTTTTTAATTCAGAGTAGTCATTAATAAACACTCTTGATTAGATATAGTCACTAATAAAGATTCTCTTATATAATGAAGGATCAGCCAGGAGAGGAAGTCAAAAGCCTTGTGGGAAAGATAGACAAGACAGCCATGGGCCAAAACCTTTCTAGAAACAAGCCCAAGAAAGCTAAAAAGAAGACAGCTAAATCTACAGAGGGCTGGGAACTCAAAGGTGGCAACATCCTTGAATAAAAGTTTGATGACACAATTTACTACCGACCAAAGACCAAGGAAAACAAACTGATCTACGAGAACTATCTTGGAAAGATCTATGAGCTGGTGCAGGATCAGCCTCCTGATGTCTTGCAAGCGATTGCTGATGAAGTATTGGCAATTCTTCGAGGATAGGACATGGATGCTCAAAAAAAGATAGACACTGAAGCTTTAGTGGGAATGAAGCTTATAGAAGATACCTTCATCGATCTCTGTAATATTGCCAAAACATTGAGTGACTATGCAGTCGAAGGGGACTATGCTCTTAATTAAATTGTGGCCATCAACGAAGAGGATGAGCAGGAAGAATAAGGGTCGGAGGATGAACTTGTTTCTGAATAGGAGCAGTAGATAGAGTAAGAATAGGCTCATCAGCAAATCAAAAAAGAGTCGATCAAGGAAGATTATAAAATGTAGGACGAAGTATAAGTTGATATCAACTCCATTGATGCTCATTGGATTGAAACTCAGCTCCTTTCTCATTACCAACCTCAGGAAGCACTAAACTTGTCAAAATAAATTTTAGAGGTCCTGAATGGAAACAGTGTAATGGAAGTTGAAAACAATTTACTGAGCATTCTCAATTATGAAAAGTTTGATTTGGTATCTCTCTTTCTAAAAAATAGAAAACCCATTTATTATGCTGTCAGATATCATCAAGCTCAAGGCTCAAAGGAAAAATAACAATTTTTGGAAGACATGAAAGCAGAAGGTCTCTCTCTTGGAAAGAGGAAAGAAAAAGGAGGGGTTAAAAGAAAGTCAAGAAATGAGGACGTCTAATAAGAAAAAATTACATTCAGAATTGCCAAAGATGATGCAGAAATATCAAGAATAAACAAAAAAATGTTGGATTTAAGTCTCCATGACTCTGAAGACAGAACAGGAGCCAAGCAATAATACAAGTTTAAACTGCCGGAAGGAGCCTAAAAATTTTAAAGAGTGGGATACGAATAAATTTTTATTCCGGCTTCTCAGAGGGAGGTCAAATAAACCCTCATTGAAGTTGACTCTTTACCTCAATGGATGCAGGGTGTTTTCACTGGATTCAAAAGGTTCAATCCCATTCAGAGTCATGTTTTACCATATACTCTGAACAATGAAGGAAATATGCTAGTCTGCGCTCCAACTTCAGCTGGAAAAACGAACGTCGCTTTGCTTTCGATTCTCAAAACCATTAGTGACTACAGGGATCCTGACGGTGGCAATATTGACTATTCAAAATTCAAGGTTGTGTACATAGCTCCTATGAAAGCTTTGGTAGCTGAAATCACAGGAAATCTTGAAAATAGGTTGAAAACTTTGGGAATATCTGTGAAATAGTTAACTGGAGATGTTCATTTGAGCAAAAGTCAAATCTAAGAGACTCAAATAATTATCTCCACACCTGAAAAATGGGATATTATCACCAGAAAGACAGGCGAAAAGCTGTTTGTTGAACAGGTGAAACTCATTATCATCGATGAGATTCATCTTCTCTCAGACAACAGAGGGCCTGTTCTTGAATCTATCATTGCCAGAACTATCAGACAAAGCTAAAATTCTCAGACTCAGACTAGAATTGTTGGCCTCTCAGCCACCCTCCCTAACTACCGGGATGTGGGAGCGGTGTTGAGAATACAGAAGGAGGGATTATTTTATTTTGGTCAAAACTACAGACCCATTCCTCTTGAGCAGAGATACATAGGTGTCACTGAAAAGAAAGGAGTGAGAAAAATGCTGATGATAAACGAAATTTTATACGAGAAAGTCCTCGAAAGAGTTGGGAATTATCAATTGATCATTTTTGTTCACTCCCGTCGTGACACTGTCAGAACAGCCAACTATCTCAAAGATACAGCATATGCTAAAAACTAGTTGAACAGAATCATGAGACCTGACTCAGAAAGTAAAAAAATCATCTAAGCCTGTGTAGAAAAATAAACTATCAACAGCAAAGAACTTAAATAATTGCTTCCCAATGGTATTGGTGTTCACCACGCCGGATTGTCTAGAAATGACAGAGACCTTGTTGAGCAGTTATTCGCTGACAGACATTTCAATATTCTAGTTTCGACTGCTACACTAGCTTGGGGCGTCAACTTACCAGCCCACACTGTCATCATCAAGGGAACACAAGTCTACTCTCCAGAAGAGGGAAGATGGATCGAGTTGAGTCTACAGGATGTGATGCAAATGTTGGGGAGAGCTGGTCGACCTCGTTTTGATACTGAAGGAGAGGGCCTCATTCTAACAGGGTATGAGGAAGTCAGATACTACTTAAATCTGCTAAACATGCAGATCGCTCTGGAGAGCCAAATGCTTAAATCTCTTCCTGATCACTTGAATGCTGAGGTGGTTCAGGGTGCAGTCTCGAGCATCAGAGATGCAGTGAACTGGCTGAGCTATACCTATCTGTACATTCGAATGCTCAGGAATCCCAAACATTACGCTATACCAAGTGATGAGATTGAGGAAGACAAAGAGCTGCTGAAAAGAAGAGTCAACTTGGCACATACTGCCTTCACAATGCTGGAAAGAAACGGACTTATCAACTACGATCGAAGGAATGGAAGTGTCTCCCCCAACTTTTTGGGAAAAATTGCCTCCTATTATTACATAAAGAACGCCAGCATGTCCATTTATAACACGAACCTCAAAAGCAATGCAGGATTGATTGAGCTTTTGAGAATATTTGCTATGTCAATCGAGTTTAAGTTTTTGGTGGTTAGGGAAGAAGAAAAGAATTAGCTGAAAAAATTAGTAGAAACAGTTCCTGTGCCTATAAAAGGTACAGTTGAAGAGATAACCACCAAAATATCGGCTCTTCTTCAAGCTCATATTTCTAAATTGTAACTAGAGGGATTTGCTCTGAACATTGATAAAGTCTATGTCACACAATCTGCTTCCCGAATCATGAGGGCCCTATTTGAGATTTGTCTCAAAAGAGGTTGGGGTCAAGCTGCTCAAAAGACTCTCTAACTCGCAAAGATGATTGACCGCTCAATGTGGAGCTGTCTTAATCCTCTACGGCAGTTCAAAAATATTCCTGAGTACGTCCTCAGTCGCCTTGAGAAAAAAGAGCAGTTTAGTTGGTAATCTTTTTATCAGATGAACCCTCAATAAATTGGTGATCTAACGAGATTCCCAAAACTAGGAAAAATTTTACATAAATTTATTCATCATGTCCCAAGGGTGCAAATATAGGCTTATGCTCAACCACTCACCCGTTCCTGCTTGAGAATTGATTTAACAGCTACAAGTGATTTCAAGTGGGAAGAAGAGTACCATGGCAGAGAAGAGCCCTTTTGGCTTATGGTACTGGACTGCAACGAAGAAAATATTCTTTACTCATACTTCTTCACTTTATCTAGAGATGAAGATGTTTTTTCAACCCAGTTTATCGTTCCACTTTATGAAGTAATGCATCCTCTCTACTACATCAAGGTCATTTCTGATCGTTGGATCTGCAGTGACAATGTTCTGCCCCTTTCCTTCAAAAACATGATTCTTCCCAGCAAGTTCAGCCCTCCTCAAGAAGTCCTTGACCTTCAACCCATTCCAGCTAATGCTCTTGATCCAGTTGCTCGTTAACTCAAAATAAATTACCTGAATCAAATTCAAACTCAGGCTTACCCATCTATTGTCAATTCCAATGACAACATTTTTTTGGGAGCTTCTGAAGGAGCAGGAAAATTCAGTCTGGCTGTTTTGGCGATTAGTCAGATTCTTCAGCAAGGCAAGAAAGCTATTTTATTGGTTTCACATGAAGTGATTGTTCAGAAAAAGACACAACTGTTGACTCGCCTCTTCTCAAAAAAGAAAGTGGCCAGAACCTTTGAAGATCTGACAAAGGATGCTCAGATATTAGCAGCTGCCGATCTCATTGTCACCACGGCTCAGGCTTTGGATGTTCTGAGCAGAAAGTGGAACAAGAGAAAAGGGTCGAATGATGTCAAGCTATTGGTTATTGATAACCTGCATCTTCTCACAGAAGGTAATTCAACTCTTGAGGTTGTCATCAGTAGGATGAGATTTATCAGTAGTGAAACCAATGGGGGGTGCAGACTATTCTGCCTCAGCTCAAGCTTGGCAGATTTTAAATAAGTGGCAGAGTGGATAGGAGCTCCTCCTGAAAATACCTTTAACTTTCACCCCAGTGTCAGACCGAACTCTGTAGAGGTGGTCTTCCACACTTTCGATCAACCATTCAGAGAGAGTCGGCTTCACATGATGCAGAAGCAGCTGATGCAGAGCATTCTTCATTACAACCGTAGTACTTTGGTGGTTGTCAATGACAAGAAACAAGCCAGAATGACAGCTTTAGATTTGGTCAGTGAACTAAGTGGGTAATCTGCTCCCAAGAAATTGAAGCATATCAGTGACAAGCAACTTTAGAATATCTCCAAACGTATTTCAGATCAATTTTTATTGCATATCATCGAATATGGAATCGGATATATTTACTAAGGAATGAATGATCTTGAGAGACAAATTGTTGAGGAGCTTTTCAAAGTTGAAGGCATCAGTGTGCTAGTCATCACTCACGGACTGAAGTGGTAGCTCGATTTTAAAGTTTTCATGGTTGCTCTCCTTGATACCACTTACTATGACCCTAAAAACAGAAGATGGAGTGATTACTCTATTCCTGAGATGGCTCAACTGATGAGCTTGCCTGCTGTTTTCGAGAGAGATCGTCAAAAAGGTAGATAATTCAGCGCTGCCAAGTTTGTTATATATTGTCAAGGAGCAAAGAAGGAGTTCTACAAAAAATTCTTGTTTGAGCCCTACCCTCTTGAATCCTCCCTCCATTTGCATCTTCACAACCATTTCAACTCTGCAGTTGCAGCTCAGACTATAACCAGCAAAGGAGAAGGAGTCGATTGGCTTACTTGGACCTTCATGTACCGACGCTTGATAAGCAATCCGAACTTCTACAACATGGATGAAGCCAATGAAGAAAGCATCAGTCTATACCTTTCTGATCTGATCGACTAAACAGTGGAGTACTTGTCACACATCAAGTGCATTTAAAATGATGAGGAGGAAGAGGACAAACTTGACCACACCAACTTGGGTATTATTTGTAGCTACTACTACATCAAAGTAGAAACTCTGGCAGCTTACGTCCAGAGAGTCAACTAAAATATAAAATTGAAAGATATCATTCAACTAGTTAGTCAAGCTGAGGAACTATCTGATTTCCAGTTTAGACCAAGATAATATCAGACTATCGCTCAATATCTGACTCAGGTTAATGAAAAACCCATCAATAAAGCTCATGGACTCATGTTGCTGCATTTGTACCGAATTCAGATAACCCCTTAGCTTCTTCAAGAGCTAAGAACTATGCTTCCCATTTGTGTTAAGCTGACTCATGCCCTGGTGGACGTAATTTCTTCTCTAGGACATTTGAGACCTTTGATTTTCTGTATGCAGTTCTGTCAAATGCTGGTGCAAGCTATGTGGATCAACTAGTCCCCTCTGATGCAGATCCTTGACAAGCAAACAGTTAAGGTTTTGACCTAGCAGTACGAAATCAAGGATGTAAATGCTTTCAGTGAGATGAAAAACGAAGATCGCGAGAGGGTGCTTGCTGGAAAGGATATCAAAAAGATAGCTGAGGCTTGTAACAGATACCCAGTTGTATCATTGGAATACACACTTGGAGAGAGGGGCGAAGAATAAATTGAGATGAAGGTGGTTCTCTAAAGAGACTAAGAATTGGAGATTTAAGCTGTTATCAGCAACTACTTCCCTGGAGACAAATAAGAGTATTGGTGGGTTGTCGTTGGAGATAAAAAGAGCAACAAAGTGTTGACAACAAAGCGAACTTTGGTCAGGAACAAAGCCGAACTATCTCTCAGTTTCGAATTTGGAGAAGCCACGAAAGTAGTTGTCTATGCACTATGCGACTCTTATGTTGGTTGCGACCAAGCATAATAGGTAGATATCACATCTTGATTGATTATCCAATATCCATATCACTTCAATAAATTCAAGCAGCCTGATTATTTAGAAATTATTGTTGGACTTATGAAACTCAAAGGAATTTCTTCTTAGCAGCGCCAGCATCTTTTTCCATCATCAAACTCAGCACTATTCTCTTCTACCATAGGTGTTACTACAAACCGGCAATCAAGACAATTAATTTATGTTGTCAGTCCCCCTAAAAAGGTACGCTCCTCTGGCATCCGTCTCTAGAGAAAGTTTCGAATATCAATGGAAAACCTTTACAAACCAGAGGATGTGAAAACTATAAAGAGTCCTGACTCAACAAAGCAAATAGAGTCAGTCACTACCCTTGCAAGGACGAGCTCTTCTATTGCAAGCAAATTTTATTCTCGATAAGCAACTTCTCTGGATTTATCCAGGGTAAGTTATAGAGAGTTTGCCATCAATAGGCATGATCACCCAGCAGAAAACAGCCGTATGCAGTAAATTTTTAATACATACTATCAGCCTGATGAATCGACAAGAGCTCAATCCAGAACAGACTGTCAAGCAAGCACTAGCTTTCACAACAAGACCACTTCAAGGAAAAAATACGACATCAGGAAGTTTGTGAAGTACTGAATGATTATTTATCGAGTTTTCTTTCTTATAATTAAATGTTTTAAATTGCCTTCAATAAGATCACTTTGCCCAAGGCCAACCGATATCTCATCCTCATTTCCCATCAGCAGCAAACCGTATCTTTGAACTTACCCAGAAAAGAACAGAAATTTCAAACGAGTGGACTTCCAATCCGACCTTCAAGTCAGTTTAATTGGGAGAGATTCTTGATAACATGGAAATCAAAGTTTGTGAAGCCAGTTGTGATCGCAAGCTCAAGATTGTAGGAACCGCATTGATCAAAAAGGAGAAAATGGACACTGGCGATTTAGCTTTTGAGGGAGAGATAAAAATAGAACAATTAGCTGAAGGCAACCGCATTTGTGTGGGAATTATGAATATTCAAATCAAAAGGAGAGTCGAGTTCGAAGAAACATTTATGATAAATGAACTCAGTGAATAGCCAGCTGAAGAAGAAGGCTAAGAGCTGAAATAGGATGATCCAGAAGAAGAGAAGGATTAGGAGCTTCGTTTTTAATTCCACTGTGGATCTAACTTCTACTTGGGTGCTGCCTTTTCACTTGAGGTCAAGTGGGGCCACTCATTCTTCAAAACGAAAAGTATCAAGGATAAAATCAATCCGGTTTGGGCCTAGAACTGCTGTCTCTCAGGTCCAAGTAAAAAGAATATTTTGGTGAGAGTTTGCGATGACCGACACAACATTTTGTAAACTTTGGCATTAGGCATTGAGAATCTTCGAGTGATGTACCCATATCACCTTCAGCTGAAATTCAAGGAATAATTTATGGGAGCAACTCCCGAGGTTTTCTTTACGGTAGTTAGGGAGTCCTTTCCGGTTTTTTCT
>Ga0100385_1003262_pt1 | contig 14622 bp, 13 predicted proteins | sample CryGeymeta201509_FD_81543 | JGI IMG/M metagenome (GOLD analysis project Ga0100385, IMG submission 81543) | Groundwater microbial communities from Crystal Geyser aquifers in Utah, USA - Crystal Geyser metaG 2015-09 | ecosystem: Environmental > Aquatic > Deep subsurface > Groundwater | place: USA... | reverse complement strand
TGTCGTCCAAGAAGGTCAAAGCTTCATGATGTATATAGCATAATGACAGGATATAGATCAGGCCTGCCTGTTTTCAATCACTTTCTTGAGCCTAAAGAACTGGAAGGCCCCCAACAAACAGATCGCAGCTAGCTCGATGAAGCTAATGAACTCTATCTTTTTTACTTTTGCTTTTTCAGCATCAAACATAGAGTCATAAGAATCTCTGTTTTCCTTGTGCTTATCTTTGACTTCCTGAATAGCATCCATAAAGGTCACCAAATGCTTATATGACTCGTGTAAATCCTGGACTTTTAGCAAGTTTTCAGGAACTTTGATATCGTGCTCTTAAATATTTCCATTATGGCGGACAGCAGTGTTGTAATCGACATATTCCTGCATTTAGATTGATCCACGCTCAGCCAGAACAATTTTAATGCACAATTTGTATACCACGTCTATGTATATTAACTCTTACTTTATGCCAGACTGATTTCCTTACGAAGAGTACCCATTTCAATCGTCCACTTTTCTGCTGTCTCAGTTTCAGTGTTAATCAGCTCGATTTGGTAGGAATTCTTCAGCTATTTGTAGTGAATCTTTGGGAACTTTATATCGATCTTAAGCTAATCTTATTGGTTGGTTGTATAGACGACCATACAGCGAGGTTGAAGAGAGTTTACTGCAAGTTCTATAGAAGCAACTGAGGCTATCAACATCACAGTCACCAGTATTGCCTGTTTCATAATGGATTCAAATAGCGTGGATTGATTATAAGCGATGAGAATAATTTTTAGTTATAATTTATACGCTTGGGATGCTGCCATAATAAAGTCTTCATCACAGACATTCTCACTAACGCACTCGTTCTACCCGTAGAAAGCCCAGTTCTCATACTCTTGAAATGCAACAGCTTCTCGATACTGTCAAAATTACTCCAGCCAAAGATAAGCAACATCAGCACCACATTAACAGCATCAAGCAAGCTATTTAAGCTCTCTCGATACATCCACAGATCCAAGATGAGCTCAGAACTATCGAACTGCTTCTTTAGTCTCTTCACAAAAAATTAACTCACACTGATGCATTGTCAAGGAGCATTTTGAAATAGTCAAAGACTGATGCTAATACCACTAGACCTGTTTCACCTATTAAACAGTTTGATGATATCAATTCACAAATTGTTTACTCAAACTTTAGCCTCAAGAACATTCCCATTTCACAGACTCCAAGTATCCCTCAAACACCTCCGAGACATTCTGCAACATCAGAGGATGAATAAAACGACTAAATGAACAGGCTCAACAATGAACTTAAGATGTTGGAGAAAATCCTCAGGAAAAACAGCACCAAGGAAAGTGAAACCACTCGCAAGGAGCTGGCAGTGTTTGACTTTAATACAGAAGAAATAAATCCAAAGAATAAATATATTCAATCTGAGAACCTATGCCCTCCCTATAGAAAATGGCAGCAATCAAATCAAAATTCAAGAATGAGCGCCAGAAAAAATCACCTCAGATGATCTATAATATTATATTTGCTATGGATTGCAATTTTGCTCAACCTCGCAAAATATTCCATCTCGATAACCTACCCCCAATCAATCAGTAATCTCCAGCCGATTTCTTCAACAAGCAATGGGAGGCCATTTAGCCCACAGTTACAGCACTCCTTCTCGAGACATAAAAAACTCCATCAATCGTCCTCATGACTCGAGCCATACAATCTTTGCTGATTCGTGGACAATTTACTGAGCTTCAAGATAGTTTGATTCGTACTTTTTACAGGTCCTACAAAGGAGTTGTGGGAACAGCTGGAGGTTAAAGTAACAGTCTTCTGTATATCCTTGCTTACTACACCAACAAAAAAAGCCACTACCGCATCCTCTTCGACGTTCTCAACAATTACATGAGCAGCTATTCTCCAGACAAAGTCACAATCGAAGAGAAAGCTTATAAGATTCTTTGTCAGGAGATAGTAAACAGTCCAATTGCTGAACAAGTTGGACAGGAGCTGAATAGTATTGTCGAACAGTTCAGGAACACCCAAGAGCATAGCCAGATTCTTTATTTAGAATATCAGTTGACGATCATCGATTTACTGGGCATTTATCGGTACTATGATGGGGATTTTCTTGAGAAAAGCAAATACTTTTTTGTAAAGGCAGCTCACTCAATGAATAAAAATGAGGCCATATTCAGCACGATCGATCAAGCACTCAAAAGATAGAGCACTTTGAACAAAATACTGAAGCCATCTGAAAACACTATAACTTACATTCAGAAAGAGTATATTGAGGAGTATTATCCATTCCTCATCGAATTTATGGACTATCTCATTCAGTAAAATAAAACAGAGCAGCTTAATTTGTTGTGGCAGTTCACTCGTCGGCTGGGAGCCGAGGAGCTGTCCTTGCTTCAGAGTAGACTTAGAGATATAATAAAGGACATTGTGGATTATCTTCATCCTGAAAGTAATATTGCGAAGGTTTTACTCTTCAGAGACAAAATCACCAATATTATCACCAACTGTTTCCAGCACCACAAGCCTACTCTATATTTGCTCACCAACACAATCGAAGAGGTGTTGCATACAAATTAAGCAAAATACAGTCGAGCCCTAACCATCAAAATATTTGACGATGAAACAAAAGACCACCACTAAACTATCCATCAATTGTTCAAACTAATTCCAAATAAAGAGAATTTCATGAAATAATTTGAAAATTATTTCTTCAAATGGATACTCAAGCATCCCGATCCTAATCTTCTCTACCAGTAGGGCATCATTCTCATGATGAAAAAGTAATGCGGTGCAGGCCTTTGTCGAAAAGTAGATCGGATGCTTCTCGATGTCTGGAGGGATGGTCATGCAGTAGTCCACACCAACCGTCAAGGCAACTTCCATGTATTTTTCGTCTTAAATAGTGCCGAATGCTGAGTGCTAATGACTGGCCAGAATTCAAGCATCACAATATTATTCTCCCTGATACTTTAAGCAATATCATTCTCGAGTTCGAATAATAGCTCAAGGCTAAGCCATAATATGCTTCTCGAGAGCTTTAGTGGGTAACTTCTCTTGGCACCATCAAATTATCAATTCATGGCATTGAATCGATCTTCTCATAACTTGAAGCTTCTCTGATATTGATTTTGGATAAATCATTCAGACCGATGAGAGGAGATCAATTAACCTAAATCTTACAGGCTAAGCTTGGAGACGTTGAGTAAGCCCTTGGCCTTCTCTCATCCCACGGGATATTAGAGATGAACGAAATGAACAATACTTACGAGGTAAATGATAGCAATACATCGAGTTATACCTACACCAGACGTGAAAGACAATAAATAGAGGAAAGCAAGGCTATTGATGTAAAAGACAACGGCATAATCATTGATGCGGCTATTGTAAAAATTCTGAAACGAAAGAAAGCCATGCCTAAAACTGAACTTGGAAACTAGATAATGATTATGCTGGAGAAAAGGCCTCCAAAAATTGAGCAGATAATTGCTTCCCTTGAAAGACTGGAAAAGAGATAGTTTGTAGACATCGATAAAGGCAAAGGAATAATTCGTTACAGAGAGTGATCATAGTCTACCTAACTGACCGTATATTACAATATAAAATCTAAAAATGTTACCACCCATCAAGTATAAGGTGCATCCAAAAATGGCCTAAATAATGGAGGAAAAAAGAAAAAGAAAGGAGATCCTCATGCAAGCAAGGCAGAAATAATAATAGGAAAGGTATGGGCTCAAAGAGGAAAGGAAATAGTATATGGAGGAAAACAAAAAGGAAATATAGAAGAAAGTTCAACAGATTTACTAAAAAAAAGTAGTCCAGCATAATCGCGTTAGAGAAGAGGATCAGCAAAGAGCAGCAAAAATAGCTATAAAAAAAGCATAAAGACTGATGCAGCTCATCCCTGAAAGAAGAGCTTTGGTATAGATGTTCAAGGAAAGTTATCTTTAGAATATTCAAAATAATGATCTTGCCAAACAAGAGAAGCTCAAACAACTAATTGAGGCTAGGATCATACAACCCCAAGCATAGTTTAAGTTGGAAGAAAAGGTGAGATAGCATAACTTAATCGATACGAATGATGGAACCTGTGTCATTTGTTTAACATCTGAGGCTCATTTCTACATGACTGAATGTAAACATTTGATCAGCTGTAAGGACTGTGAGTTTATTCTACGATTACAAAAAAAATGTCCCCTCTGTCGAAGGCACTCAGGCTATGCAGACCTCAAAGCTGTAAAAAGAAAAAGAAAGGCTTCATTGAAGAAATGATTTGCACTCTTTAATTGTTAATCAATCAAAAATAGTTGACTTTTCTCTTGAACTCTGTCATTCTTTCCATCTGGTCAAATTCATAAGGTGAAGAGTTCATATACTGTCTCATTTTATCCCTCTTCAAGGGGAGACTTGATTAGATCGACTTTTTGGATTTTTCTCTTTCAAGGGTCTTGGCTGAAGGGTTGTACGATAACTGTTGGTGACTCATAACATAGGGAGAATTATCGACTTTAATCGGTTCAAAAGCAGCCTATTCAGGCATTCTTCTTTGACTATTTCGATAAACAACATTGCTTTTTTTCCTTTATTATGCATATTAATTTCGACTTGAAGAACTTTTGTTGTCATATTTTATTGTCTTTTACCTGTTGTTTGATTGCTTCTTCTATGTTTGCTACTTCCGGGGAGAGGGGTTAATTAATTTGTTTGAATCTTTCTTGGTTGATGTTCGCATTTAATACCTGCTTTCTTTCTGAAAAAGCTGCACATTGCTTGGATTTGTTCTTTATCCTATCACTTAGTGACTAGAAATTTTGACTCGAGACTCAGGCTTCACCTATTACTCTTTCTTGACTAAAACATATTAATCTTGAACATGCTTGTGAATCTTTTTCTAGTTGTTCATGGTCACAGGATAAGATCTGATTATACTTTCGCTGGAGCTTTTATCCATTGATGCATTGAACTGCCTATGAAAGCTTTCCATTTGTTGTTACAAACTTTTTTCTTCTTTATTCATGCGAGAGTCATTTACAAAGGGCCTTGGTTTCTTTTCTGGAGTCATTGTATTTGTAAAAATTCTTCTTGAGCTTCGACTTTTTGACCGATCAGGGGTGTTGCTAAATATTCTCGATCTGACTTTAGTTTTGAAAGGACTGGGGCTTGGAGAAGCTTCAGGAGTGTAATCTTTCCTCAGATTGGGATTTTCCTCGAATATTTTTTTCCTTCTCGAATGTTGATGAGAGCTATCAAGGGAACCGTTGAGTTTAATATTAAGGTGCTTCTCCAGGTTGTTAGGAGAAGTAGTTGGTTTATCTTAGATTTCTGGTAGCTTACAAATGTAGATATCTCTTTTCTTGGCATGCTCCACTTCCAAAGGTTCTCTCTTCTGATAGTTGATTTTGACTGGAGACATTGTAATGATTCCGGCCTTCTTTCTAGAAATTGTCTGATCTTAATCTGGTTTTGACTGTTTATGACTCAAATTTGTATAGATCTATTTTTTTAAAATCCTCAGCCTATTTTTCTCTGGAAGTTTTTAAAACTAACAGGTATCTAAACTTCTATGTGTGTTCTCTTTGAGAAGTTCATTTATCTATTCAATGCTAGGCTCATTCTTTTTAGAAGGGCTCCGATGCGTTGATAATTGTTGCTCTGTTGGCTGCTTAAAAGTAATCATTTCAAATTCAGGAAAACCTCTTCGTTAGCTTGGCAAATGTTCCTCAGGCTTTGGCTGGTCTTGCATTATCCTTTAGAATGAATAATTGTCAATAGAAGTTAGTACTAAATCGCGGAAAGCCGATCGAACGACTTCTGATTCTAGTACCTTAAAATGAAAGTCAAAGTAGCTTTCAGATGGATCTTTGAATATTTCATTCCGAAAATTAACCTCGGCTAAGTGACTTCGGCAATAGAGCTGTCCTATTTTGTAAACTGGTCTATTCCCTTGATCAAATACATAGGTGTGCTATCCGTCAAAAATGCCTTCCTCAATGGTGTTTCCCAGCTATTTCCCATTAAATTTGGCCCCAAAAGAAATCAAACTACTTTTGTTATGAACTCCCACAGATATGATTTGATACTAGTCATCAAAAATAATGGCAAGACCTTGATCGCATCCAAACCGATAGTACATGTTACTGAGTAATCTCAGCCTGATTCCTGAGTTATTGTCCGCCACCATGTGATTGTTCAGGTACTTGATTAGCAAAAAAGGGATGGGCTCAGATTGAAAATTGCACTATTTAATGAGTTATTCTAAGTGCTATCTGCATAGAATTTCACTTTGCTAGATTACGTTCCATCCTCCATCTGCATCGAGTTCGATGACGAGCCCCATGTTGTATCTTTCCATCACGTATAGTATCCGACAACCTTGAGAAAATTCTCCCTGATTATACTAGGTTATGACCAGCACTTCATTCAAGCGAAATACAGCCATTCCATGAGGTTTGTTATTGTACCAGTAACCATACAAGTACTAGGCGTGCCCTCTGTAGAAAAAACAAGGTCCATTGAGCTTATTGCTTTTAAATTGATTTGTGGCGATGAGGCGATGAGTGTCGGTGATATAGATTAATCCCTGTCCCTATCTTGTACCATTTCTTGGGTTGACTTATCCCTGATAGAGAGCATTCCGGTAATTATAGCTGTGGAGGCGATTGCTAGAGATAGCTTTTCCAAGTTTGTTATTCCTTATCATCGGCAGTTATTATATCTCTCAAAATGAGAAGTTGCCATTGGCAACTCTATAAATTAGGGACCGCATACACATTCAATAATCGGCAGTTAAGTAAAGTGAATCAACAGCAATGCTCGTATAATAATCATGTTCGCTAAACAATATCACCAGATTAAAACCACCCAAGCTGACAGCAACAAGCTCCTCAGAAAAATGCACATCATCATGATTGTGCTCTGCCTGCTTGCCACTCTTCTCCTCATCAGCATCCCTTCTACAGTCTCAAAAATCCTCATATCACTCATCATTATCGCATATACCGTCGTCATTTTCATGAGACCTCGTGTAGTCCGATCCCTCTTTCAGTGCTCAGCTTAAACAAGTAAAAATCGATCGAATACAGATGAGTAAAATTATAGTTAAGTCCAACCTTGGAATTCGATGCCTACTCCCAATCAATCTATGTAAATGGCAGGATCCTCTCTGCCGAATAACACTAATTTCATGAAAGAAGGAGAGGGAGATGTACAATTAAATGGATCCTTCTCAAAAGAATACTCTCGATCTCAAGATATCAAAAACATGAGTATGTCAATTTACCGCTCTTTGAGTGCAAGTGGAATTAGCTAGAGCAGGCTAGGGAGAATAAGATCTTCTCAGAAAAGAATGTAAAATATGAAAGGATTTGACCTTGAGGATGCTAATGCCTTCAAAACAAAGGAATAGCTGAGCAAGTCATCTGCAAAGACAAGTTCAGGAATCGTATTGGTCGATCAACATTCACACTTAGAAAAAGCAACTAAAAAAAATCAAGAAGAAGCTCAAAGTGAGTTCGAGAAAGTTCTAAACAGCGATATTAAAAAAGACAGAAAGTGGATGTCAAAGCGATATGAGGCTATTTAGGACTACATAAAGGCTACATTGAACTCGCACTATAATGAACACAGATTCACTCGAGAAAAAATTAAAATGCTCCTTGATGATGCCTTTGAGGTCACAATCGATGAAAACATCTCTCAAACATATGACATCAATACAAAAGGAAATTATTTGCATCAAAAAATACCTTACAACGTATTTCTGTACAGGCTCTTCCTGTTAAAATCAAATAAAATAACATACTCATAGGCTCAACTTCCCTTGAAAGCAGGTCAGAGATGGTCTCATCTTCAGCCTAGACTTGAAGCTTATATAGAATCCATAGTCAAACTTGCTGAACAGTTAGGAGTCGATATCAGTTTACTCAAGAGTCACTTCAAATCAAAAACAAGACATTTTTTGGAGAATTACATGAGATCCATCGACTTGATTGAAACATACCTAAAACAAGAGAAGATATAGACTGAGGAAAGCAAATAAAATATGAGCCCTTCTCTCAGGCATAAGCTTTCCAAGTGTAAAACCTTTGTGGTCTATCTCACTGTTAGAGATATCAATAGCAATCCCGAAATGAAGTAAAAGGTATATTTTCAGGACAACCTTGACCTGAAGTATCCTCATTATCAGTAACATCAGCTATCTATCATCAAAAAAGTAGGAACAGAAGATCCTCGTTCTCACTATGATGTGTTTACTCTCAACAACAAAACCCCTGAAAAGAAAATTCCTTGTGAGCCTGGAGACAACAACTTTCTCTCAGTGATTTACTTTGTCCTGAGACATGTGAGCAAAAACATCGATCACTTTTCATGGAATTCCAACCTGAGAGCTTTGATTAGCCAGCTCCTCTGAATGATTATGAATCTGCTGTAAGTAACCAAAATCAAGTAATATCATAGTTTATTCAACTAACTGAATCCTTTTCGACAACACCTGTGCTTTGATTTACACTCTTATGAAAGCATTCACAGCCAAGATGTAGCCAGTCTTCCTTGGTGTCCCTTTTATTTTATTATTTTCCTGTTTTCTGAGGTCTAATTTGTCTTTTGATCCCTTTAGACTTTGACTTTTTGAGGCATATGGCCTTTTACTCTTTGAAAGCTCGGCACATTTCTTGGATATCGAAATTGATGGAGCTTGAAGATGATTTTGAGAGATGTGACTATAGCTGGGTGTGACTGAAGTAATTATCAAACTTTTGCTTACATATTTGGCAGTAACTCGAGTTGGGGGAAGCTTGCTTGATATTATCTGCCTTCTTTGTATTTTTATGATCAAGGTGAACTTCGAGGTTTCGCTCAATTCTTTCTCTAAATTGGAACCTCTCAAAGGTCTAGTTCTGCATGTAGTACTTCTAAATTATCCCTCGATCTTACCTTGTCCACTGGCAATACAAAAGCAGGTGTGAAGAAGAGTTTGTCAGCGTTGAAAGTAGGAACCATCTGCTCTCCTTTTCCTCCTGATCTACATGGCTTAGATCTTACCTCCAGGTCTCCCGACAGTCTAGCTCTATCAGGCCTTCTTCACTGACGCTTTTGCCATAGTTCCTCAAGCCTCTCTTCTCTGGCTCTTCAGAACCTCCATTCATCATGGTATTAATTTAATAGTAGGGGCTACTCAATGCCGAGTAGAAAAACCGCGGAAGTCATCTTTTTCGAAGTCTTTGACTTCTGAAAGCTTTACCTCCAGAGCTCCTTAAGACTGTCCAGCTTGATTTTAAAAAGGTATTATTGGCAAATGTTATTCTCCTCTATTTACCAAAAGAGGCAAAATCGTTAAACTAAAAAATTATGATAACACTACTCTAAACAGAATCATCAGTCTGTAGTTTATTCACATCAGTTGTTGATATGTGGCAATTAATTTTTCCATCTCTCGAATTGAAGCCATTATTTTGGCGATTTCCTGTTTGCATGCACTCAGTCGCTTATCACAAAGACCAATCCACCCTTCCACCATTGGCAAAGCTTACTATTGACTCATCTATACATACAGATCCTATCGGCATCTCACGATTATCTTATCGTTGACCCTAAACTATAGCGACTCATACCTTTTTGCCTTGGATAGGCATCCACTGCCAATCTCAACCATCAACTTAGGACAGGAATAGTGGGATCGCAAAAAGACAAGAGTGTTATTGCTTTGATATTGAAAGAGATACTAATCTTCGCGAAGTTGCTGGCTGTCTCGTTATCGGATGAGCCATTTGGCAAGATCATTGTTCATTTTTTAGAAAAATTGCTTGAATAGAGCCTATCCCGCCTGATCGCTTTACATATAAACTATTATAGTTGATATCACTATTAATGGAGAAACACATGATTTTTAAGAAATATATGTAATCGAAATTAATATTTAAAATCTTTCTTTCTCACTTTTTCTTGCTCAACAAACCCATTAACTCCAGTTCTCTTTTTCTCAAAAACTACAGTCGATCTTTAAGATTTTTGTTGAGTACTTTAACCTCTTTCTACTGGTAATTTTCACTGTCTCGACTGGGAGTATTGATATTTCTTGTGGTCTTCATCTCGAATATTTCATCTTAAATATCGTTGATTCGGTTCTTGATCATTTTGTTTTCAGCCATCAGATTGCAATTTATATACTCCTGGTTAATATTCTTCTTTGTAGTGGAGTTTTTGATGAAGAGTTCTTCAAGATTTTCCAGCTTTATCTGAAGAGCATTGTTATCGTTGTTGACTATCATATAGTTCTTCTCAGCCACCTCCCTTGCATTTCGAAGCTCCTAGTTTTCATGTTCGAGACGACTCATCTCGAACTCATACTATTGAACAATTTTATTTAAACTCACTTCGATTTAAGCTTTGTCATGTATTCTCATATTAGCTGCCTGCTCCCTTGTCTTCTCTGTTTCCTGAATCTTTGAGACACTCAAAGGCTTTCCTGAGGCTTACTTTGATCCTTTATTCAATGGTGGTAATTCCTTCTTTTTTGGCTAATGTTTTGGTATGTTCACCTTCCCCTTTGACACTTTTTCAATCTGTTATCTCAAATATTGATTCTCAAGTCTCAAAAGATCTCGTTCCCTGACCAGGCCATAAATAATTTGGTCCTTCTCTTCCATCTGAACAACAGGCTTATTTTTGATGTTCATAGTCCTGGTGGCATAATTCAATGTGCTAAGAGTTTAATCAGCATAAGCAGAAGCTGGGCTGACACATGCCACCATTAGGGCTTTTGATGTCCCACTAAATTAGTTCAAAATTACCCAAGAGAATCCATCAGCAGCATGGTCAACTTTGAATCTCTGTAAGGAATATACGGTGCTTTAACCTTTTTGTCAGAAAGAGCTTTGATTACTTTTCCTAAAGTAAAGAGAGACTTGTTGATATTCGCAGTCTACTTTGCCATTTCCCCTTGAGATTTGGACTATTTCAACCTCTCACTGCCGGCAAGATCAACAAACGATATTTTTCCATATCTCTTGACACTTCTTCCTTATCCACTGACTTCTCCAACGACATAAATTGTCATTAGTGAATGGCTTCGAGAAGAATCTTTATTGAGTTCATGACTGCCAGATTTTCTGTTTCGAATGCCTTAATTTAGAACAGCTATGAGATCATCAATGCTTGTGCAGTCCACTATAACCAAATCCTCTACAAAGAATCCGTTAGCTGGATTCCATCGGCAGTGAAGAACACCTGAAGTGGGATTGAGCAAATCTTTGATTTGTTCGTTATATATTTCAGTAAAAGAAGCCTTGATGGAATACTTTTAAGGACCTCCTTTAGATAGCTTCCTGTATAACTTCAATGAGTACCATAAGTTTTTGATTGCTCTTGGAATGATGCCATCAGTTTCATCAGATTTGAATACTTCTTGACTAAATTTTTCCTAGACTCCTGCCATTGTGTATGTCTTGCCACTACCTGTTTGCCCATAAGCAAATATGGTTACTGAGTAACCAGCTAAAGCAGATTCAAGAAACTAATTCACGTTGAGTTGACTATAAAGCTCAGCCTGACTTGTCTTCTCTCCAGCCACATGAGTAAATCTAAAATTCTTTTGAGGCTGCCCATTCCTGCCATTAGCTTATGCTTACTTTTGAAGGATCTGGCAGACGTTTTTATCACTAGCTCTGACGATGGAAGAATCACCTCTTGAAAGTTACAAATTATTGAGAGGTCTCAAGCGCAAAGCAACTTTGACACTTTCTCCCGAGCCTCCAGAGCCTGTTTGTTACTATATTTGGTATGATAATTCGGATTCAGGTTGTTATTGGGGTTCGACTCGTTGAGCATGGTTAGTTTTCGGAGGCATTCAAACTATTTATAATAACAGAGTAAACTCAAAAATACTATCATGTCCATTTAGCCCAAAACTGCTCACTACTTTTTGACACTTTTTGATAATATGGGTCCTCTTTTGTGTCTTTACCCAATTCAATTCCTTTTACAGGAACTTGAGCATTATTGGTGTTTGAGTCAGGTGCTTGACAAGCAATACACAATATTTATCGAAGTGCCTGGTTCTATTTTTTTAGTTGGACATTTTATTGCTGATTAGAGGAATAATGCTAGTTTAAGCGCGTAAGTTTTTATACGAACCTCTTTTCACCTTAGTCTATAGTTTTCCTTTGCTATTCAATGACAACGTAAAGCTTGTGATTTTTTTATTGCATTTACTCTATTTGTTCTTTCAATACGTCGATATAGTGATCGTTTAAAACTTTCTATCTGAGCTTTTCCTCGACATGAAGGTATTTATCTTTGATCTCTAAAATTAGCATTTTGTATTGCTTGACAACTTCTTCCAGCTGAAAAATTTGTTCCAATAAATATTTACTCTCAACATTTACGTTTCTCGGGTCTGAAAATTATCTTTCTCTCAAGTAAAGCTTGTTTGTATGATGATTGGCCTTATAGCTTTATTCACCATAGCTGGTGTTATTATGTTCAATATGCCTCTCCTTGCTGGGTGATTTTGAGTGTCTTAATCTATTAATCTTGGTAGGTTTCACACTGTAGTTACTATCGATCTAGCTAAATTTGTCACTCTCAAGATCGTTCAAGTAGGTGTAGGTATGTGCATGCCCATTTTTCTTCACTTGAGCCTCCTTTGATCCAAGGGAACCAGCTAATAGAGTACTCAAATGTTTTATTTGCAGTCTTCCTTGAGATTTGTTGAATGCGCTTTATCTTTCAGCCTATACCAGTCTGTCCTTTTTCGCTGCTGCCATTTTCATGCTCATATTCATTGAATTCTCTAAATTAGGTAATTTATACTCTATCTCGATATGTTGCTTGCACGTGAGCGGGCAGGACTGTCACCTTTGATCAGCATGGCAGAATCAGCTTTTATCTTTGCCTTGGTACTAAATAATATCGCTTATACAATGCTTGGGAATCTGAGTATGATTCAAAGGCAATGTGATCGTTTGAATAACCTTATAACCAGGGCTGGGGACTACCCAGTGAGACTTGATGCTGAATTAGCCGACTGATACTTTGAGGTTTTTCGCATAATTGGTTGCATTGGAAATTGCCTATGCCAAACTTTGTTTATCCATTATTATATTTGAATTATGATAAGTCATTCACATCATTAATAGCTCATCTTACTCACAAATTCCTCGATTTTACTTCCTTCAACAACTCCATATTTATTCTTGCGGACACAGGTTCCAATGTGGATCTAGCTGGGATGGAATTCCTTGATGATGTTTTGAACATTGTTGATGTTGATGCCTCCTCCTAACAGTGTTTTCATTTCCTTTATTTTCAAAAGCTCCTTTATCACAGCTCCATTTTATTAGATGCTGAATTTTCCTCCTTGAGTTAGAACCCTTCCAATATTGAAAGTTTTTAATAACTCGTAAGCTTGAGGCAAGTTGGTCTGATCCGAAGCTTTATGAAAAGTTATGTCAATTTTATTGCTTATTTCTTTCCTGAGTTTTTGCAAAAATTATTCATCAACACTATTGTCTCCTTTTATTGCGCCCACCACCAGTCCTTTTCCTCCTGCTTCAACCACGTCAAGGGCCTCCTCAACAAGAAGATCCTTTTCCCAAGGCTCTAAGACGAAGCCTAGATTATGATGCCTCACCATGACCATTGTCGGAATATCACTCACTTCGAGTGATTTTCTCAAAAGAGCTCGGGAAGGAGTCAGGCCTCCGATTTAGAGAGCAGAAACGAGTTCAATGCGATCAGCTCCATGTCCCGCAATATTTTTGGAATCTTGAGGACTGATTGAGATCACTTATAAAAGAGGTCGCATTAGAATAAATACGAGTCAATTTAGTCATTAATGTCATTAATGTCAATTTGTATTTATTGAATATAAGCTGAAAGAGATGGTTGAACTTTAAATAAATAATCAAAGAATTTAATAGTAGCTTTGTCTCCTATTCGTTACAACATACCTCAATACATTTTCTGTGCTTTTGAGAGTTTGCACGTCATACAAGTTCAAATATATCGACAGAATTAAATAATTGTAGGGTGCCTTAAACTTCTATTGCTAAATCAAGTTTTATATATAATACTTCTTTATATTGCTCAATACTTTTTTTAATGTAGGAGACAAATGGCTGGTCCAAAGATAAAAGAATTCAATATGAACTCTTTCTACTGCTACACATTCAGGAATTCACCAAGGAAGATAGAAATCCTAAGAGAGAAAAACTCTTCTTGAAATTATCTAAATGGATGGAAAACAAATCACCTGACAAGTGCAGAATTCATCACAAGAATCGATTGAAACAGGTCAATAATATCCATCAACTGATCGACAATATCATCAGATTCAACTATGAGGAGCGGGAAATTCCCATCTCCCATTTCCAAATTGAAATAGAGCACTTCATTAATTAAGTATTCGAAAGCGGTAGAATTTAAAAGGAATAAAGAGATGAATCTCTCCACAAGGCAGAGTTCGTTCTGGAACTGCTTAGGTAGAAAAAATAAGTGCAATTGACGAAAAATGATTACGATGAAGTCCTCGATCTTTAGGATCCCACTCATCAGCATTGATAGTTCATTATATTGTGTTTGCGAAAAAGAGTCAATTAATAATCAAATACTTATTTTATCAAT
>Ga0100385_1003256_pt1 | contig 14638 bp, 15 predicted proteins | sample CryGeymeta201509_FD_81543 | JGI IMG/M metagenome (GOLD analysis project Ga0100385, IMG submission 81543) | Groundwater microbial communities from Crystal Geyser aquifers in Utah, USA - Crystal Geyser metaG 2015-09 | ecosystem: Environmental > Aquatic > Deep subsurface > Groundwater | place: USA... | reverse complement strand
TAAGCTTGCTTAAAAGAGCTAACAAATCTTTGAGATAATCTTTATCGAGAACGCTACTAAGAAAAAATAATAGTCCAATAGATGGAATTGTTTTTAAAGGCTCTAATTGAGGATTATTAAGGTAGTTGATATACCAGCTTGCTACTGCTGCGAGTAGGAAAGCAATAATTCTAAAGTATACTTCTTTATAAATATATTTTCGTGTTAAGAATAGAGAAACCGACAAACTTAATGCATTAGCAACGACTAATGCCTGAATAAATCCTGGCAACCCCATTTCTTTGATATTGATTAAAGTGTAAGTAAAGAGAGTAACAACATAGACAAGTTCGCCAATCAATTTCTCATTGGCCCAACCGATTCCTGTTAATAGCGTCTGTGGCATTTGTCTAATGCTATAAAGCGCAACACTTAGGCATAGCATTGAAATAAACTTAGTTGCAAAGAACCATTTTTGATCAAAAACAATTTTAACAATCGTTGGAGATAGAATTGCTCCAAGAGAAAATACACAACTAATTAAAATGAGTAGAAGTTGCATTGATCTTGTATTTAAAATTTTCAAATCACTGTGTGCGTCTTGTAATTTACTAAATGTTGGGAATAAGATGTTTTGATAGTTAAATATAATTGCTAGTGGAATGGAAACAAGACCATTGGCCCAAAAATAGAGTCCAACGTCATTGGTTGGTAAGTAGTAATTGAGAATAATAGGGGATATAAAGCCAGTAAGTCCAATTAGAATTAAGTTAAGCTGAAATACTCCGCCTTTTTTTATCAAAGGTGTAATGGAGCTCAGATGCTTAAAGCTTGGAGTTTTAAAAACTTTACGTTGTAAGCCCCAATAAATAAATGTACAAAATTTGATTAGCACCCCTGAAAAAAGTGCCCAGACGCCAGCCCCTAGTACTGCGAGAGTTATTTGAAAGATATACAGGAGAACACTACTTATTAACTCTATCTTGGCAATAGAAGAGAAATCAAGCTTCTTTTGAAAATAGAATTTGGGAAAAGCCGATAGGATGTCAAGAACTGCAAATAGACCTAGTCCATAAAAGAAGTAATTAGTTTCTTCCCCAATATTTAATGTTGATCCCTTGAAGTAAAAGAAAATTGAAAAGAGTATCGACATTATCAGTGCAAGAGTTATTCTAATTGCTAGATAAATTCTTGTTTGCTGTGAAGTGATTTCTTCTTTTTGTTGAACAATACCTTCGGATAAGCCAATGTCTGTAATATATGAAATTGAAGCGATCCAGCTTCGTAAAGTTCCAAAAATACCGTAGTCATTTCCTGACAAGAATTTTGATAAAACGAGAGTTGAAATTATTTGTAATACATAAGTAATGATCGAATTTAAGGAATATTTCTTAAGTCCTTGCCCTGCATTTTGTGATAGTTCTTTTCTGTTAATCTTTTCATCTTCGCTCATTAAGAAAGTATACAAAAATTAATGATCTCGTGCATACATCGAGTACCGGTAATTTTATCCCTTTATTATTTATTCATATTTTAGCCGTAAACTAAAGTAATGATAGAACAAAAACAAAGATTTTATATCCCTTGCCTCAATGGATGGAGGGCAATAAGTATTTTGATGGTAATACTTTACCACTGCGCTTGGTTTTTGTTCGGTCCGGAAGGTAGTAAGTACGATCCTAATTTGTGGTCCTTGTTTAAAGTTGGTGGATATGGTGTAAGCATATTCTTCACGATTAGTGGTTACTTAATCACCTCTCGTATTTTAGAAGAATATCGACAATTTGATAGCTTTAATATTCGCGATTTTTATGTCAAAAGATTTTTTCGTATAATACCGCCATTCTATTTTTATATATTCACAATCTTTATGATGAATTTTTTCCTTCCTCTAAATTTATCGAGTTGGGATTTTTTTGGATCACTTTCATTTTTAAGAATCTACTCAGAGGTGAATGGGTCATGGTTTACTGGTCATGTTTGGTCTTTGTGTGTTGAAGAACACTTTTATATTATTTTATCTTTTCTTTTCTTTGCTCTAGGCCGAAAAAGAATTTATGCCGTTTTATGGATATGGCTTGGGATTATATTTGTATGGAATATCTTAAGCTTTCGCTTTAAACACTATCCTGGCTTCTTTGAGCTGCGAGAGTATTTGAGAGTGCTGTCTTTTATGGACTATATGTTTGTCGGGTGTATCTTTGCTTACCTTAGTCAGAAGGAAAAAAAGTTTTTAATCATGTTTTCAAGGTATTCATCATTAATTATCATTGCATGGTTTGTATTATTCTTTATATCATATCCTCTAAAGATAATTTTACATCCGATTTTAACTGGTTATGTAATTTATCTTACAAGTACTAGTGAGGTGAAGCTTTTCACCTCTATTCTAGAAAGTCGCTTCCTATCATTTATTGGGACAATCTCTTATTCTCTATACCTGTGGCAACAACTTTTCTTGATTAAGAGTAGTGTATACTTAAATGAACTTGGACCATTTCAGCGTTTCCCATTAAATATAGTCGTTGTTTTTGTCATCGCTTATTGTTCTCATATCTTCTTAGAAAAACCCTTTATTCGACTGGGAAGAAAATTTCTATCCCATAAGGAATTATAAGATGATCGATATTTCTCTTGTTGTAATTACATTAAATGAAGAAAAAAATATTGGGAAATGTCTTGAGTCTGTAAGCTTTGCTCATGAAGTTCTAGTTATTGATTCTGGCTCTACTGATAATACAAAAAAAGTAAGTGAAGCTTTAGGTGCTCGATTTATTTCACATCACTGGGAAGGCTATGGAAAGCAGAAGCAATTTGCAATTGAGCAGGCCACAAATGATTGGGTACTATTACTTGATGCTGATGAGTTTCTTACAAAAGAGCTAGTTGAAGAAATTAAAGAATTTGATTTCGATGATATACAGGCAATGGAGTTACCGATTAAACAGATTTTTCTCGGACAAGTTTGCCACTATGGAAAGGCCGTAAGTTATCCCGTTCGCATGTTTAATAGAAAGCATGGTGCTTATGATCTTAAAAATATACATGAGGCATTTATTGTGAATGGAAGAGTATCACGCTTTAAAAGTGCTATCCTTCATAACTCGGCTACTGATATCGGTTCTCGTATAAAAAAGATTAAGCGAGATGTTCACTTGGAAATAAAAAATAGTACACTAAAAGTAAAGTGGCATCATATTTTCATCGATCCCGTGAGGTATTTTTTAAGCTACTACTTAAAGCAGTCAGCATGGCGCGATGGCGTACCTGGTTTTATCCTGACCTTCTTATTTGCAGCACAAATCTTGTTTCAGAACTTAGCGATCTATGCACGAGATAATCTAAACTTCAAATTTAGATCTTAGATCTCTCAAAAGTTTTTTCGCTATTTTTCATTTTAATAATATTTTGTTGGTTGATACGCTCTAAGGTCTTCGCGAAATGTGTCATCACATTGAGATGAAATGGGGCCTGCAGTAAGCGGTATACACTCCAAGGCAGAGAGGGAACAAATTCATGAATAGCTGCAAGTATAAATTTTCCACCAAGTGACTCTCTAAATTCGAGACGACCTCTCTTGGTTTCTTTTGCAAGCATACCACCACGTATGTAAAATAACTGTCGATCTTTAGATGATCTTTCTGGACTATAAACTAGCTTTAAAAGGACAATCTTCTTTGAGAGTAGAGTAAAAAGTATAACTTCTTCTTCAACGAAAACTTTTATAAATGAATTCAAATATAGTGGTAGCCAGTTCATATACTCATAGGCAACATCTATCGCATTCATTCCAAGAGGTGTTTGAAAGCGTTGTACAGACCTTACTTCATAATTACTCTTCCTTTTTGCCTTATTGAACGCATGAATTTTTTCATTACTTTGCTTTGCAATACAAAGCTTTAAGCATTCCTCAAAAGTACGATCGAAGGATTTTAAAGATAACTTTGGGTCTGCTATTATTTCATGATTAAGTCCTTCAACAAGTGGATAGACTAAGCTTTTTGGCGCGCCAGAGACTAGTGAGATCCAAAATTTTGATAATCCTCTTGAGATATAAGGAATCGAAATAAAATATCTCTTCAGTCCGTATATCTTAGCTGTCGTACTTAGCATTTCTTTGTATGTCAGGGGGGGGCAGCTCGCTATTTCGTAGACCTTCCCTCCATGTGTTTTTGCATCAAAACAAGTCATTATTGAATCAACGACATCATCAATATATGTAATTTGAGTTTTGGTATTTGTCCATGTTGGTAGACCCATACATCTTAGTCTTTGCACAAGTCTGAGCATAATATTAAAACTTGAACCGCCCGAGCCTAAAATCATTCCGGCCCGAATTATTGAGACCGGTATCTCAGAGTGATTTATAACTTCTTCAACTTCAAGTCGACTTTTTAGGTGGGGTGATATCACTGAGCTATCTTTGGGGGTAATTCCTCCAAGATAAATAATATGTTTAATATTTTCCTTGTTACATGCTCGAATAAAATTATCTGCGATAATAAGGTCATAATCTTTAAAGTCACCTTGATCGAGATGAGCTGATGGTGCCATGGAGTGAACGAGGTAAATGGCGATGTCACATCCTCGTAATCCTTCTTCGATGTCAAGCATTGAAAAAAGATCACATCGCTTCCATGTGACATTCTTGTCTTCAACTTTAAGTTGGGATCGAGAAAGCCCAATAACTTCATGGGAAGACTTTAGTTTATTAATAAGATGGCCTCCGACAAAACCGGAGGCTCCAATGACAGCAATTTTCATCTATCGTAGTATAATCTTATTTACGCCTTTTGCGTGCATTAAATGAGTATATTCTTGAGGATTTTCTTCTTTTAATTGATCAAGAATTAATATCTCAGGAGGTTTGGAGTCATTTGTATGTGTGTGAACTTGATATTTAAACAACCATATGAATAAGTTCTTATGCTCATAAAAAAGATATGCTTCAAGTGCAACGAGTACAGTTGGTAGGATCATGTAGGAATCACTGAGCATTAATTCGAAAAGAAATATATTAACGATGATTGGAGCAATGATAATCATTATAAAAGGTGTAAAGAGATTAAATAGCAACATTGATCCACAGAGGACTTCCATCGCTTTAATCAATGTGAAAAGATAGCCTGATTCCTTAAGTGCGACGATAAAGCTTAAACCTTCCGCGGTATATTGCTGCTCAGGTAAAAAACTCATGAAGTTATTTGTTCCACTAATTAAAAATATTGCCCCTAGTACGGATCGTGCCACAATAGGTGCCCATTCCTTTATATTGTTATTCATAATGCCCCCTATTTTCTCATTGTACTCTTTAGATGCAAATAGAATTTAAATAGATTGTTAAGATCTTTTGACTGTCTAAGAATTGTAGATATTAATATTTTGAATTGAGATTGATGCCAAACTCATAGATTTTGTTCATAAGTTTATGATCAATGTTGAGATAGAAACAAATCTTCATCACTTGATTGAGAAGAGCTTGCTTGAATTGTCCGTTTTTTGTGAAGCGAATCGAAGATGTTAAGCTTTGAAACGGGAGAATTATTGGTGGAGTTATTGCCCTAAGTTCATTACTTAAGATCGTATCTTCAAATATGTCGACCTCTGGAAAATTTATATTATTGAGTAAGTTTCGCGAAGAAAAGATACAATGGTCAAGGTAGAGGATACCTCTGATATACCCTCTCACTCGATTTGAATACCAGGATGTAAATTTTAGCACTAAAGAATCATGATCAAATTGGTGGGTAAATCCACCCCATATATTTGAGAGATGTAACTTTTTTAATTTCTCGATACCCGATGGCTCAATGGTACTTCGTGGATGATGAAAGAGGATCATTGGAGCTGATGCATAATTAAGTCCTAGTTTAAGTCTTCGAGCTCTTGAGTTTAAATTCGTCTTTATAAAAATTACGTCATTATCGAGGCAAAGAGTTTCGGTATCATCAGTACTTTCATAGTCGATGACAATTATTTCTATCGAAGGATCATTTTTTAAGGATTTGAGAGAATTCTTAAAAAAAATATTACCTCCTTCATTGAATGTTGAAAATATTACGCTAATTTTTTTCATTTAAAATAAAACTCTTCTTGTTAAATAATTTACCATTAATTTGAAGTTCAATAAAGTATTTACCTGGGTGATGGCTTCTTACTGTTACAACTTTAAAAGAAATGATTTTATCGATATGTAGCTTACTCTTAGCCTTGAGTACAGTGTCCTTGAGTCGAAAAACCTTGGTCGTGTATTTTCCATTCTTCTTGGGATAATGAATAATATAATCAATAAGTGCATTTTGATCTCTAGTTCCCAAGTTTGTAATTTCAATTTTCATTCCAACCGACTGTCCATCAATAATTGTTTTGGCATCTAAGGAAGTAATGGCAGCGGAAATGTCTTTTGGCGCACGATAGCCCATAATCTTTAGGGCCCTAGGATTACCATTTTTTAATAATGTTCTAAGTGCATGTCGAATTAGTTTTTGATTAACTCCTTCATTACTCCACTTTTCTAAAATATCCAAACTAAAGCTATGATCAATGTGATTATAATCATTGATGTGATTGGCAACACTCTTTCTGACATATTCAGATTGATCATTTTTAAGACTTTCGAGAACTTGAGAACTAAAGATTTTGAGCTGATTAATATCTGTAATTTTCTTTCCCCATGGCAGTGATGGTCTCGAGCCTTCGCTTGCAAATCTTCGCAAATGCTCATTTTTTGATTTTGAACATTTTTCAAGAAAAGAAAAGCTCTGTGTTGGATATGTATTGATGTAATCCCTAATTGCAAACTCACTTGTGAATTTCTCGGTAATGAGTTCCAACACCTTAAATGACTTTTGAAGTACTTTACTTTGTTTAAGACCAAAGCTTTCAACATATTGAGAGAATGGCCAAAGTTGAAAACCTGATAAATTATAATTTATTATGCAAGAGGTTATTGTTTTTAAGTTTTCTGTGTATTGTTGATTTGAAGATTCATGAAAACAATTAGCTATTAGTCTCACTCTGTCTTTGAGCTCAAGATTCGAGATTTCTTTTAAGACATTCTTATTAAATTGTAGTTGGTCAAAATTTTTATTTTCTCTTGCAATAGATGAAGAGAGTAATTTGACACTATCATTATTAAATAAGTTCTTAAAAGGTTCCATTAGGCCTCTCTTAATTTACAAACAGTATATGGACCTTGTGTCGTTGTGACGTTTTTAGAGTAGGGAACCCTTTGTTTAAAGCCTGGTCCGTAGACTACGAAAGTATGGTATTCACCATTTTCACCACAGATATCAAGATTTGTATCAAGAGATTTGATTTTATCAATAAGCTCTAGGTTTAGCTCCTTACCAAGAAAGCTAAGAGAGAGAAAATCTTCATTCACAGCTGTGATAATTGCACGATAACCACTTTGTAAGTATTCAGACATGACGTCTTCGCTGCTCATGGCCCATAACGGATAAATTCCACTTAGAGAATTTTTCTCTAATAACTGATCTCGATAGTTTCGAATCTCCTGTTGAGTGATATCTCCAAAGACAATCGATTCAACACCCTTGCGTTTTAAAAGAGAGTAGTAACGATTAAAAATTTCTTCATATTCTCGATTTGTACATTCCGATGGGATATAAACTCTTAGTATTGGAAGATTTAGTAATTTAGCTTGATTTGAAATTAGAATTTCACTAACTCCATGAAACGGTACTTCATTTAACTCTCTGTTTAAAGTAGTTACAAGAGTTACGACTTGGTACTGTGGGTCTTTGAGAATTCTATTTAGTGACAGAGCACTTTCCTTTCCACCACTCCAGAAGATGGCAACTTTTGTTTTGCTTTGCAAAATGAATACTCCTTGTCGATTGATATCGATTACGTTTTAATACTCTAAATAGTATCAGAGATATTGGATTATTTGTGAATAGAAACAAGGCTTTTACATATTTATTCGTTGTGATTTGTTTAATTCTTCTTATCCTCAACATTACAGATATTGTAGGGGACGAAAGAAGAGTGCCAGTCGCTAAAGAAAGAAAAGATATTGTCTCAACGGAAGGTTTACTTTCAACTTCGTTGGCAAATATTGCTTCAGATCAGATGGAGAAATTGCCTGATTTACTTGTCGATGAAAGTTATTCAGCTACTCATTATATCGTTGAAATAAAATCCAGAAATCTCGATCGTGATAGTATTGCGATTAGTATTAATGATGGTGTAATTTTAATTAATGGAAAGTTAGAAGCTAAAACGAACAATAGTAGTTTTACTTCTTCATTCTCACGAAGCTTTTTGATTCGCGATGGTTTTGACTCAACAAATCCACAATTAGAAACTACTGATGAAGGTGTGATCCTAAAATTTAGAAGGAAAAATCAATGAAGAAATTATTCTGTATTCTCGTGACATTTTTGTCGATATCAGTACTAGGTAAAGAGAAGCTTAGCCTAGAGGCTAAGAATTTAATGTTAAAAGTTTTAGAAAAGAACGAATCTCTTCATCACTCTTTCTTCTCGTATAATGCAAAAGCTGTTGAAGATGCTACTAAAGAATTACTTAAGTTTAGCATTACGAATAAAGAAAAGGCTCTTGATTCCGATCTTTTAAAAGTTCGTGAATCACTTGAAAAGATAAGCGCTAAGCAAACTCAGGAAGAGAATAAAAAACAATACGGTCTGGCCAATATCTACTTCGTAAAAATTATCAATAAGTATGATCTCGGTGAGAAATATCAAGCTTACTATTGCCCGATGGTTAGGAAGAAGTGGGTTCAAAATACGCAAAAAGGGGTCGATGTTCAAAATCCATATGACGCCTCAATGCCTGACTGTGGCGGAAGATTATAGGGTTATCCTAATTGTATTAAAATTTTCTGACAATATTATGGAAATGTATTTTTAATTGTCATTGTATAATAGAAGTAATTAAAGCATTGTGTGGAGATTACTATGAGTGACTTACTTGAGTTTTATACAAATGCAAAACCTAACCCAGACGGCCTTTACCTAAAAGACATTTGGAACTTTTCAGATTGGGAGCTTGAAAATAGGCATCACTATATACAGTGGTTATTCCCAATTGAGCTAAAGAGCAATCATAATGATACTTGCTTGCAAGTATCTCCATCTGAAATTAATGAAGCATTAAAATCTCGAGACTTTCAAGAAAATCTTTTTCACTCCTTACTTTTAATGGAGAATTTTTGGGGCTTTAAAGTTAAGCATAAATTTCACCAAGAAAAGCCAGCTGGTGTAATAAAAGATTATAATGCTAAAAATTGGGTGACTCTGTACAACCATAACTATATTCGCATTACCAGGGTTCTTCACTCTTTAAAGGTCTTTGGCCTTGAAGAGGAAGCCAACGAACTTTTTAACTATCTTGAGAGTGAAGTCTATTCACACAATAGTCATTCGATTGGTAGTCAAACTTTAGAGTATTGGAAATCGGCCATCGAAATAAAGAAGGCGGCTTAAAATTAGGCCTTGAATTTTTCCAAGAGATTCAATGGAATAATTGCTAAGGTTTCTTCATGTGTAGCCTCTAAAAAGATTTTTGGAGCTGCTCCGGCTTGATAGGCTTCAACCCATCTTCCGGCACAAAGGCACCAATGATCCCCAGGTCTTAGTCCCTTAAAATTATATTGCGGCATTGGAGTTGAGAGGTCATTTCCGACTGCTTTTGAATATTCAAGAAATCTTTGTGTGACTTGAATGCAAACAGTATGGACACCAGTATCCTCAAAAGATGTATTGCAACAACCGTCCCTGAAAAAACCTGTTAGAGGATTGATCGAACACGATCGTAATTGCTCGCCATAAACATTTAATGAATTTTCTTCCATATTTATTCTTTTAAAGTACTCAGTTGAATCATTTTTTCTTTTCCTTTCTCCCTTAATCTTAATAATTTATCTAAACTTGTGCGTAATTTCAATACATTACAAGCTTAAATTGGTTTTATTTATAATAATCAAGAATTCTTGATTCTTAAAATTAAAAAAAATGAGCTAAACTATTGATATGATGAACAGATATACGATTTTTTTTGTCGACGATAATGTCGATTACAGTGAAGTTTTCTTTGAGCAACACAAAGATGAGTTCGATGTTTTAACTCATAATGATCCAAAAACAGTTTTAGATCATATTAAGAGAATTATGCCCGATCTTATTATTCTCGATGTTCATATGCCAAGCAAGTCAGGTGTAGAAGTCTTTCAAGATATAAAAAACACTAATGAGATTGAAAATATCCCAATACTATTTCTTTCTGCAGATGAAAGAGATGAGACTGTACTTTCTCATTTGAAATTGATGCCGGAAGATTTTCTTTTTAAAACAATGTCACACAATCAAGTTTCCGCGCGAATAAAAAATCGTCTGCTATCAATTGCTTCAAAGGGAGTCGGTGGTTCAGAGAAAGATACCGAAAATATTTCTTTTGGTAATCTTGAAATGGAGAGTGATAAGTTTAAAGTGAAAATAAATTCACAAGATATTCTTTTAACAAATATCGAATACAAAATGTTGTTTTATATTCTAACCAATCGTACTTCTTCACCGACGAAGGATGGACTTGTTCTCTTTGTATGGGGTGACTCTTATGTTGCTAGCCGTACCGTAAATACACACTTATCAAATCTTCGAGCCAAAATCTCTGATGCTAATTTTATTATTAAGGTTTCTCGAATTGGAAATATTATAAGAGTTATTGAGCAAGTTGCAGCCAGTTCTTAAACGCTCTGGCTGAATTTCGTTGCCCCATTGGCCTTTTCTAAGTATTCATCAAAAATTGCACAAATATTACGTAAAAAAATATTACCAACTTTAGTGACTCTATAGTGATCGCTCTCTACAGCTAAAAGACCATCTTGAATAAAATCAATAATTTGTTTTTCGTAGCAGGCCTCAGGTGACAAACGTTGTGTGCACATTAGTTCTTGAATTTTCTTGTTCTGTATAATATCCCGATCACTAAGAAGGTGAGAGGTTGTAATCCGTGCTTCGCCATCCTTTGAGATCTGGTGAATATACTCGCGAACTTCCTTTTCATTTTGCTTATAGGTATTTGTGGTATTCGAAATACTCGAAGCACCTAAGCCGATAAGGATATCACTTTTCTTATCAGTGTAGCCCATAAAGCTTCTTTGTAATTTTCCTGCATTCAAACTTTTTTCTAGATAGCTGCCCTTCTTTGCAAAGTGGTCAAGTCCAATTTCAATGAATTTTTCATTTAATAGCTTTGCTCTTCCCGCTTCATATAGCTCTCTTTTGGCACTTGAGGAGCTTAATAGCTCCTTCTTAATCAGGCGTTGATTCTTTATTCTCTCTGGCAGATGAGCGTAACTATAAAAGCTAATGAGGTCTGGATTAAGTGAGAGGGACCTGCTTATCGTTTGCTCAATTGTCGATACCGTCTGGGCCGGCAGGCCGTAAATAAGATCGAAATTGATTGATGTAAATCCATATTGGCGAAGCTTTGAAATGGTATCTTCAACAACTGAGAAGCTCTGGATGCGGTTAATTTGTTTTTGCACTTCCTCATCAAAATCTTGAATTCCAAGAGATGCCCGTGAGAAATTATACTTCTTTAAGACAACTAGTTGTGAAGTCATAAGGGTCCGTGGATCAATCTCGATAGCACCTATAAAGTCCTTGCTGAGGAAAGGCTCGAATGTACTTAGCAACTCGTCAAGCTGTTGCTCAGAAAGAAAAGTTGGAGTTCCTCCACCTAGATGAATAGATTTTATTTTGAGATTAAGTGAGCTTGTTAGGTTCCTAAGCAAGAAAAGCCATTCACGCTTCAGTGCTTGGATATAGGGATCAGCTTTTGTTGAGCTCTTGGCAATCTCTCGATTACATCCACAGTACCAGCATAACTGCTGACAGTAGGGGATATGAATATAGATATCAATTTCTGGGCACTTGGAGAGATGATGGTTTACATTTTCTATCCAAATACTCTGACTAACTTTACCGTTCCAGTGTGGAACAGCTGGGTAGCTAGTGTAGCGTGGTAGGGCCTTATTATACTTTTCAAAGAGATTTTCCATCATTTTAATATGATTTAGAGCAGCTAATTTTAGTATGATCTAGGTCATAAAGATTAATTGTATTTATTACATATTTATGGAGAATTAATCGCTTGGTGCTATAATTGGCCATGGCCTATGACAACTTATCGACCATTTCTAAAAACTCCATTCTTAAGCTCAAGCTTAAGGACTTAAATATATCTTTTGAAGAGAGTGGACTTGTAAAAAATCTTAAAATTCTTCATCATGAATTAGAGAAGAAGAATCTAAAAGTGAGACCATTAATTTGGGGAAGTGATGATTGGTTTTGTCCTGATGGACACACATCTTTTGCGGTACCATTTACTTTATTTCATCCACGCTTAATAGAGCTTGAAAAAGAACTGTGTGGAAGTATTGAGGGAGAGTTGCAAGAAGACTTTTTAAAGCTTTCAAGACATGAGTGTGGACACGTCATTGATAACGCTTTTAATTTGCGTGATATTGCTGGGAGAGTTGAACTTTTTGGGGATCACAATGAAAAGTATCCAGATCAATATACCTTCAAGAAGTATTCAAAAAAGTTTGTTCGTCATTTAAGTGAAAATTATGCTCAGGCTCACCCTGAAGAAGATTGGTCAGAAACATTTGCTATTTGGTTGACTCCAAAAAGCCAGTGGAAATCAAAATATGAAGGTTGGCCAGCACTGACAAAACTAAACTATGTCAATAGTGTGATGAAGCAACTTAAGAACAAGAGAAGTAACAATCGAAATGATATGTTCTATGATCACTTCAAGTCTTTGGATCTATCATTAGGTGAATACTTTAAACAGAAGAAGAAAATTAAAAATAGAAAATTCAAATATTCTCAGCTCGATTCGATCTCTTTCGATTCAGGAGAAGACCTTTCAATTGCTCTAAAAGAGTATCGAAGAGAATTGATTGATCAAGTTGCATATGAAACTAAATTAAAAAAATACGATCTTTCCTATGTTTTAAAAGATTTAGAATTGAATGCTCGAAAAAAAGGCCTTAGAATTAATAAGCGAGCAAATAAACTAGATGTCTTAAGTCTTCTTGTTATTGGACATGCTAAGCAATTCTTATCTGATGGAAAACATAGGATTATAATGTGACATTAAAAAAAGATAAAAGAGTACTTGTTTTATTTCATAAATCCCTTGTCCCTCCTGAGTCTGTTGATGAATCTCACGAAAATTTTGAATATGAACCATGGATAACAGAGTACAATGTTTTAAGAGCACTGAAAGAGCTTAAAGTTTCTTATAAAGGGCTTGGTGTTTACAGTGATCTTGGTGTTATTAAAGATACGATTGATGATTACAAGCCTCATATTATTTTCAATCTTCTCGAAGAGTTTGATGGAGAAGTGCTCTTTGACCAGAATGTTGTAAGCTTCCTTGAGCTACTTAGGCAGAAGTATACTGGTTGTAACCCAAGAGGTTTAATGATCTCAAGAGATAAGTCTCTTGCGAAAAAACTCTTGGCCTATCACCGAATCCCAACTCCAAAATTTCAAAACTTCCTTAAATCTAAGTCGACAAAGCTTTCAAAGAAACTAAGGTTTCCTTTAATTGTTAAATGCTTATTTCAAGAAGCTTCGCTTGGTATTTCAAATGCGAGCGTTGTGAATAACGAAGAGAAGCTCTATGAGAGAGTGGCCTATTTAATAGATAAGTATGATAGTGAAGTTATTGTCGAAGAGTTTATTGAGGGAAGAGAGTTCTACGTTGGAGTGATTGGAAATAAGCGTCTCGATGTACTCCCTGTTTGGGAGCTAAAGTTTGAAAAAGTCGAAAACCCTGGCAAAGAGTTATACTCAGAAAATGCTAAGTGGAATAAGAAATATCGTGAGCGCAAAGGTATTTCTTCGTCTAAGGCCATCTTAGATGGTGAACTTGAAAAGAAGATCGCTCATATTTGTAAGAAGACTTATAAGGCCCTTGAGCTAAGTGGTTATGCACGTATTGATTTACGTGTAACAAAAGAAAATGAAGTTTATGTTCTTGAAGCTAATCCAAATCCAAATATTGCGAAGGCCGATGAGTTTGCACTGTCTGCTCAGGCGAAAGGCATGAAGTATAAAGAGATGATTTCAAAAATTATTCAAGTTGGACTATGAGTTTATCGGGGTGTAAGTTTTTGGCGAAACACGCTCTCCATCCCATACATTTAACTTTTCAAATTCAGTTTTAAGCTGTCCGCAGGCCGCGAGAATATCGTCGCCTTTAGTTACTCTTACCGTACACGTATACCCTCGATCGTGAAGCTCATTTTGAAACCAGGCGACTTTTTCGTTACTTGGTCTTTTGTATTCACTACCGGGATATTCATTAAATGGAATAATATTGATCTTTGATTCTTTGCGAACGAGAAGCTCACAAAGACCATCAATATCTTCTTGAGCATCATTGAGCTGGTCGATAAGAAGATACTCATATGTTATTCGACGAGAAGCTTTAACTGGTATTGTTTTAAGCGCCTTGAAAAGTCTTTCAAGATCGTGAGCCTTATTTATTGGCATCAGTTTACTTCTAAGATCATTTCTTACAGCGTGTAGAGAGATTGCAATATTTATCTCTGGAAAGTCTTCCCATCTCTCAATTTGGTTTGCTAATCCTGAAG
>Ga0100385_1003240_pt1 | contig 14668 bp, 12 predicted proteins | sample CryGeymeta201509_FD_81543 | JGI IMG/M metagenome (GOLD analysis project Ga0100385, IMG submission 81543) | Groundwater microbial communities from Crystal Geyser aquifers in Utah, USA - Crystal Geyser metaG 2015-09 | ecosystem: Environmental > Aquatic > Deep subsurface > Groundwater | place: USA... | reverse complement strand
TTTTTGATGTCTTCGAATGTTGTATCGAAGGAAGATTATTTGAATTGTGCCACCTCCTTGTCGACTTTGCGTTTCTTGTATGATTTGTATTGTTGGTTCTATTATGACATATCAACTTGATATTATTGAATCAGATTAATAAGAATCAACTTAATCATTTTTTTTTCTTCTTGTTTGCTTCATCAACCATAGCCTGAAGAGTATCTATGTCTTTGCGGTACCTGCTTTCTTGCTTCATCAAAGCCACCTTTTGCTACACCTACTTGCAAAAATCAGGATTTAAGCCCAACTCATCTCTAATCGCCAGCAACTCTTATTCTTCTTTGATGATGTCATTGAGATCTTTCAGGTCGGTTGCCCACTCAGGAATTAAAAATTTAGGTTCTTTCTTTTTCTTTTTCTTGGGGAGCAAATTAGCAGGATCAGTAGGTTTCTTGGTCTCAGGATCAAGAGGCTTTTTGGTCTTGAAATCAATAATCAGAGGGGCAGGGTAAGGGTCTGGTCTTTGAGGGTATTCTGTGAACATTTGGAGTATGTCCTGAACTCTGATGCTCCTGTTCATTTTGTCTTTGATTTAGCCAGCAACACTCAGGTAGTCAGTCGAAACACTTTTTTCGGAAGCATTAGAATACAAATTTTATAGCTTGGCAACCTCCTATCTAGTGGCTGATGATGTATTGATGTTGTCAATCTCGAATCTGAGGTTTCTCTCTGCATTTAATCTTTCAATAGCGTTTTCAGCTTTGTCAACCACGTCTCTCTCGATTCCCAATGGCAAAGCATCTACTATAGATAATGGAATACCTTTGAGCATTTGCTGCAGTTGATTGACTGATTTCAAGATAACTTTATAGTTCTCCACTTTGCCGAGGTTGTCAACAAAAGCCAGTATCTTGTTCTGAACCTCTAGCTTATGCAGAAGTTTTTCGCAAACATCCAGAAAGACTATATCAAGTTGAACGAATTTTTATCTGTAGCTATTTATTGTCTGACGAAGTCTATTTTCTTCTTTGCTGTCCATAGCCTCACTTAAATCTTTCTACATTTTGGCTGTGAAATTCCAGCATGTACTGCACCGGCCATCAATCTCTTCCTTTTCATTCGAAGTCTTCTACTTCAAAGCCCAATCGACCTTGAAGCTTTTACCTGCTACAAATCTTCCACAAACCCAGCACCAATGCCTCGGTTATTTTTCCTTGAAATGTGTCTTGGAAATGGGACATTCAATCGTTTTGTCATGGGCCGAGATCAGGGATATGATTTCGGGATGAGTAGTCAGATCTTTAGCAGTATGCCCTCTGGAGTTTTTGCAGTCTAAAAGCACTCCAATTTGCAAGTATTTTTTAAAAATATCTGGAAAGTTTCCCGAAGCGGCCAACATAACGCTGTTGTTTCCAAAATTATCAATATCCTCCCAATGCAGTCCAGTCTTGACGAGAAGTTGCATTATATCGAGATGTCCTTTGAAGGATGCCCAGTGTAAAGGATTAGGTCTAAGTTATTTGGTGCTGCCCATCACAACTATTCGATACTCAGGCTTCACTTCCAGATACTGGTTGGCTGCTCCTTTCGAAATCAACAGTTTTACGATCTTGTAATGACCCAGGCAGCAAGCCCAAATAAAGGCGGTCCATTTTTTCTTGTTGTTCTCTACATCGCAACATTAATACACTCGTAGTTGACGTCGGCTCTTCTCTTGAGGCACCTTTCAACCTCCTCATACTCATTTTTTTTTACGCAAGCAATCAGTCTTTCGTTGAGGGCTGTTTTTCCCTTGCCGGTCATTTACTCCTCTTCCTCCTCCTCGATTTATTCGCCTTCGACGGGCCGGAGTTCTTCCTCTTTGGGAGGTTACATTTACAATGATTATAGATGTTCTAAATCGAGTTTCTCGATAAATAATAATCAGATCAAATAGGGTTCGTTGTATTGAGTGGGTCATAGTATTAAATAACTTTCCTTGAGTAAATTTAAATTTAGAATATCGCATGAATATGCCTGTTTTGGAACATTCGCATGCCAATATGCAGAGCTAGACATCTCTGCCAGAATGTAATCCTATCGATGAAACATCCCTCGCCTTGAATAGCTAATCTAGGCTGCAGGAGTTCAGGGTTAATGTCCAACTATCCAAAGAAAAAATAGTCAAAATAATCGATAGCGGTATGACAATAATTTACTTAGATCAATACTCAACTTAAGCTCAGGAACTGAACGAAAAGGCTGTATAGTTGGCTACATAGGGATATATATAATAGGCTGGTGTCTTGTTAGGCGAGGCTGAAAAATTGTTGGAGTATGCAGCCAATCGAGGGAAGGAAATCAACCGCAACCTCATAATCACTGTACTTCACAACTAGGCCTTTTGTCATCAGCAGGGCTGGAGTCTCTAGATATGCGCCAACTACATCGAAGCTTTGATTTATAATCTTAACTGTGAAATCAAACAAGAAGACCCAAGTCTACAAGACTAGCATACACTCATGGAAAATGTAGCTCTGAGAGATAAGATAATACAGTACTATCTGCTATTCTGCGCTATCAATAGTCAGCTCAAACTCAACGATGGCGCTCTAATAGCGGCCAAGAGAGCCCATTCAATGGTGCAGCTCAACTCTCAAATGCTTCAAAATATAGCTAGCATATCTCAGGTTGAAATTGACATGAAAACGATGTTGCTCCTAAATGAACTTAGTAATTTCGAATGTCATTCTGAGGAAATCTAGATCGATCGATTGACTGAAGCTGCCAGCTGTTTTTATCACATTTGGAAAAATAAGTGCAAATTCCCTCAACATGAGTTACGAGGTCTAGCATAAAAATATTTATAGTTTTCTATTGGAAACATTATGCAAATGGAGCCTATTTCCTTTCACTAAGGCAGTCACTGTGAAGTCAACTTATCCACTGAAGCAGTCTTGGAAAGAGTCATCAATTTGTCAATAAGCTATTTCACGATGGCCACCGAACTTCGTATCCTGGCTGTTCGTGCAGCAGGAGGAAAATAAGCTGCCAGGGAGACAAGATAGTATAGGTAATCTCAATGCTATCACTTGACTGCGATTATCCTTATCACCTATTACTTTCCTTTTAAGATGCTCTATCTGGAACATATTTTGACGAGTTACCACAATCACTACGGTGTTGATATTGAAGCTTTGGATCCTTACATCGACCTCACCTTGACTCCACAGCAACTGTTCTACACTTTGCTGGTCAATGGAGGCAAGCAAATGGATGAGATCAAGAGCAGTACAGCCGGGAATTCTGAGAAGGGGTCGTCGGGTAGAAGCAGTCTCGGTAGCGGAAGGAAAAGCTATTTGAACAAATTGTAATAGTATGTCAGGGCCTCCCTTAAGAAACAAAATTATCAACAGAGCAAAGACATGGCCAAACTCAACAATTACTACTATGTAAGAGGTGAGCTAGGCTAATCCAAGCAAAAAGATGTCAAAAGAAAGCAAAAAAATAGTAAACAGCACAAGCAAAGGGCTTGTCTTATTTTATTGTTTTTAGCACAAAGAACACCGAGAAATTTTGTCTCCAATTAAATTTCTCCTAAAAAACATAAAGCCAGTTCAAAAAGTTCAAAGGCTGCTTCGAAAAGAGGAAGCATCAATCATACCACTCTTGTAGCAGAGAAAAAAACCAATGTTGTTGATGAGTATTTCAGGACTGAAGAAAGTTAAAGGACCAATAAAGGAAGGAGCAAATCAAAGAGGCATTTCTAATTCAGCAAATAAAATAAATAATTTGCTCCAATAGGAAAAACAAGACAAACTGCTTCTCCGAGAAACACTACCTGGAAAGCAGCCAATCTGACAAATAGACATATGAACTCCAAAGGAAAGAGTCGGGAATGTGAGCTTAAAGGTCTGAAGTCCACATCAAAAGCCAAGAGTAAGCTACACGAGGTCAAATCTAAGAAGAAGGTGGTTTATTACAAATGATAGTTGATATTTATTTGCAATGGACAATCAATCTCTTTTGGCGTTTCTGGGAGGGGATCTTTCCCTTTCGGCTGTTTTTTTGCTAGAAGGAGTAGCAGTAGAAGTTCCTTTGGCTAAAAATACCTTCTGAATGGTGGCAACCAGCATAATCACAGATAGGACGCCTCCTCCAATGATATAAATCTGATCTCGCCCGCATAAAATCAGTCCGAAAATTGTCACAAATCTGCCAAGGTTGGTGACGACTACTGCGAATTTACGATGGTTGGGACTGAATGTTTGTGAGTTCAGGAGGATGTAGACTCCATAGAAGTGTTGGATAAGCATGAGGATGAAGAAAGTGAAACCTGCATGAATATAGTATTACCTCCAATAACATGCCCTTGCTTGAGGAGAGGCCATTAAAAGAATTTGTCTATATTGGGGTAAACTCTCATCCCTGCGCCTACCATAAAGAAGGTTGAAGTGTAATCAACAATACCAAAGCCGATGGCATGTAGGAGCCGGGAGTAGGGTCTTAGCAGAATCGAGATGGTTGATCCGAAGAACCACATCAAGCCGAGCACGAGCCCGTGATAGTAGAAAAAGTCCTAGCTGTAGATGAAGTTATTTGTCTGATCAAGGATTTTCTAAACCTGGTCCATTATTTTTTCTGATATTATTTATCAGTCCTCAACAATAATAGACGAGAAAGCAACTGTGTCTTTAATCTGGACAGTAAGGTTGTTGAGATAATTTGTTCCTGTAATTTCTAATTTATTTGTTTTCTAATGAGAACCAATCCAATATCAAGTACTGCCGCACCCAAGCTTAAACTATAAGAAAGTCTCAATGACACTCCCAGCAGGAGAAGGAGCAGTAAAGAAGATGGACCAAGAGACAAAAGCATTCCTAAGTTCATGAGGAAATCATAAATTAATATGCTAAGCAGGAAAAAATCAGAAGCTAAGCTGGAGGTTTAGGAGCCAATGCGATTTATCTCACCAAAAAGTGACAAAAAATAGTTCTCGAACTTTTTCAAAAGTTCCAAATTTGAAGATGTAGCCCACATGTTTTCTTCTACAATTACTATAACTTCTCCCAGAAACTCAGGCATGAGTTCATCTGATATTTACAGTCAAACCCATGCACCTTTTGGCTCAATGGCAATGAAGCAAAGTGTAGTAACCGAGGACAAAGATGACAGAGAGAAAGATAGGATGGAAATTGATCGGCTGAGAGAATAATTGGACGAGGTGAAGCTGAAGAATGAAAAACTGAAGATCAAAGTTAAGGAAATGAACAATATTCAAAATTTTTTACTGGAGAGAGAGGCTTATATCTTCTAACTGTCATAGAAGAATTATACCCTAAAATATGAGAATGACTCTCTGGTCTAGGAACTTAATAAGGCCACCCTCAATCTTGATCAAATAAAGTAAAAACAGAAAAAGCAAGAATACGACCTACTTGGCTAGCTTTAAAAGATCAAGTCTGAGATAGACAAATTGAACAAGGAACATGAGAAAGAGCTTCTGAATGAAATCAAACAGCAAAAGAATTAAATTGACAAATTAACAAAAGAAAACAGTAGACTCAAGGAATAGATTAATATCGCCAACAAACGAAAGTCCATCACCAAAGATTCTGCAAAATAGAAAATCAGTTTGTGCAAAAAGAAGACAAAATAGAACAAAGCTATTTTTAGTCGAGCAAAGGCTTAAGGTCAATTTCGCAAATCAAGAAGTGTCATGTTTGCAGCAAGCCCCTGTAAGCTAGAAGAAATCCCTGCTCCGAAGGGCATGGAAATTGAATAATGCCTCAGTGAGATTGAATATGAACAATCAGAGAATGGTGATAATAACTCATTAGTTTAACTCTGTGGCAACATTGACACTATCATAGAATCTTCTCACCATAAGAAAAACAGTTTTTCAAAGTCAGAGGTGGGTAGAGATGTTCATAAAGCTCTTGAAGCAACAACTGACTCTGATTATCTCTGGACCTTGGTCAAAGAGCTCCAACAGAAAAATCGCTACAATGAAATAGAAATTGACATACTGAAGAAGATGAAAATGGACACGAATAAAATTGTTCAGTAGAATGAAAAGCTAAAAGTCAATAATAGAAAGTTGCTGAATAAGGTTGATATTCTCACTAGAAAATCCGCCAAAAGACGAAATGGATCCAATGAATCTCTGGAGCTCTCTCTTTCCCCGAAAAGACACTGATTTAATGCATATAATTTATACCTAGACTATATGTAGTCTGTTTCAGTTCGATAATAATATCATAGTCAACAATGACATCCCCACCTCCTCATCATACTAGTCTATCGACCTAGCTCCAGGTCCTCGTTACAGCTCTGGGTAACTCCCTTAAGCTAATCTACCTTAATCACACGATCGAGATTAAATTTATTCTGCTGGTGCTGTTTGCATACGTGGCATTCAAAATGGGACGAGCAACGATCACTGACGCAATTGACAAATAAGTCAAGGATATTAGCAAAGCCCTTCGATACAGAGAGCATTACACTATTTACCTTCCTCAGCAAGTAAAAAGCATCGCAAAGGTGAGATTCATCATTATCATTGTAGTTTTGCTGGTTGTGCTTGCAGCGGGTATTCTATACTATCTTCAGCATAGCCTCATTTATGGTCGATCCCTTCAGTAAATACAGGTTGGAGGGCTTCTTGTTGGTTTGATTTTTGTCATTGTCATAGTGATGTGGTGCTACTAGAAAATACTTTCATTGATTATGCGAAAAGGGGGATACAATGACATCCTTATTCATCAAAAGTTAGCTGAAATTGTGACCACTTTTGGAAAGAAAACTTAATTTTTGCTCAAAAGCTATCTGTGTAAATAGAAATTCAGGAACCACAAAAGTCCTCCTGCTGGCATTTGCCACAAATAAAAGTGCAAGAATTACCGTGAGATTCTGCGACAAAAAGCAGAAGTTTACTCTACCATGGTAGATAGTGTTCTCAATTTTGATTGGTGCTCCATCTGCCGAAGAAGGGCTCCTTTTGATGAACTACTTCTGTTCTAGAGTAAACACTACTAAAAAAATCCAGACCTGAGCGAGTAGGATTAAGTAAAAGAAAGAAACCGATACTTGCTAGCGGAATTGGAAAGAATGTGTCAGTGGATAGAGCGAGTCGGACCCTGCAATTGTTCTAAAAGATATTGGTTAGATTCAACGAAGGAAATTATAGAGTTCAAGCGCCAGGATAAGGCGCTCAATCAGGAGCTAAGCAAGTACGAAATTCAACAAAAAAAATGATGTTCCTATTGTTACTGTAAAAATAGTCCATACTTTTCTATGAGGAATTCTAACAATAAGATTTTATTATGAAAAACAACATCGGCAAATACCAGCGTTCCCTCGATTATTTATTCACCATCAACACTCTTCGATAGGATTGTCTTCTCTTCACGAAATTACTGGCTCATCAACACAAAAAACCAAGATCAGCAGACCTCACAGCCTTAGCTGAATTATAACGCCAAAGAATGAGCAGATAATAACTCCTTTTGGAATATATGGATACTGTTTAGATGAATGATAACTGGAAGGGCTATCTATTCGGTTTTTGCAACAAAATAGCAAAAATGATCAAAAGTTACCAGATGAAACTCATACATGTTTCATCGAAATGGGCAGACTTAGGAGAAACAGCCCGTTTCTTACATAAATTTAGAAATCAGTGCATATAGACCTTAGGTGAATGTGTAGCAGTTGGTTAATTTGTCAGGAAAGTAGCAGAATGGCTCAGAAAACGACACGAGCAATAAGTCTACATTTATACCAACAACTCCAATAAATTCACATAACTCATTAGAAAATAGTAGAGCCATAAGGTAAACAGGTATCTCTTTCTGCTGAATGATCGAGGGCCTCAACTGTTCATCGACAGTCACTAAAAAGCAATGCTTAGATGGGATCAAGAGGTGAAAAAAATGTCGAAGGGTGCAAGTGAACAATCGCATCCAATGTCTCAATTGACCTAAATTATGAGCTTGGACGAATAGTTAAATTTTAAAGAGTACGTTGCCAACTCTAGCGTCAATATTTCCTTCAGTTATCTGGAGGAAGGACTTTGTTAATTTTTGGTCAGTAAGTGGCAAAGGATAATGAAGGATATCAAGCTTAAAAACGAGTATAATCAAAGAGTTATCGATAAGTTCATTGAGAAGCATAATCAATTCAGCAAAAGAAACAGGACTTCAAAACCAGAGAAAAAATAAAGAAATAGTACGCTTTCATTCAACTAGCAAAGAGTTACTCAAGGCCTAGAGCATCCAGAGATGAACATCAGCAGTTATTTCGATATTTCAGTTAACCATCAAGATCAGCAGGAGGGTCAGTTTGACAAAAAAATGTCAATATTCAAGGTGCCAAGTGTAACAACTCGCAAGAGATCAAATACTCTCAGACCTCTGGGAGAACAAAAGTAAAATAAAGAAATTTTTCCCCAGAAGATCATCCAGATGAAACTTGTAGACAGCAGTGCTCCTACCATAAAAAACATGCGAATCCGTAAGCGCAAAGCATTTCCTGTGCTCCGGGACTAAAATAGCTGGAGTTTGCTAATTCGATAGACCCAACAACCTCCAAAGCTAGCCATTTGTCTCCACTGATAAAGTAACCTGATTCATATAAACTATCAGCCTGAAAATTGAACCTGTTTGTTCTCGAAATCCATCTTGGGAAGCTCAGAAGTATTGCAGCACTCATTGCCCATCTTGATGTCTAATTTCTCAAGGGCTGAAGTTGTGAGTCGTTTTTGGTTCTTCATGACGTCCTCGATGGAGGTGGTGCTCTTGGTATGGGATCCACTGGGTTGAGCATTGATTGGTGGGACTTTGCCTGATCTGCTCGGAGGAGTACACCCCATGTTTCGAATTCTATCGTTGATATCGTTTATAATGACATGAAACATAATTAGGCTCTCGAACTGCACCCACACCTCTCCAAACTCTTGGACTCCTTCTGCTTCGAACTTGCAGTCAATATCCCTGACGACAACTCTCTTAGCCTTCTTGAGTAATCCTTTTTTCAGCTAGAATCCTCGACATGCGCAAACAAGACGACATCACCGATGACGAGTTCAAACAACTATATATTGACTGGCTCTAATCAAAAAACATATACGATCTCTTTACAGCAAAGCAAGTTAGAATATTTTCTAAAGCTGAGCTGCTCTCTAATACTTCGCTATCCAAATATATTGATTCAGAGTCTGTAACAACCAAGCTTATTTAGATCCTGGGCTCACTGTAATTACTCAATACGCTTTACAACGATTTATATATACAGAGGAGGCAAAATGAGGAAAGGCTGCTCCAAGATACATAAAAACTCTTTGACAATCTTGATAGCAATGGCAATATCCACCTTGGCCTCTCACCTCTCTTTTTCCTGACGTCAGCTATAATCACCCACGAAAGTTCGACCCTTCCTTTGCAGTATGATAACTTTAGGACAATCTTTAAGAAAAGACTCAAATAGTTTTGCTAGGTCGAAGGAATGGTAAGTTTAAGGTGGTTCAAAAATTATTTTCTCTTTAAAGGGGGGTCAGCTAACTATCCAAAACAGTTATTGGGGATTTTAGATGACATACAGCGCGCACTAAAGAAGGGAGACAGCAGCAGAATCAAAGGAGAGCCTGTTAAATTACCAGATATTCTAGGATAAGCGATGAATCTTTGGAGAAACACTGCCAGATTTAATGGAATTTTCGAATCTAAGAAGAAGAAATTTGAGATCTATCAACGAATTTTCATGGAAAATTAAGAGTTGTTCTTCTTTGTTCCAAAAGAGTAAATCAATGTGAATGTTTTCATCAAAAAATATGGTGAGAGCTACATCAAGTCTGTGGACCTGGACACCAACTTTCTCAGATAGTTTGCCTAAATACTTCAGGAACTGCTCACTGATTATCTGCAAATCATTGCCAAGGTTGGAAGCTTTGGAGGCAAGCAGAAATCACAAGCAAACTCAGCCATATTTCAAACTCCTTCTCATCAGGCTACCTCTACTCACAACATTTATAAAGATTCCTACAACACAAATAAATCAGGGGTGGCCAGCCATAAGAAGACACCAAGTGCTGTCTATCAAGCAACAGGTAGAATTCAGCCAAACTCTTCCTTCAAGGAAAGGACTCCCAAGAAGCATAAAGGAAATGATACCAGAAGATTCAATGTGACTCCGAGTCATAAAAATCCCAAGTTGTCTCCTCTCATCAGGAAAAATTTCGGGTCGACCGACAAATCTAGATCGAAGAGCCGAAATCTGACTCCAACTAAAAGCGTAAATGGTGGCTACAGCAGTCTTTACCCTCAGACAGCTCAGGTCTATCGCAATTCAAAAAAGGAAGGTCTTTAGAAAGACTCTTTCTATGAAAAACTTTTCTTTTTCAGAAATAAGAGAGTGGAGAGCTATGATGTGGTTATGAAAAGATTGAGAGGCAGATGATCTGATTCGATAATATGATTGATTGTATAAAATATAAGAAATATCATTATTTCAGAGTGCACTGTGATCCTGAATATGTTGAATATCCCACGCACCACTACCAATAGTCCTTCTTCTAGGTTCATTGAAATTGTAATGAATGAAATTAGCGGAAGGTCTATTTTAACTGTATTTCTTGATATTAGATGGAATAACTTCAGGTTAGAATTGGAAGCTGGCTTCATAGGATTTGGAGTCATCTTTTATTTTGATCGGCTAGTTTTAAGAGATCGATTTGGTATAGTGATAGGATATGTATGACTAAGGTGGGTTGTTGACTGAATAAACACTTGGAGTTATTAGCAAGGTTTAAGTGGACCTGATTTATTAAATAGAGTTCGTGATTTGAAAGTCGGATCTTGGACTTTCTGCTGATTTCACTAAGTTATGGAAACTGAAATTTTAATTGATGCTTTTGAGATCCTCTTCGGCGTACAACTTGGTCGGTACAATGCGACCATTATGAGAAGAAGGCATCTACATGTTCGGCATTTAGTATTCCTTGACATCCGAAACTGCGAGATAATCATCAATTTTGATTTATGGTTGAGGATTCGCATCGGCTATGTTATATTTGCTGGCTGTCTATTCAGGTTTAGAGCCGGTAATATAGCGGTGCTTTGGTTTTGTATTCTCGAGTTCTAGTGCTGGCCTTTGATAGAGATTAGGGTCAACCAATATAGTTCTATGGGTTGTTGCATCTCTGAGGAGAGAAGTGTATAGATCTACTGAAGTTTCATCTACTGTCTTTCTGATAGGGACGTTTGATATTTCATTTATTGTGAAAATATTAGACTTCAATAGCTATTTCCCTTAGATAGAACTATGGAAGCTACTTTGACCTTTGATGTTGGAAAAAATTGACTAAAGGTGCTTGTATTTCTAAGGAATAGTTTTGAGAAAATGTTCCTTAGTGAGAAAATCAGCTTTTGGAATTTTTGGTTCCTTTTACTTGAGTTTCAAGATGTTACACAGCTATGATGAAGAAATTCTGGAGCTAGGGTCATATTGGATAAGTCCAGCCACTAACAGGAGCAATTTCAACGGGTAGTAGCTAATCTTAAACAGCTTTTCAATCAATTCATCAAGCTTTTGTTTTTAGATACTTTTTGCGTTGTTTTTGAACTCGTATATTTTAGACAGATCCTAGAGTAAAATAGCTTCGGATAAGACCATGCCAATCTGAAAATCATCGTTGACCTTTAGGATATCAGTAGTCAAAGGCTTTCTGCAATAAACCAAGTCAAGTAACTCAGGGGTAGTAAAGACCTCCCATTTATTTTAAATTTTGCTGCTCAAACTCCACTCACCAATCCAAGACACTTCTGTAGCAATTTTTGCAGTCTTGTTGGTTAAGTCAATGAATATATTTTAGCACCTGAGATCATTGATGGTGAGATCCTTTTGATGGAGAAACGTTACTACCTTCGTCAAAGTCCTTAAAAGCTTCCACAAATCCTTTTCAAGATATGGATCATTATTTTTACTTCTCTTTTCGATGTCATCAACAAGAGTATGTTCAAGAGGTAAATATTACATGGTGACTATGCCTGAAGGACTACATATATTGATTTTTTGATAGCTGTGAGCAACTGGTAGAACCAGATGATTCAAAATTGAATGGTTGATTTCTTCAAGATCATGAGTATTGAATAATTTATCTAAAAAAGATTGGTAGCTCTTAGTCCATTTAATGTAGTTTTCCTGATTGAAGAAAGGCCACTAGGATCTTAGATAGACTTACTTATCTTTTTTGACAAGTTTGGTGTTGTTGAGCATCGGATGGGGAGGGTATATGCTTTTGTCTTATGATATTTCGGGCAGAGACTGCTGTTTATTACCCATCTGGAGTATTTACTATTAAATTTAATATGCCACAAATGTTATAAATCATGTCGATTGTTTTCCGGATTGCTCTGATGCTTTTCTTCTGTGTGTCGATGGCACATTGCTAGCTATTGCCCGCTTAGGCCTCAGTAGCAGATAAAATATTCGAGGAAAGTAATAATATTAATGAGCTAGGTGAGATCATCATCCTCTACGTAGATGAAGCTAAGAATAGCTAAGCAAATGATGTGCTTTAGCTGGCATGCTAACAAAAAATTACATGTGCTCTTATTGATGTAAAAATCACTACACTCAGCCCGAGCATCATTAATATGATCAAATCAGCCGATTTTTGGGATATGGCTCAACTCCGCATCTCGCAATTATTGACACTCAACAGCAACTTAAATTTGTCATTCCTATTTCCTCAGCTCTAACACGTATTTAATTGTTTAAGCAAGAATATGATGTCCTATAATTTTGGGAAAATTACGATAAAAGCTAACTTGAGCCTTATTATGCCTCTGAGCAACTACCCACATATAACTAAACATCAAAGTGTCTTCGATTGGTCGGAAAGAATTATTAAAATTTTCTGACCTTAGATCCACCCATCAAGATCGTCTATCTCTACTCCAGCGATCAAGTTTGTTCGTCTTGCCCTCAACTGTTGGCAAGATTTCGCAGACTTGCATAAAAACATCATTCATAAGATTTACTATTGTTTGGGTATTTAGATGTGAGTCTAAACGATAGTCCTTATGTTCGAGATGAAATTTTTCCCTACTTTTTGATATATTTTCTTGACAACTTTGAAGACCCTTATGGTGTGGAAGCCTAAGAGTTCAGTCAACTTGATCTTTACATAACCGAAATGAAAAAATAGATCGAAAAGCATATGACAATTCAATAACAAGCTGAGCGACAGGGCAGGTAGTAATCATAACTAATCTAAGGACATGATTTTGATGACTTATTATGAAAATAGTATTAAGTTTTTCTAAGGCTTTACTGGGTCAATAATCAAAATAAAGTCAACTTAGCAATCAAACAATTATGAATCATCTTTAGCTTAACTGATGGTCTATACGTACTTTGGGCCTACCGAATGTTTTAGAATTTCTTGGAATTTCATTTAACTGGAATGCTACTATCAGTTCGATTAATCTGGCATCATGAAAATTTATTAGACACACATCAAAAGAGGTACCTATTTCAAAAATCATTTGAATTTCAATACTTTATGTTAAAAAATTTGTTTATCATTTCTATATTTTCTAATATCCTTCACTCCCTCAGAAAGGTTGTCAACCTAAAAGCCTATATTTTATCAAGGCTACATTCAGGGGTCCTCATATGTCTGAATGATATTTTTTTTTGTTTTAGTAGAGGTGTTTTTTAACATCACTGCTAAGTTTCTTACTATTCTGTCACTCCATAAAACTTTGCAAAAAAGTGAGGATGCCAAGTCTATCATTTATCATCGATCAGCTCAAATCGACGAGGAAAAGAAATAAACTTGGTCCTATCCTTTTTCTTTGATCGCCCATTCAAACCAAATATAATAATTAAGTTAGCATGAAAGTAAGCCTCAAAGTTCCATATAAGCATTCTAAAGCGGCCAATAGAAGTATCTTAGTGCTACACATGAAGGATATGACAAACCAAAGCAAAATTCCTGTCAAAAAATAAAATGATCAAAATACGAATTCCTAAGAACCTTCTTCTCCCGTCAGTCCCTTTCTAACTTTCGAATAGAGCAATACAAATACAACCAACGATTATAGAAGCTTGTATAGCATCCCAGATGATTTCGATTTATAAGACGAATCAGAGCTTAGACCAGAAGATTATTGTGTACATGCAGGAATGAATGTCGTCTCAAAGTATGAACAACTGTCTCAAACTGACCCCTCATTATTGAATTTTACACTTTGATTAATCTCATTTACCATATTTTTAAATAATCGCGGTATGATTTGACTGTAAAGAAAATTCTTGAATTTTTCCGATGAATAAGGATATTATTGATATTTTTTTGTCCGCTAGTAATTGAAGGGTAATGTCAGACACATACAAGGTCATATTCCTTTCGTTTGACATGGAAACATTATTTTGCTGTGATTCATATTTTTTATAGATAATGAAAGGGATCATCAGATTCAAGAATTTGAATGTATACTGTATTTTAAGAGAGAATTTGGTTGATAGGATACAATGCTCTGAGTCTATTATGCTCATTTCTTCTTTGAATTTAATAGTTGTAAAGACAATGCTTTATCATATAAGGTTACTGATGGAAGTCAAGGTGAGTAAAAATATATGATCTGGCAAGGTATCAAATCCTTTAATAATATTTGAACCTGTTGTTTTAACTTGAGATGAG
>Ga0100385_1003238_pt1 | contig 14671 bp, 9 predicted proteins | sample CryGeymeta201509_FD_81543 | JGI IMG/M metagenome (GOLD analysis project Ga0100385, IMG submission 81543) | Groundwater microbial communities from Crystal Geyser aquifers in Utah, USA - Crystal Geyser metaG 2015-09 | ecosystem: Environmental > Aquatic > Deep subsurface > Groundwater | place: USA... | reverse complement strand
ATGACAATCAGGTTGAAAAAGTATGGGCAGACGTTGGATTTCTGAGCTTGAAGCCTTTGGGTAGCTGGATAGAGGATCTTACTCATCGAATCAAATTCCTGACTGGCTGGATTAATTAAGGCACACCCAAAATATTCTGGATGAGCGGATTTTTCTTCCCTCAGGCTTTTGTCACCGGCTCACTTCAGAACTACGCCAGGAAGAAAGCTATTGCTATTGATAAACTTTACTACAAGTTTAGCATTCTTGACCATATCAGCTCTCCTTCAGATATCACCCAAAAACCTGAATATGGTTGTTACATTTATGGGCTTTTCCTTGAAGGCTGCAGATGGAACGAATAAACTCACAGTTTGGGAGAGAGTAGACCAAAGGAGCTGTTTAGCCCTCTACCTATTATGCACCTTCTCCCCACTGAATAAAAGATTGACACTTTGACTATCTATAACTGTCCCCTCTACAAAGTAGTGAGTCGTTCTGGTACACTTTCGACAACTGGACATTCGACCAACTTCGTCATGTACATTGAACTTCCGACTGAAAGAAAGCCCGAAGAGTGGATCTTATCTGGTGTTGCAGCTTTCTTGTCGTTGAGATATTGATTGATATGAACCTTTAGTAAATTTCCTTAATAACGCTGCATACTGAGATAGATAATATAAAAATCAATGACTGCATTCCTCGACCATTTTGACCAAGTGGGGGTAGACATCTTGATGAGCAGTTTAGCTCCATAAATACTCCAGATGATTGTAGTCTGGCAGCTAGTAGGCTGTCACTTTTTCAGGGTTGAACATGGAAACGAGTTGGATGAAGTTGTTTTGAGGGATAACTGCGTCTTTTGATCCTCGGAACAGGTAGGTGTTGAAGGGTAGATCTTCAAGATGTTTAAGACAGTAGGCATCTGGCTCATGCTTTCCATAGATTTCCATATTTCTCTTGCGGCCGTAATTGAATTTCCTCATACTTCCACTTCTAAAACAATCAACCCACTGGAAGATGTTATTAGTTGAACATCCTCCTGGTTCATGAGTCAACATAACTCCCATATAATCTTCAGAGAATTTATTTTTTTTGCTGAAGCCACAAAGCAATCGAATGAATAGCATCACCATATTGTAGTGGACCCAACTGCTGTTTACAATGCTTCCAAAACATTTAGATAAGCAGTGTGGCAATCTTAATATTTTCTTAAGGCCTAATAAATTGCAAAGTTCGACTATCTGGAATTTGTCAACAAGTTTAAGAATGAAATGATTATCCAAATTTTTGAGGGAAACCGCAGTTCCAAGACCAGCGAATCCTGCAATTTTATCATGGAGATGTCGATGAGCTCCCATACCCAAAATGAACTGAGTTGATCCTTGAGAATGCCCAATGTATATGATTTTTGCTTTTCCAGAAGCTTTGAGAACTCCTTAGATAATAGTAGGCTGGTCATATTCAACCATATGGTCAAGTGCGTAATCCCAATATTTTTCATCGGTATGCTGTTCAGGTTGAGACACTCTGGTGCCTCTGTTGTTTCCTACCCACACTTCATAACCTTATGATGCTAGCATGTAAGGCAAGCATTTGGATCTGAATTAGAATCATTAATACTTGTCGACCTGAACGAACCAAGATGCCGAGCAGTCAAGTAGCCCATGCATGAGGAGAATGGGATAAGGTTTGTTAAACTTGCAGTCTTTTTTGAAGATCCTCCACATCTCAACTGAAGCATTATCTGGAGTTTAAAACTTGAACACTTCCAGTGCATAACCATCACAGGAAACGAAATCGTCTGCATAAATTACAAGTTACACAAGTTGGCGAAGACATGAGGGTGAGCGGCTTAGTGAGGAAGGATGTGTTGTTTGGCATGGTCGGCTCCAGCAATAACTTTCCATGCTAACTTGATAAGGTTGGCTATGGTGATCAGCAGGTAGAAGAGGTAGTGCTGGATGAAAAAGCAGAGCAATCCGAGTAGAACTAGAGCTCTCATGTTGACTATCTTTAATAATATTATTGCATCAGGTAACAGACTCTGTTTTATATCGACTACCAAAACATAAGTTACAATAAAATCAAGAAAAGACCGTCAGAGAGAAATGTCTTGTGCATCTCTATGATTTTCTCCTTCGGTCAGAGCATCTTCAATGATAGAAGTGTATATTTGCATACCTGTTAACTATCTTGGATGTCGTTAATTTTGAGAATGACATCCTGCCTCAAGAAGACCCCCCTTTTTCGAAACAAAGAAAAAACTTATTTGTTAGGAGTATTGACTTCTGTTGAAAATTAGAACCCTCCAACAATAAATCCTCATCTACCGTTGTCGACTCATAAGCTTCAGAAATAGCATAAGGCATCTTTTTCTGGAGCTTAGTACTAAGCTTCCAATAAAATATTTAAAAATATCGACTTTTAAGCTGCTATTCTGATGATCCTCCAAACAAATTAAGTTGAGATAATTAATTCAATAATCGAAATCATTCTGCATCTTTTCGATTGTGGTGAATTGTGACAAATCATCCTCAGTGTAGACCTCGTCAGTTGATGCACTTTCTCTTATTTTGCCCATGGTCACTCCTGATCTGGCCCTTTCTCGAGCTATTTCGTAACTGGTATCAAGTGGCAGGTCGACAACCTAGCTCAGTAGCTTCATATCCTCAGCGCTAAAACCTTCGTATTTGGGGACGTAGTTGGGAGGTTATTCTGAAGAAATGTAGACAGGCCAATTGTTGTTTGCAGGAGTATTTTCGGCTTTTCTCCCTTTTCCATAGATCTGCTCCTTATTTGAGCTCAAATTTGGATCCAGAGAGTTGGCTTCTAATGAGAAAATGTTCTTTACCGTATTTTCTTTGCTTGGTTTTAGAACACCGAATATTGACTTAATTGGCCCCTGATGCTAACTGGGTCTGGAAGATTGAGGGTTTGATGGTTGATTTGATACGAAGGGTTACTGATTCTTAATATAGACATTGGCTCCTCCAAATCTTTTCCTTTCCTGTTTCATGCTGAGAATTTAGGGGCTGACTGATTTATGACATTGATTGCATGTCTAATCTCCTGTGAGATGACAAGCCAAGAGACAAGCCTAGCAAAGGCCAGTGAGAGGCACTTAAGTTTGAGAACAGCAGAGGAGCTAGGTCTTATGTTGGCAAACAACACATTCGACTGTGTTAATCATTGGCGATTTGATAATATAGCAGTTCAAAGTCATTTCCTATCAAAGCAACTTGATGTTTATTTTCAACAAAATGAAGGTGCCATATTACATGTGTAAAGTTGATATTATCTAGAATCAGATTACAACTGCTTATTCATTCAATATGATTTAGTTATCACCTTATTTCCTCCGAATGCATTCCTTAGGCTTGAATGCCCGGATTCAATATTCTATCTATCATTGGACGGGACAGTTGAAGTTCGTTTTATTGGATACTATCCAGTAGAGCCATGATGTGAGGATCAAAGCAAAAGTACTCATATGATGTGTACTCTTTTCCACAATAGCTACAAATAATCCGGCCTTCCTTCTTGATCCCTTGCTCATAAATGAATTTTAGCTCCTCGCACTCTAAATGATCACAACGAGGCCCTCGAACCGGAAAGGCAATTCTTTGTTTCCTGACAGGATGCATCAAACTAAGATTGTAGGTCTCAACCCCATGTATACTGAGCCAATTACTAAGCAGTGAGTTATCTGTGAGTTTATGATCATGCTATAGTTACATCGAGAGCTAACCCAAATCTTTTACAGTCACGCAGACCAACAAAAAGAACAAAAACTAGCCCTTTGTTATATTTTTATATTTGAGTTCGATCCATTTGCGATTCTCTATCTTTTTGGCCTAACTCAGACCGAGTGGAAAACAGCTCCGAAAACCTCCTTTTTTCTAACCTTGATGTTTGGTTATTTTAACGAACCTCAGCTCGATCCAGCACTGACCTGTTGATTATACCATAGCAATATATTCGTGAAGAATCTCGAGTTATTCTTGATCCAGATATATTTTTTTGGCGTTTACTGATGACTCATCAACTTTGTTTCTCCTTTAAAAGATAGGCTTCCCCATCAGCTTAGTATAGCAATGAGTTGTGAGTCGGCAAGAGGGACAAATGGCATCAGGGTAGTTCTGGGCTTGCCAACATTTAAAATGAAATTTATTCTCACACTTTAGACATTTAAGAATGTTCTCGTCTCCAGTCTAGCCACAGTAACACTCTTCACCTACATTTTTAGCTTCAGCAATGCTTTACTTTTCTGATATTTCCTCTTGCTTGAATTGCTGTAACTACTGGGGCTACTGAGGTGTACTCTGGTTCTGAATTATCAGATTATCTATCATTCCACCTCGAGTATTGTATTCCTCGTAGACGCTGGCCATTGATCCACTTCCCATATAGTTTTGATAGGGGAACATGTAGTTGGGTATCGGCTGGGATGGAAAATCAGGATTACTACTTCCGAATGGAGGGTAATATCCAAAGTTCATGGGTGGTCCATTTTATCTTTGCTCTCCTGATCGCATATTATGTAAATTTAGTCCCAGCTTATCCATAGGGGACTTGGTTTGTTGCAATTGCTTGAGACTAACCTTATCTAGCGCCATCTTTTAAGCCATAAAGAGATGGTATAGTTCCATGATGTAGGCACATATTTTATTTCTAAGGTCATGAGACAAACGCATGAATTTAGGAAGTGTAATGTATTAATCGATAGTGTTTCTGAGTGCTACAGCAGGTACCTTTCAATGAGGATGATAAAGGATATGGTTTTTTTTAGTTAGAGACTCATCTCCTGAGGGCTTTCTCTGATTGATAAATTGAAGAAAGATGAAAGATTTTTGATCTCGATTGGGTTCAGGGAATCTAGGCCTCTTGCTTTAAGGAGTGCGATCGTGATTATTTGCTAGTCTTCCATATAATATACGACAAAAATGTTGATTATGAAGTGAGGTGTTATAAAAAAGTTCCGCATCCGGGGATCGAACCCGGCCCGCCAGAGTGAGAGTCTGGTATCCTAACCATATAGACTAATGCGGAGCTGTAAACATTCAAACATCAGTTTCTCTATATCACACTCCGGCCTCAATCTTGTCGGTTAAAACTGCCCCTTGTTGATGCCTAGTGACTCTTAATATTATGTTGTAATATGATAATTAACTCTATACTTAGTTTGGCCTTTCTGTGGTCCTGCAGAAAATGCTGCTTACATCTCAAAGACATCGGAATCCTTAGAAGGAAAATCCTTACGACGCAGACACTTCCAGTTTGCTAAGCCATCAAAAAGATATCAGAATTGCCTCCGGGGAGAAAAGTATTTATGATCATCAGAGGTAATTCAAGTAAAAATACAGGACTAATTCGCATGAAGAACAGGATCCAAGGAGAGAAAAATATTTATGCTCTTATCAAAGAATCAGAAGTAAAGCTTACGAAGCTGAGTGAGTATTTGAGGAGAAGTAGTTGGAACGATCTCTCTAAACAGTCTTTTTACAAACAGCCATACAGCCTGAAAAGGCTCACTTTTGAGCTTCAAGTAGCTGGCCATCGATTTAGGATATGTCCGAACCTTCATCAACAGTCTAAATTAGAGGCATCAAAAAGTCAGCCTTATCAGGTGCAATTACAGAAACATTCAAGAGCATTGACAAAAAACAAGAGTCTTCAAATTTTTTGGTAAGGGTCTTTGTCAATATATACAACTTCATAGCCAGCCGATGGCCTTTCTATCTGGCAATCAGCCCGAACAGTATAGCTACTGAGACAACTCTATATACAGTGCAAGATGGACAGTACACCCTGGCAATCGGATAGTTTGAAAAGGCAGCGGATGGAACCGTATTCTGCTCTTTTCCAAGCCATCTCACCAAACAAGCCAGCTACTCACTTTCAAAGTTAAGAAAAAAATATAATAGACTTTGTCTCATTACCTTTTTGCTGATTTTGCTGTTGGGGATCACGGGGATTAAAGTGACAAGAGAGCTGTTCAAAAAATTCAGGCAATGGCGCATGAAAAGACAAGCTGAGTACTACGATGAAGAGGAGAGAAGCTAGAACGAAGGGGATAATTGCAACTGTGCTCTTTGCTATGTGAATATCCGTACAATTATATTCAAACCTTGCAGACACTATGCAGTGTGCAAGTACTGTTACCAGCAATTAGCTATCAACCCTTCTTGCCCTTTTTGCAAAACTCCCATCAAAGGCATCGTTGAGGTGGTGAAATTAAAGTGATTCCTTTCTTTAGATTAGTTACATTAACTATAATAAAAATAAGCCCATGAGTAAATCGCCCCATAGATCCAAAATTATTCATGTTCATGAACCTTAGCACAGGGACAGTACCAAAGCTAAGTTGTCAGTGTTCGATTTCTTCAAACAAGCTACCAAAGCAATTAAGGATAAATCTGATAATGCTATCACAAAAATTCATGCGAAAATAATTTAAGACCCGACAGTCTTCAAACTTCCTCTCTAAAATAGAAGAAAAATGAAAAGTCAGGATAAATTCTCAACTTAAGAAAACAAATCATTAAGCAAACAAAAGCTGAACTAAGCTTCGAGATCCAAACCCAAGCTTAGTGAAGAGGATAACAGGAGGCTTGGGGAACTGCTCAGGAAAAAGCATGACCTTATGGACAGACTTCGTAAAATTGACCAGCAGCTTCATAATCCCAGTATGCTACCTGTGACCATGGAAGGAGGCATCAACAGCTCATTTGTCAATAGTTAGCAAGACCGTATTTTCAGTCATAAAATAAGTGAATCTAGAATAAATATTCAGCAACAAAATGCCTATAACATTGCTCAGCACGAACGAACAATGCAGATGTTGACTCGAATAAACAATGAGAAAATGCGAAGGCAGTAAAAAATAGTAAGCGATATGAAGAAAAAACAATCAGTGGAAATGAAAAAGTTATAAGAAATCTAAAAGAACAAATCAAAAATGCAGCTATCAAGGGGAAGAAGGAATCTGCAGATATTGAGGGCGATCAATCGTAAAGAAGCTGAAAGATTGTAAGATGCTGAAACTGGTACACCAAACAATCAAAATTATACCACCGAAAATAGGCAAAAAGCTGAAGTCAATGAATTTTATGATGTTGGGGATATTCAGATTGGGCCTGCAAAAGTGGAAACACAGTCGAATAAGACTGATATCAACAATTGATAATGAAAAAAGGAATTTAATCATCTTTTATTCACAGAAGTTTTCTTTTTAGAAGACCCAGTGGAGGGCCGTTTCCCGACATCATCGCTTCTCCTTCGAGAATGGGTAGGCTTAACAGGCGTCGGGAACATTTCCCGATTCAGTGCCTTGATTCCTTAGTTAAATAGCCTATCGTTGAGTAGAGTGTCCATCGTTATGAAATCTTTGACTTTCCTTTCCTTCCCGATCAGCTTCTTTTAATTGCTGAGATGCAACAGTTCCATGTCTCTGTTGATCATTTTCTAGTTGAACCGATCGATTTTACTCTGAAGCTTTTTCGATGTTGTTTTTTCTTCTTTTAACTCTTCCTCTAAACATTTTTGGTATTATTTGAATTCCAGCTCCTTTTTGATCATCAACCTATTCAAATTCTCTTGTTTCTGAAGGTCTTTTTCGATCTGATCATACATTTCACTTTCTTGGCAAGCTGCTGTGAACAGAGGGCCACCTAAAACGAGTTATTCAAACAGTCGATCAACGTATGAAGTGATGGTCGATACAATTGCCTACTGAGCTGTTTCATTAGAGATGAGCTCGTCAGGCACAATCTTAATCAGTATTTTTTGCAGCTAAATCTTATAAGGGTTTACTTTGAAGCGAATGGCTTCCAGTTATGTAAGGGAACAATTGATCATTATATTAACTTTATCAAATAGTCCCTTAGGAAAATTAACGTTAGCATTAATCATATCACTCCTAATGAACCTTCTTCTCACATCTCCGTCTAACCAACTCTCCCATCGAACAGGATCGTCTCCTGCCAGCAACGTTAGCTTTTTGTGCTGATTTTACAAAGGTGTTTGAAACGGAATGTTGAGTTTGTTGATTGGCTTCAAACATGATGTAGACTAATGACTTTTTTTTGGAAGTAAGCTCATCTCTGACCAGATCATAGCCATCTTTGCCCTCTTTCTATCCTGACTTTTAAGCCAATTTTTTGTTGATTCGATAACTGAGGCTATGTTAAGGTTTGCTCGGTGTAACATTTTCCTTATTTTAAACTACTTTTGACACTGATTTGCTTCTGTTTTTGTTAATATTTTCCTTGAAGATAGTTTTTTATTCAGTGCACACTATGTCATGTTTGTGGAGATGCTATTTGATAATGGAAGCCAGGTTGTCATTTTTGTTGCTATTTTTCTTAGTAAAATCTAACTCTTCTTGTACAATATTTAGCTTGTTTCTCAGCTACACTTATGTCACTCGGTAATTGTCTATCTCTCCTTTGAGCTTGGCTACTTCTTCAATCTTTTTTGTTTTCTCCATTTTATAGCCAATCTATTCCCGGTACTTCTCAAGTAGTTGGCAGGGATCAACAGAGTCACATTCTTTTAGTTCAAACTGCCGTTGCAAGGTCTTCACAGCTCCTAAAACTCTTTAATTTGTTTGTTTATTAAGCCACTGCTCATATTCATAGTTTTTCTTGAGCTTATCAACTTCTGCTGATAATTGTATCATATCTTCCTTATAGACTGCTTCTAACTCGTTAGATTTTGCCTAAAAAATACTCGCTTTTTCCTGAAAATTATTTCGTTCTTCGGTTAGGGCTCTAATTTATTCCTAAAGCTATCCTACTTTGTAGCATAGCTCATCTATTTCTCTTTACTGTTCGTTAAGCAATGTTGAATGCTACTTTTTTCTACTTTCAAAGGTCTCCTCAATTTTAGCTAGTTGCTTTTCTTTCACTGAGATTTTTCCCTCCAGCTCTCTTTGTAGTTATTAGTTCTATAAAGTGAGTCGTTTGATACTGATTTTCTTTTATTTTTATTGACTGTCTATGGTATTATTCAGTTTGGCAATTTCTACCAGATGGTTGTCAATTAATTATTGGTGCCGAAGCTCTTTTATCTTTAGTTACTCTTTCAATTTTTTAACCTATTATCTTAAAATATTCTCATTCTATTATTGCTCTTCTTTACTGCTGCCTAACTGTTATTTGATGGCTCTATTTTAATCTCTCAGCTATTTGTTTAACTTCCTAGCTTTTTTGAGTTCGGTGTCCAATCTCTCGCATTTATGGCTCATCTCTGTCATCACATCATCTTTGTTCCTCATTTATCTCTACAGTTTTTTAATGTTTCTTTCTTGCTCCTTGATTCTGATGCTGTCCTTGAATGCATCAGCAAAGGATGAATGGCTCTTCAAAGTATCATCCTCCCTAACCACATTGGAAACAATGTTTTCCTTTTGTTAGCATCTGCTTTCAGCCACAAGTTGACTCGAGCTTTATCCCAGAAAAGACAGGTTCATATTTTATCACTAAATGATATTGAATCGTTATAGAATTATCTGAAGGTGATATTATCAGAAGGGTCATTATTTTCTTATTTGATTGAAGTGGTAAACCCATTGATAAATATAACTAACTTATGTAAGGGGAAGATTACCATTTCAAGTTTAAAGTGGTCATCCTTGGAGATAAGGCCGTCGGAAAAACCTCCTTCCTAGACTGTAACCCCGCCTCTATCCAGCCATCAGTCAGAACTTCGGAAAAACACAGTACTCAGAGCACTCTGAGTAAATGAGCATCAAGTCAGTTTCCTTCACAGAGGAAGAAACCGTCTACAGAATCAACTATTGGTAAATTCCTAGTCGAATTCGCAATGCCTAATATACTTTCCGCTACTCTCTTGGGTGTACAGCTGCTATCTATATGTTCGATGTGACCAAACGCCAAAGTCTGGAAAATGTTGAAAAGTGGATTCAAATTAACTAGAAGGCCAACCCACCTATCAAGATGCTGGTTGGAAACAAGGTGGACCTTTACAGCACAACAAAAAACACAGTTCCTAAGGCAGAAGCCCACTCTCTTGCTAAAAAATATGGAATGGAGTACTTCGAGACCTGCTCGATCGGAGACTCTTCAATCACTCCTATTTTTGACTACTTGTTCACAACAATCACGGCTTCAATTCCTAACCCTCCAACTCCCCAGTCACTTGTGGGAAAGGGAATTCTTCTGGGAAAGAAGTTAATAAATTCACCCAAATACCACCTAGCCCTGTGTGAAATCGCCACTCTTTACGAATGATGATGAGACCCTTTATGATTTACCATATTTATAATGAACTGAAATCAGGAGTGAAGCTCTTTTTCTTTGATCTTGTTCAGCAAGTACTTTGTAAGCACAATAATGGACCCGTCAGCTGTGCAAATATCTTCGAGGATCTACATGTAGGCAGACTTACCACTTTGTTTATAGGCTCCTATGTGATGTTGAATATGGCCTACTACCTCAGCGAATTTCTTCTCTCCTTCTCTAAAAAGTAAAGAGCTTCGTCAAGCAAGGAGCCAAAAACATTGTTCAAGTAGCTCTTCACCGAGAATTTGTAGGCATTGAGGTTATGGTTGTCTCTGTATGCTATCATTGGTACGGTTCATAGTAGCGGTTGTGTGAAGGATTTAAAGCTGCTGCCTTGAACTCATTTTATCTGTACTCCAGTTTTAGTCCTCGGTTTTTGCGGCTTATAATGTTGAGTTCACTGATCATCTAGTAATGATTGATCAAATTTTCAGGGTATAGGTTGAATGCCAGAATGCCACTACATGATTCGTTTTTTCTCACACATTTTTGAAATTGAAGCTTACCATCAGCCTGCCAGGGATTTTTCAAATCTAAATTTATCAATTCGTACTTTCACCAAAAGCCAGTTCTTAGAGGTGGTGTTCATTCTCCAAAATGCTCGGCAAATATTTCAAACTTTAGTTTCCAATGAGGCCTAAATCGACGCATGTCAGGGTAGTCACTCCAATTAGTTCGATAATGCGACTGAGTAAAAGTAGGGATACTTGACGCCTGTCTCGCTCAATTGCAATCCATGGAAGTAGATTTCTTTGATGTTTGGAAAATGATGGAGACTTTGTCCTAATTTTCCAACGCTGACTCCACTGATTCTATTGTTGCCTGAAAAATCAAGTTTGACAAAGCCACAACGACCCTATGAATACATCTCACTCAGCTTGAGTATTGTCTCGTCTCCAATATCTTGACCCTCGATATTAAAACCTTGGCAATAACTAGGATCCAAGTAATCCCAAAAATATTGGAGGTCTTAGTCAGTAATTTTGATAGCCGAAGCATCAAAATTACCTAAACTCATACTTTATTTGCCAGGTTACTTGCTTGCCATAGTTTAGGCATATTCCAAATACAGGTCTGACAAGTAATCGAAGGAGAGATTAATTTATCTTCTGGGCTCACCGTTAGCCTCCAGCAGCATTCTTCTCTTTTTGAAGTGCAGGACGTAGTAGTTGATGGTTCCTCTGATGAAGTCCTTAAAGCTCATTAGTAGTTATATTAATTTATACGATAGAAACATCCACACCTTCTCCCACTAGTCATCCAGATAAAGGTTAGAACATCATCTCTTCCTATTGACTCGAGCGTTGACTGGAATACTGTTAGTGTTAGCGTTGCTGCCTGCAATCCTTTCAACCGTCTTCTGGTAGGTTCCATCCTTGTTGACATGAACGATGATCTTTTATGGTTATGAATTTCTACTGTCCACCTTTCTCCTCTACAGATACACGTGAATCATATCTATCTCTTTTTGCTGCTCTTCGATTGTTTTGGCCAATGCTTCTCTTTCTTTTTTGTATTTAACAGCATTATCTTCGTGCTGCTTAATGCACTATTCATATTCAGCAACGGTGAATCGATGCCTGTCCTCAAAAAGTTGTATTTACTTGACAAGCGAAGCCAGCTACTCCTTCAGTTTGGAATTTTACCCCTCCAATTATTCGTCCCTGAAAGAAGTAGGCTCAATGTATTTGTTAACCACCTTTTCGACCTCTACTATTTTCTCTACAATTTTTTCTACCTCAACTGGCCTCTAGATGTAGACAGGCTCAACCTTGACCTCACGTTTGACCTTTCTGCTAGCTTCAAGATCCTGAGTGAGACCTTATACTTTATCGTTGAGTTTTGCTATGAGATTTTTGCATTTAGAATGATTCTTTTCAATTTCCTCAAGCTACTGTTTAGCTCTTTGGATTTGCTGGTCTGCATCTTTTTTTGTTTTTTCGAGTTTTGTCTCGAGAAGCTCCAGCTGCTAGTTTTTCGAATTTAGACTATTCTTTAATTTTTACACTTCAGGAATTATGACTTGATATTTCTTTTCATACTCTCTGACTTTGTGTTTGAGGTGATCATTCTCTGCTTCCAAAGCCTGAAGGTTGTCCTGGTATTGTTGTGTGATTCTTTTTCTGACTAAGGTGACTTCCTCCTCTAGTTTGACCTACCAGTCCCTCTAGCTTTTGGTTCCCCTACTCCTAACATTCTGCAGCAGTCTTTCCTTATCTGCAACATCGACCTCCATTTATTTCTCTTTGCTTTTCAAGATTTAATTTTCTTTTTCTAAAATTTTGATCCTAGCTTCCAGGTTGATAACTCTACTGGTTAGACTCTTAATCTCGACATTTTTCTGATTGACTATCTGATTAGTTTATGCCTCCTTTGCTGTAAACTCTTGTTGCTATATCTAGGAAAAGGTACCATCAGAGCTGCACATTCTGCGTAAATATTTTATTTCAGCCTGCCGATGTCGTTCGTGGCCTGCTTTTGTAAGCATAGGTATTTTTATCTCCATGTCTATCGCTCTTCCAGGAGCTGCTCGTCGATGGTTATACGTGTGCCGCAATGGCATTTGCAAAGATTATCCTCCATTAACGAAATATTATAGAATTTAAAAACAACTGCCTTAAACTTCCTCTTTTGTATTCGACAAGCTTTAATAAACTGAGTATGATATCTGATTGAAGAGTTGAGTTACTTTACAACGATTGGAAAATACAGCAAAGAGTATCATTTAGTGGAGGTCAGTAATGTCTGTGGTTCAGTGTGTCCTTGAGAACCTCCAGACTGATCGGCAAATAAGCTTCTTCTCCAATATGTGACTTATCTTTTCGTTGAACGTGGATCACTTTTTTGTGAACTTAATCCACAACGAGTTGATCTTTCAAAGAAGATGACTAATCGCTGGAAATATCCTAAACTTCGTTGTCGTCATATTTCATGCCTCTTTCTGCTGATTTCTGGATAAATTATCTCATCCAAGGTTGACGGTTCATTCTGTTCACGTTTTCTTTCTCCTGTGACAAACTTTTCCTATCCATACAGAATTAATATAGAAGAGCAATCTAACGAAGAGCTTAAAAGGCCTTTCAGCTTTCAGTTAAATCATCATCAATTAAACATTCTTCTAAGAGTCTCATTATATGCTTAGCCTCCACAAACAACTGCCTTGAACCACTTTGGACTGGATTATTCAATAATCGTTATATCCTAATTAAGCTATAAATATCATTCGTTCTATGCTATCAAGAAATTTTTACGGACACGACCTCTACAAATAGGACAGCGCAAATCTTGTTGCAGCCACTTGTCCCAGCATGACTGGCACATTGCGTGCTGGCAAGTATTGCTCTTTACCATATTTGATTCTAGTTGGCAAATCGGACATGGCTCAAGGGGACTTTCAATGGCTTTCATTGTATTGCGTCCACTCATGAAAAGCTTACGCTCATAACTTATCTTGCTTTTCTCTTGTTTGTCCACTATTTATGCAAGTTAAACATCTTTCTGTTTCTTCTACAGCTACGTCAATTCTTTTGCTGCCTTAATCTGGTTCAACATTTATGGCAAAGACAGTCTTTTGTTTTTCTATTCTTGAAGCTCTTTCTCGGTTGGAATGTTGATAGGTCTACTAATGGATTGTCGGGCTGATCGTATGGGCATTGTGATGGCATCAGAATCTAAGGATTGACCTCGAATTGATACAAGCCCTAAATCTTTTTGAATTGAGGTCATCTCTGGCGATAATTCTTTAATTTTATTGATTTCTTTGATTTTATTCACAAACTCTTCAAAAGTCTTTGGCTTGGACATATTCATTCGGGCCCAAGAAGCAATCTGAGCCTCGATGTCTTGTCTTCCGAATCTCGAATCGAGCAGATAGACCGTTCCAAAATCGTCGGGAGTTCTTATCAATCTTCCTATTCCTTGATTGATAGCTCGAACAGTCTAAGCCAAATACCATTGTGTTCCGCTAATGGCAGATTTGTCTCCTTTTTATGCCATAGAATTAAGATACCCCATTTTTGCAACTATTCTAACATCTTTTGAGCAAGGATATGGAACACCGACAAGCACAACAGCCCTGCATTTTTTATGGGAAAAATCAAGACCTTCTGAAACTTTGCCTCGAATTAGAGCACAAAGCAAAGCACCTTTTTCTGATTGAGCTTCCTTCATGTATCTATCGAGTATAGAGGTAAAATCTGAACTATCTCTTCTCTCATAGTAAACATTTTTCTATCCGTATATTTTCGTCATGATCTTCTGATTGGCGAAAGCTGTTTTTGTTTGCTATAGAAAATTGTAAGAAGGAAAGAGGGCAACAACCCCATTGGGTGTATGCTTCACAATTTCGTATAGAGCAATTCCAATATCCTCATACAGGCGAGGAT
>Ga0100385_1003225_pt1 | contig 14717 bp, 19 predicted proteins | sample CryGeymeta201509_FD_81543 | JGI IMG/M metagenome (GOLD analysis project Ga0100385, IMG submission 81543) | Groundwater microbial communities from Crystal Geyser aquifers in Utah, USA - Crystal Geyser metaG 2015-09 | ecosystem: Environmental > Aquatic > Deep subsurface > Groundwater | place: USA... | reverse complement strand
TTTTCGTAATCGCTTTGTGGGAAAGATGAGCACTGTCGGGAAGCAAGGACTCAAACACACCCTCTTTCAGCAAAAATAAACAATTAAATAACCAACCTCAACTCTCAAAGCCAGCATACATGCTCAGCCGCCCTCCTCATATCTTTAAAGCTCTACCCGCTAAACTCTCATTCCGCTTCACCGTCAATCTACTTACGAGCAACTCCTTAACTAGTAAAAATAGCTCCTTTCTACTCATGCAAGCACACGTCGTTCCTATTCAGTGAGTCGCCGCACCTTCGGCCATAAGCCTTAACAAAGCAACAATTTTCTTGAAGATATGCTTTAAAAACATAAGGAGCTGTTGTGTCTGATCGACAGAAGAGCCAACTATCGAGGCTGACAGTCGCTAATGATCTAGTATTTTTCAAGGATATAATAAATGAGAGAGGGTAAAAGATTAAATAATCATCTGGGGCGAATAGATTCCAAAGTATATTCAGCAGGGTTAGGTTTGTTGGTTTAGTACCTGTTTGTTTGGTACTTATTGGCGTTGTCAACCTTATTGCTCTTTGGCTTCTAACAGTCACTGTCAGAGCCGTTCTTTTTATCTCGTGTGTCAGCCTGACGAGCATATCTAGAACCAGCACATACTGAACAGAATGAGGCAAAAAAAAGACCCAAGCTGCAGATGCCTAGAGCCAACCTGATTTGGAATAAACTGTTGAAACCCAGCACACAGGAGGTGTCAATGATGGCCTGTAAATCTTCACCAAAAAGACGACAGTTGAGTCCTCCCAACATACCATATTGTGTGTCGAGAAGTGAATTCAACGAATTGATTGTTGTATTGACTCCAGCGAGAGCACCATCTAAGGTGGCAAGATCACCTTGGAAGGTAGCGACATTCAAGGAATTCACTGAACTATAAATACCTGCATTTTGGAAACTGCTTCCTATGGCTTGCTGTCTCAGGTTATAGAAATTTGTCCAAAGATTGCCCATATCGTTGGCAAAAGTCGCACATCCTGCGTTGTTGCCGTATCGACCGTTGATGTCAGTTGTGACTGCTGCTCCGTTGGCAGCACCTGAAAAGATGTCGGCTACATCAAGACAGCCATAGCATGAACCACCTTTTGGATTGAAATTTCCTGCACACTCTGTAGAACCTGCAGAATTTCCAGAAACTGTGCAAGATACATAAGTAGGGTTTTGATTGTTGCTCGGAACATAGCTGTCAAGGACAAAATTTGGATCTGTGCATGAGGCAAAATTTCCAGCATCAGCATAAGTCGACAATGTGCTTTCTGCTGCTGATGATATGTCTGAAGTCTGACCGCTGCCGTAGGCATTTACTGAATCCAACAAAGAAGCTTTTCCGGAGGAAATTGAAGTATTCAGACTGGCAAAGTCAACATTTTCGAGGAAACTAAAGGCAGAGGTCAGGTTGTTGAGAGAGTCCAAGTCGGTCGAAAATTACTTGATAATATTTCCGTCACTGAAAGGCAGACAAGCTGATATATAATTCTGAGTATCATAGCTGAGTCCTCTGAAGTTGCCTAAAATAAATCAAAAAATACGTGAGAAATGGAATCGAGAAGATATGGCTGTTGACAGAAAATCACAACCCCACTGCATAGGCGGCAGGATAACAGACACAACAGTGGCAACCAACAGTCCCAACAATGCCACAATAGACAGGAAAAAGCATGAAAAGTACATCATATATCTGCATTTGTCTTTTTAGCAACAACACATGAGAAGAGCTCCAAGCATTCCTAAGGTTGACAGACCCACCAGCACAGCATAGAAGATCTGAATGTACATCTCTGTACTATCAAGGTAACTGCTTGCATTTGGATAGTTGCCGACCACAGTGTCGATATTGCTAATCTGGTCGACTAAGGAACTGATGCTGGACTGAGCTGATGACACACTTGAGCTGATAACAGCTGCCACGTTGAAGTAAGTCTCCACATTCTGACCCAGCTGAGTGATGCTATTGACAATTCCCGATACTAGACTGTAGTATGCATAAATCAACCCTGAAGTATTGTAAGTACCCAGAATACTTGGAAAGGTCGAAGATTAGCTGATAGGAGCACCATATGTCAATGTTGTCATACCATTGCCTGTATTACCGTCAGTATCTTTGATGTTTGTCATGAGGGTAGTTCCATCAGAGATGGCCGTCGTCATGTTTGAGTTACTTGAATTGAATTTTGTCAAGACATTGTTGATAGAGGTCAGATTGCCATCGAACCAGGTCAAAGATTGAGAAAGCATGTTCAAGCCGGTAAAGAAAGCCGCACCGTCTGCTGTCACATTGCCGTTTAGTAGGTCATCAGGTACCACTGCTACTGAACAACTTACTCTTTTTAGAGTTGTGGTGATGTCCTTAGCCTTGGTGAAACCATAGACTCCAGCTCCAACAGCAATTCCAAAAGCCAGCAGTACCATCACAGAAGGCCACTTAAGCTCGCAATTTGTGTACAAGTCTTCGTCTTTTTTCCTACAGCATTTTGATGGGCAACAGTTGGGGCAGCAACAACAACAGGACAAAAAAGGCAAGAAAATGAGCAATATGATGAAACCTAGGACAAACGGTCCGACAAAGAGTCCAAACCCTTTTGCTTATTCTTGGAACATCGAGGGTGCTTGTGACCAGTCATTGGCCAACTGATTGTAGAAAGCATTACTAGATAGGATAAAGAGTACCCGTCGACCGAGAAGGAAAGGTTGAAGTGGGACATGTACTGATCTTTAAGGTCGATATCTGACTGACTCACCATTGTGCTTCTTTCCACTCCAGTACAAAACATTTCGTTGATTTTCATCCTGTTGGAGGAAGTCAGATAACTAGACAGGACTCGCCCCCATCTTCCCTCTTAGACCCCACCACTGACGCCCCAGACAGTTGCAGAAACAACCAAAACTGCAAGAACCCCGATGATTCCCTTCAGTCTATTTTTCATTTTATTCTTATAATCCACTTATACTTTCATCAGATCACTTTGAACACAGAGTCTTGATATGACTGTCGTTGGTTAGCTAGGCAGGCAGCTCATTGAGAGTATTGCGAAGTGTGCTCAATCTGGGATTTTTTTTCATGAGGTACTCGGCCAATTGTCGGTTATTTTTGGCACAGGCGTAGTGCAGGAGGTTGTCGTTACGGAAATTAATGCTATCTTTGAGGAAGGTGCCGGTTTAGTCGTTCTCAACTTTGTCAATAACTTTGTCTGTTTGCTCTGTGAGGAGGAGAGCAATGATGTTGTACTAGATAGGGTAGCCGATTTGCTGTTCATTGGTATTACCCATCGGTTCGGTCTTATTATTTATTATACCACCTCTAAGCTTATGTTATATCACCCTTAAACTTATGCTAGCAGTCACAAACAAACAAATTCACATAATCACACAACTTCTCAATATTTCATAAAGTCCTCGTAGTTTTCCACATCCAGATACTCCATCACTTCGAAAAAGGTTGGAGGAAGAGGATAGTTAGACTCCTGCTCACGGACAACCTCCATCTCTTGGCAGTACATCTTGATGTACTCTGAAAGGCTCATGAATTTGCTGCAGTTCAAGATGGCCATGTCGTCGTTACTGAGAACTATCATGTTGCCGATCTTGTGCGAAGGGTTATCCGACTTCATCTTGGCACCATCCAAGAAAAGAGTGTAAATCTAGAAGGAACGGTCTTGGATCTGTTCATCGGTTTTTTATGTCTATCCAAGGATGGGGCCAGGCTGAGGATTGTTGTCGCAGGTAACATTGCTGAACAGCTGGCGAGTGTTCTCATAGCTTTGGTGCACTATCCTCGTCATATTCATCAGTCCCACTCTCTTTTCTAAAGTACCCTAAAATGCCTTCAAATATCTATTGATGTCGTTGATCTGCCGGCTCTCCAACATCTGCACATAGAAGGACCCTTTTAAATAGACGTAACTGCCCACATTTGGATGTTCCTTCAATGAATTGACTAACTGAGATAGCATGATGGATACGAATTGCTGAGGGTCGAGGTTGTCACGCTTGAGTTACTCCTCATTGAAGTAGCCAGAAAGGAATACCCGTTGGTAGACCTTACGGGCTAGTTAGCGCTGTTAGTAGACGGAATCGTAGAGAGATTCGTGTTGCATCAGTTGTATTATTAAATTATGACTAGTTTAAACTAAAATCCTTGGACAGGAGTCAAAATGATCAGAATTAAAGCCATCTCAAAGATCCGTCACTCCAACCTGTAGCAACCTTCCTACTCAGCGCATCATGTTGCATACAGTATAATCTTGGTGAATTGCTTTACTCGTTCTCTTCAGTTACAACCTACTCGACTAAATGCTCACTCACCATCACGTTGTCTTGATACAACCTGACCTGATTCTTTGGTGTGCAGGCGACAATACTGTGCGGCAGTTGTTTACTGAAACTAGTGTCAGGAATACTTGAAGAAACAGGAAAGGACACCTGTTGTGTGATGGGCTTGTTTTGCGTCCGTCAAAGGCCAAGGTAGGTGCGTACTTTTTTGTGCTTTCATATCGTATATTTTCAGCTGATTTTAAGGCTTATTGTTGCCAAGCAGCACCTGCGTTCCTTTGAAATCGATGGCTTCTCCTCCTATGTAATGCCCGTATATGTGATGTACTGAAGTTTTGACCCTCACATCCCAAAAAAACACAGATTGATCCCATCCTCCACTCAGCAGCATGTTGTTGTCCTCTGGGTTCCACTTGAGACAAAACACTCTATTGTCATGTTTGCCCAAATGTCCTCCTTCCACCTCAACAGGATCTCCCTTGTTCAGCTGCCCCAATCTGATCCTACCTAGCTCACCTGCAAAGGCGTAATGAGTGCCCTTTGGGCTGATCTCACAGCTGTGCAACATCTCGCCATACTGAAGAATAATACAAAGAGTACTTTTTTGGAGAAAAGCAACTGGCTTGAGGTGGCGTGCCAGTACTAGAGTGTTCCTTAGGAGTGTATGGCAAGGAAGGCATGTCTGAGTTTATCACTGTTAGGATTAGAAGCTAACCCTGTAACAGGTGAATGATCATCTCCTTTAAGGACGAATTGCACATTATCTGCATAGAACCGACACTACTACTTTGAGCAATCGACAGCACCTTAATGACTCCACTGCCACATCCAACAGCCAATAGAGATGCATCAGTTAAGTACTCCATGCTTTCGACTGAGGACTGATCGATCTGGATGATTTACTGCTTGAACTTATCCTACACCTTAACCACCTGATCTTCTATCTTTTTGACTGGCGCTTCAGGAATGCGAGGTAATTCGACAGGCGGCAGATGATACTACTATCCTCCTTGTTACTATTCCTGCATTATGATTTTAAAAATCTTGATATAGATGTTAGTATATCATAGCTCATAGCTCAGCATCTTCACCTCTTTTTGGTCGGCGTTTTTTCCTGCGAGGTTTGCTCTATTCGGTATCTTGCTCCAATATTTCGAAATACTGGTCCATACTCTTGTCGTATTTATGTCGTAGTTATGCCCATATGGCAGCCTTTCTGTATCCTGTGAAAGGTTTGGCCCATACTCCCATCACATCTTTGTCTACTATCAAAGTATATAGTCCCAGCCCTTCCCTTCTTAGCACTACTTTCCTGACAGCCTTCTCGAAAGCTAAAGAAAGGGTGAATCTAAATTTCTGAGTCGTGAAGAAACATTCTCCCGAGTAGTTGAAGCTGGAGATGTTGGTTTAGGTGTTGTTGATGTTTTGGAAGTCGATGTCGCTTTCTGTTTAGTTTATGGACTCAGTGGTGAAAGATTATTTGCGGACATCCGAACACGTGGGAGAATCCTGCCTGTGACTGAGCTTGAAACTAATGTATATTTGTGCAAAATTCTGGGCCCACTTGAGCACTGGAGTCGTGTGATGGTACTCCTCAGCCGACATCTTCAACTCCTGCAAAATCCGTTGATACGATTGCAACCTCTCATTGACAATCCTGACTATTCGCTGATTATCGAACTTGTTGTGGTCGTACAACTACCGGAAGCAATCAAGAGGCTGAGCTATGAGATCTAGTTCATCGGTGACTGCAGTCGGACAGCTCAAGGTGAGGGAGAAGAGGAAGAATAATAGCAGCATCGATATTAAACAAATTAATATGGATGGGTCATCATTTTTTATCTGATTTTAGGATGGACAGTCTGGGATCTGAGTTGAGCTTTTAGTCCATAGCCTGGAACTTCTGAATGGCCATTGACTCAAACCTACTGTTTCTACTCTCCAGAATTCCAATTTTGAACTTGACCTCACTCAACTCCTTTTCGTTCTTTTCTTCCTGCTTCTTCTGATACTGCTCCTCAAGCATCTTTAGCTCGTTCTGCTGCTTCTGCAACCTCTCTTGGATGATCTTGGCTCGAGCGATGATCCTCTCCTTCATCTTCTTCATTACATCTGTCTTGATTTCAACTGCTTGCTCATATGAGGTGACAGGGTCGTTGGGATTGAGTCCTCTCTTTTCGAGGAAGGGCTTCAGATAATCATCAGCATCACCTTATCCCTGGTCGTCTTCATCTTTGTCTTTATTTTCTTTGAATTTTTATCGAGCCTTGTCATAGAGAGTCTTTTCGATGGTGAGCGTACCATACCTCATTTGCTTGTACTCCTCAGAGATAGTCAGCTCCTCATTTCTGATGGTCTGGTAACATTCTTTCTCCTTCGACAGCAAATTCTGATGTTCTTGCTGAATCAACGAGTCGTCTTTCTTCTCACTCGCATCGATTTTTCCGTAGCCCAGAATTTTATCTCTGGGGTATTCCTTCTTGACTGGCTCGATTTATCCCTCGTCCATATGATAAAACACTGTCACCTTTTACTTCTCAAAGTCAACCGACATTTTTGCTATTTGCTACTTGGCCGCCATCAGCTTGTTTCTTTACCACTGTTGGGTCATCTTGAGGATTTTGACCTTGCCAACGTGGTTGTCATCGTAGAAGTAATTTTTTGCTGTGTTAACACTGTCAGGTTTATCCTTATGGAAACTAACTGTCCTGCTGACCACCTTGTCGTCTCTGTTCTCATAGATCTAGGTGGTCTTTTCCCCGATATTTTATATTCTTTTGATGAGCCCGTCATGATTTCTGTTGGGATAGTAAGTGATGATCCTCATTCTCCGATCAACCTCAATCAACTGCTTCCAATGCGGTAACTTTCCAGGCCCATAGAACTCAACCGTCTTGAACTCATAGGGGTACCGGTATCTTCTTTAGAGCTTGTCGCTTCTGTGCTTGTAGAAATATCCGAATTATTTTATCCTCAACTTTTTGTAATCCTAAGCATGAAATGTTGTATACTTCGTAGAGAGTGTATTTCAGGACCAAACCGTCAGCTTGGCTATAATCTGCGAATTTTTCTACCTTGGCCTTGATGTAGAATGTAGTTGACTCACCCAGAGGAGTACCAGTGATGAATCTGTCCTTTTCAATGTAGATCTTGGGACTCCAAGGTGGTGGCATATCCAAAGCTTGAGCAGCAATTTTCAACCTTTCATCCTCATCCATTCCTTTTAGCAACTAAAATAAGGTCATACTGTACACTCTGGTCCTCGAATTCGTGAGCTTCCTCCTCTTTGAGGTTGCTTGGATTGAAGGGTTCTTCCTCTAACATGACAAACTCCCACTTCATGGTGTCGAACATGTCGAACTTGATCTCGTCAACTTTGTGCTTGGGTTTGGTGTGGATGAAGAAATTTTTGTGATTGAAGAATGAATCAACCAGCAAGTAGGGACTGTTTTTGATGTCGTATATTTTACCGGTAGAGGGCTCAATGAACAGATCTTGAGGGACATTACGCTTGCCCTTCCTCACCAGTACCCAACAATGCAACCTCTTGCCCAGATAGAGATCAGGAGTCAGCTCATCAGGTTCGTCATCGTCAATTGTCAGAGCCTTCTGTGCTAATTCCTCCTTCATTTTCTTCTCGTTCTCAACTACAGTCTTGTCAAAAGAGGAATGCGTGATTCTTTTGGGGAAGATGTTCTCGTCCAGGTTGAACTCCTCCTTCACATCTTCATTCTCATCAGGTTGCCTCAAATTTGGCAGAAAATCGCATTCCATTAGAGCTTCATTCTTGGTGGTGATCTATTTGGGCGCAATTCCGAAGATGCAGTAGGCATCGTATCCCACTCCAATCAGCAGGGAGCAGAGCAAAATACTCATATCGAAACAATCTCCCTTCTGCCACCTTGCAACATTGGCAGGCGAGGGAATCACCTTAGGAAACTAATCAGGTGGATCGAGTTACTCATATTGCACAAATCTACTGAGCCTCTGTGCACACTCTTAGTAATTGTACAACTCAAGAAATCCCAATTTGGTTGGCCGGATGGTGGTGCAGATGAATTTATAGACATCGCACTAATTTTTAGGATAGAGGAAGAGCTCCCTCTTCTCGTCAAAGTGTTCATGGTACTGCTTTTTGAATTGGATGACATGCTCGAGCACCAATTCCTCCTTGGGTGTGTTTAGTCGATAGGTTTCTCCAGGCGTATCCTTGTCTTTGAACTATCGGCACCTCTTTTGTTTTTAGTTGATAACTGTTTTTCTCCTTTTGAAGAATTCCAGCAATTGGTTGTCCATTTCGCTCTCCATTTTTAAATATAACTTCAAATATGATATCGAGCCATCATTAGATTAATATCATTAGGATTGATATCAGCAGCAACTGGCTAAATAGTAAAATCATCAGGAGTCTGGACCAGGGTTGTAACGCAGAAAACACAATTGTTTTTCCCTGTCCACCGATAAGTGCTAAATCAGCTCTTCGATCTTGCCGTTGTAGCTGATTCGTAACAAATCTCGAGCTTTCTGTTCAGGCAACTCGATTCTGTATCTCTATCTGCGGTCCTAACAACTCTCCATTTCCAGGAAAAAGTTTCTGAAATAAGCTATAAAATATACCCTTTGCTGAGGTAGGTCGTCACCATATATGGAGCCCCTTCTATTTATTTCTGTCCCCTGAAGGTAAAGTCTAGCTCTGATGGCATTGTCGGCCTTTCGGCAAAATTGTCAAGCGTCGACCATAACTACCTTACGTATAACTTACGTTTACTGCCGTTCTGCTGTGTGGCAATTTTTTGAAGGGAAATTCGCTAATGAGACTAATATTTTTCTCAATATTCTTGCGTTATTTCTCCATCTTCCTGATGTTGTACTAGCTTCTCTTTAGTTGCAATCGCTTCAGCATTTCCTGGTTCTCTTCCACAATCTTCAGCAGCTCGCGTTTGCGGTAGGGTTCGTTAAGTGTTTTCTTTTTGTTCTAGCTGAGGTCCTGGTACATCCTGGTGTAGGACGTCTTGCAACCTGAGTAAAGGACGGGAGTACCTTTGGCTTCGATGCCTTTGATCTTCTTCATTAGGGCCTGGTTTTAGCGGTCTATCTCCATGTTTCGGACCTCCTGAAGGGCTATCTTTTTGGGCCGCTGGTCCAGAAACTCAAACTTTTCTGGTCGCTCCTTGCTCACAGAACTCTTGAGGACTCGCAGCTTGGCCTAATGGATCTTCCAGGCCCGTTTGACATCTTTGTCAAAACAGAGTTTATTGCTCATCGGGATCGCTCTGAACATTTTCCTTCGAAAATATAATATAGAATTTATCATATAACATTCCTTTACTCATGTTAACTACAGCATCATTACCTCTTCCCCTCCTTCGTCGCCTTCGCCTCCAAAGCTGGCATCTCTGACTGACTTCCATTGACCAGCTCAGCATTCATGTCCTGAATCTAGCTAATATCTGCAAAATTCGGAGGCTGCTCTTCAAACTATCCTTCCAAATCCAAAGGTTCCTCCTGCGATCGGTTAAAAGACCCTGATCGCTGGGACCTTGCATGGTAGGTGGTACTATGATCCCTTTCAATTTATTCTCTGGGGAAGTTGATATACAAATCGTCGAAAAGCTACCCATGGACATATCTCTTTCCGTTGGTAATCGAAGAATTTTATCTTTTTTTTCTGAAGCCAGCCTTCATACCCCTCGAGTTGAATTTCTTGGTTTTGGTCTCCTTGAAAATTTGATCTTTTTCGTCAAAATCGTCAAAAACCTTCAACATGGGTGGCTTCTCCTGAGCCTAAGTTTTTTATTCTTCGATTGAAATAGGCTTTTCTTCTGTTTTCTTGGTTTTGTTCGATTTGGCAGTCCTGTTACTGAATTTTGGCAAGAATGAACCAACTCGTTTGGCTGAACTTTTGGGAGATCCCTTTGGTGAGTTTTATATTTCGACCTGAACTTATATCTCTGCTGCTTGCTTCAGATTTTCATGAGTATAGTTTACCTCAGCTTGACTGGACATCTCAGAATTTTGCTAATCTCTCCTCAAATTCGTGAAAGTCCATAAATCCCAAGCAGTCAGCAGAAGAGACAGGATGGTCACAATCAGGGCATCGACTCCCCAAAAGCGCATATTATCGAACTCTGCCTGATATATCTGGACACAACTGCCTATCAGAATAAGCAGCGTGGCTGTAGCTAAATTGGCCAGAGTGAGGTAGGTCAGGAAAGGATGGATAAATTTGCGATGTGACTTGGCAAGTGGATCTTCAGGGATGGTGTTAGAATTGGTTTTTTTGAGAGTTGTTGGAGGAGCAGGTGGCTCTTCGAGCATCGAGTTGAACCTTATAGGTTTCTTCGAGGGAACACTTTCTGGCATTTTGTTTGGAGGTGCGTTCTCTTTCTGTCGAACGTTCATGATAGTTGAATTCCTTTTGAGAGCAGGGGTGCTTTTTTGTTTGTTGCTGCTTCTCTGGAAGGTAGGCTCAATTTGCTCAACTTTTATTTTTGGTGACATTTTTCCCATGGGATCCTGCTTCTCATCCAAGTTGGGATATGCGCTCCTCTCAATGCTCTTTTATTGTGCAGTTCGCTCAAGGAACAAGTTGGCATGCAACAATTTATAACTCCTGAAGGAGACGAGTGTTGAAAGGACAAGGACCACCTTGTACCTGACTGTACTGCTAGTCTAGTTGGACTATTCTCCTTCCTTAACATTTTAGTTCACTACACGGTTCTTTTGCACAACTATGCAACAGTATCCAATGAGAAAGGCCAAATTGCTCAAAAGATGAAAAACTAAGCCTACTGCAACCACCCCGACAATTGCAGTGCCAACTCCATATGTTCCATTTTTGGCCACCATCACGACTCCAGCAACCAACTACAGCCATCCGAATAGGACAGCACTCACTCTCACCACATTCAGTTTATAATTCAGTTCAGTCTAATCTCTGTAGCTTGATCCTTTTCTCTCGTTTCCTACTTTCTTGCTGGCATACACTCTTAGCGCAATGACCAATAACACACCAATGATACCAGCTACTGTCACGGGAATGTAAGCATTGGGCTCTGTCAAAGTAGAGCATGTGTTGCCATGCGAGTATGTACCCGTTGGACAGGAAGTCAGACATTGACTGTTGTAGAGGTAGTAATTTGAGGAGCAAACAGTACAGTTCGACTGGCTTCCCAGGCAACTACTGCAACCTAAATCGCAACTGGTATATTAACAAGTTGAACCGATCAAAATTGCATTAGTTTTGCAGACATAGCAGGAAGAAGATGAGGTGCAGGCCTGGCAATTAGCATGACAAGAAATACAACTACCCCCACTTAAATACTTCCCACCGCCACAAACAGACAAACAGTAGCCTAGAGTAGTTGATAGCACATAATCAGATGCACAAGTCGAGCATTCAAGATATGTAGATCCATTACAATTTCCACAAGATGTATGACAACTGCCACACCCATTAGCCGAACTGAGAATGTAGGAGCCAGAAGGGCAGGTGGAGTAACAACCACCTGAATAGAGCAGGGTGCTTGCTGTGTGAGTTGTGTTGAAACAGGCTGTGCAGACAGTAGATGAGGAACATTGATAGCAGTTCTAAGGGCATGCATTGCTGAGGAATACACTTGTGGATGTCGATGAAAGGGAGTTGTAGGTCTATGTGAGTGTGAAAGCAGGAGATGCCGAAAAATAATCTACATAGCACTGTCCCAATGATATGGTAAGAGTGTTGGTGTTGCCCAATATGAGAGTGCCAGTTGTCGACACTCCAGCCATCCACACAATCGACAAACTTCCATTGCTAACAGTAGCACAACTCACAGCCGATGGCAGACTGACAGCTAAAGTTGTTGATGGATTTGTGGCATTTTTTGTGATAATATTTCGATTGCTGTTGCTGACAGTCAGAGTAAGAGTGTTATTGGCCAGCAAATAAGCAGTGAGAGTTGATGGTGTGAGTGCATTTGCTATGATTGTGTAACTGCTGCTGGTGAGTGTCTACTTCATACCTCCACTGCTGTGGTATGCAATGACTGTTAGATACAGTTGTGATGTAAATGGTGGATTTGCGATGTTTATTAGAGTCATCTTCAGAACAGGGTTGCCGCTTGTTGGCACAGTACTTGCTGCAAGTGTGACCTTTAAAGCTGTGCTATTGAATAGAGTGCTACTGACTGCAGTACCATTCACAGAGACTGAATATGATATCCCCAGGTACAACCCAGCTAAGGCATATTATTCCCCCATATTATTCCCATTGAATCTAACAATGAAGTAATCTCCACTTACATAGTCATACATTCCCATCGACATTTACAGTGTCACAGTTGCAATTGAGTATGTAGTCAGAGGTGTGATTGCCAGAGAGGAGGAACTGATTGACAAAGGTACAGTTGTTGAACATAGAGAAATGGAGGTAGAAGTTGAAGCATAGGTACTGTTGCTTCTGCTTATCTGGAACGAGTTCAAGGAATTTGCTGTGGTTGTGTAACTAGGAGCTATGTAGGTAAGAGATATTTTGACTGTTGAACCTGCAATATCAGATGATACCAATGTGTGATAATACCATGTACTTCCATTAACAGCTGTGCTTGTCCATTGACTATCTGCAAGACTGCCCAGTAATCCACTTATCCATACCACATCACCCACCGCCACTCCTTCAACAGTTCCACTAAATCTGACCAGACAACTGCCACTGACTTGATTGCTACATTGAGTCAAATCACTAACTATGCTTATTGCCTGTTTCTGCAGTGTCACAGTCAGAGAAGATGAACACAGTGGATAATAAGCACTGATAAAGTATGTGTAAGTTGTAAATGTGAGTGTGGTTGAAGTTTATGTGCTTATCGAGGCTGTGAAGGAGGTCAGGGTGTAGTTGTTGGTGAGAGTATGTTGGCAGGTGGAAGTAGAAGTTGAAGTGCATACTGCTCCGCTTACTGACAGTTGACTACTGTTGTAACTGACTACCGTATAAGCTGCACTACTCGGACCGCTGACCTGAGAATACAGACACGAAGATAAAACATTTAACGAACCAGCTTTTCCATATTCCAAACTACTAACAGTCGACAACGTTGTATACCCCACAGGAACAAGATTAACTTCAGCATAAAAATTTTCCACATCATACTGTACTCCTGCCTCAATCACATAAAACCGACAGTTGATTGTATATGAAATTGCAGCCTGAGGATTGACAGCCGTGACATTGTCTACTATTAGCTGAGACAAGGAGGTGGTGGTGAATTGATAGATGGTTAGACTACCAGCAGAAGAAGAGAGAATAGAGTAGGATGAACCTGTGCCGAAAGATAGAGTGATTAGACTAGAATCATAAGTGATTTGGAGGTAGGGACTGCTGAGAATGAGAGCATATTGAGGAGATAAATAGAAACTGACTCCCGTGCTAGTTCTACCGATGTCAGTCGAGTAGCCAACCATCGGAAAGGATGTATTGCTGACACTGCTCAATGTCATACTAGCCGTATAATTGGTTCCTCCAGCTGTTGAGTAGGCTCTTATAACAAAATTGTAAGGTTTAGTCGAAGAGGGGTTTCGCATATTTGTCAGCACTAGAGTAAAACTGCTGCCGGTGACTGTTTGTCCAAGAGAACAGGCAAGTGTCAATGGGACGAAGGAAGGTGTGACATTGAGAGTGGTAGTACCTGTAGTTAGTTGTAAAATAGTTCTGGATGAGAAGGGATCGGGGTTGTTGGTGGTCCAATTGCTGAAGTAAAAATCGAGTCTGGTTAGATTGGTCTGATTGCTGAGGAAAATGCTGTAATTAGCGACCACTCCCACGAATGGCGATGAGGAGGTGACTGATGACACCGAACAATAGTTCGGCATAATGAGCATTGTGATAAAGAGGAGAAGCATGCGCATGGCTGATATTTGAATTGTCACCCTACGATGTAAGATTAACTTATTAAAACCGTCCCAATAAGTACAGAGAAAGATCATGTTAAAACACAGAGAAAAAGCAGATAATCAGGAGGACAGCATCTTCAGCTCGTATATTAGGATCATCCCAGCGATGCCTAGCATGGTTGTCATTGTCCCCAAATCTAAACATTTCCATAAAAAACCACTTCTATTTCGATGCGAGCAGTAACCTTGACCCTCACCTTCCCTGTTCTGTACCTCGTCTACAGGACACTCCTCCTCTATGTTTATTGGTGGTGAACCCATATCAATGCTGCTCATCTCCTGAGGAGTCATGCTTTCCTCCTAAATCATTTCAGGGGGAGAAGGAGGACGTATTCCGAAGTAGGCACATTTGAGATGGAGCACTGCTGGTATGACGTAGCAGAAGACAAAACCGAAGAAGGCTCCATTCAAGGTGATAATGTATTTGATGTTGATGTTGAGCAGACTAATAGTGACTGCCAGGGAGACTACAGCAAGGAAAAAGATGG
>Ga0100385_1003222_pt1 | contig 14724 bp, 15 predicted proteins | sample CryGeymeta201509_FD_81543 | JGI IMG/M metagenome (GOLD analysis project Ga0100385, IMG submission 81543) | Groundwater microbial communities from Crystal Geyser aquifers in Utah, USA - Crystal Geyser metaG 2015-09 | ecosystem: Environmental > Aquatic > Deep subsurface > Groundwater | place: USA... | reverse complement strand
TTGAAAGGTTAGACCATAGCAATAAGAGGTATTTTGATTGGATAAGAATACAAAAGAGTATGTGGGAAAGATAGAAGCCGTTAAACTTGTTAAAAAATATGGACGTAACAAGGTTATAGACGAAGTGAGTATAACTGTGAACACGGGAGAGGTGGTCGGCCTTCTTGGCCCAAACGGCGCAGGCAAAACTACGGCCTTCTCCATCATGGCCGGATTCATCAAGCCTGATTCGGGGATGGTAATGCTCGACGGTAAGGACATTACGCGATTGCCGATGCATATCAGGGGGAGACTGGGTATAAGTTATCTGCCGCAAGAGCCTTCCATTTTTCGGATGCTTTCCGTAGAAGATAACATAAGAGCAATTCTTGAAATAGTATACAAATCTAAGAATGAAATAGAATCAAGGCTGCATAGTCTTTTGGAGGAGCTTAATATCGCACATATTGCCAGTAAACGGGCAACAGCTATATCCGGAGGCGAAAGAAGAAGGGTTGAGATAACAAGGACACTGGCTACAAATCCGTCATTTATTTTATTTGATGAGCCCTTTGCGGGAATTGATCCAATAAGTGTTACTGAACTTCAGAAGATAATCGCAGGATTCAAAACTAAAGGGATTGGAATTTTAATGTCGGATCACAACGTACGTGACGCCCTTTCTATCGCGGACAGGGCTTATGTTATCCACGAGGGGAAAGTTATTACATCAGGCAGCCCTGACGACATCGTCGGAAATGAACTGGCGAGGGAGGTATTTTTTGGTGAAGATTTTAGTATCTGAAAAAAAAGTTTTACTCGAACTCCGGAGACAAAATATACGGAAATGTTGAAGAGATTGAAGGATACTTATCTCATGAAGCGGCAGATAGAGGAGCTTGAGGTGTCCATACGAAGTAAAGACGAACTCATTCAGCGGCTTGAAAAGGAAAATGCATCTCTTAACGAGAGGTTGAAAGAATTTGTCTTGGAACATCGGGACATCGACAGTAAGCTCGCAGGGATGAATTACCGGCTCTATGAACTGGCGCGTGAGAATAAAATAATGACGATGAACCTTGCCGGTGCAAGGGCACAGAGGGACGGCATGCATAGATGGATCGAAAAGATCAGGAAACAGGAATCTGGCGATGGAAATAAATGAAAAATATGCGCTCTATCTCTTACACCTCCTTATCGGAGTGATGAACGAGGAAATGAATGAACTCACAAGATACGGGATTCCTCCAATAGGCGTTGGACATGTTATGCCATTAAAAAAGGATTCGCGGGAGAAAATACTTGACCTTTTCATAAAAATAGATGGGATTATAAAAGAGGCTGCCTTGAAGATGATAGAGGATACTGTGGTGCTAAAAGAAGACAAGGATGAAATGAATGAATGGACAAGGGCAATGCTTGAAGGACTTAAAACCAGGGCTTCTTCGCTTAGCGGCATATATGGAGATGAAATGGAAAAGGTGAACGGTCTTATACATAAAATTGAGGTGATCCTGGATGAGGAATCCCTTAAGAACTAATCATCAACGCTAAAATGGATAAGGAATCAAGGGCAAGGGAGATAGTATACGGGCTTGGCAACTCTATAATGTGTTATAAAGTTCAGTTGGAGCTTATTTCCTTAGGTGCAGCCGCTGTTAAGCCTATCATTGAATTTCTTTTAGCAGGCCCGACAAATGAGCATGCACCGCGCTGTCTCGCAGCGGAAGCGCTTGGATTGATTGGAGGAGAAGGCGCTCTTAACGGACTTGTTACGGCCCTATTGGCGCCGCTTGATGTCCCCGACCCCGTCAAGCGCCTTGCCGAAGGGGCGGTAAGAGACTGTATATGCCACGCCCTGCAAAGGCTCGGAGACAAAAAGGCCATAGAGCCACTGCTCATCGCCCTTGAGGCATATCATCTGGTCGGTGCTGCCGAGGCATTGGCCGGATTTGGAGAGCAGAGGGCAATACCCATACTTGTCGGAATGCTCGACGACAGTTTCAAAAGGACAAGAGTGTCTGACGCCATACTTTGTTTTGGGACAAATGCCATTGAAAATCTGGTAAGGACTTCCATCCTTAAGGGACTAAGAGAAGATGTAGAAATATTGCCGAGTATCGAAAGAAGGGCAGAGGCGGCAAGACTGCTCGGGCTTATTGGAGATAAGAGTGTCATACCCTGGATGCTTTGCATGCTTGATGACGAGCAGGAGCTTGTAAGGTTTGAGGCGGCTGTCTCGCTGACAAATCTGATGGAAAGAGCTGCGCCTGACAGGGTTTTTAAAATAATCAAATCATCTATCCATAAGGTGAATTTTGAAAGGAGGTTTAGAGCAAAAGAGGCATTATGCTTAATGAATATCAGAGAAGAGGGCTTTCGATAACACTTCAAATTGTAGAAAAAAGCATAGATGATATTGAATGGATCTTACATAATGGCGATGATATTGGTATTCTTTATGAAGTAAGGGATAATGTTCCTCTGACTGTTAAAGACGAGTTATTACGAAAGATATCTGTGATAAAAGACAGAATAAAAATTATTGCCGATGAATTCAATCTTGAAAAGGAATGTATTGAGGCAAGCAGGGAAGTATTTGGTAAGTTGCCATATTGTTGGAAAATTCTTGAGGATGCAAAGGCAAAGAAATTAAGAAGGTATGGTGAAGTTGCGACCGGGGTAGAGGATGTACTGGATCCTGACCTCGATATAATCATTAATCTTGTCTTATATATGGAACGTCTTTTACGGAGTATTCATAAATAACCAATTAGCGCCTGGCATAATCAGACTGAATATACAAGGTTTTATAAAGAATACAAAAAAGAGATTAATTTACTAATAGACCATAAGTAAAGCCACTTGTATGTCATTCCCGCTTGTCGGGAATCTTTCTGATACCCCAATATTAGGAAGACACCAGAAGGATTCTGGACAAGCCAGAATGACAGTACTCAGGCTATAAATGTGGTTTTACTTATGAACTCCTTAGTAAAAGAAATAAGTTTTTCTATAGAACCTTCTGTTTTTTGAATTGTAAGCAATCATAAGTAAATTCTCTAACACTCATCTTTGATTCGTATGTTGAAAAATGCCAGCAGGAATAAATGTAACAGAGATTACAAAATAACTATTGACAAAAGGTTTATAAAATGTAACAATCGTTACAATAAAATGGAAACAATGTTAATTATAGGAATTATCGTTTCTGGATTTGTAGTCGGCTGGAATTTAGGAATAATTTTAAGTTCCTTAATATTCATGTGTTGTAAAAAATATAGGAGGTGAAGGAAATGGATACGGTTTACTTGATCGGCATGGTTTTGTCAGGGCTGTTTTTCGGATGGACTATCGGGTCACATTACACAGGGGCGGTAATGGGCACGGCTTTTGGCGCCAAACTTATCAAACCGAGGAATGCAACAATCCTGATCGCTATCTTTGTGCTTCTGGGCTCCACACTCGAAAGCCATAATGTTGTCACAACAGTAGGGACCGGCGTTATTGAGACGAAATATATGACGATATTTGGGGCTATGATCATGATGCTTACAGCAGCGCTTGTTACTGCCGCAAATACATGGCTTAAACTTCCGGTGTCTACTTCCCAGCTTGCGATCTTTTCTGTTGTAGGCGCTGCGATAGGAATGAAGGCGACGGTGTTTTGGAGCACAACAATTGTGGCCCTTGCCATAACATGGGTAGGCACACCAATTGTCGGTTGCATCTTAGGATTCATTCTGACAAAAATCATGGATACCACCATGAAAAAAAGCACGGAACGAATCAAAAGAATCACTGGATATCTATTAATCCTCGTTTGTTGCTATGCAGCATACACGCTGGGATGTAATAACACCGGAAACGCGGTGGGTGTTTTCTTCGGAACGGGGGCCATAAAATCCAAGATGTTAGCTGGTTTTATCGGTGGTATTGTAATGGCTATCGGCGCTCTCACATGGGGTCGTCCGCTGTTGGAAAAAGTCGGCCTTAGTATAGTCTCTCTCGACCTCAATAGCGCCGTTGGCGCCCAACTTGCACAGGGGATAACCGCACACATTGCTGCCTCGCTTGGTTACCCAACATCAATGAACCAGGCTATGATCGGAGGTATCGCAGGCGCGGGACTCGCCCGAGGAATCAAGGCCATCGACATGAAGGTCATGAAAGAGATCGTCATCTCCTGGTTTCTGACCCCAGTCATTGGTGGCATAGTTGCATTTTGCTTGTATTCATTGCTGTCGCCTTTGTTAGGAGTCAAATAAATTTACAAAGAGGAGGAAGAAAATATGTTTAAGAAGATTCTCTATCCAACAAAATTCGAAGAATTCGCCCTGCCGATCCTGAAGAGTCTGGTATGTCTGAAAGCCGGCGGTCTGGAAGAGGTCATTATTGTGGATGTGATAGAAACGGAAAGCCTTCTTATAATCAGAGACTCTGGCCTTCCGCTCGATCTTGATCGAATCCGGGATTACGCTCAGAGGCAAATTGATGCCCTTGCGAACTATCTCAAAGCGGAAGGCATCGGCGTTAAAACGAAGATCGTGGCTGGTTCCCTGGTCCCCGAGATATTAAAGATAGCGGACAAAGAGGAAGTGTCGCTCATTGTGGCAGGCAGACAGAAGAGGGACATTCTTGGAGAGCTTTTTGTTGGTTCGACAACAGACCGCATTATAAGAAAATCAGCGCTCCCGGTTCTGGTGGCAAAATACCATGTTCTGAAAGAAATAGCGGGTGAGACAGTCGAACAATACTGCATAAATATGTTTAAGAAGATACTCTACCCCACTGACTGGTCTCCCAGCGCAGAGCGTGCAAAACAATATATTCCTGCGCTCCGCAAGGTTGGCGCCTCGGAGATTATCGTCGTTCATGTCCTGGAAACCGAATTCGATCTAGGTATAAAAGAAAAAATAGGCGCCTTAGAGAAGGAGTTTCAATCACTAGGCTTCAAGGTGCAGGTTCATCTTATCCAGGGCAAACCTTATATGGAGATCAACAGAATTGCCACCGAAGAGGATGTTTCATTGATTGTAATGGGCTCCCACGGGAAGGGTTTTACAGAAGTCATTTTCTGGGGAAGTGTTTCACAGAGGGTTGTTGAGTACAGCAAAAAACCGGTGCTGGTGGTGAAATAAAAAATAACCACGGAAGGAGGAGCACTTATGGGAACGCAGCACAAATCTCTGAACGGGCAGGATCAACGAAAATCTGGCACCAAACGGTCTGTCATGCTGTTCATAGTTTTACTGGGAGTAGTCAGTCTCTTTGCAGACATGACACACGAAGGCGCCAGGAGCATTTACGGCCCTTTTCTCGCCCTTCTCGGAGCGAGCGCAACTATAGTGGGAATAGTTGCAGGACTTGGAGAGTTGGTCGGATATGCACTGCGTATCGTCTCCGGTTATATCACCGACAAAACGGGAAAATACTGGACCATTACCATCATCGGTTACGTAATCAACATGCTTGCCGTGCCGCTCCTGGCGCTGGCAGGTCGTTGGGAAGTAGCGGCTTTTCTCATAATCGCGGAACGTATGGGAAAAGCGATTCGAAACCCTGTCCGCGACGCAATGCTTGGACCCCTGATCGTTGCGGCAGTGCTCTACTTCAAAGGAACGTATCAAACGGGGTTTGCCTTCCTGCTGATACCCGCTCTCCTGACAATAGGCGTTCTCCTTTTCTCACGCTTTCTCTATCCGCATCCCCGTGATCTGGAGGCAACCACTCCTGAACTTGAAACCAAAGGACTCACCCGCGTTTACTGGATTTATCTTGCGGCAATGGCCTTGATTGCGGCAGGTTATGCGGATTTTCCTATCATCGCGTACCATTTTCAAAAGACTTCGGTTGTTCCGGGAAACTGGGTCCCCATTTTTTATTCTGTCGCAATGGGATCTGCTGCGATAGCTGCGCTGATATTTGGACGCCTTTTTGATCGTAAAGGCATACCGGTGGTCATTATTGCCGTTCTATTATCATCGGTCTTTGCGCCATTGGTATTCTTGGGAGGCTTTTATCTGAGCCTCGCAGGCATGGCCCTTTGGGGTGTAGGTATGGGAGCCCACGAGTCAGTTATGCGGGCAGCCGTTGCGGGAATGGCACCGCGTGATAGACGTGCTTCTGCCTATGGTATCTTCAACACAGGCTATGGAGTATTCTGGTTTCTGGGAAGCGCATTGATAGGGGTTCTATACGATTTTTCTATTCACTTTCTGATTATATTCTCTATGGCGGCTCAACTGGCCTCTGTGCCTTTGCTGCTTATGGTCAAAAGAAGTCCTATCCAATGATCGCGTTGACTTCAAGACGCGATTAATGTAACAATAGTTACATGAAATGGCTATTCTTTTCGTACAGCCTTCCGTCTGAGCCGTCAAAGGCAAGGGTTTATGTCTGGAGGCAGCTCAAGAAGCTCGGTGCAGTCAACTATCAAACAATATGGGTTACACCTTATTCAAACGAGAGCGCCAGTGAACTCAAGAAACTCATAGAGACAATTAAAGGTTATAAAGGAGAGGGACTTCTTATTGATGGAAAAGTTATTGAGAAGAGCCAGGAAGAAGCCATGCAGAAAGCTTTTATAGACTCAAGGAATGAGGAATACCAGGAATTGATAGAGAAATGCGAAGACTTCTTTAAGGAGATCAAGTTCGAGATTGAGAGGAAGAATTTTATTTTTGCGGAGGTGGAAGAGAACGAAGAGGAGCTTAAAAAATTGAAGCAGTGGCTGAAAAAGGTCGAGAAAAGGGATTTTGTTAAAACCCCCTTGAGGAAAACAGCCATGGAAAAAATAAAAGAGTGTGAAAAAATGTTTGAAGACTTTGCACAAAGGGTGTATAAACACATCCAATCTAAAAAATAGAATCTCTTTTCTTAATCAAACAACCCATTAATTGAAAAAATAAAATGAGAAACGATAGAAAGTTTTTTGGTTTCGGAAGAAACGTCTTTTTTGCTGGACTTGTGAGTTTTTTCATGGATGTAAGCTCTGAGATGATATATCCTCTCGTGCCTCTTTTCCTCGCGAATGTCCTCGGAGTAAACAAATCCTTAATCGGTCTCATAGAGGGAATTGCAGAATCAACTGCGAGCTTGCTTAAGGTTTTTTCCGGCTGGTTCTCTGACAGGATAGGGAATCGGAAGTGGCTAATGGTTGCTGGATATGGCATATCCACATTGAGCAGGCCGATTATCGCATTTGCCACAGGCTGGCATCATGTGATGGGTTCGCGGTTTATTGATAGATTTGGGAAAGGGGTCCGCACTGCACCACGTGATGCAATTATCGCCGAGTCTGCCGAAAAAACGCATTTAGGACGGGCATTCAGTTTCCATCGTTCCATGGATACCATGGGCGCAGTTGTTGGGCCTGCACTGGCTTTTTTCTTCCTCGGTATATTTTTAAATGACTATAGAAAGGTCTTCTGGCTTTCCATGATCCCGGGGGCTATTGCTGTGCTTTTGATTATCCTCTTTATTACAGAGAAAAAGAAAGTTCCTCTGCCGCATGCGGAAAGACCGAAACTTACCCTTAAGCATTTTGACTGGAAGTTTAAATTTTTTGTTCTGATTGCGACTTTATTTGCCATAGGCAATTCCAGTGATGTATTCCTTATTCTCAGGGCTCAACAAACAGGGATTCCTACTGTTATGATTCCGGTGGTCTATCTGCTATTCAATCTCATTTATTCTCTATCATCTATACCTGCTGGCATTGCAGCAGATAAGTTTGGAAGGAAAAGGGTTATACTCCTTGGTTTTATTCTCTTTGCTATTCTCTATTACGGTTTTGCTATTGCAAAAGATACCATGGCTATATGGGTCTTGTTCGGTTTCTACGGGATCTTTATGGGACTTACAGAGGGTATCCAGAAGGCATTTCTTGCAACCATAATACCGCCTGACTTTAAGGCAACAGCCTTTGGGGTTTACAACACAGCGGTCGGATTAGCGATGTTCCCTGCAAGCCTTATTGGTGGGTGGCTCTGGGATCATGTTTCTCCTGCTGCGACATTCTATTTCGGTTCAATAACAGCAAGCTTATCGACTATATTATTTGTTATATTTATAGCAGCAATCAGAAGAAATGTCTCAAAATAGAAACTGTGAAGTTTTTATAAATTCTTTGACTCTTTTATTATCCTCTCTACATCATCTCTTTCCAAAACCTCTTCTTTTATAAGTGCCTCTGCTAAATTATCAAGGGCATTTCTGTTACTCTTCAATATTTCTTCTGACTTGGATTCTGCTTCAATTATTAATTCTCTTATCTCCTGATCCATAAGCCATGCCATATCTTCGCTATACCTTTTTGGCTGAGCAAGCTCTCTACCTAAAAAAGGATGTTCTTCCCCTCTACCGAGGTTTAAAGGTCCAACCTTGTCGCTCATCCCCCACTGTGCTACCATCTTCTCTGCAAGAGATGTTGCTTCCTTCAGGTCATTCTGGGCGCCGCTGCTGACATCATTGAAGACTATCTTCTCTGCAACTCTTCCGGCAAGAGCTACACTTAATCTGCCCATAAGATATGTTTTAGGATAGTAATGTCTGTCTTCCTCAGGCAGAAGCTGTGTAACACCCATAGCTATACCTCTGGGTAGAATGCTGACCTTATGTATTGGGTCTGTTCCAGGGAGTTCCCATGCAACAAGGGCATGTCCAGCCTCATGGTATGCTGTTATTCGTTTTTCTACATCGCTGATGGTTTCTTCTCTAACAGAACCCATCAGAATGACATCCTTCGCCTCCTCAAAATCACTCATGTCTATCTTCTCTTTGTTTTTCCTTATTGCAACGAGTGCAGCCTCATTTGCAAGGTTTTCAATATCCGCACCTGTCATCCCAGGGGTACCTCTTGCCATTGTCTCAAGGTCAACATCGTCTGCCAATGTCTTATCCCTTACATAGACCTCAAAAATTGATTTGCGTTCTTTCCATCCTGGTCTATCAATCACGATATGCCTGTCAAAACGACCTGGCCTGAGAAGTGCGGGGTCAAGCACATCCGGCCTGTTGGTTGCCGCCATAACGATTACCTCTTCATGGGATTCAAATCCGTCCATTTCACTTAGAAGCTGATTTAGTGTCTGCGCCTTTTCATCGTGACCGCCTCCAAGGCCTGCCCCTCGGGTGCGGCCGACAGCATCAATTTCATCTATGAAAATAATACTCGGCTGAGATGCCTTTGCCTTCTTGAACATATCCCTCACACGAGAGGCCCCAACCCCTACGAACATCTCGATGAATTCGGACCCGCTGATGCTGTAAAAAGGCACGCCTGCCTCACCAGCCGTTGCACGTGCAAGGAGAGTTTTCCCTGTACCAGGAGGACCAACCAGAAGCACCCCCTTTGGAATCTTTGCACCAAGTCTTTTGAACTTGGATGGATCTTTAAGGAACTCTATTGTCTCTTTAAGTTGCTGTTTAGTATTGTCCATCCCTGCTACATCATTGAAAGTTACGCCGGGTTTTTTTGCATCAAAGAGTTTAGCCTTGCTTGTGCCGAAAGAGAAGAGTCCACCAGGTCCTCCCTGAATCTGCTGCTGAGCGCGTTTCATAATGAATATCCACACCCCTATAATCAGCACCCATGGTAAGATTCCTATCAGAATTTGCCACAAAATACCGCCCTTCTCGGAGGGCTTCACATTGATAAGTACATTCTTCTCCTCAAGTTCTGCAATGAGTCCCTCACCCTGAAATGAAGGCAGGAAAGTTTGAAATTTTTTTACAGCTGTAGTTTTTTCCTCACCTGTTAACTGAATATTTATTTCCTTAACAAACTCTCCGCTTACCACCAAATTTTTTATTGTGACGAATTTAATGTTACCAGCATCAAGTTGTTCAATGAACTGACTGTAACTAATGTTATATTGTCCAGCACTTCCTAAATTGAAAAATTGACTCCATATATATATAAAGAGTAAACCTAATAAGACAGCGATGCCAACTCTCCACTGCGGGTTTTTAATCTTATCAGTCATTTTTGTTTTATTATCAGTATCATCAGCCACGATTAATTTTTATCTAAATCACTTAAAAAATGCAACTTCTGTCTCAGCAAACTAAAGTTCTGGTTATTAAAAACATACATTTAAGGTTGATTAAAGTTGACTCTATTGTTCATACCTGTTAAATTTAAAAAGAAAATATAGTCTGAAAGGAGAAGGTAATGGACATGGACGATGATTATAAAAAGATTGCGGGGGCTTTTTTATTAGGCGGAATGATTGGTGCTTTTGTCGCACTTCTATATGCACCTAAATCAGGCCGGGAGACGAGAAAGGATATCTCAAAGGCTGCACGGCGTATAAAAAAGGAAACCGTTGATTTAGTGGAAGATGCAGTTAACAGTATTAATGATTTTGCAACCGATGTGAAGGATAAGGTTTCAGATATAATTGAGCAGGGCAAGGATCTGTCAGACAATGCAAAACGGGAGATTATAAAAAACCTCGAACATGGACAGGAGGTAATCGAAAAGCAGAAAAAAAGAATAGTTGAGGCTCTGGGGCTTTAAGGGAAAGATTTTTTGGCGGAGGGGGTGAGATTCGAACCTACGCACTTGTTTTGCAACCCATTAAAAATAAAAGATAAAAATATCATTTCGAATCTTCTGTTGACGGTTTGTTGACGGTCATGACCATTTGCTTCAGCCTGTCATATTTCTCAGGAGATATTCTTGTGCCGACTACTTTGGTTTGTTTTCTCATAAAAAGCCTCCTATGCGTGTTTACAATAAATACTTAATAATATGGGGAGGGTTCTATGTCTTCTAATCCTTCTAAAGTTGGTCGTGGTATATCAAGACAATAAAGAGGATATTTTAAAGATTTTACATAGCTTAAGAATTCAATAACCTCTTTATCGGTTTCGTATTTCCTTATCCACGCATAGAAATCATTGCGAGAATCTTTGCCCAATTCCTGCACTGATAAGATAATAGCAGTTTTTATGTAAGAATTTAATTCAACATTATAACAGCCAATTACTAAATCTCTTTCTCGATTATTACCATATTTACCAACCAATAAGAAATAAAAAGCTCGTGCTGCAAAATGTTTATTAGAATTCATGCCTGATGTTATAAAAAACTTTATATCTGATGGTCCCAGTTTAACATTTAACCTTAAAAGGCTTTGTAACACTCTAATTTCTTGCCAATCATAAATATTATTATCAGACTGCAAATATTTTATGAGAAATCGAACAATTTCTATATTGTTTTGAAATAGAGTTAAGAAAAAGCAGAACAATCCAGCATGATGGGGCTTAGAGACAAAATTTTCAATAATTAAGGCAATGATTTTTTCGGTATTCAAAGCAAATCCAGAACTATGCAGTTTGCTAAGTCTATATAAGGCGAATGTCAAATGTGTTTTTTCAAAAAGATTATCCACAAAGGCATTTGCAAAAATAATTTGTAGTGAAGAAATAATATTAATTACTTGAGTTCTGTTTTTACTTTTCAATATAGAATCAATAGAGCTGAGAGAAGCTTTTAAGGGGTCAAACAATAATGATGCAATTTCAGTACCATGTAGTATCTTGGTTTTCTTTGCATTAATATTAAGTTTAATATCTCTTAATGCAATAATTAAATCTTTAAGAGCTTTTTTTGCTTCAATCTCTGTCTTGCAAAATATCTTTATATCATCCATATAACGGTAATAATTTTCATATTTTTCCATTTTGCTATCTACAAAGTCTAAGTAAATATCAGCTAAGAAAGAAGAGGCAGGTGGTCCCTGAGGTAAACCATAATCTGATACCCTTTCATCACTCCATGTATGAAGTAATTTGCAAAGTACGCTTATTTTTAAATCTGTTTCCTCATCAACAATTAAATAATTGCTGAGGCGTTTCTTTAGTTCTGAGAGACTTATATTTTCATAATATCCAGTTAAATCTGCAATGACAGCATGTTTAAATCCCATAGAATAGAGTTCTCTACATTTGTCATCGAACTTTATCCAATTGTTTTCTTTAGCAGTAGAAGGAAGATAATTTAGGTAACTAAAACTTCTCTTGCATATATGGTCATCTGGAATAATTTTTGATGCTAAAGAATCAACGATAGCCTCATATAAGAACCAATCTTTATTTTCTGGGCGTGACATTGGTCTGATAGTGAAGTTAGGTTTTGGAACATCAATTTTTAATAAAGGTAAGGGATTTTTTGTATTACTTTTATAGTTAGCAAATAGACTATCTAATATATCGGATAACTTGTCCTCATAAAGAGGTTTTAAATGCTGGAATCCCAAGATGTCGGGGATTGGATTGTTTCCTTTTAGTTCTTCATGAACAACTTTCTTTATTGCTCTCTTATAATCAAAACTCACTTTAAATATGCCTTTATCAATGCCTTAAACATCTTCCCGTGATTAGGATATTTCAGGTGTAGGAGTTCATGCACAATCACTTGTTTAAGAAACTTTTTTGGCTCCTTCATGATGTCCTTATTAAGTGTTACCCTACCTCTGCTTGAGCAGCTTGCCCATTTGTTCTTCATCTGTCGTATATGAACCTGCATAGGCTTTACCTTAATCTTCTCAGCCCATATATGGACTTCCTTCTTAATTTCCTCATGGGTAATCATCGAGTTTTTCCAGTCAATATCTGCATAATTTTCTTTACTATATCTATGAAGTTCTTGATGCCTGTCTTTACCATGATTTTGTATAGCTGGTTTCTAATCTCTCTCTCATGTTTCTCACTCGTCTTCCAATGGGGAAACTTCTCAAAGGTATCCTTCATCTGATTGGCACTTCCTTCAGCGTCTTTTACTCCTTCTTTCTTGAGTAACCACATTACAGCAAAGACCTCAACAGGCATTTTCTTTTCAGCCTGTTCCCTTCTTGCTTCATTCATCTCCTCAACAATTCTTCTCAGTTCTTCAAGGGTCTGCTGAGTAGAGAGCTGCCTCTGCTTGAACAGTTTTGCTATTTCCTCTGCCTTTTCACCTATCGAAATAAGATAAGGAGAAAGCTGGGAATCTCTTGTTACCGTTCCAACTATTCCCTTCAGTAAGTTAAATATCTTTTCCGTATCCGATGCCTTACTTTCTTCAATCTTTCTTAAGGTTTCCTCATTGATTTCATAGATATCCAATGTAGGCTGGATTACACCACTTTTTGTATGTTGCTGAACAAGCTTGGCTGTCTTACGGAGGAAATCCTTATCTATTGGTGTCCCAGGGTCAAAGGCTTCCCTGAGTATCTTGTAGATTCGACTAAGTGTGTCATAGTCCTCTACATAGGGTCTTAAAAATGCATCGGGAGAGAGTATTTCGTAGATACTTGAGAGTTCCTTATAGAAGCTGTAATACTCATGCCTTATTTGCTCATCCATGAAATGGTTAAGTATTGCTTCTACAGCTTTGTCCTGTGATTTACCTGTAATAAGTTTTAAATATCTGCTCTTAGCCTCATCCATTAACTCGGTAAATCTGGTTTTTAATATCTCAAGGTCATGGACAACCCCTTCTATGTCGGATGAATCAAAGGCAAGGGCTTTCTCAAGATTGTCGAAGATACCCACAAAATCCAATACGAATCCCGATGGTTTCTTTCTGCCTTCTGTATCTTCATATGGTCTGTTTACCCTTGCGATAGCCTGAAGAAGCACATGGTCACGCATAGGTTTATCCAAATACATACAATAAAGAATAGGGGCATCAAATCCTGTAAGGAGTTTTTCCGTCACTATAAGTATCTTGGGTTGTTCTTCCGTATTCCTGAATGCTTTTCTTACTCTCTTTTCTTCCTCTTCTGACAGATAATACTTGGACAGTTGCTCTGGGTCATTAAATCCTGGGCTTATGACAACCCTTGAATATTCGGGAGAAAGGTGTTTGTCGAGCATATCTTTATAGATGGTACACGCTTCCCTATCCACAGCAACAAGGAATGCCTTGTATCCCATAGGCTCAATGTAATCCTTAAAATGGTCGGCTACATATTTGGCAACCTTCTCCATCCGTTCTCTGTTCTTGAGCATATTCCTGAGATTGACAGCTCTCTCAAGGACTTTGTTCAGTTCCTCTATGTCGCTGATACCTTCAGCATCGGCAAGCTCAAGGAACTCTTTGTTTAAAACTTCCTTATCAACCTGAAGGTCATTTGGTGCAAGGGTGTAATGAAGGGGAACAGTAGTTTGGTCTGCTATGGATTCTGCTATACCGTATTTATCGAGATAGCCTTTCGGAGGGTCATCCTTCCCAAAGGTTATAAATGTGCCACTCCCGTAGGAAGTCCTGTCAATCGGTGTTCCAGTAAAACCGATATAGGTGGCATTCGGCAATGCTCCCATAAGGTAGTTGTCAAGTTTTCCTCCCGTAGTCCTGTGGGCTTCATCTACGAGAACAAAGATATTGTCTCTTGTATTAATATTCTGTTCGATTCCATCAAATTTGTGAATCATCGAGACAATCAAGCCCCTCTTATCATCTTTTAAGAGCTGTTGGATGTCTTTCTTGCTTTTTACTTCTATCTCATCCTGCAAGAAACCTACAGAAGTAAGATTGCCAAAAAGCTGGGATTCAAGCTCGTTCCTGTCAACGAGCATTAGAACTGTGGGATTATCAAAGCCAGGATTCTCTATAATCTCTTTGGCAGCTACTATCATCGAGTAAGTCTTGCCCGAACCCTGTGTATGCCAGATAAGCCCTCTTTTCTTATCCGAACCTGCACGTGCAACTATTTTCTGTACAACCCTCATCTGGTGGGGTCTCAGGAC
>Ga0100385_1003193_pt1 | contig 14828 bp, 16 predicted proteins | sample CryGeymeta201509_FD_81543 | JGI IMG/M metagenome (GOLD analysis project Ga0100385, IMG submission 81543) | Groundwater microbial communities from Crystal Geyser aquifers in Utah, USA - Crystal Geyser metaG 2015-09 | ecosystem: Environmental > Aquatic > Deep subsurface > Groundwater | place: USA... | reverse complement strand
GTTGTCGATGAACATCTGGCACCATGATTATTTTTGAACTCTGCTAGAGCAATAAGCTTGCAGGTGGGTGTGCCATTTGGGGATAGTAGCACCTCTCAACCTCCAACTAAGCCCATGAAGACAAGCTGTACATTTAGACCACATTCACTATTTATATTCCTATCTACTAATTATGAGATGAACCCAATAATCATGCCACATCAATCACACAAAATCTTTCAACACTTCTTCTGGTGAACGACTGAAAGGTAAATCTATCTTGGCGTACTTGCGCCATTTCTAAATTAGTTAGGCGAATTGCTAGGCACCACGGTTTGCCATGATCTTCTAGCCTTAGAAGATTAGGTCTTAACCATCATAGAGGAAGATGTTTTCGTAGGCCACGCGGAAGTTACAATATGCCAACTCCACATCTGTCATTTCTTCAGTATAAATAATTTCCTCCTCAATACCTGTCGATTTTATTGGCGTGTTCTCCAGATCTAGCATGGTTATGAGAGCAGCATAGTATTATCTGCGGTCGGGTCGGTAGTTATATATTTTGCGGGAGTATTGGAATTTGGGCGTGTTAGAAAAGCGAATTACCACGACATCTCTTCCCATGATGACTAGGGTCATTGAGCTAAGGAATGGATTGCTCTTACCTGCCGGACTAATAGCAGCTCTCTCTAGATTTATCAGCATTTGCTCATAATCTTCATCATAGGATAGAGTGGTCGAGATTGGGTAGGCGTACTTGTAGGGGAAAAAGGTCTTGATGGTGTTGATACTTTCATAGAACTCGAACAAACTTTCTTTGATCATGCACTTCCCAGCCTGAAGCAATTGTTCAGGATTAGCTTATAAAGTCGCCACATTCATGTGGAAACCCATATGCAGTTATTGATCCTAATTGGTAATTTTGGAATATTTTTGGGTAACTAGATTGAGATAGGAGTATTGCTATCTTTTCCTGAAGCACTCAGTCTATGGGGTTATCTTTTTGAAGGAAACACCAGGATAAGTGATAGCTTGATCGATATTTTTTGTGTATTTTTTTAATTATTCATCCATAGTCTTTCTGAAGCCCATCTTGACATTCTTCAAAAAATCGTTCAGCTCATTTTTTGTCTTGTCTAAAATATCGTTGATTTCATATTATTTGTGTTGGTTGTTGGTAAATCTGTTATTTCTGATGCCATTGAGCTCCCCTTCTAGTTGATGGTTGATATCAAAGTAGGCTCCAAGGGCGCTCGAGAGATGATCTTGTTTCATGCTGGTGTCAGTACTTTTGATGATGTTTAGCATTTCGGTACAGTAAGAATCGAATTTGTAGTATCCTTGAGGAGTCTAGGGACCACATCTTGATCTCAGAAGTTCATTAACCATGCCCCAAAAGAGTAACTGCATTTTTTGCTACACAAAATCCTTTAATGTTTAGGTCACCTTGAAGTTGAGTTGTAAAAATTGGACTCGCAAAGCTTAGTAGGTTGATTGGTTCTGGGCCATGTGCTACATCAAGATCGAATTTTTATACTACAGACCTCGGTTGAGGACTAGATGGGCTATTTTGTGGTATTGACCGCATCTGGAGGACTGACAATGACGGTAGTGTTCCACTTTGTACCAACATTTCAGGCAGAAGACTCTTTTTTCCTTGAGGCAGACGTACTAAAAGTCTTCTGAGTGCTTCTCATCGCAGTAATTGTATTTTTTTAGACTCATTATCAATTATAAAAAACCTAAAAAGAGCAGTAGAGTACCCTATAAGACCCTTGGAAAAAATCAAAATTGTGTTATTTGACTCTGAAAAAAAGTATAAATGTTGCAAATCTAAGAGAGGGCAACTGAATTTCAAGAAGCTTAGTTCACTCAGAAATTACGAACATATTATTATTTTCATTTGTGTGTATGAATCTTCGGTCTACTGTGACAGTAACACTAATACTACTATCCGTTATTACACTCGCAGACAGAATTGATAACCTCACCCCAGGAGATATAGATCCCACCAAAGATGAATCAACTTTCTCATCACTTTTTGATCTATTTGGCACAAAATAAGCAAAAAAGACAGGTGATGGCCTGGTCGTCAAGGACGGTAAAGGATTTGACTAGGGCGAACTTGCCCGCACCATCTTTAAAGGAATGAGTGGCCTTAACAAAGCAAAGAAGGACTTCACAGTAACACGCATATAAATGTAGGGCTCAGCTAAGGCAGATCAGACGGGGTAACTTTTCGAGGCTTTGGACAGACTCCAAAACGATCTGATAATTCCAAGAAGGCGAGGCTCTCCAAGAAAAGAAAAACCTAGTGACTCAGATATAAAAAAAATCAAGAGGAAAAGTAACGGACATAACTTCGCCTTACTCAACCAATATCTCAAAGATCTGGAAAATACCTAAAATATTGGTAAGATCTAATGGTAAAATCCAGCTTACAAGGACAAGGCGACAGGGGAATCCCTCCCATTTTATATAATATTCGGGGAGAAAAAGAAAGGAAAATCAAGGCATGCCTACGTTGACAAGTCAACGATCTAGGATATCATCAGAAAAAGAGTCCCTTTTTTGAATCAAGGATCAGTTATCAATATGATTTCAACCAACTACAGAAATGGAATTTTGCTGAAAATTGACTATCTGAATATGGATGAGGTGACCCTTGAAGAAAAGATATACGCTATCACTGCTCGATATAGACCCAAAAATCAGCAACTGGATATCATATCGATGAAAGAAAGTGACAGTGCTTTGATGAAGGATGGAAATATAGTTTTGGATGAAAGGGAGAGCAGTTCATCGGTTAGCAAATAAGCAAAAGCTGTAAAAAAAGGTGGTGAAAAGAAGACGAATGATAGAAGGAAATATATTGAAAAAATTGTCGGACACAATTAACCTGTAGAAGAAGCAACTCTCTTAAAAACTGTATAGCAGAAGCAATAAGATATTCAGATTCCCGAAAAGACCATAGTAGATACTGCTCAAGATAAAGCTCAATAATCTGCCACCCAAATTACACCTAATGCTCCTCCTGCAGCCCATACAGACGAAAATTATTTCAAGTAGCCAGCAAAGGCAGTAGAATGGAAGTAATAACCCCTCAATACTCCCGAAAAACAATTATAAAATGTAGTTCCACAGTTCAATACTCCTCACAATTCCAAAATTGATTCACAATAAGCTGCTGATGATTCTACAAAAGAATCAATTCAAAAAATAGTTGAAAAGGTTAGAACAACAGATGATATGACCTCTGATCAGAAAAAAACAGAAGCTCAAGTAAGTGATGAGAAATCAAGTGAGGATCTGAAATAAAGCTCGATCAAAAATAAATTAATAGCCAAAGACATTGTTGATCAAATTTCCAATAAAGTAGGTGAACCCAATGTTTAGGATAAATCGCTGACTCAAGAGCAATTGAAAGCTAAATAATAGTAGCAGCTGGATAAAACACAGAAATAAAAAAAATAGGAATAAATCAAGCCAGTTAAAAAACAGGCCCCACAGCCTGAGGAAAAGAAAGCTGAAGAACAGATTCCAACTCAAAAAGAAACCAACGAAGAGTCAGTTAAGGCTGCTCTTACAGAATAGAAACGAGAACCAGTGAAAGAAACAGTTGAGAATGACGAAAGATAAGTTAAGCCAGAATAAAAGACAAAAAAACATAAGAAAAAATCGAAGAAGCACAAGAAAAAATCTAAAAAGGTTACTGAAAACGACCCTGATCAAGAAAAAAATCTTGTAGCTCCAGAAAAAAATGATGCAAAGAAGATTACCCAGTAGGATCAAGAGAAAGTTGAGCATGAATAGGAAAACAAAGTACCACGAAAACAAGGAAATGGTGCCTCTGCATCTTTTGATAAACAGACTCAAACTGACGACAAAGATGCTGGTGTCTCTGCTTTAGAAAGTAATCCAAAACAAAAAGCTGATATAAAGAAAATCTAACAGCTTGGAAATACTGATCAAACAAAAAAAGCATCTGAATCAAAAAGATAAAAAAATACTCAATCTGACATTGGAAATAAACCAAAAAGATCTAAAACTATGACATAGTAGTAGATAAACCTTGCAAGAGATGCATCATGATCTCAATAGTAAACGCTTCTGGTAAATATATTATCATGTAAAGAATTACTATCAGTTGAGGCCAAATTTAGTAGTTTCAACTTCTGACTTTTTTTCCTTTGTATTCCTCATCAGAAGACAGCTCTTGAGATTCAGTTTCCTGAATGTAGAGGCTTTTCTTGCTGTTATTTTTGCTGTGAGACTTCCAAACTTAAGCCGTTTTTCTTCCTTTCTTGATCTCTTTGCTCTTAATCACTTTGAAAGGTATTTCTGGGTTTGTCTTGGTCACTTTTTTGGCTTCGCAAAATTCGAGTGCAATTAGGCTACTGGGAGACTACATTGAAGTGCCATTCTCGAAAAAATCCTCCTAAAACCCCCACCAACTCCCATCTTCAAGACGTTTAGATCCGATCATCACTCTGTCCTCATGAAGATCGAGTGGTATTATGTACTTGGAGAGATCACGGGTATCATTGATAAACCTCGGGGACTCACAAATTGCTGAGGTTTTGCCATTGTGAGGTAGCTAATGAGCTGGCAGTATCTCTCTGAGGCTCCATATATTGGCAGAGAACGCCAGATCTTGTTCATAGTCTGACTGTGACAATTCGAGGTCCATATATTTATCTTTATTAGCTACGATATCGAGGTATAATTAAATAGCAAGTTTCATACTAGCAATAATATAGCTATAACGGTGTATAATTCAAATTATGCTAAAAGATAAAGATTCAAAATAGTCGATCCAGGTCACTATTCGAGTGCGACCTCTATCCGAAAAGTACGACCGCTACCACTCAGATAAAAATTCGAAGATCCGCGAGTCTGTGTCTTTTTGTAGCAGTCACAATCTTTGTCGCTAGTCAACGCGGGAGACACCAAAAAATTTACCTTCGATTCGATTAGCTATGAACAATCTCAGGAGTAAATATTTGAGCGAGTGGGAAGGAGATGTACAAAGGATTGTCTGGAAGGTATAAATTTTGTGATGCAGGGTATAATTGCACCATATTTGCTTATGGTCAGACAGGTGCAGGAAAGACCTACACCATGATGGGAGTCACCTCAGATGATGAACAGTACTAGTATCACAGAGGTCTCATCCCTCGCACGATGAATTATCTATTCGATTGCATCGACCAAGAAAGAGCGGAAGGAGTCAACTTCATCATCAGATGCTCCTTCTTGGAAATCTACAACTAACAGATCATTGATCTTCTCAATAAAAACAATACTAACTTGCAATTGCGTGAGGATACCAGAAAAGGGGTATATGTAGAGGGGATTACTGAGCTGGTAGTAGGAAGAAGTGATGAGATTATGGAGTTGTTGCACAAAGGATCAAAATCAAGACATGTTGGTTCTACTTTCTACAATGAGACCAGTTCTCGTTCTCATTCAGTCTTTACAATGAATATTGAGTCAAAATATACGAAAAATGGAGTGATGAACACCAAGAGTAGATCTTTTAACTTTATTGATTTGGCGGGTTCAGAAAGGACCAAAATGAGCACAGGAGAAAGACTTAAATAAGGATGCAATATCAACAAATCTCTAATGAATTTGGCTTCAGTCATCAACTCACTTTCCTAAGTCTCAGAAGGTAAGATGCAACATGTGAACTATCGTAATTCAAAATTGACATTCCTCCTAAAGGATTCCCTGGGAGGTAACTCCAAGACAAATTTGATCGCAAATATCAGTCCTTCGACTATGTTCTACCAGGAGACTTTATCTACATTGAGTTTTGCTAGAAGAGCCAAGTTGATCAAGAGATAGCGAGCATCTATTAATGAAGATTCTTCAGGAAACCTTGACTCCATGAAAAATTAAATCAAGAGATTGAAACAAGAAGTAATTACCCTGATGGGTAGACTTCAGTCATAGAAGAATCTTGAAGGCACAAGCAATTCATCTTCATCTGCTCCACAAATGACTTCAATTATGCATCAATATGTAGCAGAAGAAATTGACAAACAAACTCGGCTAGAAATGGAAATCCTAAAATTGAAAGAAAGAATTTCTCATCTTCAAGATGGAATTAAACATTATGCTTCAAGTTAGACCCATTTGAGAATGATAATCGCTGTCCTTGATGATAAGATAACCAGATTGAAGGCAGTTTAGAACAGATTATCCTTCAACATGGAAGATATAGATACTGATGAGGAAAGGATTAAAGCTGTTAAGGAATACTTCGAAAAGGAAAGAGAAGGTCTGATCAAACAAGTTGAAACATTCAGGGGCCAGTCTGAAGGAACCAGAATCGTCAAGGAATTGTTAAAACAGGCCAAAATTATGAGATAAGATGGGTAATAAGAGGAATCTCTCAAAGAATTACTGACAAAAAATACCAGTTTTTTGAGTATGATCCACTCCAAACTTTAGGAGATAGCTCCTGAAAAACAATAAATATAGTTTAACGCTGATTTTGAAAAGAAAGTCAGTGAGATTTAGATTGAGTACCATAAGAAAGAAGAATAACTTGTTGAGAGAATGGAGCAGACAGGACTAGAATTAGCTGAAGCCCAGAGCAGAAATGAAGAGAATGAAAAATTGCTTGAAGACGCTATCAGTACACAGATAGCTCTATAATAGAAGGTGAAAGAAGCTTGTTCTGAAAAAGAAGAACTTGAATAGTATTTGAGAAGCGAATAATTAAGAAGAAAAGGCATATAATAATAACTCAACAAAATTGTGACAAAAAATGAATAAATTGTTGCATAACTCAAGAACGACATCAACAATCAATAAATCGAAGGAAATTTACTGAGGAGTGAAGTCGAGACACTCAAGGGTAAGATTGAAAAAATGTCAACAAATTAAAAATACCTCAAAGAGTAGTTTGATTCTCTTGAAGAATAAAAATACAAACTTGATAGACTCCTCATGCAAAACATCGAGGAGATGAAATAAAAGAAGAATGAACTGACCATGAAAGATTCAGAAATATCAATGATAAAGCAAGAGTTGGAGAATGTTACAAAATAACAAGAATAACTTTCGCAAGTGAACAAAGAGTTGTCGTCTGAGCTTGCAGAAGAAAAGAAAAATAACAAACTGAAAATAGAATAACTGCAAAATGTTATAGACAAGTAGCACCTTTAGCATGCTTAGCGACAAGAATAGCTGTCAGCAATTATTTAAAAATTGTAAGCTAAAGTCAAATAGACTGAGCAAAGGTTGAGCGAATAGAGTGAAGAAATAGAGTTATTGGTAAAACAGTTCGGTGAGATGGAAACCTCAATGAAGAAAAAAATAGAATCAAAAGAAGCCTAGCTGAAGGAGACAATTGCTCTAATCAACCAAAAGGAGGAAAATGGTAATGAAATAGAGTATAATCTTAATCAAATCAAAGCTGAACTGATCAATATTCGCTCTGAGAAGTAAAATAACTAAACAAGGCTTAACAAAATTATCGAAGACCTCAAGTAAAAGTTAGAGAGGGAGCGCCTTAACTATTAGCAACTATAAACCCAAGTCAATGAAAGAGCTAAAATTCATGAAGAACTTGTCAAAGAGCAAGCCCAACAGAGAAATTAATTCAATGAGATCAAAGAGATGAAATCGAAGCTTGAAGGTTAAAATGCTACAATGAAAAAGTAACAATGTCAGGTTTCTAGTCTTGAAGCAAACAATAGGAAGCTTGAAAGCGAAAACAGCAAAATTGAGGAAGAAAAAAATAAACTTCAACAAACTATTAAAACAATGAAAGAAGAACTAAGATAATTCCAGCTATTGAATGAAAACTTGAATAAAGATCTCCAGCTTCAAATATAGGAACTGCAGACTGAACTCGTTAAGAAAGAGTCTTCAATCTCATAACTGAGCAAATAATACTCACAACTCAAGTAAGACGGTAATCAGAAAGAAAAGGGAGAACAGAAGATGAGCGATGACATTTACGACCTTAAGAAAACAAACTAATCTCTCTCTGAATAAATCATGTCGCTTGGCAATAGCTTGAAACTGATGGAGGAAGAAAATCGCATGTTGAAATAAAAACTATCAAACTTTGAAGCTTCACACGCAAAAATGCTAGATGAATTTGAACAAAATGCTCAGTACAAGCAGAAGTGGTAGCTTCAAACCGATTAAATACAAACTCTCAAGGATAAAATATAGGTCGAGGAGCAATCAAAATAAAGACTGTATGTTGAGGTTTGTAAAGAGAGATAAAATTGCTCGAATCTCAAGTTAATCATTGAAAATTCTGAAGCTCAAGTCAGACAACTCGCAGTTGAATTAGAATAAAAGGATACCATCTACAAAAAACTTCTTGAGAAAATTGCCAAGAATTAAAACGAAAACAGAAAATCAACAAACAACTCAGAACACTACCTCAAGACAATTGAACTTCTTGAAAAATCCAGAAGTGAGCAACTTGAGATGCGAAGGCAGAACTAAGAGCTCAAGAAGAAAAATGATGAGCAATCCATGTATATAAAGGAGGTGGAAAAGAAATCTGAAGGATATTGCGTGTCCATGCATAAACGATTAGAAGAGATACAAAAAGACTATTTCGAACTTTAGAGAAATCAGGAGAAGTTGATAAAGGAGAAGAAATCTCTTGAAAAATGTGCTAATGAAAACGATGTTTTGAAAGAATAATTACGAAGCATGAAGATCAGTGCAAACAAGATGGTCCAGAGACAAGAAGAACTCGAAAGTAGATTCAAAAAATGCAACATAGACTATATAGAACTCGAGAAAGAATTCGAAGAGTTAAAAAAAGGCCAAACAATGGCTAATAATCATGATGACAAAATCAATTTCATGAATAGACTCAAAGCTGAGGTTGCTGCCTTGAAGACCTAAAAACTCCTACTAACTGACAGTCTCAACAAAGAACGTGAAGAAAAGACCAAGCTCAAGGCTGAGATGCGATACGGTAAAGATGGAGCAGGTGACCTTGGAGCAAAGATTGATCTCGAAAAGAAGATCAATTAAAATAAAAACCTTCAATAATTAATCTTCGAAATTGTGAGCCACTTGAAGATATGTGTGAATGAACCTCGAACAAAACTAGAGACGATCAGATCAGTTATCCTCAACACCATCAAGGATAAAAACAGCGAGGTAAAGAGTTTAAGAGAGAGGGTGAGATAGTTGGAAGACATGCAAGAAGCCAAACACATGATGGTAAGAGAGCCAGCTCTCAAGGACTACAAAGGTTTCAATCACTCTATCTCAAAACGTCAAGCAAGCGAATAGCAAAAATATGAGAAAGATAAAGACTCTAGCGTTTTAGACAATAGCACAAGACAGAAAATGAAAGATTTCTAAAATTATTACGCAAAATATAGGCAAACCGGAAAGTCAGGAAAATATTGACTTAATTGAGTGATTACGTATACTAAATATAAGAAAATCATGCATATTACAATCTAAATATATATCAGGTCAGCCATCAAGCAAAGGATTGTCTACTATTTTACCATCGTAAAAATACTAAATAAATAAATCTAAGATAAGGACTCACTTACTTTGAATGGCCTCTTTCTTCAAGAGTAAAATTGTCTCGGAAGGAATCACTACTTCTTGAACACTATTCAGTTGCTATTGATACTCGTCAGGATTATAGAGTGGACTGAAAGGAGCAAGAATTTGCTTTCTTCTCATTCGCTACCAATCTATATCGTTGAACCATGGATGATTCATGACTTCTTAGGGACCATTGTTTCCCAAACGATTTTGAGGTTTTCTCTGAATGAGATGATTCACAAAATCAATGCACTATGAAGACCAACCTGGAGGGTGGTCCTTTTTCCTTATTTGAACCTGTTTGGCTAAAATTTTATCTCTGATTTATTGTCGACTTGATCCAATATAAGGTCTGATGCCAAAAATGCATTAGAAAATAAGAACGCCTAAAGCATAATAATCGGCTGCTACTCCATGATTACATCGACACATCACTTAAGGGGCCATGTATCCAGGAGTACCTGAGGTGTCACAGGCATTTTCAGGCTTCCAGATCCTAGCGACACCGAGATCAGTAATGTGGATGTAACCCTTCTTATCAAAAACAAGGTTTTATGGCTTTAGATCTCTATGAATTATACCTTTGTTGTGTAAAAATTCCAAGCCCAAAATGATGCATGCTGCAAAGAACTCTAAGCTTAAGCCTATTTTTACTAGTTTGTTCTTAAGTGAATGTACCATTTTTGATGAGATGAAATCGTAAGTCACCTCCACAAATGAGATCCATGATTAAATACAAGTTTTATCGATCTTGGAAGGCATAGAGAGCGTTGATGAGAAACTCATCTTTGAGGCATTTTAAAAGATTTAGTTAGTTCATGACTGATTCGACACTTTTTTTGAACAACACTCAGGATAATCGAATTTGTACCTTGCTTTGGACATCTATTTCAAAGCATAGAGTTTCCTTTATTTCTTGCTTTATATTTTCCAGACCTAAATCTACCCGATGTTACTCTGCCGAAACCACCTCGACCTATTACGCTTATTTTGTTGTATTTTTTTAGATTGAGAGCGTCAGGTATCGGAGCTGCCTCTTTTGTTTTGACTTCCTTGGTAGTAATTGCTTTATTGTTGCTGTGCTCGCCTCCCATTAGTTTCGAACTTACTTTGTTATATATAATGATTGAAGAACTATTTAAATCAAGAAGTCCCAGATAGTTGTAATTTATCTAGAATCGAATAGAAAAAAAAGTTGAATCGACAAAATAATATTGAGGATTTTGATTTATTAAGCATCAAATGGTGGGTATCAGCAGGTGAAAGTGCTTCTGGTTCTTTGGGGTGAGTCCCGACCTCCTCTTGTTTTAAACTGACCCTTGAAATTGAGTGTTTATCTTTCTTGTTGATTCTTAAGATCTCTGTGTAGATTCTCAAATTTTTGATGTAGTATTTCTTCCTCAATTTTTCGATCTCTGATTGATTCGTCAAGCATGGTTTTATATTTTAGTCTCAAACTAGCAAGTTAGACGTTTTGCTTTCCCTTGAGAGTATTGATAGCTACTTAGATTCTCTCTGCTCTTTTTTCCATCCAAGCCTTTTTCTCTTGTCTTTCCATTTCAAATATTTGCTGCTGGACTTTGTGAGCTTCTGAGAATCTATAATACAATCAAATATACAGTTTTTGTTTGACCATATGCTCTTCCATTTTTCTCAAATTGAGTAATTCTGAGCTTTCTTTAGTTTTAGGACTAAACTGCACATCCAGCTCCTTCTTAGTCTCTTCAATTTATTTTTTATGCCGATCCATCATAGCTGCCTCATTTTGTTTGAGGTCATTGTTTATTTTTGTTTCTGTTTCATCCCAACGTTTGTCAGAATCTCTCTGAGATTCTTCATTGTTTTTCACGAGATCAACATGTTATTTTTTATGCCTGTGATGTAACTAGTACAGATATCGCTCCTCATGCTCCTTCTCTAGTTGCTCAATTTTTATCCTGCTTTTATCAGCTTAGTCATATTTGCTGTTGGTCTTGTGAATTTCCATAAGTTTAATTTCGTTCTCAAGCTCTTGCTAGATTTTTTAGAGGTTGCGACTCATCTTAATAAAATTAATGGATTCGGTGGAATATAAAAGTTGAGTTGAAATATCTTTCTGGAATTTCTGAACTTCATATCATAAAGATGAAATTCCTAATTTTGTCTCAGGAGCTTATCAAAAAAACAGATAAGTGTTTTTTTGATAAATTGTAATTAAACAGGAGGTAAATAACATGAAAATCAGTAGTACTCTTTTTTGACTGTATACCTGCTAGCTCCATTGATTTTCTTCAATTTAGAATAAGTATAGTTGGTTAATTTCATAGGCCAGGCAGACACCGAGTCATCTTCTCTTCTGAATTGCTGAAATAATGCTTATTGTTCCTCAGTTGTCACGTATTTCCTTACAAAACTATTCTGATGGATCAGAGAGTAAAATCTTTCTCTTTCTATGGATTCTCCATGTCTCCTGTAATGCTCGCAAGGGATAAGTTTTTCTTTGCTTCTGGAGTACAACCTTTAGCTGAGTTCTTTCACCTTAGGAGACATCTACTTTTTGTTAGCGATTTCAAGTTTTGAGCTTTTTTTACTTGTAAGCATGTCTTTTTGAGATTTTGATCTCATTCTTTCATTTTGCTTCTTGTATGTGGCTAATTTTTCACGACTATTTTTCAAGTTCTTTAGAAACATATTTTTTCTCTCTAGGAACAAATCATCAGCTCTCTATTTTTTGTGGGTCTTTGGTTGCTTCTCAAATCGACTGATGTACTCAAATTGCTTCTCTTTACTTTTGGATTGAGGAGGACTTTTTTCGGTGTGTATCCTTTTCTTTCTTTCATCTTCTCGATTTTTCATGAATTATTATCTTTCTGTGACTGTTTCGAAGTATTTTTTGTTATTCTGATAGCCAACTGTAGACGGCTCGATTGACCATTTCTTTTATTGTGGAGCTCGACCTGATTCATATGCTTTTGGACTGAAAGTAATTCCCATAGGTTTCAACTCCTCAACATGAGATGGAGGAGGAGTATATATTTCATGATGGTACTTAGTCGGCCTTTCTTGGAGGTAATTATATACTTGAGGAGATTCTTCGACAGTTGAAAATTGGTCAGCTTTTTTGGTTTAATACATTGACAAAGGTATGATATTCTTTTCGATATGTTTTAAATCCTGGGCATGAGCTAAGTTCATCTCCTCTGAAACATTCTCTTGTTCAACCGATGAACCTGTAATCCTTGAAGGATGCAAATTTTAGGCACTTCTTAGCCCATCCACATGAGTTACATTATCAGTCTTGCTATCAGATTGAACATATTCCGTAATTGTATGCTGTTTGCGTTGCCTATGCGGTGAATCTTATTCGATCTGATTGAATGGTTGGAATTTTCTCTAATTTTTCCCAGAGTCAAGACTCTACTTTGATGCTGCTGATCTGTAAAGTTCACTATTCAAGTTGACCCGATGTCCGTTGTCTTTAGGCGGACTGCCGTTATAGCTAAAATAAACTGGTACTCCTTCTCGATACCGGCTTTATGACGATGGTGAAGGTGAATTAGAATGTTGTCGGGGGACTGTATTAATCCGATGGCGAAGAGCAGAATGATAGGGAATCATAACTTTACTTTCTGTTAGTTTGTAGGTGTGGTTTTCATCTTAGTCCGACAATTTAATGGTGAAGTTAAGGTTTTGCTAGGTTCGATTGTCTATCGTGATGTCGTGGTCGAGTAATTGTCGACTTCTTTTCAATTAACTTTAGAGCCTAGCGATGGACCTTTACATTTTATCGATGGATTGTTCGTAGATGTTCTTAGGGGACATCTTTTGACACAATATATGCCGTAGAAATGAAATAAAATTTATTTCGAGGCATTAGTTATATCTCTCATGCAATTCTTTCTATCATTAATCTATTCAAGCTCAAATGCTAATATTCATGACTGAAAATTGATGCCATATTGGGACAGAATCACAAACCAACATTTTTCTGGAATTCATCAAATTTGGTGCCGAGCAAGGTGAGGTGGCTGTTGATTTATTTGCTATTTGCCACCATAGCGTTGATTTGATTTGCGAAGCGCATGTACTAAGCTTTCTGGGCAATCAGGTAATTTTTGCTGCATAGGATTGAAAGTACATCTTCTCTTCGAACATCTTGACCTCGATCATCAATTTGGTCTTGGACTATTCGGTCGAATGCTTGCCTTCCTTTTCGATTCCTTGGAACTCGTTGGTGATATTTTTGAGAGTCGAAAGTTCTTCCGTCATTTGTGAGCTGAGTTTTTTTGTCCTTGACTGCATACCTCCACATTTACTTATACCTTTTCGAGCTCACCAAAAAAGGTGTTGTCTCTTTCGCTATCGAGGCTTTTCTTGGGAGAAGTCATTATGAAACTGATTAATAAAGTTAGATATTATTTTACACATCATTTGAATCTCAACCTAGCCCGTACTTCCGCATCATTCACATCCCTCATTAATTGCTAGGATCTTTCATCCAGCTACTATCTGGCCTTCTTTTCAAGCTACAACTTGGTCTTGAAACTAAAAATGAAAGGTAGCATTGTCAGGAAAATTAGGCCACCTGTTATTTTGATGTACTTTATCTTTCTGGCAATACTTTATTCGTTGTATTTTGCTTAGAATTTGTCTTTTTTGTCTTTTTGCTGTTTCTAATGATGGTTTTTCTGGCTTATCTGGTCGTCGAGAATCTCGCTGTAGCTTTTGCTGTAGTTTAGTTTATGCCCGTAGTTGAGGTCTGGGTATACCTATGTAAATCTCCTTCTAATTCTTTATTTTTCACTCATAGCCTTAAACTCAGGTTGTTCATGGAGCCGGATCTCCTAAAATTGCGTTTTTGATTTTTTACTGAAAAATTTCTCATACTCCTAATCGATATTGATTTAGACTTTTGGTTTGGCGTATCTGAATTAATTAGGTTTTTTGCCATACTAATTAGTTCCATCTTTATCAGCAGGTTGTGCAACATCTTCCTCATATTTGGTTTGATTCCATGATGACCTGACTTTGATTGTTTCGTCGTATTTGCTTCTTTACTTTTGACTGGAGAGGATGTCATAGGCTTATTGGATTTTTTGGAAGCGATTCTTATCTGCTCCTTTGTAGACATCGGGATGGTATAATTTTGCTAATTTGATGTAGTTCTTCTTGATTGTAGTAGGGGTAGCGTTACTAGGTACCTCCAGGATTTGGTAGTAATTTTTCTATTTTTTGACCTTAGTGGCAAAGTAGTACCGACTCGGGCCGGTCAGCCTTAAACTATTCCGAAATATAATCATCAATTTATAAACAAT
>Ga0100385_1003192_pt1 | contig 14829 bp, 15 predicted proteins | sample CryGeymeta201509_FD_81543 | JGI IMG/M metagenome (GOLD analysis project Ga0100385, IMG submission 81543) | Groundwater microbial communities from Crystal Geyser aquifers in Utah, USA - Crystal Geyser metaG 2015-09 | ecosystem: Environmental > Aquatic > Deep subsurface > Groundwater | place: USA... | reverse complement strand
TTCATCGATTGTGATATCTTCATCTGGCCCCATACCATTCCTGATACGGAATAGTTCTAGTGTTCGCTCGTCGAACATCTCGTCAAGTGAGAAAAATTCCTCAATAAGTTTAATTTCTTCTTGCTTGCTCATCTGTTCAATCTATACATGTTCCAGCTCCGGTTAGAGATTGTAGGTAGTCTTCAGTCCTCTACTGTAAGTTATCATGGCTTCTCTTATGACCTGCGATCTTTTAAGCTCTTACTGCACTGCTGAGTGGTAGTATTCAAGGCAATATTCGCCTAATTTTCGCTGAGTTTAGATTTGCTGCAATGCTTTTCTGAGAAATGATAGCTGAGTTCTGTAGAAATCTTTTTAAGTATTGATGGTTATGTCATTAGCTTGTTAGCTAAACAATTGTGCAAGTTCGTTAGCTCTTTATTCGGTTTCAACATTGTATTTATTTAGCGTTGACTTCAACGATGATATCTTTTCTCTAACTTTAAGCAACTCTCTCTGACTAGCAGTCAGATGATTTTAGGTCAACTCTCTGAGTATGTTGTTTCTGATCAGCAAAATGAAATCATTTATCTTTTTACATCTTGTGGTGTTCTCATCGCAAAGGCTGTTGAGGATTACACTGCAGTTTATGTATACATTTTTGCTGAGGGAATTGTTGAGAAGGGCGTACTTTGTGTTGATGACGGGTGAGCTAGCGTATTTTTATTATTGTTTGGCTTTCTAGCGGAAAAAGGTCTGGTAATATTCGAAGTTTTCCAAAGATGATTTGATGCGAATGTCAACTTAGTTTTGAAGAAGTTAGATTATTCTACCGTGGAGGCCAAGTAGCTCAGCTCTTTTTCGATCCCACTCCTTCAACATTTAATAGTTGGTCTTTTTCTTCTCAAATCCCATCTTGACCAACATACGCATTTACTCGAGCTACACGTTGCTTTATTTTTTCCTCTTGATGGTCGGCGCAAAAGTTTTGTTGACTTGATTGCTACCCTCCTTTCTGCTATCTTTCTTCTTCATGTCACGGCCCAAAAATTTATTCTTGAGCTCCTGCATATCACTATCGATCTAATTTTTGTAGGTACGATCGGTAGCAGGGACAGGTTTTTTCTTGGGTGGTTAGGCCTTATCAAGAGGACCAAGATTAAACTATGGGTCTTTGAACATGCTAAGTGGATGAGAAGGGCTGGTTTGTTAGGAAGAAGACTGTTTTTTTGCTGGTTTTGGAGATTGAAGTAAGGGAATGGGTTCTTTCTTCGACAGGTTGTCAGGTACATCTATCTTTTTCTCCTCGTTATGCTGCTGCTTTTAGTTCTCTGACTTCTTCTCCACCTGTTTTTGCTATATTGACTTATTACTATGCGTGGGTGTAACGTTCTCCTCCTCAGACGAAACATCCCGATGATTATCCTAATCATAATAACTGAAAGGATTATGTTCAGTCTCTAGCGTATGGTCAAAGCTTTCCAGCTCATCCCCCAGGCCGACTTGTTCTCCTCTGGGTGAGCCTACATCTTTGAGTTATTCAGGGTCCATGGTTTGTTATATCACTATCAAACAATGAATATGTATATATTGATGAGATCAAAACTTCAGAGGAACCTCGGAATTGAGCTGGCTGTTAAAGGTACGTTGTTTTTCATGCTGGAGGTTTGCATCATCACGTTTGGATTCTTTTAGACATTCGGCATAGGTCTTACCGAAAATGTTGTTGGCTAGGACCCGTTTTCCAAAACCTGTATATCCTGGGAGAGGTTGCCCGATCTCTACGTACTATTTTCCATCCTTGTTGACAACGTTCGATTCCGACCATTTTGTATCTCTGCCCTTGACGGTTTAGTAGAAGTTCTGAGAGCGGCTTTGAGTAAACTGATCGACCTATTTTCCTGTGGTGTTGAGATTTGCAGGCTGTATAAGAAAGGATAATACTGGTTTGACTTTGATGCTGCATGGTGGCACACCGACGATATCGGCGGCAGTGCGCTGAAAACGTTCAGAAGGAGGAATGTAGCTGGCAGTGTTAGTGCTGATATACTTATCCTTAGCTTCGTAGTCCTGTCCCTTGACGAAGGATTGATTATCAACATTCAGTGTTGTTTTGCCGAATGTGCTTCCATATAAGTTTTCAGGTTTGATGCCATGAACGTAACCAGCATATCCTGGAATCTTACCTGTGGGTTCAGGTTGGCTGAGAGGGGTGAACTAGTCATAGACTTTGGTGGGAATATGTCTGGAGTAAAATAAAAGGTTACCCTGTGTATCCGGGCACAACGTATGACAGTCTCTGACCTTCGAACATGAAGTTACAATAATAATTTTATATACCTCCTTATTCTATCCGTCTAAATAGAAATCTCATCAAACTAAGGAATCCATATCACACATCCAGAGCCAATAAAGCGTCTCTAAGGAGCTTCTTCCTCTCGTATAGTTGAGTGATAGATTTACTGGGCTCCAGATATTTGGCAGTCTGAGCCCTCAATTTTTCTAAGTATTGCTTTTTGCTGAGACAGGCCTCCACCTTGTCAACATCTTTAACAGTATCTGCTAATCGGCGTTTGATAGCTTTGCAACGCTTGTCGATGGCATTGAAGTCATTCTCCTTATCGAGGATATCTCTTCTGTTGCTTTCCAATAATTTCTTCAACTTCATCAATTGTGATTCCCTGATAATTGGAGCTGATGTAGCATATTCCTTGAGTGCTTGCTGATACTCAGCAATAATTCGATCTCTTTATGCTTCCTTCTCCTGAATAGATATTCTCAATCTATTGATGATAGCATGCACCTTTCTGAGTTCTTCCTCATGATCGCTTATCAACTTTTTCTATCTTTCAACCTCAATCAAATAGTTTTTCTCTTGATCCTCAGTACAGCCACAAGCTTTTCTCTCCATTTGGGTGTTGTAATGGATGTAATCTTTGTGCATTTGTTTGAACTCCAGCACGTGGGTTTGATACATTTATGACCAGTGTTCTGGCATCTTTCTGTGTTAGTTCTTTCCCATTCTGATAATCATGTCTCGCATCTCTTCCAACAGTCGACGTTTTGCCTCAAGTTGCTGCTCGAGTTGTTGGAGGGTACCCAAGTTGAGATTTTTCACCTGTTGAGAAATTTCCTCGCATTGCCTGTATATTCTGCGATCTATATAGTCAATTTTATACTTTGCCAACATTCTTTATAGGTGTGCTCCTTGATCTCCAGACGATCTTCAGCTTTGTCTTTGACCTACTTGGAATAGACTAACTTGGTCTCAGCTTCTGCTAATCTCTGACGAAAGTCTTAGAGTTCTCCTTCGTTTTTGCGCATGCTATCGTTGTAGATCTTCTCGGCACGGATCTCAGGTGAATCCTAGTGGTCGGTTTGTGGCTGTTGTATCTCAACCTGTATGCGCTGCTGTAAAGATCGTTCAGTAGCCAGAAGAGTGTCTAGACTACTCTGAAGCTGATTGACTTGAGTGAAACAATTCTGATATTCTTGCCAATTGTGCAAACATTCCGAACTATTGACCGAATTCTGTATCTAAAACTGACATTGCTGATAGTTCCATTTTGATTAGTTGATAGCTTGATGAATTTGAAGATCTTGATGGCGCAATTCTTGCTCTTGAGCCAATTGTTGCACATACTTGTCAAAGGAAAACGCCACCTGCATCACCTTCTTCTAAAACTCTTTCTCTTCAACTACAGCCGAGCTATATTGATAAAAAGCAGGTGTAGCTGCATGTTTGGCATGTGCAATCCGTGCAATAAGTTCAGAGGTGTGATTGATTGTGTGTGGTGCATGGTAACAGGCGATATTGTACTGTGCTGGGATAGAGGAAGGGAAGATGATATTGTAGAGTAGGAAAAGACCGAGGATTGCGGCTGTCCAGACTAGAACCTGTGTAATGATTGACATCCAACTAACTAACTTATAACTAACAGATCATCCTATTGTGTACAATATCAAGAGCTAATATCTGAAGTGAATCATATGAAAAAAAATGTACAAATAGTGATACAGTCTAATATGATGAGTGCATTCGATCATCTCCTGGCTAGAGGGCTCACTCTCTGCATGCTACTGAAATCTTGACGACCAAAGTTGCCTCCTTGTCTTCGCATTGGAGACCTGCTTTCATGGACACGCTCAGGAGTTCTTCTGGGTTGAGCGCCAGCATTGTTTTTGACTGTTCCTCCGAATCTTCCTCTGAAAGGTGAGACATCGTTGCGGAATTGTCCTCTATCTTGCTGTTTAGGTGTTCTGAGGTTAGAGGGATGACGTTGACCTCTCGACAATTCGATATTTCTTGAGCTGCTGTTAGAGTTGATCATGTTGAGGGAAGGTCGAGCTGGCGGTGCCAACAGTTGAGCTAGGATGTCTGCAAGCTCATGGAAATCATATCGATCCTCCTACTAAATTTCAAGCATTCCCACAAACATGCTGGCTACTTCTTCACCAAAATGCTCCTTAATTTGCTGCAGTTTCTCCAAAAGAGGGTTTAGCTTTATCTCGAAATTTTCATAATCGTAGATGAAACTGAGCTCTTCCTGGAAAATAATTTCAACCAGCATGATACCAAGTGAGAACATATCAGCCTTGATTGGGTCACATTTGGCTACTTGCCTGTTTTGCGAGAGAGAGATCATTTGCTGAGGAGAAAGGAACACTCCTTCGCTCTCACCATCGTAAACTTGCTGATAGGCCCAGTCTGTTGGTAACTCACCAACAACTCCCCAACGACCATTATGTGCGATTCTTCGGTACCCGATGCCCAAGTAACCACCTTCGATGGCCATTTCGCAAATTCCTTGGATGATGGAGAGGAGATCAGGCAATGAAGAAGGAGTCAGGTCCTCGAGCAATTCGAATTTCGGGAAGAGAATGTAGTTGGGCAATGCCAGGTAATGAATACTAAGCGGATGAGGAGTTTCCTGACTCTGGCTGTATGCAATATTGAAATCCATATCTTTGTATCGGACACAATGAATAGGTCCGTAGACAGGATGATCTGACTATTTCTTAGAAGTACTTGATTCAGCAAGGGGCTCACATTGACTGAAATGATCTTGAATATTCTTGATCTGGAGGACACGAGAACCGTTATGACCCATTTTGAATTACTAACGACTATTTTATATCAATACAGTATGAGTCAGCACAATTGGTTCATGTGCTTTATCACTAAAACAGGAACTTTAAAACTAGGTTTTTCTTCATCTAGGTCTTAGCTTGCATGAGTGTCGAGTTGAGGAGATATGGCAATCTGAGTCTCACTTTTAGGAGAAGGCCTTGGAGTCTAAGATTTTATAGTTTTGCTGGAACGTGTTTCTTTTTTTTTCTCTTCTGGTTTTTTCTACTAGAACTTTTTTTCCAATGGCACTTTTTTAGCTGACTTAGCTTTCGATTTTGACTTCGAGCGGCTTCTGTCTGATTGTTCTAGCATTATCAATTTATTACTGTTGTTCAATTTGTCCTTATCTTCATTGTTGCTACAACTGTCCTAAGTTTATTTTTCTTTGCCAGGATTTTTATTCTCATTCTTCGAAATACTCTTATTGAAACATACCTTTTTCTTTTCCTTAGTAGGAGTTTGTGGCCTCTCAATTTTCTCAACTTTCGGTGTTTTCATATCCTCCGGTGGAATTTTTCCCAAAGTAAAGGTGAGCAGTCTGCTCAGAGTCGTTTATTTTTTGTGTGGGTAAACATTAAAAACTGTATCTGTGATATCCTTGAAGACATAATTCTCCAAAGCCTTTTTGCCACCAGGATGTTAATTCATGAATCGGGTGAGGTCAAGCACCTTATTCTAGTAGAAGAAGAGACTTTTCTTGAGAGGCTTGGCGTAGGCTATCCATTGTTCTTTGCGCTTTATCATCAATAGAAGAAGTATAATTACTATCAGGTTAAATCTATCAACTGTTTTTCTCAAATGCCGTTGAAATAGTAGCTCTATGAGATCCATGACGAGACTAAGGAAATAAGGATAGGATGGGCTACTAAATAGTTTATCAAGAGATAATTGAAGACTTATCAATGTTTAAATGGTCACTTACTTTCTATGCAATATATTTTAAATAATAGAAGATATCTCATTATTCCTATTCTGCCCTCAAAAACATGCAAAATCGATCCTGATTAAGATAATTGGAATATTGATATATCATTCTAGTCTTCAGTAACCTCCACGTTTGAATCGTTAGAACCTTTCTGCTGCTGTCATGGTTTTCTCTAGCTACTTACGTTTCATCGCTTATTTTTTCTGTTGTTTGAACTGTAGAGCTTGGAGTACTTTGGGATCTTTTATGCGCCATTCTCTCATTAATTTTTATGCCTCGTCTTATTTTGTCTATTTTTTTGGTTGGTTGGATAATTTGGTCCTACTTTCCAGAAAATTGTTCATCATGGGCTCTTTATCCTCCTTCTTACCTGCTTTTGACTTGGATTAGCTTTCCTTTTGCCTGGCCTGCAACATCTCGAATACTTCTGGTCGAATGATGATATCTTCAAAATCTTCAAGGTCAACATCAAACTCCACTTTTTCCAATTAATTGTTGAAAAAGTCAATGTCCACATCTTAATCAGAGTCATCTGCATGGTTTTTGACATATTTGAGTTTGTGGTATAATTTTCGTCGGATGTAACCTTTCCATACTTTTTGGATTTTTATTGCAGCTTGATCTTCGTTCAATCCTTTGAGCAGCATTTTAAATTTACCTATTATTTTGCTCCTTTCTGATTGAATATACAATGCGTTCAAGCTGTCAAGCAACTCCACTATTATTGGCTTCAGTTTCATGAAATATTTTTGCTTTCGTCTAATTCGCAACTGTCTTTTTAATAGGGCACCTCTTAACAGATGATATAATCTTCTTCTTTCCTGCTGATGACTGTCGTACCTATAGAACAGCGTAGGTGGCACCAGCAATGGTTTGGTATTATTTTGACTCAAGCTGATAACTTGTTTAAGACTAGCAAGTTTGCATTTCCATTGATAATCGACGTAAGCTTGTTACTTTACAAAAGGATCAGATTTTGATTATAGTGATAGACTGAGTGTGGATTAGCGGAGGAGTAATCTAACCATCGCCTCGATTTTTGTGAGGACTGGTCCTGGTTCCATAAAGAAAGATGACCCTTAGAAATAAATTGAATAGTTTTACCGATAATACTGTGCCAGTCCTCTATCTGTTGGTGAATCATTCAATATTTTCAATGCTCTGAAATTTCTATAAAGCAGAGCCTAATATACTTCTCTTACCTTCTCCCTTAATCCTAAAAAATAATCATTATTCCCATATCTCACAATTTAGGCTCCTTTGGCAAACCTCAATAGCCACCATATCAGTTCGAAACCTTCAAGACGGTTGTCATCTACATTAACAGCTTTGATGTTGGGGAGAAAGGCTGTTCCTTTACCTTTTGTTGTTAGTCTGTTATCTGATAGAGTCAGTGTTTGGAGGCAAGGAAGGAAAAGGTCGGTTAGAGATGCGAGGTTGTTGTGGGACAGATTGAGCTCATGTAAATAGAGAAAGGCCAAATTATTGATTTCAGATATTCTGTTATGTGAGCAATCGAGCTTTTGGAGAAGAATCAACTGCTAGATTCCAGCCAATTGATTGAGTTGGTTATGAGATATATTAAGTTCTGACAATCCCAACATCCTCAGCTGGGGTAAATTATGCAATCTGTTATTCTGTAGATGCAACACTCTCAACTGTTTCAATTCATTCAGATTTATCTCTTCAACTCGATTATTGGAGGCTATCAACACCTCCAAAGAAGTGCAGCGAGGCTCAAGCACTTGAACAAAATTATGCTCCAGGTTGAGCATCCTAAGCCAACAAAGTGAGTCGAGAGCTTGGACATTTTTTATTTTATTGTGAGACAAGTTGAGTTGGATAAGTTTCGGACATTTGTTCAAAGGATCAACTGAAGGAAGCATATTGAATTGAAATTGAGCTTACTCAAGGTTACAGAAGTTTTAGACTCCTTTCAAAGAGGTCAGCTTCTCCAGAGACAGTTTGAGTTAGCAAAGAGAAGAGGCATTCTCTAGAGAGGCAATTTGTGTGATATTTCTTTAGGTGCCACTGTTTTACTCAGGATCGTAATTGAAGTTTTTCTCCTCTTATTGTAGTCTTCTCAAAAATTTAGGATGGTACTGCTCTGCTATCTTCTCAATTTCACCCACTAACCCTCGGATTCCCTTCAAATACTCAACAAACATTGAGTCAGTTTGACTCACATATGCCTTGTCAACCTTTGAGCCATCCTGCAAATCCTCAAATTATTCCTTTTATTTTGCTAACTTTCGAGGATTAATTTTTACTTCCACTTGCGCAGAAGATCTGAGAGCTTTTCTTTTGCATTTATGTTGTCTGAGGTATTTTAGAGCAATTTATGGAGCATTTTTCGGAAGTACAGTCTAATCTGATACTTTTTGCGGGATCAATCTCACCAGAGAATTTGGCAATTTAGGTACCACCACCTTGATCTCCCTACTTTACTCAACAACCTCGGGAAATGAAGGTCTAATAAATCTTTCCTTGAATAGCTCCGAAAGTCGATCCATTTCATATTTGAAAGACAACTTATCCTCTTGCTCCATTGCCAGATATTCACGTTACTGATTGGCTGACTCCAATTTAAGAATCAGTGCTTTTTACTGTTGTTCTGCTTATTTTTGACGATGAGCCTTAATTTTCAGAAACGAGTTATTTGAAATAATAGAAGGCTCAGCTTGAATTTCTGGCTGGATGACAGATTCATTGTAATGTTAGTCTGCCAAAGCTAGGATACTATTGTTGTTTGTTGCTACTTTTTCTTTGATGGCCTGGATGATTGTATTGTCAATCACATTTTTTTCCTCATTCGAAGTGATCTTATGCAACTCCTCTCGATCTTTTTCATATTCTGTCATCATCTAGTCTTCCTCCTTGGTGTTTTTTTGCAATTAAGTCAAAATAGAAAAATCTTTGGTGGCTCGCATTTCGTTGATCTAGGCCTGTCTGCGTTTGGTCTCTCTCTAATAAAAACTATCCTCGAGTTATGAATCTGATTCGAGTGGCATGTTTTCCAGATCGCGGAGGAAACGTGCCTGCTATTATGCTGTGAACTTCGGCTTCATTTTTAAACTATAGTTTGTTTATAGGAGCCAACCTCACAACATGGATCAGTCATACTCAAAATATACTTAGCTTGAGGTGTATAGATCGGAAGAGAATGGAGAAAATCGAGGGTCGAAGAGTTATTTAATTAATTTAATACAAAATAGGAGCATGAATAGTATTTGGCTATAGCTGCCCAAAAGATAGTACAGGCAGTTGGCAGACTGCAGAAAGAGAAGCTCAGCGTATTATAAAACTAACTATAAAATCAGACCCATCACCACCCAAGGAGGTATTCGCAACAGCCTCAATTTCTAATTGGCGACATCTACTGCCCTACGTAATTCCGATAGTGACATCCCTTAAATGAGCTAGCCTCGATTGTAAAAGAAGCTAAGTGGTTTTGCGTAGCTAAAAAACAAGGTGAAGACTGTTGACAATGAAGAAGAAGATAGACTTGTGAACTAACGCTCGCCATTAAAAGTTAGAAGCTGGGAAGTCCAGGCTTCTGTTACTGTAAATGATATTGACAAATGTAAGAAAGGTATAGGATGCCAATAAAACAAGATGGGATGGTTAAGGGAGGAGGTAAGGGAAAAGAAGGAGAAATATAATAAAATTATCGAGAAATTAAGTGAGAAATAAAAATTGATAGGATAGCTCAAAAAATTAGCAGATACACCTCTGCCCATTCGAAAGCTTCCCTATTAATCAGAAACAATAACAACTTCTATTCTTTCCCAAAACACTTATTTGTTCTCTGAATCATCCAATTTACAGACGAATTATTACAAATAAAACTTGTACCATCCTCTTGAAAAAATAACAAAAAATACCAAAGAACCTTGTTTCTACACTCCTAATAGAGCCAAAAAGGACAGTGAGACTCACAGCTGGAAGAAATAAAGTGTCTACAAAGATTGGAGATCTCTCTATTCTCCCCAAATGAAAAAAAGTGAGTATAGTTGGCAGTAAAACACAAGGGAAAGAGATATCAAGAAGGTGACAGCAAGCAGCTTTTTCAGCCATAAAAGCGAGTCTAAATTGAACGAGTTCAAATTAGAGAAACAGCTAGGATAGGGTAAATTTGGCACAGTCTTCAGAGCTGTTCACCTGAAAACCGGCATGATATATGCCCTCAAAAGGATCAAAAAGGAAACAATCAAAATTCACATGATGATGGACCAAATAGCCACAGAAATAAAAATTCAAAGCTACTGTCAACATCAAAACCTCGTCCAACTTTATAACACTTTCTCAGAAGGAGACTACCTCTACTTGGTGCTATAATACATGGAATAAGGAACTCTCTTTGATCATCTTAAGAAAACCAAAACTCTTTCTGAGAGAGAGACTGCTGAGAAGATCAGAGAAGTGACAGAAGCTATCAGATATTTGCATGAACATGGTATCGTGCATAGAGATATCAAACCTGAGAATGTCGTGCTCAGTGGTGGTGTTGGAAAATTATGCGATTTTGGCTGGGCAGCTATTTGCAATTAACGTCGACGTACCTGTTGCGGTACTTTTGACTACTCTGCTCCCTAGATCCTCTAAGGGAGTGAATACGATACTTCAGTAGATTTGTGGTGTTTAGGTGTCTTGGCATATGAGCTGCTGGTAGGAAAGGCACCTTTTTATCACATAAGCAGGAAAGAAACGATGACCAGGATCAAAAACGTTGAATAAGACAAAATCACCTTTCCAAGAGAGATATCCGATGAGGCCAGAGATTTTGTGGGAAAATTGCTGAAAAAATAACCTGCTGAACGAATGGGTGCTGAGTAGGCTTTAAGACATCCTTTTTTAAGAATGTGACATTTTGATTTTTCATGTTTGCTTTGTTTCATAGATAGATATAAGTTAGAATGCAAAAAATATGAGAGATCATTCGTTTAGGCTGGTCCTCCTCCGCTTATTGTGTAATTCCAGGAAATAGTTTTCGACAAATTTGCTCTTCTCCTTTAAAATAGCGTCGATTTATTGAGTCTTATTTTGCTGTTTGGGTTTAATAGGTCTGGGGGGTAGCTTGTGTTCAGTTAGTTTCTTTTATTTTATACTGTCGATCAGAGGCAAACTATTGTGATTTCTATTGTCGTTGCTGATATTTTCGTCATTGTTGACAGAATGTATCCGATCATGTCTTTTGTTTATCTTATGTAGTGCTTTGGGTTTACGGAAGAGCAGGCTAACCTGATACAGGAGCTGCTAATCTTAAGGCGACGAGTAGGTAGGTGAAAGGATGTTCTTGGGACGATGCGAGTGAGTGGTTCGAGGAATTCGGGTCCTTTATTATTTGATGGATGGCAAAGGAAGTCGATAGCTTTATGCCCGATCGATAGTATGCTGTCGTTTCATCGTTCAAGCTAGGATTAATCTTTTTGAATATAATATATGATAATAGTAGGAGCAGTATCAAACTATCAAAGGTTTGTAAGAAGAGGACCTGACTGTATTTAAGAGAGCGCTTTTGATGAAAATGTCTTTTTTGACTCTGAGAATCTTGTGCTTGAGCATTTCTCTCTTTTTGAGAAGCACTGCTAAGGCCTGAATTCTTTCGAGCTCTTCTGCTGCTTTATTGATAACATTCAAAGCCTTGCTGTTGTCAATTTTCCCTTCTTTTCTGTTCTGGATCATAAAGAGCTCTTTGTAAAGACTATCATGTTCCAAAGTAGTCAGATCTCCTCCAAGATGTAAGTAGATACTTTTGAGATAAAATATATGATCCCTACGGGTGCATCGAATACAATGACATAGGCCTTGACAGTAAGGACATAAATTTGAAGGTTTGGTGGGAATATTGTAATTTTTCAGGCAGCTTTTGCAAAAATAACGATCGCATTTGTATTTGTGATCTATCTTTACAAAATTAATACTTTGGCAGGTGTATCGCTAGAATTAGTTGAGCATATTGATTTTCTGGTAAAATTTCAGCTTCTCATCCAAACTGAACCCTTGACCTGTATAAAAAGACAAAAAACTTTTGACGACTGATTCGATGTATGGATGATAAACCTTGAGGGAAAAATTTTTAGGTTCAGAGGATGAATTCAAGCTACATTTGGATAGTAAATGAGGTTAATAGAGATATCGGCATTGATGACACATTTGTAACCTTTCAAACTCTGATGCAATTTCAGCATGTCCTTGAGTAGCATTTAGAAGTTCAGGTTAGTTTTTGTTCTGCTTATTGCATATTTTATGAAATTGATAGAACTAGGTATCAAGCTAAATACATTGGGTGAAGTATAGTTGAATCGACTTTTGGAACCAGTTAAATAGGCCTTGAGAATAGAATATTATCTAAGACTGTTCAATTCTTGAAATTCATGCTATGATAAAACTTTTCGAGGTAAATTTAGTCCTTTTTCGAACTAAATATAGTAAAATAGTTCTTAGTTTTCATTTTTTTATCTCTTGTGCAATTTGAGCATTGAGTCTGCCACTTGCTTCTTTTCCAGCAGAGGAATCTGATATCTGATAAAGGCTAATTGTTGTCTAACCATAGAAACGTGATCAAAAGGCCTTTGAATGTATTATTTTGTTGCTGGAGAAGTCTATTATGCCAGGAGGAGACTCCAGTCAAGATCTTTTAATACTGCTGACCTGATAACTTCTAAGCAAGGTTTGGCCTATTGAACTGTTTCTTTCCACTCAATTTTTGCAAATTTGGCCAATTTCTCCACCTATTTTTTATCGCTTGAACTCAGAATAGTTTATGTTGTGGATGAGTGAGACCGACTAGAGGAAGACAAACTTCCCAACTCTCTGGTCTTTTCAGCTTCCTGCAGACTTACATTTTTTTATTCTTATTTCTTCCAAATCGAAAACATTTCATTTACCCAATTCTCACCGTTCTTTCCTTGTTCACATTTGCAAAAATTCGCCTAAATATAGCTCTCCTGGAAGACGGAGGATAAATCTTCATCAAACTTGTTCTTTTTTGTCTCTTAATTTTTGTCTGTGTCAATATGGATTTACCCAATCTAAAATTTCTAAAATTGCCTTCGACATAATTTAGGCACTAGAGTTCCGAAGCAGTAACAGGTCGAAAGTAACTTTCCTCTAGTAGTTGCCACAATATTCTTACATTCTCATCAACTATATCGTTACGAGGATATTGCCTGAATACATCTTTCTGGAGTCTAATGCTAATTATATGGACTAACTTACAATGGTTTGTAGTCAACAACGTCGTACTTCAGGTTTCTTCTGAGCAGCTGAATGAGTTTTTTGAGATTGGAGACCTGGGCGTAAAAGGTCGATTTGTCTGTTTGCATAATTGACTTAGTATTAAAATAACTTGCTAAGATTTTTTCATTCAGAAGCAATTTATAAGAGATAATAGGATGCCTAGAGTTCAGACAATCATGCGTCGAATATCGAGGCTTTCTTCTGTTCGGAGAAGAAGGCTCCTTGCCACTCTTTCTTGACTTCGAAAGGAGACTCAATCAACATAACGGGGGTTCTGGTGCCTTCCTCGATGGTGAGAGTTCCCTGGTGATCGCTCATGTCAGTGTCAACATAACCAGGACAAGCAATGTAGACCTGAATTTCTTTGTTTTTGACAATTTCGTTTTTGGTCAGAGCGGAATGATAGACAGTGAGAGCCAGCTTAGAGAGTCCGTAATTGCCGAAGAAGTCATTGGGCCACCCTTTCTGCTTCTCGTTTCCAGCTTCAACATCCTTTTCAAATTCCTGTACAAGATCGAAAATCTCTTTTTTTGATGCTTCTGCCTTTCTCCATCTTTTCTTTAGGTCCTCGTTGGTGATAGCTTGGAAGGTAATTCTGCCTAAACCTGAGCCTAGAGACACGATTTTGCCTCGCTGAGCCAGCAATGGGAGAATCTTTTCACTGAGTTCAACTGTCCCATAGAAATTCTGAATAAGATAAAATTTACTGTTGCGAACGTCCATTTGACAATCTTCAAGTCGATTTTTTCACTCCTGTCGAGGACACCAGCATTATTGACCAAGACATGGATCTCATTGTATTTTTGCCTGACTATCTCCACAAATTGATCGATGCTCTTGGAGTCAGAGATATCGAGCTTTTAGAGGTGTAGTGAAGCCTTAGGGTATTTTGCTTTTAGCTGATGTAGAGCTTTCTCTCCGCGTTAGAGGTTGCGGACTGCGAGGATAACATTCCAGCTGTTTTGTCGGGCAAGGTGTTCAGCAATTCCGAGGCCGATTCCCTTGTTTGATCCGGTGACAATGATGTTTTTGAGGCTTGACATTTTGTTTTTGTTTATAGACTCTTATGTTTTTCCGACATAAATAGGATTTTTTTTACTTTTTTCTGATAATGAATCTTTGATTTTCCGACGGAAACAATAACAAAATTTGTACTTGGCAATGAAATGGGTCCTAAAAGTGTAACAAGGGTTGCTTTTTCTGATAATGTCAATTTAAACATTTAGAAAGCTATTACTATTATCTGAAAAAAGGCTGATAATGAAAAAAGGCAAGGTTTATTCCTATTGTATGAATAAATAAGATCTCTATTGTATCAAGATACTCCTTGAATAACTCCACCAGATTGAACACATATCGAGGCTTGGTCTTTGAACAGGAAAAAATAAAATAAACTTTTTCTGACCAAAGCATTGATGAGAATCGTGATAACTAAGAAGAGGCAAATGTGGTGATTATAAAATATCCATGAATCATCGTTATATTAAAGAGAATTAACGCGACATGATCATAACTAATTTCAATCAAACAGTGAAATTAACAAAAATCACAG
>Ga0100385_1003174_pt1 | contig 14889 bp, 22 predicted proteins | sample CryGeymeta201509_FD_81543 | JGI IMG/M metagenome (GOLD analysis project Ga0100385, IMG submission 81543) | Groundwater microbial communities from Crystal Geyser aquifers in Utah, USA - Crystal Geyser metaG 2015-09 | ecosystem: Environmental > Aquatic > Deep subsurface > Groundwater | place: USA... | reverse complement strand
TACTTTTCGGTCTGGTGTGGATTCGTTGATGATATCGTTGATTTCGGCCCATCTGTTGGCTTATTTTTTGTCTATTATGATTAGTGCCTATCCTGTGCGATTGGCTCTGGCTGTACGACCAGCTCTGTGCACATAAGTGTCACCGTTAACAGGCACACCCATTTGAATCACATGACTGATGTTGAAGTCCAGCCCTCGAGCTGCCACATCAGTAGCAATAAGGATATTACACAGTGATGATTTTTTGAATTTCTCCAACTTCTTTAATCGTTGTTTTTGCTGCATATGAGAATGCAAACTCACAGTTTCAATGGCAAAGGATTCGACAAAAAACTGAATTCTTTTGCAAGCCTTGATAGTGTTTGAAAATATGATGGCCTTGCTACCTTTTGGCAGTTACTTGAGATAGCTGATGATGTAGCTCATCCTCTAAATGTCACCTTCTGTAAAAGCTACAACTTATTTAAGACCTGATGGGAGGAATAATAAAGAGCCGAGGTCGATGATCTTCGGTTTATCTGAAAATTTGGCCCTAGAGATGAGCGCTTTTAATTTTGGAAGTGTCTCTTCAAGACCCTTTTATTACTCTTTCTATTATTTATGGTATCCTTTTTCCTTGTTCATAATAGCACGCTCTTTTTCTTTCCTTTTCTGCTTTCTATCTTTTTTCTTCTGACCCCACTCCTCCTCCGTTCTGTTTTTTTTTATGAAGTACTTGGATCCCTTGAACTATCTGGTGAGCGTGGCACTGACAAAGAAAATTCTTCGCTTCAGCTTTCCCAGAAATATTAAATCCTGAGCTGACAACTCCTCTTTTGTTATTTATTCCTTCTTGTTAGCTTTATGTCCTTTTTTTTGTACTTTTTTATTGGATGAGGGCTACTCAATTTTAGGTTGGAGTTGAGGATCAGCGTATGTGAACATGTCGGCGGGTACCTCAAAAAGTTGTTAGGTTGCAATTGCATTCATGTTGAGATTCAATTTGATTTTTTTCCCATTTTACATCACATAAAATTGTTCAGTTTTCTTCTCATTTTTCTCATCGATCATCTTGTTGACATCTTCATAGTCGTCCTCAAAGAACTCCTTCTTGGTTGGCTCGAAAATATGCTCCAGAATTTCGTCTATTTCTTTGAAATGACCCATCTCGATCATTCTATCAGCCTCGTCGACTACCAAGTACTTCAGATTGGAAAAATTAAGAACCTCCTCGCCCAGCAGCTCATGCAACCTACCTGGTGTTCCTATGACAATCTGAGGCTTTTTGTTCTGCAGCACTCTCAGCTGCTTCTACTTTGACATACCACCTATAATGCATGCTACTTTCATACTATCTACTACAGACTTATCCTCATTTACTTTGCTGAGAGCGAGTTGAATATTGCTTTCAATTTGCTGGGCCAGCTCACGAGTAGGAGTGAGCACGAGGGCTAGAATTGTATGAGGAAGAGCTGACATTTTTAGGTGTTCTTTAAGAGCTTGCATTTCGGACAGGATAGGGGCTGCAAAGGCAAGTGTCTTTCCCGATCCGGTTTGTGCGGCCACAAGGAAGTCGTAGTAATGAGGGTAGTGCTAGAAGACCTCAGTCTGGATCCGGGTAGGTGTGGCGAGTTTATTATCTGTGAGGGCGTTTGTTATAAGCGGGTGTAGGCAGTTGAAGTCTGACCAGTTTGACATTGTTGTTTTATTTGATAACCAATATTAGCATACCTTATGGATTTTGACGATAAAACCGCAAATCACCTCTTCACCTGATAATCCTGCCAGAATCACCCAACCAGACAAGCATGAACCTACCCTACCTTCTTCAAGCCTTTCTGAGGGATTTTGATCCCACCAAGAGTTATTTTTAAAATAGAAAAATATCGATTCGAATATGAAGTGGTTAGGAAGTTAGAAGTAAGGATATAATCATATGAACGTATAAAGCTGATTGAGATGTTTATTAAGGGGAACTTTATTTGAATATAGGAAAGAGTGGGGATAAGAAATAAAAATATCATTAATCGAGTCCACAGAAGGAGAAGTAATCTTCATGGAACTCGGAGGCAGTTCTTTAGAGAGGTGTTTCCTCTGCGATCGTCTACTGAAAAGACTTATTTTTGGAGGACATCAACTCCAACTTAAAGAATGCCCTGGATAAGAATTGTTTTCTGTATTTAGCTATCTTCTTGGGTTGTTTAGCTGAAAGCAGACCACTTTGTCTGTCGACTCCGCTCATCCTTTCTGATTGGTTTACTTCCTTCATTCTATGATTTTCTTGGGGGACCTATTAACTTTAATTATTATAATTGAACGGGGCGTGATTATGGTTGTTAAATGGACGCTTATTGTTCTTGTTTGCTCCATTAACAACAATAAAGTATCAATTCCACCCCTCGAGATATCGAATTACATCTTTCCAAAGTCTGAACCAGAAAACATGCCCCTATCAGGGACTCCTGCTTTTTCACACAATACTACCATTAACCTTTATCTATATTCCTTGCAAAAACAAGCTCCCAAATAACTATTGGCATGCCCATCAGCATTGTCAAGTATTTGTAACCATTTCCTTCACTTTTTGTACCATTTTGACTATCCTGCCTAAAAAATGTCGATCAAAAGTCATTGTTAAAAGTCCTATCCATCATTCAGGAGCTCTAATTTTCCCCGAACAGACTGAGCAGTCTCTTTTCAGTTGAATAGATGCTATAAAAGGTGACACAGTTGAAGAAAAGAGGTTGATGTGGATGGAACACCATGGAAGTTTGGTTTATATGGGCCTGGAATATGAGGATTAGGCTCTTGCGAAGTTGGTAAAAATGGTATGAAAGTCCAAACAAGCATAATGAACGTAAGGACTGATGCCTTAAATATTAGAATTCTAGTAGTCAATCTTTTTTGGCGACAAAAGCTTTATCCAGAAGGGACCTTAAGACAAGTAAAATAAACAAGTCAGCATCACAAATACATATCCTCCGTCTTTCTCTCAGCTTCTTTTTGTTCAGCAATTACAAAGTATCACTCAAGCATATATCAAAAACGTCTCCCTAGAAAAGCTTTTTGCTGGTGACCTCCACGACCTTGACACACCGAACATAAACGCAAAGATTTTACCTTATCCCACCCTTTACTGAAGCATAGGGCCTTCTCGCATGAAGGATTGGCACCGTAGGGAAATCTTTCTTGCACCAGGCCGTAGCCTCTGCAGCTGAAGCACTCTGTCATGCTCGGATCGGTCTCAGTGTATCTTGGGAGCTTGTAAAAGCACTATTAGCATAGAGCTTTATGTTTGTCCAGAGATGTCAGGCCAACAGCTTGCTGTTATTTTTCTTTTCCATTGGAAAGAGCCTGGTCTGAATAAAAATGATTTTACTGCTTTTTTCTTTATTTTCTTTAGACTTACCTTTTTCCCTTTCCAGTTCTTTCCTCAATTGCTAAATTTACCGATTCTTTTCACTCTCTAATCGCTTCATCTATCTCTACTTGGACTGGACGGAATCCATCGACTCTTTCTTCTTAATTTCATTCTATCTCTTCAATCTTGCGACTTCTTTGTTGAGCTCCTCATTTTTCCTGGTGGTTTATTCTATTTCTCTGCTTAATTTTTTTTCGATGTATTTTTCATCATTTCTGCGTGCCACCTCACCATCAGGGAGAGGGTGACCTTTGCTATCTCTGAGAGCAGTTAGTGATTCGGTGTTGCGTCTTTTATCGTTGGTGGCCTCGGAAGTGACACACCCCATCACACTCTGATAACTTTATTGACTGATAAATGCTAACACTATAGAATACCCAATAGGTAATCATAGCTCCTAATTGTCTTGGATTTTCTGGGCAATCAACTCAGAAAGCTTCTTGATGCTGTCTATGTCCTCTAATCTGACTCTTTGCCCATCTCCGTAAAATAGCAAAACAATGGGGACGTTGAACTCCTGCAGCAGCTAGTGATCATTTTTGAATAAGTCGATGGCTCCAAAGGCGAATTTTCCTCTATCTTCGAATTTTTTAGCAGATTCAACAACGATCTAATACACATCTTTGCAAGTTGAGCAACCTTCAGATTCCGCGTAAAGGAAAAGTACCTTAAAAGTTTCAGGTCCATCAATGAACTCTTTGAATGTCAACCCAACAATCTTCCTCAAGTATGGGTCGTCGTCTTCGGTAGGAATTAATTCTGAGCTGTAGAACCTTGGCAAAGTACCCTCCTTGAAGCCTTCAAAAAAATCTTAAATGTCCTCAGCTGAATAAAGCAGAACCTACCTTTGATGGTATCGTTGAGTTCAAGGGTGAACTTTTGGAAATTTTAGGCATTGAGTATTAGCATATATTGAGTAGAGCTCATGCCAACAAACTGCTTGATCATCTGATACATATCATTGGTTCCCTAATACTAACACATACTATACATCGAGGATGGCACATTCCCTGTTGTCTTCACAGTACTCCTCAAAAATTGAGAGATATCGGTCTTCGATATAGTCGCATACATAGATGACATACGGTCGTGCTAACTATAACTTGTGGTGATACCTTTGTGGAAGATCTGTTGTCCAATTTATTAATCCAGCTTGGGAACCGTGTAACAAGCCGACAGTGTAAGGATGGCGAGGAGACAAAGAAAGGTTGCTTTCATGGTCAGAAGATATAAAGTAATAAAATAGGGTAGAGAGAGGCTGAAAGCAAGGAGGTTGATAAAAAATCTATGATCGGAAATCGCCGAAAAATTCCTATCAAGGTCATATAATAACGCGGTTGGAATTCCTATTACGTATAATTTCCTACTATTCTTCATGACCTTCCCTATTTCTAAAGCCCGTCTCTGCCTTGTCACACCCTCCCAGGCATACATCATGGCATAGCCCGTCCACAATACTCACGAAGCATCCAATACTTTCCTTCTCTCGCTCGCTAATTTCCTCAGTAAGGATGCTGAGCTCTATCCCGAGAGCGTTATGCAGTTGACACATAAGCCCAGCTAAGCGGCTTCCTCTCAACCCTTACCACCTCACAAGGCCCCTCACTACCTCGAGATATGGTGCGACTACCTCTTCAGCTTGCTTTCTCAGAACCAGCTGATGCAATTTAGAGATGAGGGAGTTTTATTTGCCACCGTTTCTGATAAATATCTCGAGTACGCCCTTACTTCACAACTATTCACACCCCTGGACAATTACCCTCAGGAAACCGATATCAAGTCAGCAGTAGCAAGTTCTGTCTTCAAGACAAATTGGTAGCACCATCAACAGTAGCTCAAAAAAATATTCATCATCAATTTGAGTCAATCCGTCACTAACACTGACAAATGCAAGACCAAGATCAATGTCGACTGTTTATTTTCAGGAATGTATTACAGAAACGGGGATCACTGGAGTTCATATAAAATCCTACTCAAACAAATTCCAACTGTCCAGGAACTGGCTCAAGCTAACACTGTTCTCATCAGTGGTAGCACCTTCTCAGTCAATAGCATGCATCCTTATATGAAAATCTTCCAACAAAACCTGGTTCAGGCCCTGAAAGTCAATAGAAAATTAAAAGTTACAGGCTTTTGCTTCGGGCACCAGATCATTGCTCATGCCTTTGGAGGTAGAATCGAAAAAAAAGATTTGATTCGTGGTCCTGAATAAATCAACTCAAAAAGTCACGATTTAGGGGACTTGCCCTACATGTCTGAGATTACTCATGACTAGAGTTTCAAACTCAAGATGTACGAATTTCACTCCGATTATGTTGTGAGCGTCCCAGAAGGCTTCATCTCGATCGGAGGCAGTGAAAGCTGTGAGCATGAGATGCTGGTTTCAACAGACAAGAGAATTTTCACTTTCCAGTTCCACCCTGAGTATTTGGTGGAATACATTCGATCGATATAGAAAAGATGGAACAAATAATCAGGATTCAAGGGTATCCACCAAGAAACCGATCAAATAGACCAGGAACATCACCAAACCAGTGCAAGGTTCCGTCGAGTGCTAAGAAACTTCATAGATTGGGAGGTGGGCACCAATTGATATTTTTTAATCATATTTCTCTTCTTCCTTTTTCAATTACTATTGCTTTGTTGATGATAGTCTACCAGGAAAGATGTAAACGGGGCAGTTAATATAAAATATAATTAAAAATATAAACTTTGTGGGATGAACCCAGCAAAACTCAAAAGCAAAGCCAAGCAGGAACAAAAAAAACACATACTGAATAATCAGAGGACAAGAGGGCATTCTCCACTAGATCGAGCCATCAAACGCCTCAGTTTCAGCTTCTATGATCAAGACACTATCAAGAAAAGTAAACAAATCATTCTCGATAACTGTGATCTTATTCAATAATTGCCGATCCCAGCATGTCGACCTCATTCGAGACCGATCAAAAGCACTCGACTAAGCTGCCGGCCTTCAAGAGTGTCGAAGTCGAAGAAGAACTGTAGCAATCTTTAAATGGAAAAATATTTTTTTGAGCAAAAATATGATTAAATTGACCTTGTACCAACCAACGCTTCTCAGCTAGACTATAATGCCCGCTAGAGCAGCCTTAGTAAAACCAAAACTCCCCTGCAAGCTCCCGTATCCAAATCAAAGAAGCATAACTTTCACCCTTTATAGTAGATACGCAAGTGCCAGACCGCTTTGGGAAGGAGAGGATCAGCAGTGTCTGTAAAAACTCAATGCAAGGCAGCCCAGAAGAAGGTTTGTCTTAAATGATTTTTCAAACTAATAACACTCCCTATTCTACATCATTCACATTATTTATCCATCTGTCGCTAATCAGCAGTATCTGATATTTTTTAAGGCTGAGAGCAAGCATAGTGGTAATTCTATTTTGGCCTGTATAATTGATTAGTCATCGAGTCAGGAATGAACGAATAAAAAAAGGAGTTCGACTACATGTTCAAACTCATCCTAATCGGGGCTGCGGGTGTAGGAAAGAGTAACATTCTGCTCAAATACACCAAGGATGAATTTAGTGAGGGTTGGAACACCACCATCGGAGTGGAGTATGCCACCAAGATAGTCATCACCGAACATGGAACGCGTATCAAACTGCAAATCTGGGACACTGCTGGACAGGAAAGATACAGGTACTGCTATCTAAAAGTAGATCTCTGATGAAGACTTTTTATCGAGGAGCATCAGCAGCCTTCATTGTTTATGATGTCACCAAGTAGAGCACCTTCGAAAGCCTGGATTCTGAGCTCAAACTCATCAGTAGTCTATGTCTAAAATAGAGTAGTACAACAAAACAGATATCATAACGATGATTGTGGGAAACAAGATCGATATGGAGGACGCCAGAGCCGTCTCCAAACAGAGAGGACTGGACTATGCTGAAAGCAAAAAAATTGCCTTTTACGAGGTATCCGCCAAAGACGGCACCAACATCAATCTTATATTTACCAGAATTGCCTAAGGTAGCATTTCTCATCATTTAGAGCTCGAAAAAGCAGTTCAACAGCCTAAAACTTTGTAGCACTAAAGTGAAATCAAGAGGGAAGATTCCATGTCTCCTTCAAGCCGGAAAGTGGAGCCTGAGAAACCGATAGTCTTAAACAAAAAGATGTAGTAGCTCCGTCAGCAAACTGCCGAGTAATCCCGTAAGAAAAAATGTTGTTCATGATATCTCATCACTTTTGTATGGACAAATGAATGAATTATTCTCCTTAAAATATCTCAGCCATTCTGCCTTGGTGATAAAATACAACAGTCGTTCAAACATGCCATAGCATATAATAATATTTAGATATGGAGAAAGAAGGCATTAGTCCCGGCTTGGAAAGGCTGATAATCAAGAAGGATTTCTTCATCAAGAGCAGGCAAGAGGACATTCGTAACATCTACGAATTCAGTCCTAAAGTACAGCTATGCCCTATCTTAGGTTTTAGGCAGAGGTGCATATGGAGTCGTCTACAAAGCTAGACTAAAAGAGCCTCCTCATACCTACAGGGTGGTCAAACTAATTGCCAAAAAAATGGTGAAAAATCCTGAATCTTTGCAAAACGAGATTTCTATTTTGAGAAAACTAGATCACCCTATGATCGTTCGGTTATATGAAACCTTTGAGGACGAAAAGAATTTCTACCTTGTCCAGGAGTACAAATGAAATCATTTAGTTTCTGTGAGGGAGGAGAGCTCTTCGGCCGACTCGAGCAGCAAGGAAACTTTAACGAGAGTGATGCCCGTGAGCTGTTCACTCAGATTATAAAGTGCATTCGATACATGCACAGCCAAAAGATATGCCATCGTGACCTCAAACCTTAAAATTTTTTGATGAACTCAAAAAAAACACTTGAGCTGAAGATCATTGATTTTGGTTTATCTTACCAATGGCAAGAAGACATGAGAAAGGAGATTCGCAATGAGAAGAAGAACAAACTCATCGGTACTTCTTACTACATTGCTCCTGAAGTGCTTCAGTTGGATTACGATTAAAAATGCGATATTTGGTCAGCAGGTGTCATTTTATACATCTTGGTGACAGCTGCTCCTCCTTTCGACGGCAATGACGATCGATAAATCATGGAAAATGTAAAAAAACAGCATTACACTTTCAACAGTAAACATTTATCTATTTAGTACCCGAAGCAAAGAACCTATCTGCTGAGGTCAAAGACCTAATCACACGTATTTTAGTCCCATCTGAGAAGAGGATCTCGATTGAGGAAATACTTAAGCATCCTTGGATGACTCGTCAGCTGCCTGCCACCAACTTGATACTTGACTTCAAAAAAATGAGAAACTTTTCTAAATTTTCAAAAGTAGTCATTGATCCATTCAGTTCAAAACTCTCATCACGACCTACATAGCGACTCAGCTGCCTGAGAAGTAGATCCACCATTTGGGTCAACTCTTCGAGCAAATTGACACAAACTCTGACGGATACCTGACAATCGACGAGTTGCAGGTGGCTCTTTAAAAGCAACAAGAAAATACAAATCTTGCCGAGCTCAAGAAAGTATTAGACTTCATCGACACTGACAAGAACGGCAAAATTAACTACAGTGAGTTTTTGGCCTGCTGTTTGGAATCCTCCCTTCTGCAGACAGAGCTCTATCTGGAATTTATCTTCAAGGAGCTTGACAAAGACAAGAGTGGAAAGATATCAGCTGACGAGATCAGATGCATTTTCACGGATTCCAACATCAACACTGGCAAAAATATAGATAAAATCATCAAGGAGTGCGACAAGAATAATGACGGGGAAATCGACTACAAGTAGTTTTTGGAGGCCATGGGCCTAAAGAAATGATAGGATGAATGTCTGTATAAATGAGGTATCAAGCGGGGGTTACGTAGATGAGGTTAGGCTGATCAAAGAAGTTGGTCGTGAGGCTGAGGCTGAAACTAAATCAATAATAATAAATGAAATCTTAATATCTATTTGACATCGTTTTTATCCGCCTCGCTGCTAAAACCGATCTCTTCCCCAACTTCCGCATTCTCCTCGTCGTTGATCTCAGCAAGAACACCCCAGCACTCAAAAACAAATACTACCATGCACTCAAACTAGAAAGATAGCAAAGAATCATCAACCTAAAACTACTCGAACCTTTCAGATTGACACTTGACTAAGATGATGCTAACAGTGACTCATATAGCCTATAAATCAAGGAGGATGAATATGGGCAGGTGGTGGAGGTGATACCTTTGGCTACCGGTAAAACGCTGAGAAATTTTGAGGTCGATGGGAAAACCTGCAACGATCAGAGACATGAAGGAACTTATATGAACTTGAACTTCAAAATAATGATTCAGAAGGCTCTACCTGAACAGCCAACATTGTCAGCAGCTGTTTCAAAAGAATCAAATCAATAAGTGAGACAGACACTCACTCGAACTCGTAGACCTCCGATGTTGGCCAGTGTCAAATCTAAAAAGAGCCAGCTCCAGGAAACTCAAAAGATCAGATAGTAGGCCTTGAAGGAAGACGGTGAGCTAGTCAAAACAGAGTAGAGTAAACCTCTTTTCCAAGGATTGGCAGACAAACCAGTCCCCAAGCACCAGATCAAACTAAATATTGTAGAAAGATAGAAAGATCCAACAGGGTGGTAACCCCTCAGTGCCATACCCGAACAACTGTCAGCTTGGCTCAAGAAAAAGGTCAGGCCTATGTAACCCTCAGAGGTCCAGGAGGTTAAATAGCTCATATAGAGTCATCACCCTGAAAACTAAGAAACTACTACTGCCAAGCTGAGTATCAAACTAAAAATAGTTATAGTGATGCTAATTATGGGATTCTTCATTTTGATAGCTGACATGTTGAAGAAATAGACCTACAAGCTGTTATACGGGAAATATCCCAAGCCAGCCAAAGGAAAGAACAGCCCTAAGACTGCCAAGCAATCATAAAAAGCTGAGAAACGGCCGACTAGCAAAGTTAAAAAAGCTGCAAGATCAAAGGCTAGACGTTCTTGACTGAAGATGGCTGATGGTTTGATATTTTTCACTGTATTATTATTTAAAATAACAATGATCCACTGTTTCTTTCTGATCAGCAGGCACGGAAGGTCCCGCCTCACTAAATGGTACTCCATGAACTTGAGTCAATCCGAAAAACAACGCCTACTGAAGGAGGTAGATCAGTCATAAGCAAGGTCAATCAAATGGTCATCACCCGAGGGCCTAAAATGTGCAATTTTCTCGATTACAAGGAATTCAAAATTGTCTACAAGAGGTTCGCATCTCTCTACTTCATAACCATCGTCGATAAGGATTAAAACGAGTTGATCGTTTTGGAGCTCATGCAGTCCTTTGTGTAAATCCTTGACAAATACTTCGGAAACGTGTGCTAGCTAGATCTTATCTTTAATTTCCACAAGGTACTTCTGCCCTCAGTCAGACTTACTTCATCCTGGACGAACTGCTTATTGCTGGGTCAGTGTGCGAGTCAAACAAGAGCTTAGTCAACAAGGAATTGCAAATCCACAAAGACATATTTGATGAGAAATAGTAAAAACAGTCCAAAAAATGATAAATATCTGCTTCGTATTAAAGTCACTCTCCCAATCTATATCAACCCGCTGATGCCCTCTTATGTTGAGTTAGATAAATCTAAGGAATATGAGACCCTTCGATATAGATAAAAATATAACTTAATGCAAACAAACATTCCCAAGGAAGTTCCCTTCCTTCCCGGTCATGTCTTCAACGATCCATACAAGCAGAGCTATCACAAGACTCAGCAGTTCAACTTCAAGGATGGCTCGCAGCAAGAAAAAAGACAGTTCCTGCAAGAAGATGTCGATTAGAATCTGATTGACGAGATGTGCAAGTCCATCAACAACCTCACCTTCATGAAGGGAAGAAATACTCCCGAAAATGACTCCATACCTCGCGTGCAGCCCCCTTGGCTCAAGTATGACAGGCAGGTGCTTCGTTACTATGCCTACTTCCAGGAGCATGTTGTCGAAAGCAGACTGGAAAATTACAGAATCAGACCTGTGTATATATACTACTACCTTGCTGACGAGACGATATACATTACTGAAAAGAAAATAGAAAATTCAGGGATTCCTCAAGGTGTTTTCCTTAAGAGGCAAAAAGTTCCTAAAGTTATTGGAGATCTTTCTGACCACTATACCTGGCAAGATCTCAATATCGCAATCAATATCAACATCTATGAGCGTATCTTCAGAATCTATGACTGCGATGCTTTCACCAAAGAGTTCTACAATTATATGGACTGTGCTCTCAATTAACCTGAGGCCCTTCCTGGTGATCTTTTCCAGAACCACACTCGCACCAAAGACGCCAAGATCAACCCTCCTGACACGAAGGAATATAAAGAGTACATTGAAGTCAAACTGGGTGGAGGACATCCGAACGACGGTCTTCAGAAATATCTTGATAACGATAGAAAAGTGCTCTCTTTCACGATAGTATGGCATGACTCCACTCTTTAAGGAGGACAGAATTTTTATACTCTTAACTATTTCATGGCTGATGACTCAGTATAAGTCAAGGAGCTAAGATCACAAAATTCAGGCAGAGACCCTTTCCCTCTGTTGCTCAACAGGCAAAAACTACCCAAAAAGCCCATAAACACTGTCTATCCAGGTATGAGTCTGAAACGCGAGGAATACTACAAACCTGCTGATTTCGCCACAGGAGAGACTATCAACGTTTTTGGAAGAGAGTGCTAGGTCATTGATGCTGACAACTTCACTAAAGCTTACTTCAAGTATAAACTTGGCATTGATTTGAACTTCAAGAGAGTCGAAGAGCAAGAAAGAAGACCTGTGGAGCACCAGATTCCCCCTTTCAATGGCTACGGCACTCCCGAAGACTCTCTCGGTAGTGTATTTAGTCTTCAGCCCAAGCCACCCAAGAAAGACATGACAAAAATATTCACTAACGATCAATATGTCATGAGATTTGAGGCTCGAATGATTTCTCAGAATAAAGATGAGCATAACAGAAAGTTCATCATTTCCTTCTTCTGTGGAGATGATACCATTCAGGTCTATCAAAATACAGACAAAAATTCAGGAGTGTGGGGAGGAAAATTCCTCGAGCGAAAGAAACATGACCACCCCACTGAGAATAGATATCTTGTCGATACTGACTTCCAGATCGGAGCGATCGTTCCTTTGTCGGTCTATCGATTCCAGCTCCTTAAGGCAGATGACTTTACTCTCAACTACATGAGAGAACGTCCTCAGAAATTCCCAGAAGTCAACATCGACAATGCCCTCAACGAAGTCAAAGCCTTAGCCAGAAACCACAAGAGCTATGATGACTTTTTGGTCTGGCTCCTCAAGAGTATATATTGATGTTACTTAGACGTGGACCCATCAAACAAGGGAAGCTTAGACTTCGACGAATTCAGCCGCAACATAGGTCGGCATGTGAAGATCCTTAATACCAAGTTATACGTGATATACAAGTACTCGATGGAGAAGGACAAATTGTCAATGAAGAAGTTGTTCAAAAATTTGGGAGGATGTTGATACTGCTCCTCATATTATTGACTACTTTAATTGAACTAGATCTAGCTTATAATATCTACATTTGAATTATTTTTAAATAATGGCACATCTCCAGACCTACTCCCAGCAAATGGGAGGCTTTGACTTCACCCTCACCCAAAGGTATAACCCCATTCATGCAGAAATCAAATGCTCCAGGATAAAAACATCGTCCCACCAGTCTCACATAAAAAAACAGGCACAACCATCGTTGGCTGCAAGTACAGAGATGGTGTCGTCCTCGCTGCTGATACCAGAGCTACAGGAGGATCCATTGTAGTTGAAAAGAACTGCTAAAAAATTCACTACGTTGCTCCCAATATCTATGCATGCGGTGCAGGAACAGCAGCAGATACTCAATTCGTCAATCTTTTCATGGGATCCAACCTCGAGCTACAAAGACTCAACTCAGGCAGACAAACCAGAGTCAGTGCCTACATCACTTCAACCTCTTCTCTTCTATATAAATATCAAGGAAATTTGGGAGCGTATCTCATCGTCGGCGGCTATGATGTTCTCGGTCCTCACCTTGTCATGCTTAGCGCTGAGGGAAAGTACATACTATTTTATATAGTTACTCCTACCTTCCATACGCAACTATGGGCTCAGGATCGCTCCACGCCACCACCATTCTGGAGTCAAAATACAAGGATGATATGACTCGAGATGAAGCTGTTCAGTTGTGCATAGAGGCCATCACAGCCGGTATTTATCATGATTTGGGCTCTGGTTCGAACGTCGACTTTTGCGTTTTGACCAAGGATGGAGCTGATATGAACAGAAATGCCGTACTGAACAAAGATCTCCACGACATCAGTCTCGGTTGATTCGCTCAGATTATTGTTATCATAATATGTAAGCCAAGTTATTTTCTGAGGTCGGGGGCCTTACGGCACCCCTCGCTTTTTCTGATAGTTAAGAAACATATATGTTTATCAGATTATTGAGTTCATTATTTGCGAATATTCAATTTGTTTAAGCCAAGACATTCGAATTTGTCTACAGCAAGTTTGTGCAATTGTCCCTTGTTTTCCAAAGTCTAATGATTCTAATGATACTATCTCGAGAAACTGATTGATATCGGCACTTGGAAGAGTAGAAATTCTTTAAGTTCTTGAATGGACCAACAGCAGGAAGAGAACAGAATAAATTAAGCGTTGATTAATCTAATAGATATCAATTCAATAAGAAAAAAGCAAAAGCAACATTATTTGCTCTATTATGGTTAATCGATCATAATGAAATTGTCCTGCCATCTGCTGGTGGTTTTGTTATTGGCCCTTTAATGGATGCTCTTTTTGCACCCATGTGATGGCACGTAGACCCAAAGCATTTGTACACCTACATCTCATCGTTATGGAATTTATCTAATTGATAATAGTATAGTTTTCCTTTACTACTATATCCTCGCCTTGTTTTGCCTTGGAAAGGCTATAAATTTTGCCATGCATTATGTTCTTCAGGTTCATCCTTTTTTCTCTTAGCAGATACAGTAACAATAGCTTTTGCTTAAGTTTCTGTTTTTGGTTTTTGTCCGTAAACCCATAGTCCAACAGCAGCTGTAAAGGCGACACCAAGGAGAACGAGCTATTCGACAGCTATTCCAACGACCAATAAAGCGGCCATGTTAAATCTAGTTTAAAATTCTCATCATATGAAGAAAAATAGTTTGAATTATCCACATTTAATAACAATAAATATTTGATTGGTTCTGATGATCTGTCAGAATTCATTGCCGACCAATGACCTTGGGTTTATAGAAAGGAGTAAGCAAAATACATCGATGGATGAAAAGCCAATATATTGTTGATGTGCTGGTGTATCATTCTTATTAGACTACTTTTTATCGGACTAAGTTCATGAGGCCATTCGCGACTTGCTGACTCCTTTTGCTGAAGTAATTGAGCTTTTAGGTGAGACTGTTTGCATTTTGTATGATTTGTATCTTT
>Ga0100385_1003172_pt1 | contig 14891 bp, 9 predicted proteins | sample CryGeymeta201509_FD_81543 | JGI IMG/M metagenome (GOLD analysis project Ga0100385, IMG submission 81543) | Groundwater microbial communities from Crystal Geyser aquifers in Utah, USA - Crystal Geyser metaG 2015-09 | ecosystem: Environmental > Aquatic > Deep subsurface > Groundwater | place: USA... | reverse complement strand
CGCAGCGCTTGCCCCCGTGCGGCCGCTCGTCGGTCCAAGTGAGTAGGTGCTGGTCATCGACGGCGTCGAAGCGCCACCCGGCCGGCAGGTTGCCTGTGCCCGACTCGAACCCGCCGTTGGCTGCCTCGGCCTGACCCGGAAGGTAGTCGGGCACGAGGTAGGTGTCGGGGTTGTCGAAGTACACAAACAGCAGTTGCGTCCCGCTGGCGGGCGCCGTTAGCGGCACCGTCAGCGTTGAGCCAGCGGGGACCGGTCCGTCTTCCAGTCGGACGCCGTTCGCGTCGCGCAGGTCAAACAGCAGTTCCACCCCTGCTGCGTTGCACACGCGAATGCCGCGGGCCTGCGCGCCCAGCAGGTTGACTTCGTCCTTCCCATCGCCGACCGGCAGGGCGACCGGGTACCCCGCCAGCTCGTCGCCCGTCGCGTTGGTCAGGTCCACCGGAATGCGCGCGTGCCAGGTATCGCTGCCCGGCAGGAAGAGGCGCGTATGCCACAGCTCCTCGGCGTGCGCGCCGACTGCCAGGCTGAGAGCGGTGGCGAGGAAGAGGAGTTGGTACATGCGGGATACCTCTGCGTTACGGTCCGTGTGAATGCTGCGCTTCTGCGCCAGTCCGGCGGAAGGGAGTGCTGGGCCGCTGCGGCACCCCCTCACTCCACCACTCCACTACGCCACCACTCGACTACTCCCTTCGCCATGGCGACGGCGTCGCAGCAAGGCCGCTTGGAAGGAGATGCGGTCTGCGTCGCGAAGTTGCAGTGTAGCGCCTTTCACTGGGGAGCGAAACGACATGCAACGACCAAGTGACACACTCGCCGGAGGGATTGCCCTTATCACCATGGGAACGCTCCTTGCCGCCCCGACCATCGCCGACAACCTGGCCGCCCGCCTTGGGCACCCCGCCGAGGCGCGGTTGGTGATCCTCCACGCCGACGACCTCGGCATGTGCCACGCCGCCAACGAGGCGTTCCTGGAGATGCACCGGGCCGGCCTCGTCAAGTGCGGCAGCATCATGGTGCCGTGCCCGTGGTTCCCGGAGATCGCGGCGTTCTGTCGCGAACACCCCGACCACGATCTCGGCGTGCACCTGACGCTCACCAGCGAGTGGAAGTACTACCGCTGGCGGCCGGTGGCCCCCGCCACCGAGGTCCCCGGGCTTCTCGACGAGGAGGGCTTCATGTGGCACGACGAGCGGCAAGTCGTGGAGCATGCCACCCCCAAGGAAGTCGAGACTGAGATCCGCGCACAGATTGCGTTGGCGCGCAAGTTCGGAGTCGAGCCCACGCACCTTGATTCCCACATGGGCACGCTCTTCTCCAGCGCGCAGTTCTTCGAGGTCTACCTGCGCGTCGCCAAGGAAGAGAACCTCCCGCCGATGATTCCGCGCGTCAGCCCGGAGCTGCTGGCGCAGTACGGACTGACGGACTTCCGGTACGAACCCATCGAGCAGGCCGGCTACCTCGTGCTCGACGCCCTCAACCTCGGCGTGGAAGGCGACACCTTGGAGACGCGCTTCGAAGCCTACCGCGAGGCCCTGCAGGCACTGCCCCCCGGCGTCTCCCAAATCATCCTCCACCCGGCCAAAGACGGTCCCGAACTCAGCAACATCGCCGGCTCACACGTCAAGCGCGACCTCGATTACCGCCTCATGCTTCTGCCGGAGATGCGCGACCTGCTGAAGGAACTGAAGCTCCAGAGCGTCGGCTACCGGGAGCTGTGGCCTTTGTGGGAGAAGGGCGCGGGGAAGCCGCGGGGGCAGTGACGGGAAGACGATCCGGCAGACGCACGCAGTTCACGTCGCGGTCACCCAGTCACTCCGTCGGCTGCCTCTTCTACCCGCCAACCAACCTCTTCAGAAACGCGCACTCCCGCCGCGCCGCCGCAAGCTTCGCCGCAGGTGACTTCGGGTCGCCGATGCCGTCGCGGATGAACTCGGTTTCGAGGTGGCCGGCGAAGCTGATCTCTTTCAGTGTCGCCACGATGACCCGGTAGTCGAGGTCGCCGGACTCGGCATCTGCTGCCTTCCAGGAGCCGTCCGGCAGCTTCCTCCCGTTCTGCACGTGAACGTTGAACAGCCGGTCCGTCACCTCGGTCAGCGACCCGCAGACGACCTCCGTGGTCTCGCCCCGCAGGAACTGGTAGTTGAGCCCGATGTTGGGCTGCGGGAGGCGGTCGAGCAGTTTCCGCGCGCACTGCCAGTCATCCGTCAATGTGCCGGCGTGTCGCTCGAAGCAGAAGCGGTAGTCGGCTGCAGTTGCCGCCAATTGCGCATAGGCGGCGACGACGGCGTCCCAATCGGCGTCGGTGGCGTCCTTGCTTCCCTTGCTGCCGGCCCACACGCGGATCAGTCTGCTGTCCAGCGCGTCGGCGATTTGCAGGATCCGGGCCGCCTGCGCGTCGAAGTCCTTCTCGGTGCCGCGGAGGTAGGAGCCGATGACCGGCGGGCCCAGCAGGTGGGCGGCGATCTCTTCGGCGATGCCCACCCAGTAGGCCGGGTCGAAGCCGCCCGGGCCGTGGGGCGGCTTGCACCACACCTCGACCGCCTCGAAGCCGCACTTGGTGGCGACTTCGAGCACCTCGCTCAACGGCTTCTCCTGGAAGGCAATGGTGCACAGCCCGACTTTCATGGTCGCAGACCCTCCTTGTCGTTGACACGGCTCAGTTCGCCGTCTATCCTGTAAGACCTGCGACTTCCGTAGCGCAGGTTGCCAACCTGTGGACCGCGCGGACGCGCAGGTGCCTGACAGGTTGGCAACCTGTCCCACCGGAGAGAGCGAGATGACGCAGGACCACGCCACCGACCACCTGGGTTTCACCGCCGACGAACTCCTCGACGCCTTCGTCAACCGCCCCTCTTTCGAGCGGTTCGGCGAGATGCGCGAGGCAATCATGCGTAAGTGGCCCGTCGGGTCTCGCGAGCCGCGGCAGACGGACATCGCAGTCGCCGTGCGGAATGCAGTGGTGGTGTGCGCAATGATGATTGAGGCGAACAACAAGAAGTTGAGGCGGGACTTGGAGCGGTACTTGGGCGAGAGGCTGGGCGACAGAGAGGTCAGCGGGGCTGCCGCCGAGGGCGACGGTCTGTCCGCAGAAAGGGAGTCTGTCCGTGGTTGTGGATGATCGGGACGTTGCTGCTTGTTGGGACGACAACGCGGAAGTGTGGACGAGGCACGTCCGCGCCGGCTACGACACGTTCCGCCGGTTCTACAACAACCCGGCGTTCTTCGAGTTCGTCGGCAAGCTGTCGGGGCAGCGGGTGCTGGACGCCGGTTGTGGCGAGGGGCTCAACACGCGGCTGTTTGCCCAACGCGGCGCGACGGTGGTCGGCGTCGATGTCTCGCCGAACATGATCGAGGCTGCGCGCGCGGAAGAGACGCGGCGGCCGTTGGGCATCGGCTACGAGGTCGCGTCGATGAACGACCTGTCGCTCTTCGAAGACGCGACATTCGACACCTGCCTGTCGACGATGGCCCTCATGGACTGCGCGGACTACCCCGGCGCCATCCGGGAAATTCACCGCGTCCTGCGACCGGGCGGGCTGTTTGCGTTCAACGTCTGCCACCCCTGCTTCACCTACGATATCCTTGATTGGGACTACGACCACAACGGTGAGTGCCTCGGCGTTCGGCTGGGCGCCTATTTCCAGGAGGCGCCTACGAGGAGCAGTGGTGGTTCAGTGCTGCCCCGGAAGACGAGAAGGCAGATACGGAGCCCTTCACGGTGCTCTACTTCCACCGCACTCTCGCCGAGTTCCTGAATCCGCTCTGCGAGACCGGGTTCCGGCTCGAGGCGATCGCCGAGCCACGCCCGACGGACGCGGCGTGCGAGAAGGACCCTCGGCTGTGGAAGCATCAGGTTGTGCCGCAGACGCTTTGCGTGAAGGGGCGGAAGGGGTGATTCGGGGACTGGGCGATTTGGGGAAGAGGGGAAGGGCGGGTGCTTGGCGCGACCTTGTTCCGGTGCCTTGAACCTGTCCCGTTAGCAGCAGCCAGCCGAAGTCTGTGGCTGGGTTCAGGTAGCCCCAGACGAGTCGGCCTTTCGCCGGCTGCATGGGCGCCCACGAACTGATTGCGGTTCCGGGTCTCCCCGGCACGGGCATGGTTCGGGCGAGGTTGAGGCGCATGGGCTTCATGCTTGCGGCTTCGCCTCTGCCCAGCCATTTCAGCGGGAGGCGCAACACAAGCGACCATCGCCCGCTCTCGACCCGCGAGGTCACGCGGAAGGCGGGTGTCTTCTTCGGGATGTAGCCGTCGTCTTCGACGCAGCGAACGGAGCCATCGGGGCTGAGGTGGAACTGCCTCCGCGGTTCGGTCCGGCAGGGCTCGAGGGTCACCTGGAGGCTGTTCCCGGCGAACCCTTGGTTCCCGTCCGTGCTTCCTGCTTCACAGCAGACTCGGAGGTACAGGTAGCGGCCGTCGCGGCACGCCTGCCAGGTGGTGGTGCGGCCCTGCTGGTCCTCCTCCGGCAGCGGCAGGTGATCGTGTGGGTCGTAGCCGCAGCGCTTCCACCGCTCGGCGTTGTAGACCTGGTGGAGCCAGTGGGTGCAGGCGGCTTCGGGTAGGCTGCCCCATGTGCCGCAGGAGAGCGCCCCACTCATGCGCGGAGCTGCATTGACCTTCGGGCAGGGATAGGAAACGCCGGCCGGTTGTTCGCCGGTGTAGTCCGGGAAGAGCGGCTCGGGACTCGCCGCCCGCGCTTCCACCTCCGGGAACTCTGCGTCGAGCAGCCGGCGCAGTTGCGCGGTTCGCCAGCGAAGCAGCTTCGGGTAGTACTTATAGCCCTCGGCTTCGGAGTGGAAGCCGAGCCGCGAGTCGGCCTCCGCCAGGGGGATCAGCTCCTCGGTGACCGCCACTTCCTGCAGCACGATCTCGCGCATGGCGTGGAGGAGGACCACCCGCTTGGAGGCTTCCTTCTCCTCTGCCAGTTCCTCCCGCAATGAGTAGAACCGCAGGATGTTGCAGCCGCTTCGGAACTGCAACCCCAGGGCGGTGGCTAAGCCGATCTCCTTCAGTCGCTCGGGCGGCAACGCATGCGCCCTGTCGGCAGGCAGGCTGGAAGCCTGCGGTACGAGGCTCTTGAGGATTCGGACGCCCCGGTCCCACCGCGCTGCCATGCGCCCACACAGCGTGCGCACCTCCTTCAACGTAAAGCCGTTGGTGACGCACTCGGCAATGTAGTCCCCGCTTGGTGCGTAGCCAAGCTGCCAAGTCGGCGCCAACGGCGAGCGGCGCGGGATCAGGTAGAGCGGCCACGCCGGACCATCGTGCATCGGGCCGAAGTAGCCGAAGACGTGCGCCGTCGGGTACTGCGAGTAGCCCTTCTCGAACCACTGCCAAGCCTTCACCACCTGCGGCGCCAGCGGGCCCCAGTCGCGCCGGGCCAGCGTCAGCAGGAAGTCTTCACTCCGCTCCGGCGAGGGGTCGAACGACAACTCCCCCGCCGCCCGCGCCATCAGTGAGGGGTAGGTGCCGAAGTACCACGAGTGCATCGCCGCGCTCACGCCCAGCTCCCGCATCTTCCGGTACTTGCGGTAAAGCAGACCCGGTGCCGGCACCACCTGGGTCGTGGCGACCTCGTGGGAGCAGCCGACCTGGAGCTTGGCGGAGACGCGTACGCCGCTGCTGCCGGCAGCCCGGGCGCACCGCTCGAACAGCTCGCTGGGCCCGGCGTAGGAGAGCCAGTAGTCCCACGCGGGCCGCCACTTCCCGAGCTGCCGGTTCTGCCCACCGGTCTCGAAGTTGTGCTGGAGGATCACTCCTTCGGGGACGTGGCCGGCCGCTTCCACCGTCGCCTCCGGGCCCCACGCGATGAACTGGCCGTACGGCCAGGCAATCAACTCCGCCTCGGGGTCCACCGAGTGCATCCCGCGCACCAGCCCGGCCAGCGTGTCGGACAGCACCTCCCACGGCTGGCGCTGTGAGCACCGCGGACAGGTGTTGGGCGTCGGCCAGCGACCGCCGTTGGGGATGCCCGCGGAATAGCAGTGGGTGAGCCGCTCACCCACCGGGATGACGATCAGCCCACCCAATCCCGGAACCGCGGAGAACAGCGTCCGCGTCGCCTCCTCCAGGTAGGCCCGGCCCATGTCGGTGCTGGTGCAGAAGGCGCCGTTGTGTCCCTTGAGCTCCGGGTGCGCCGCCGCTGCGGCAGCCACCTCCGGGTAAGGCCAGTTGAACGCTGCCGGCTCGATGCAGAAGGGGTAGATTTGGATGCCGTACCGCGCGCACTTCTCCACGGTTCGGCGGAGCTTCTGCAGGCGCGGCCCGGCGTTCCTTCCGTACTCGGGGAGGAGCTTCGACGGCACTGTTTCGAAGAAGTGCACCGTGAACCACAAGCCGTTGACACCCTGGTGCGCCAGCCGGTTGAGGCACTCCTCCGGGTAGTAGTCAACGTCGTCCACCAGCTCGTCCTTGCATTTCGGCGGCCGGTTGACCGGGCCGTAGAAGCACCGCGAGAGGCGAGTGCGAATCACCGGCGTCCGCGTGAACGTGCCCACCGGCAGGAAGGGGCCACCGCGTCGAAGCATCTCGTCTTCCAGCCAAACCAACCCGCGTCGGATGCCTTCGGTGTCGCTGGCTCCCAACTCGCACTGCTGCCCGTCGGCCCGGACGATGAACTCCTCCCGCACCGTCGTCGAGCACCGGCATGTGGTAACCGGGAAGCCGCCCTTGTCCGACAGCCCGACTGTCTGCAGGAAGTGCCGGAAGTCGGCATGGGCGGTCTCCAGCAGACCGTCTGGGTCGTCGAAGCCGCACGCCAGCCGCACGCCTTCCGGGAAGCACGCCTCGTCCCCAGCGGCCACACGCGGCTGCCACTCAGTTGGCTGATGGTATGGAGTGGTACGCAGCTCCTCAATGAACGCCCAGTCTCTCTCGTCGGGTTGTGGCGGGACGGGGTCAAGCTCGAATGTGGGCATGGTGGCGGTTCTCCTGCGAGAGTGCATTCCGGACGCCCCAACTTGTGGGGGTACTGCCCGCGCTCAGCCCCCGAACAAGTTCGGGCGTCCAGTGGCAGCGTTCCCATCTGCCGGGGTGCTCAAGCGAAACGCGAACATGGACGGTTCCTCTGGGTATGGCTCTTTGGTAGCGCTTCGGCCCGTTCCTGTCAACGCCGGAGTTGGAATCCCCCGACCGCGCGAGTGAACACCCACCCGCGGCGAGCCAGACCAACGAGTCCGCTGGCAGGAGAAGAGGGTACCATTGCGCGACCGAGAGGAGGCGCGGACGCGCCCGAGTGCCTCGACTCCGGAAGCTGAGGGAACTCCGTCTGCGGCCGGGGCACCAAACAGGATCGACACCACGTCCGATACTCCGCCACTGGAATGGGGACGACTCATGCACTTGCTGTTTGGTCTCACTCTCGTCTTGTCGCCGGTGCACGCCGGCGACTGGCCGCACTGGCGCGGACCCAACCGCGACGGCACCGCGACTGAAGACTCCGGCTGGGAGCGGAGCGCCTGGCCGCCGAAGGAGGTCTGGCAGGCGAGTGTGGGCCTCGGCTCCACCTCGCCGCTGGTGGTCGGCGGCCGGCTGTACACCATGGGGTGGGCGGGTGGCTCCGACCACGTGCTCTGCCTGGAGGCGGCTACCGGCAAGGAAGCCTGGCGCCAGTCGTACCCGTGCCCGAGCTTTGGCCGGAAGGCAGCCGGTGACCAGGGCATGTACGGCGGGCCCACTTCGACCCCCGAGTACGACGAACAGACCAAGTACCTCTACACGCTCAGCATCGATGGCGACCTCTGCTGCTGGGACACCGGGCAGCAAGGGCGGCCGGTCTGGCGTCTCAACCTCTACGAGCAGTACCGGATGCCCCAGCGACCCGCCGTCGGTCAGAGCGGTCAGCGCGACTACGGGTACACGACCGCACCGCTGGTGCTCGGCGAGTTGCTGCTCGTGGAGGTGGGCGGCAACGCCGGCACGGTGATCGCCTTCGACAAGCGAACGGGTCAGGAGCGCTGGGCGTCGCAGGCAAAGGACTTGGCGGGTCACACCGGCGGGATGGCGCTGATGCAGGTTGAGGGCGTGCCGTGCCTGGCGACTCTCACCTTCAACGGCCTGCTGGTCTTGCGGCTGGACAGAGGACGCGAGGGAACGACGGTCGGGCAGTACCCATATCAGACCGAGTTCGCCAACAGCATCGCGGGCCCCGCCGTCGAAGGGAACGAGGTGCTTGTTACCTCCGGCTACAACCACAAGACGATCACCAAGCTCCGAGTGACGCTACACGGAGTGACGAAGGAGTGGGAAGAACCGCGGGTCTACTCCCAAGTCTGCACGCCGGTCATCCACAAAGGGTTCGCCTACTGGGCGTGGGCCAACATGTACTGCCTGGAGCTCGCCACTGGCAGGACGCTCTGGAAGGACCGCGTGGGTGGGTCTGCCGGCTCGTGCATCCGGACGGCCGATGAGCGGCTGATCGTGTGGGCGAACGAGGGAGATCTGTCGCTCCTCGAGACGGCACAGCGCTCGCCGGGGACATGTAGGGTGCTGGCGCGCGTCCCGGGTTTGTTCCACACCGAGGTCTGGCCGCACGTTGCCTTGTCGGCCGGCAGGCTCTACTGCAAGGACCGGGCGGGCCACCTCAAGTGCCTGTCACTGCGTCCGGAGGACAAGCCCGTAGCGCCGGCAATGCGGGCGCGCCAACCACGCGAAGAGACCACCGTCGTGCTGAAGGACTGGCCGGGGGAGCTGCCCGAGCTGGTCCTGGCTTGGCGCAAGGGATTCGGCATCGGCGCACTCGGCCCCGGGGCGGCGACACGGGACAGGATCTCATTGCGGCCACGGGGCACCGCCAAGTTCGACGCCGACGGGAATCTGGAGGTCACCGGAGGCGCATTCCTGACCGAGGGAGCCAACCAACCTCTGCTGGAAGCATGCAGAGCCTCGGGCGAGTTGAGTGTCGAGGTCACACTGCGCACCGACAACCTCGCACAGAGCGGCCCGGCGCGCCTCGTCTCTTTCTCGACCGACCCCTACCACCGCAACTTCACGCTTGGGCAGGAGCGAGACCGGCTCGTGTTCCGACTCCGCACGCCTCAGACCGGAGACAACGGCATGAACCCGGAGACCTCGTTCGGCCGAATCGAGGCAGGCAAGTGGCACCACGTTCTCGTTACCTACCGAGACGGTGAGCTGACAGGCTACCTCGACGGCCGGGTTGTGGTGGAAAGCGATGCCGTTCGTGGTGACTTCAGCAACTGGGCCGACATGCCGCTGTTGATCGGCGACGAGTTCCAGGACCCCCGGGACTGGAGCGGCACCGTCGAACGGGTGTCAATTCACAGCCGCCACGTGGGCGCAGACGAGGCACGGCAGCGGTTCAAGCTCTTCGCTGGTGCGAAGTGATTCGGCGCGCGGCTCGCCGTCGTCAGTGTCGCCGGTCGGGCATCTCTCAGTAGCGCAGGACTCGCGTGTCGCCGCGCTGGAGCGTGAGCACAACGCGCGGTCCCTGCCCAACGGTCTCGCCACTCAACACGTCGCGAACCGCACCCGTGCGGCCCAAGTCCAACTCCAGCGGGCCATTCTGCGCGGCGTGGACCGCCACGAACGGGCCGTTTGCGTACACGTTGCAGTCGGTTTGGGTGAAGAGGTGGACGCCGGCGTGTCGCGCCGCCAGCCGCAGCAACTCGGAGGGGAGCCCGGGGACGCCAACGAACAGCGACGCGCCGTCCGCCGAGTCTCGCCGGGCGACGGCCGGGGAGCCGTCCGGGTAGGTCGCCAGCACTTCCTCGGGCTGCGCGTCGGCTGCCGCGAACAACGGGCGCACCGGACCGTCGACGCCGAACGCCTGCCGGAGGCCGAGCTTCCTGCCGACTTCTGTCGGCGTCGCCCACGCCTTGCCGGGCGACACCGGCGCCAGCGTGAACCCGGTCAGCTCCTGCATCGCTTCCGGCGAGACGCGGTAGTCGTCGTGGTACCCGGGCGCGTAGCACCAGAGGCGCGTGCTGCCCGCGGGGGCCTTCAGCAACGCCGTGCGCTCGGCGGCCGACAGACAGAACTCGGTCAGAAACACGGACAGCTTTGCCGACACCCGCCCGGCAACGACGTCGTCGCCCAGGTACTGCCCACACGGTGCGCCCAGGTGTCCCAGGGGCGCGCGCGCCTCGTACAACCCCGGTCGGCCGACGACGGCACTGCCAGCCGCCATCCGCAACATGCTGCGCTCATCGACCACCGCGGCGACTTGCGGGTGGAACGCTGTGGGGTGCTGAAGGAGTTCCTCGTCCATCGCCTCTTGGCGGTGCTCGGCGAAGTCGATCAGCGGCCGCTCCGCCACGGGGTCGCGGAAGACTCCCGCCGGTGCCGCGCGCCGCGCGGCGGGTGAGGGGACTTCGGCCGTGTCGCAGGTCGCCGCCGGGTCGCCCCACGCCTCTTGTAGAACGTCGTTGCTGCCGTACCGGGCGCGCAGCCAGGTCCGCCAAGCTGCTGTGTCGGCCGGCGCGTAGCCGCTGAGGGCGCTGCCCCAGGAGTTGTGGTAGAACCACTCGCCAGTATGCTGGCCGCTGGGGTGATAGCCGGCGAGGTGGTCTCTGAAGCGCTCCTCCAGGTGAGCGACCAGGGCGGCCAGGCGCTCCGCCGCGTCGCGGCGGTACACCAGCGAAGCGACCACGGCCCCGTTCGCTGCACCGTAGAGCAGGCTGGCGGGGTCGGTGCCCGGCTCCCAACCCATGACATGGTCGGGGTGGGCTCTGCGCCACCAGTCCGGCGGGTCCATGCCGATTCGCGGCAACAGCAACGCCCGCGGGTTCGCCGCCAGCACAGCGGCGCATGCCGCGTCAGCGGCACTCCAGTTCACCGGTTGGTCGGGCGCCGGCCACGGTAGCGGGCAGGGAAAGCTGACGAAGTCAACCCCGACCTCGGCCGCCAGGCGGAGCTGCGAGGCGAAGACATCGCCGGGCGCACCAAGCGTATCCCAGATGCCCGGGCGGGTGAAGTGGATCCGGACGTCCCGGGCCGGCTCGGCAAACGCCCACAACTGAATGCGGTACCGGTGCCCACCTACCAGCGCCAAGTTCGGCTGGTGGTAGAGATGAAAGTCCGGCCACTTCCCGTCAGCCGGCGCCTTGAGCGTGACCCGCAGCCCGCCCGAGCCGTCGCGCCCGGCCCCCGGTGTCACTGCTACTGTCCCCACGGTGTTCTGCTCGCCCGTGGGCCAGAATGCCCAGTCCCGCGTGAAGTCGGTCTCGCCGCGATCGAATGTGCAGGCAGGGACCGCGTCCTGCCCCGTGTCCAGATCGGTGACGCGAATGTCGTCCAACCGCACCTCGCCGGGCGTGTCGCCAAAGCGGAAGTGCATTGTCGCGTTGGTGGGTTCGTCGGCCACGGCGACGAACTCCAACGAGAGCTGGTGCGCGCCCTCAGCAAAGTAAACTGGCCGCGCTCCCGGCGCCCCCCAGAACATCCGCGCGCGCACCGGCTTGCCCTCAACCAGAATCCGCGGCGCCTCGCCAGCGGAGTCGACGCGCACCGTGAGCGCGGCAGCCGGCTGCGCGAGAGAAGCTGCGGTGAGTAGAGCGACGATCAACACTGCTGGGTTCATAGGGCAATGGCCGCCGACAGAATGACCGCGATCCTCACCGAACGCCCAAGAAGGGCGGTTGTGCGCCCGCGCCCCAAGTGGTGTAGAATAGCACCACTTGGCAGATCCGGACACCGTGTCGGTGAAAGCGACGGCCTCCGGCTCTGTTCGCCTGACAGGAAGTGATACTTATGTTTGGATTGGGCGGTCCTGAGCTTGTCGTTATCTTCATGATTGCACTGATCGTCTTCGGCCCGAAGAAGCTTCCGGAGTTGGCGCGGTCCATTGGGAAAGGCGTAGCCGAGCTGAAGCAGGCCTCCCAGGAGATGCGGGACCAGATCGACCGGGAGATCATCAACCGGCCGTAGCGCCACCAAGCGGCCTTCGCCGGAACTGGCGGGGGCGACCCATCGCGGGGGAGGATGCAATGGCGAAGTTCATGTCGTTTCTGTTGTTCTTGGTGACGGTGATATTGGCGGCCGCCGGCGTGCTGCTCCACCTGCGAAACGCGGGCCCGGTAGAGGTTGCCTTGCCGCGGGGCTGCACGCTCTCGGCGGAGCTCCTTGAGTTGCTGGGCGGCGCGTTTGGGGTCGGCGTGTTGTTCGGCTGGATGGTCGTGTGGACCCGCAACCTTCGCCGCGCGCGGAAGGCGGCCAGGGCAGCGGCCGCCGAAGCCGAGGCGGAACTCGCCCCAGAACTCGCGTAACCTGTCCTCGGGTCCGCGCTGCGCCCGCCGCTGCCGGCACGCCCTCATCCCTCCCCCTCCGTTCGCCGCCCGGTTCACCCGCCGCCTGCCACGCCCCACGCCGACTGCAGCTCGTACACCTCCAGCGAGTTCACCGTCGCGCTCCCGCCCTTGGTGAACACCTCCAGGGACTTGTTGGCCTCGGGCGGGATCACCCCCCTGGGCAGGTACGCCGCGCCACCGTTCCCGAAGACCTCGAGAGAGGTTCGGTCGACCAGTAGTTGCAGGCGCACCGTTCCGTTGACCGGCTTCAACGTGGCTGAACTCCCGCGACACGAGAGCGTCTGGTGGGGGACGTCGTAGGTGACCGGCGTACCGCGGACCACGAAGCCGACCTGCTGCGCGTCGCCGAGCGTTATGTCGGCGCGGAGGTCGAACAGGTCGCCGGTCACGCCTGCGAGGAGGTTGTCTCCCTCCTTGAGCGCTGCGTCTTTCCACGTGTGGGCTCTGCCGTGGAGCTTCTCGACTTCGCGGGCGGGGACGACGAAGAGCCGGGGGCCTTCGGGGGTCGTCCGCAGCGTCAGCTCAACCGGGAAGCTCATCATCTGGTTGAAGGGCATGCCGGGCATGCCGACGGTGCCCCAGGCAATCAGGATCCGTCGCCCGTCTTCTGGAGGAATGTCGGTGAAGGTCTGGGAGGCGTAGAAGCAATTGCCGTGGTGGAGCGGGTGCGGGCCGGACTCGGGGGTGAACGTCTTGCCGTCGAAGCGGCCGACCAGGTAGTGGCCGTTGCCGCCGTAGAAGACCCAGCGGGTGTCCTGCTTGTTGCCGTCCAGGGCGATCTCGAAGAACTCCGGGCATTCGGAGGTGTCTGGGACTTCCACAGCGCAGAGCCGCTCCCACTGCTTCAGGTCGGGCGATGAGAATAGGGCGTAGGTGTTGCCGTCCAGGAACAGCGCCATGACCCACTTCTTCTCAGGCGCGTACCAGATCACCTTGGGATCGCGATTGCCGCCGACGAGATGGGGCAACACGGGGTTCTTCTCGTACTTGGTCCACGTGCGCCCGCGGTCGTTGCTGGCGGCAATGCACTGCACCGCCGGGTTGCCGGCTGCGGTGTAGATGCAGAACATCGCCGGCTGGTCGCCGGTCTGCATTCCGGCAGTGTTGTTCCAGTCTACCACTGCCGAGCCGGAGAACATGGGTCCCAGCTTGTCGGGGTAGAGCGCCCACGGCAGCTCCTCCCAGTGCAGCAAGTCCTTGCTGACGGCGTGCCCCCAGTGCATGTTCCCCCAGTTGATGCCGTACGGGTTGTGCTGATAGAAGAGGTGATATTCGCCGTCGTAGAAGACCAGCCCGTTGGGGTCGTTGTTCCAGCCACGACGCGTCGTGAAGTGGAACTGCGGGCGGAGCTTCTCGCGGTAGAGGTCTTCCGCGCCCTTGATCGTGTCGCCCTGCTCAACCAACTCCAGCGCCTTGGAGTCGTCCGGCAGCCGCTCGACTTGAAGGGTCAGCGCCTTCCCCTTGAGCGGGGCCAGGTCCATGAACGCCCACCAGTCCGGCTCGGCATCGGCAAGCTCGATTTCGAACTCCCGCTCCACCGCGCCCTCGAGCAGCACGCGCATGAGGCGTTTCGCTGCGCCGTTCTTCACGGGCAGGTTCAGGTAGCGCTTTTCCGCGGTCAACTCGCGGGTCTGGTCGATCAGCACAGGCAGCCTCCTGTCGGTCTGGATGAGGTGGTCCGCGTTGATATGCCCCCAGCCCCCGGTCGCCCGGTCGACGATCTGGAACGTTCCGGTCTTGCCGGCCAGGTCCGAAACGTCCCACTGCTGCCAGTCCAACTGCTCGCTCCCGCCGGGCTTGTCGTTGGGACCGGTCGCGGTGCGCACCGCCTTCCCGTCGACCAGCAGGTTCATACATGTGTCGCCTGGATTCTTGCCGCCGCCGATGAGGAAGCTCAAGTACTTGCGTTCGAGGACAAAGGGCGGCGAGGTGAGCTTGCCCGTGGCGCCGTCGCCGTTGTGGAAGCTGTTGACCAGACCTTTCCCCAGGAACCCGGTAACCGGCATCTGCCCCGGCAGCGTGCCCCGCGCCGGGCCGGGGCCGAAGGCTTCGCCTTCCGCCTTCCAGTCGCCGTAGGTCTCACCTTCGAAGTCAAACACAAGGGCGCGGCCGTCAGGCGACTGCAACCACCCCAGGCAGTCCAGCCCCCACTTACGGTCGAGGTACCACAGCATCTTCTGCTGCTTTTCGCGGGGGAGGGCGCGGTCGTAGATCAGGATCTCAGCGAGGTCCCCTTGCAGGTACTCGCCATCGGTGGCGAGCTTTCGGCCGACGGCAAGTCCGCTGGTGCCCAGCTTCAGCGCCCCGGGCTTCTGCGTCACGCCCACGTAGGGCGTGCCGTTGTCGGAGATCGCCACGTTCTGCGGGTCGGCATCGTTGACCTCCAGGCACGTCAGCCGCCACGCGTTGGGCTGGAAGGGCACCAGCGTGTGGCAGTCGTTGCTTTCGCCGTTGAAGCCGTACGCGCCACCCACCGCGAGCAGCGCGGCCCGCGTGCTGCCCCGCATGGGAACCTCGGCCTGCTCGACAACCGACTGTGCACCGCCGATCCTGTGCGGCCGCCACACGGCGAGGAACGTGAATGCTCGCTGCCCGGCCGGCAGCACCGCCGGGCCCGTCAGGTAGTCG
>Ga0100385_1003167_pt1 | contig 14912 bp, 10 predicted proteins | sample CryGeymeta201509_FD_81543 | JGI IMG/M metagenome (GOLD analysis project Ga0100385, IMG submission 81543) | Groundwater microbial communities from Crystal Geyser aquifers in Utah, USA - Crystal Geyser metaG 2015-09 | ecosystem: Environmental > Aquatic > Deep subsurface > Groundwater | place: USA... | reverse complement strand
GAGCCTTGGCCGTCAGATAAAACCGGACCGGTTCAAAGCGCGCCAGATCCGGTGATTTTATTGCCGGGAATTATGGGGAGTTGGAATATATCGGGACGGTGGCAGTTGGACCCGATTTTTCATACCTATGATAATCTAATGGAAGCGTTAATCGCGGCCGGGTACAAAGAAAATAGTTTGAATGAAGACAAGCCGACTTTATTTACTTTTCCTTATGATTGGCGGGTTGATAATAATCTAACGGCCGGTTTGCTTAAAGAAAAAATTCTGCAGGTTAAAGCCATAACCGGCGCGAGTAAAGTAGACATTATCGCCCATAGCATGGGCGGGCTGGTGGCTCGTTCGTATATTGAAGGCGATAATTATCAAAACGATATTGACCAGGTTGTATTCTTAGGCACGCCGCACCAGGGGTCACCGGAAAGTTATTTAGGATACGAGGGGGCTTATTTCCGAAGTAATATTGGGCCTATTAAAAAATATTTATTTCAAATTGAAGCCGCTACGCAAGGCTATTTAGATTTAACTGATTATATCAGAGCTGAAGTTCCTACGGTAGAGCAATTATTGCCGATTTATGATTATTTAAAAGATAAACAACCGGATAATACTTATCAAATACGGCCGTATCCGTTAAATTATCCGCAGAATAATTATCTGGAAAATTTAAATAGCGCCGAGGCTGTTAGTTTGTTAAAACAACGAGCCAATATAACGAATATAGTCGCAGATTTAGGCGCAGACAGCACTTTAAATTATCTTAAGGTTATAGCCGACCCGGATATTACGGACAATAAATGGCAGTCAGGTTATCCGGAAAATTTAGATATAAATTTAGATAGCTTGGAAATGGGCAATGGTGATAGTACGGTGCCGCTTATTAGCGCCGACAGCCTAAGTGAGGTGGAAATTTTTAAAACCGGAATTTCAGACCATACTAACCTGCCCACGGTAATGCAGAAAGAAATTGTAAAAACGCTTACCGGCAAATTGCCGGCCGGCTATTTTAACAGTAAAATTACCGTGACTATTAAACGCTGGGCTTTTTTCCGGGTTTATTCGCCGGTTGATTTCGCGGTTATAGCGCCGGACGGCAATAGAATAGGCAAAGATTTTATTAGCAACACGGAAGTTAATGAAATTCCGGATGCTTTTTATAGCGGCTTTAATGGGCACGAGGAATTTATTTTAATTCCCAATCCGCAAGACGGGGAATATAAAGTTGAACTGCAAGGCGTGGATAATGGCGGAGAATATACTTTGGCTGATAGTTTGATTGACGGCGATAAAGAAACCGGTCGTGAATTTACCGGCACAATCGCCCCGGCCCAAGTTAGAGATTTTAATATTACTTATTCGGCTGTGGCCGAAAACCCAATCAGCAATTTAGAGCCGGTTGATACCATGCCGCCGGTGGTTATTATTAATAAACCGGCTGAAGCCGATGAATATCCATATAGCGATAGTTTAGTTATAGATTATACGGCGACCGATGACTTTTCTGGCCTGGCCTCTGCCGCTATATTTTTAGACGGGCAGGAAATTACCGCTACTACGGTAAAATTATCCGATTATTTATTGGGCCGGCATAGTCTAGCTGTTCAAGCCGTAGACAAGGCCGGCAATCAGGCCGTGGAGCAAGTAAATTTTACTATTATTGATAACGTGCCGCCAATCGTGGCTATCAGTCGGCCTATAGCAGGCGGAGAATATCCGTATAGCGACAGTTTAATAATAGATTATAGCGCTACCGATGATTTTTCCGGCATCGCTACTACAACCATAACGATAGACGGACAAGCGGTCGCCTCCACCACGATAAATTTATTTGATTATGCTTTGGGCGGCCACGCATTAGTTATTACGGCTTGGGACAAGGCCGGCAATCAGGCCGTGGAGCAAGTAAATTTTGAAATCATTGCCGATATTGACTCTACGATTAGTGATATTAAAGAAATTTATGAGTGCGGCTGGCTGAAAAAAGGCATTTATCGCGCTTTACTAGAAAATGCCTTTAAGCTGTTAAAGATTGAAGCCAAATTTTTTGACAAAGAGCAGAAATTGAATGAAAAATTGATCAGAAAAACGCGGGACGACCGGAAACTGAACGACAAGCAAAAGCAGAAGCAAATCGAGCAGTATAATAAAAAATTAACCGAGCCGAAGAAGAATCGGGCCAAAGCCATTGATCATAGCCTTGATATAATCGTTGTTTTACTGAATAATGCCAAAAAGCAAAACAAGATAAATCAGGCCGGATATGATATAATATTAAGTGATATTAATTATTTAAGAATTAATTTATAAAAAAATATGTTAGAAAACAAATCAGTATTTTTGTCGGCGGTTTATTCTTTGGTCGCCGCGATTGTTGGTTCATTTATTTTTTCGTCATTATTTGGTAAATGGTATGTTTATATTTTTAAACCTATTAAAACTTGTGGCTTATCTGGACTTGATTGTTTACCGGCTCTTATAACAATTCAAAATGCAATATTTGCCTATCTATTTTTCTTACCCTTATTTATTTTAATTTTTGTTCCCAGAAAGCAGTGGCTAGTTTGGTTAATTTTAATATTTATACCTTTTACCATGGTTTTAGTAAATGGCAGTAAGTACCTTATTTGGTTTTTTATCTTTACCATCGCCGGCGGCTTAATCGGTTGGTTAATAAATTTAGCGATTAAAAAATTGAAAAAATAATAATTCCGCGAACACAAAAACACCGCCCTAATTTCGGTGTTTTTGTGTTCTGTTAAAGTTGAAATATTAGCGGAGAGATGGTAGAGTTAGATTATGGATAATAATAAAAACAAAGCTTTCCAGTTAAAAATTATTTTATCAGGCTCAAAGCCGGCTATCTGGCGGAGAATTATCGCGCCATCGGATTTTTCATTTTTTGATTTGCATGTTGCGGTTCAAGACGCGTTCGGCTGGGAAGACGAACATTTGCATCAATTTTTTACCGAAGACCCTTACGCGCGGAATAGAACCAGCCAATTTAAAAATATCGCCCTGCCGATAGCGGATATGGCGGGAGAAATTATTGACGAGAGAAAAATAAAATTAGGCGAATATTTCCGCGAGATTAAAGATTTTATGTTTTATGAATACGATTTTGGCGATAGCTGGATGCATGAAATCAGATTGGAAAAAATATTGCCGGTTGAGCGCGGCGAGAAATATCCGAAATTAATAGACGGAGAGCGGGCCTGCCCGCCCGAAGACTGTGGCGGCTTGGGCGGATATTATTATTTGCTGGAGATTTTAAAAAATCCAAAAGATAAAGAGCATCAGGATAGGTTAGATTGGCTGGGGCTGGAAAACGCCGCGGAGTTTAACGCGGAATATTTTGACGCGGCCGCGGTTAATTTTCGCGACGGGAAAAAAATTTTACGGCAGTACGAGAAACAGTTTGATTTATAAATAATCTATGGTAAATACCTTAACCGAAGCCGATGATTTAATTTTAAAATTTAACGAAGAGCAGTTAAGGCTTTTGAACCGCAAGATTGTGGAGCGGCTTAAGCTCATCCGCCGGGCTAAAAGTTCGGTAAGTTTAGCGTGCTTTAATTTAGGCGATCGCGTCTATTTTCTTTATGAGGGGAGAAAAATGCTCGGCGCGATTATCAGGCTGAATCAAAAATCCGCTTCTATCAGATTGGACGACGGCCGGCAATGGTTAGTGGCGCCGGGACTGCTAACGAAGATTATTGAAGGGGAAAAATAATTTTAGGAAAAACTATGGAAAATAACCTTCATCGCAAAAAAGATTCGGCTAGATTATTTTGGGATTCTAAGCCCAAGCGCGCGGCTAATCCAAAAGACATAGAATTTCAAACCGCCGAAGTGGTAATTCCCAATCCGGAAAAAGCCGGGCAGCTGCCTATGAGTTTTTCCGCCTTCGCTAAAGCTTCGGTGGACAGGCGCGACAATTTAATCGGCGAGGACGAGTTAGACAAGCAAAAAATGAATCGGCTGATTTGGGGCGATAATCTTTTAGCCATGCAGGCGCTCCTGGCGCAAGGATATGAGGGGAAAATAAATCTTATTTATATTGACCCGCCGTTTGATTCTAAAGCGGATTATTCGCATAAAATAAAACTCGGCGAAACCGAACTGACCAAAGAGCCGAGCGTGATTGAGCGGCTGGCCTATAAAGACACTTGGGCCGGCGGCACGGACAGTTATTTAGACATGCTTTATCCGCGCCTGCAACTAATGAAACGGCTGCTTGCGCCAAACGGCTCAATTTATGTGCATCTTGATTGGCATGTGGGGCATTATGTTAAAGTTATGATGGATGAGATTTTTGGAAAATCTAATTTTAGAAATGAAATTTTAGTAAGAAGAACAACCAAACACACTGCGAATCAATTTGACGAGTTGAACAGTCTTCAGGTGGCGAACGATACAGTCATGATTTACGCCAGAAGTGAAAAAACAAAATTTAATCCGCCATTAAAGGAAGCTTCTGAAAAACAAAAAGAAGGCTCTTGGCATTTACTTTTTAATCGTGCCAACAGACCAACGATGCGTTATCCTCTTTTGGGTGTTAATATAAATACTGGACAATGGATGTGGAGCAAGCAAAGAGCTGATGAAGCTGTCGCAAATTACAAAAAATTTGAAAATAAAAGTAAATTATCTTTAAAAGAGTATTTTGAAAATAATAATAGCGAACCCGAGTTTGTTAGAAAAAATCCAAGCACCGGACAACCGGAATATTGGGTTTCAGCGAGGGAAAATATTACCTCCGACACAAACTGGTTTGATATACAAGCATATTCATTTAATTATGGGTATGGAACTGAAAAGAGTTTTGATTTATTAGAAAGAATAATTAAAATGGGCAGTAATGAAAACGATTTAGTTGCAGATTTTTTTAATGGTTCAGGAACGACTATCTCCGTTGCCGATGGCCTTGATCGCCGCTGGATCGGCTGCGAGCTGGGGAAAGTTGGAATACAAGTCGCGCGCGGACGATTGGTAGAGCAAGAGTCAAGGCCATTTTTGATTGAGAACATTGGCAATTATCAGCGCGAGATGATTTATTTGGGCGGCGGGCGGATTTACGAAATGCAGAAAATTATTTTAAAACTTTATGGCGCCGAGCCGATGCCGAACCGCAAAGACTTGGGCGTGCGCCTGCCTGCGCCGCGCCGTCTGGACACAATCTATTTTGTATATGCTATACAGTGCGATGATGACAGCGTTTATATCGGCCAAACAAGCGATTTATTAAGGAGATGGGAAGAACATTGTGAAGGAAAAGCTCGTTGGACAGCCGCGCATAAATCAGTTGAAGTTATTTACCATGAAGAGTTCAATACGCGAGAGGAGGCTGAAGATAGGGAAAAGTGGTTAAAAACTGGATTTGGTAGAAAGTGGATTAAACGGGAGTTGAAGGCTGGTAGATTAAACAAATGGGATGAAAAAGCGGCGCGGCGCGCAGGTATGGATCATGATTTTGATGCGAGTAGACCTGCGCCGCAGGCAGGCAGGGAATTAGTTTATTGCGGTTATCCTGACCGGCCGGTAGCGGCGCATAAAGTTGAGGATTTGGCCGTGGAAGCACAAACGCTAGACGGCGCGGGCTATAAACGGCTGGTAATTTTAGCGTGGGATTATGAATATAATTATGACGAACTTTTGCAGACTCGCTTAAAGGCGGCGGGTAAAGATATTAAAACGGAAATTATCAGCCGACAGATTCCGCCGGATATTTATGAATATTTGAAAAAAGCGCGAAACGAGGAAGAAATTGAAAAATTGGCGGAAAAAATAAAGTTTTTTGAAAAGCCGTATTTAAAAGTTAAAAAGCCGGAAGTAAAAGGAAATACCGTTAGCGTCGGCATTGATAATTATGTGCTATATGATTTTCCACTTGGGTCAGGAAAGAAAGCTGACGAATCGCGGGAAGAGCTGATTCATTTAGTCAAAGATAATTTCGCCATACTAATTGATTACTGGGCGATTGATTGGGATTACGACGGCATAGTTTTCAAAAGCCAATGGCAGGATTTTCGCGGCAACGGCCGTAAAGCCAAAATCGTGGCGACAAAAAAAGAGCATACTTACCTGCCCGCCGAAGCTTCGGCGCAGGCGGGTGAAAAAAATGGAAAACACACCATCGCCATGCGCGTGGTGGACATTTTTGGCAATGACGCGACCGCGATAATTGAGGTGAAAATATGATATGTATACAATATGTATAGTATACAGACACACTATGCATATATAAATGTAAAAGTATTGTTTTTTCTGTAGATAAGTTATATATAGAAAATTATAAAATTATCTATATATGTAAAACTAAACTTACTCTTTTTATTGATAATTAGCATAAATTACACTTATAGTAAAATTTATATTTTGCTATATGTATAGAATATATGGCAAATAATCAACTAATACACAACATACTTTCAGAACCATCAGAATCAAGAACACTTGAGTTCAAGCGCCTTGGCAGCAGGAACGAAGGTCTTGATAAAACCTTGCAATCGATGGTTGCCATGGCTAATACCGATGGTGGAACGATAATTTTTGGAGTAGACGATCCTCAAAAAACCACACTCAAAGGAGCAGAAAGAATCTTTGGCATAGAGGAAAATATAGAACTTTACGATGAGCTCGGCGGTCTGTTAGAAAAATTTATCCCCCAATATCGGGAATTTGGCCGCCTGTCTTAATAGACGCGGGTGACGGCAAAAGAATTGGTTTGCTTTTTGTGCCAAAAGTTGGAGACGGATTTAGGCACTATGAAAATCATGTATGGGTTCGTTTAGAACGAGGGAATAAAATACTCAATCCTCAAGATATTTTGCATCTTGCATACGTGAAAGGATTTTCCAGATCAGACAAGGAATTAGTGGAAGTTGATTTTAATTTACTGAAAACTAATTTTTATGAGGCGTGGAGAAAGAAGCGCAATATTAGCGAAGATCAAATTGAGCGAATTTTAGAAAAAACAGGATTGGCCAGGCGAAGTGAAAGTAAAAAATTATTACCAACCAGAGCGGCAGTTTTACTGTTTGCTGAATTTCCGAACGATCTTTTAGAAACAAAGTGTTCTGTGCGCGTTTTCCAAATTGAAGGAAATTTAGAAACAATCACTAAAGAAACACTAAATTGGATAGGGACTCCAAAAAACATAAATGGTCCAATCGCAAAACAGATTACCGATGCCCATGAGCATGTTCTTGGGTTATTGAAATCGGGTATGCGAGTGCCATCTGGATTTAAAACAACATACAGTATTCCAGAGCGCGCTGTGAAAGAAGCAATAACCAACGCAGTAATTCACCGCGATTATTATACAAAACGAGATATTGAAATACGAATTTTTGAAGACCGTATAGAAATTGAAAGTCCTGGGTTATTTCCATTTAATATTACCCCCTCAAATATTGGGGTTGAACGGTCACATCAATATCGTAACGATTTATTGGTAAAACATCTACGTGAGTTTCCTGATCCGCCGAATCTTGATCAAAATGAGGGCGTACGAGCAATGCGTCAAACTATGTATACAGCGAATTTATACCCACCTATTTTTTGGACGTATCCAAATCTTCAGGATGCCGTAAGAGTAATTTTGCTTAACGAGAAAGCTCCGAGCGAATGGGATAAAGTTTCTGGTTATTTGATGAAAAATAAATACATAGTAAACTCTGAAGCGAGAAAAATTCTTTATACGGAAAATACTGTTAAGGTTTCAAAATTTTTTCATCGATGGGTTAAACAGGGACTTTTAACTAAAATAATTCCTAGGACGGGCGCAAAACGCAATGTGCGTTATAGATTACCGGCAACTGACGAAAAGATGTTATTTACCCAAGACAAAAGTAAATAACGCAATACCCCATAGTTTATAAGCAAATTAGCGTAGTTTATTTTCTCTCTATTTAAATTGGGCAAATTTTTAGAAGATTTTAGAAGAATGAAGTATTCTTGCTTGAAAATAAGGGATTTTTAGTATTTTAATTTCAATATAAATTAGAAGAAAGCCGATAATATTATGGTAAAAAAAGTTAAAAATATAATTTTGAATGAACTGCCGCTCGCCAAAGCATTGGCAGGCGAAGTACAAGCCTGGGCGGATCAAGGTTGGCAGGGCGTAACGCAAACAACCTACGAACTTTTAGCGTATTGGTTTAATCGCGGGGAAGAAGCCGATGAAAAATTTCATATTTGCCAACAGCGCGCGATTGAAACGATTATTTATTGCCATGAAATTTTAGGCATTAAAACATTGAAAGAGGCGTTTGAAAGATTCGCGCCGGAGGTTCTATCGCAGAGCGCGGCGCTTTCGGAAGAAGCGGACAATATTACTTTTCCAAAATACTGCCTAAAAATGGCGACCGGTACGGGTAAAACTTGGGTTTTAGCCGCGCTTTTGGTTTGGCAATATTTTAACGCGATAAATAACGAACGAGAAAAACAATATTCGTCTCACTTTGTGTTGGTCGCGCCCGGACATGAAGTATTATACCGCTTGCTGGATATGTTTTTAGGCAAGCACGATTCCAAAACCGGCAATCGCGACAAGGCAAAGGCTGATTTCGCGCGAACACTTTTTATGCCAGATGGCGAGCGATTTCGCAATCGGTTTAATTTAAAAGTTTTGGAGCCGAGCGATATTCGAGCGAATTTTACTCCGCCGGACGAACCTTTTGTGTATATTACTAATTGGCAGCAATTCCGCTTAAATGATTTCAGCAATCTTTGGGACCAACTTACCGGCGCCGATGCGGAAGAACAGCCCCGAGGCGAGGTAATCGCTGATTTTCTTTCCGAATATTCCGACTTAATTATTTTTAACGACGAGGCGCATCATGTGCATGGCTCAAAAACCGCCAAAGGCGAGGAATTGGTTTGGCGTAAATTTTTACAAGTTCTTTTTGCTCGACTTGCAGAAAGACATAAGGAAGAAAAAGGCGTATTTATACAAATAGATTTTTCCGCCACGCCTTTTTATGGCGACGATGAACATAAAGAATATTTTTCGCACATCGTTTATGATTACAGTTTATTAAAAGCGATGGGCGATATGTTGGTGAAACAGATATTTTTAGAAGAGCGACAATCGTTGGCTGGTGAAGATTTGGAAACTCTAAATGTGTTAGCGGAGCGCGCTGATGCTGACGACGACCATCGCCGAGGGCAAGTGGTTGGACTTTCTAATGGTCAAAAATTATTGATTGATATCGGCTGAAAAAAACTTGAGCAAATAGCCAGTGAATTCAGAAATAAGGGCTTAGATAAAAAACCGGTTTTGTTTGTGCTCGCCGAGAATACCGAAGTGGCTGATTTAGTTGCTGAACATATCGGCAATCTTACGGACGAAAGAGGCCGAAGTTATCAAGGCCAGACGCTGGTTATTCATTCGGATAAAAAAGGCGAAATGAGCGATAAGGATTGGGAACAATATCGCCGACAGTTGGAAAGTTTGGATGAGCCGGAAGAAATAAACCCAATTCGCGTGGTGGTGAGCGTTTTAATGCTTCGCGAGGGTTTTGATACACAAAATGTGGCCGTGATGGTTATTTTGCGAAGCGCAAAAGCAAATTTGCTATTAGAGCAAACAGTTGGTCGTGGTTTGCGGTTGATGTTTCCGTCATATAAATATCCGGAGTTTAAAGATCTGAAAGAAGAAGCGCGGGAAGATGTAATGCGTAATCATGCGCCAAAAAATTCTTTTGATTTTCTTTTTGTCGTTGATCATCCTAAGTTAAGAGTTTTTTATGAAGAATTACGAAGACAGGGTTATGCGATTGGTATTGGCGATATAACAGCGACGGAAATTTTTGGCGATCTTGTTCAGGCCGAAGCGACGTCAGAAAGAATCGGGAAATATGATATTCTATGGCCGATACAAGTTTATGAGCAATCACCGAAATTTGATTTTTCCGCGATTAAAGTTTCCGGCCTGCCTAAGTATTCAATCCCCCTTGATATATTAAAAAAACAACTTTCTCATATTTCCATCACGGAAAAAAACGCGGAAACCGGCGGCAAAGTAAAAACCTGGAAACTTGATAACCAGTATTTTGACTACGCTCATTTTTTGCGGCAAGCGACAATGGCGGTTGCTTCAGAAAAAGGCGTTCAGATTTTAACTGGGAAAATGGCAGAAATAACCGGAATAATCGACGAATATGTCAGCTCGGTTATTTTTGGCGCTGAAATAGATTTTAAACTTCAGAAAAATTATACTGTTCTTAATTATGCGCCGTTATTTGATTTTATTGTTTCTAAGGTGAAGCGTTTATTGATAGACAGTTTGGGAGTAATTCAATATGAGATTAAAGCCGGTAAAATCGGAAAGTTAAGCGACATTAAAAAAATATTTGTCCGCGAATCGTTATCGGTTCGCGCGCAGCGCTGTATTTATCCGCTGGTCGGGTATGCAAGAAAAGGCGAAGGGCTAGAAAGAAATTTCATCGCCGAAATTTTAGATAAATCAAGCGAGGTGGAAGCGTTCGGAAAAATTCAAGAAAGAAAGCATCTGTTAAATATATCTTATCGTGATAAGGACGGTATTAAGCGAGATTATTTTCCTGATTTTGCAATCAAAACAAAAGAAAAGATGTATTTAGTTGAAACAAAATCGGAAGACGAAATACAAAAAGCCGAAGGTAATGAAAAGGCGTTAATCGCGTTAAAAGCGAAAGCGGCCATTAGCTGGTGCAAAACCGCCAGCAAAGTTGTTTTAGAAAATCAACCGCCAGAATGGGAATATTTTATTCTTTCAGAAAAAACTTTTGAAGATAATAAGCAGTTGAGTTTTGACGGGCTAGTTTCTTTAGGAAGACTAGACACGGAACGATTGATCGCAAGCGATGCGGGAAAATTATTTTAGGCGGCGAGCCAGTCAAGGCGCTATTTAAAAGGTTGAAAATGTTTGTAGATTTAGTGATCAAAACATTTTTTATTTTAATTGTTTATGCTAAAATTAAAGTATAAAAAATAATCTTAAATTATGTGGCGGCAAGGAGGTTTTTTTTATTCGGTAAAAATTATCATAATTCTGGCTATTGTCGGCGCGGGATTTTTTTGCGAGGAAACAGTTTGGGCGGTTGACCATTTAGTAATTAATGAAATTCAGATTTATCCGGTTGAAAAAAGATTTATAGAGCTTTATAATCCGAATGATTTTTCAGTTAGTTTAACCGGTTGGGCAGTTAAGAAAAAAACTTCTGGCGGCAAAGAAGAGCCTCTGGTAGCAAGTAGCCGGCTTAAAGATAAATTTATTTTATCAAAAAGTTATTTATTATTAACAAATAAGGAAGGGTATACTGGTAATGTGGCCGCTGATATTACTTGGGCAAAATCGTATGGTTTTGCTAAAGATAACACTATAATTCTTTATGATAATACCCAAGCAGTGGTTGATAAAGTAGGATTTGGCTTATCCACCGACTGTGAAGGCGGCCAAGTTTATTGCGCTTTAAATCCAGATGCAAATTACAGCATCGAGCGGAAAGCTTTCGTTGATACTAATAACAACAACGTTGATTTTTTTATTCAAAGTAATCCCAACCCGCAGAATTCGACAACCCAGACCTCACCCCAGCCCTCTCCTTCGCAAGGAGAGGGGGAAAATACGGCGACCACAACCCCCCTTAATCCCCCCTTGTCAGGGGGGACAGATAAAGCCGAGCAGAAAAATAATTTTGGCGACGTTTTAATAAACGAATTCGTGTCTGACCCGGCGGACGGCGAAGTAGAGTGGATTGAGCTGTATAATAAGACGGGCGAAGCGATTGATTTAACCGGCTGGCGGATTGAAGACGGCAGTAAGGCAAAAACCAAATTGGCCGGCGTAATTGCCGCGGCCGGATTTAAGGTAGTGGAAAAGCCGGCTGGCAATTTAAACAACGGCGGCGATTTGGTCGTTTTGTCCGATAGCGGCGGAAAAATAATTGACCAGGTGGCTTACGGTAATTGGGCTGACGGTGATTTAAGCAATAACGCGCCGGTGGCGCGCGACCCGGCGAGCTTAGCCAGGCTTTTTGACGGCTACAATAGTTATAACAACGCCAATGATTTTGCCGTTACCGTAAAGCCGACCAAAGGATTGAGTAACATTATTTTGGCCGAAGCTGAAGTTAGCCTGGAAGCCAAAGCCAAGTTTGATTTTTCAGAAGATATTTTTATAACGGAAATTTTGCCCAACCCGTTCGGCAGCGACACGGCCGGAGAATTTATTGAGCTCTATAACGCCGGCAGGCGCGAGGTTGATTTAACCGGCTGGAGCCTTAGCAATAAAGACAATAAAAAAGTTAATTTGGAAAAAATCGCCACCAGCACGATTATTAAAGCCGGGGAATATCTGGCTTTTTTCCGGCCAAGAACCAAAATAGTTTTGCATAATGACCAGGGAGAAGTTAAATTGTTTCAGCCGCTGGCCGAAAAGCCGCTTGTGGCTGTAGATTATAAAAATGTCAAAGAAGGCTGGAGTTATAATTTAACCCCCCTAAATCCCCCCTTATCAGGGGGGAATATAAAGGGTGAATGGGAGTGGAGTGAAACCCTAACGCCAGGGGCCATGAATGTGCTTAAGTTAGTTAACCACGCGCCGGAAGTTGAGTTTAGTTTTATATCGCCGGCGCAGATTAACATGCCAGTTGTGTTTGACGGTTCGGACACGGCTGACCAAGACGATGATAAATTAATATATGCCTGGGATTTTGGCGACGGCTTTAAAAATAATTTGGCCAATCCGGAACATACTTATTTAAAAGCTGGAATTTATAAGGTGAAGCTGGCGGTGAGCGATGGGAAAGAAACTGGCGAAAAGGTGAAAAGCGTGAAAGTGGTTGGGAGCGTCGGTGAAATTGCCGCGGGGGAGACCTCACCCCAACCCTCTCCTTGGCAAGGAGAGGGGGTTATAATCAACGAAATTTATCCCAATCCCGAAGGAGCGGACACGGGGCGGGAGTGGCTGGAACTTTTGAATCAGAGCGCTGGCAGAATTAATTTGCTGAATTGGCGCGTGGAAAATGAAAACGGCAAATTTAAATTTAAAAATGATTTATGGCTGGAGGCCGGCAAATTTTATCTGCTCGGCAACGCGGCCAGCCAGCTGGCGTTTAAAAATTCCAGCGATACGGTTAGTTTATACGATAATTCCGGCGAATTGGCGGACGCGGCCGAATATATTGACGCGGTTCAGGGCGAGAGCTACGCCAGAGGAGCTAACGACAAATGGTTTTGGACTGCCAAATTGACGCCTGGAGAAGAAAATATAATTAGGGTGGCGGCAAGCCAAGAACGAATAATGAATAATGAATCACGAATAATGGGGAATGCCAGCGCGTATAACGAAGCTACCCTGGAAGAAGTGAGGAGTATGGAAATCGGCAGCCTGGTGAAAGTCAAAGGCACGGTGGCGGTCGAACCGGGCATACTGGGAGCTCAAATATTTTATATTGTTGGTTCTCCAGGGATTCAAGTTTACAATTATAAAAAAGATTTTCCGGCTTTAAGGGTGGGCGATTACGTGGAAATCAGCGGTGAATTGTCGCAAATTCAAGGCGAGTTGAGATTGAAAACCAAAGACAAAGCCGACATTAAAATAGTGGAGCATAAACCGCCGCCGCCGGCCCTGGCCTTAAGCTGCGACCAGGTTAATGAAGACGGCGTTGGCCAACTGATAACCGTGAGCGGCGAAATAACTGACAGGAAAAGTTCGACGCTTTATTTGGACGACGGCAATGATGAAATTTTAATTTACATTAAAAGCAACACCGGCATAGACACGAAAAATTTAGCGGCCGGCCAAACCGCGGAAATCACGGGGATTTTAAGCAAAACCGCCAGCGGCCTAAGGCTTCTGCCCAGAAGCCAGGCCGACATCAGGCTGACAAATTTTTCCCACGGCTTGCGTCCGCAGGTTTTGGGTGAAGTGGCCGAGGGCGATGAATGGGCGGTGGCGGAACGGGACAAAAAGATGGAGCTGTTCAAATATTTATTAATCGCGGCCGGAGGTGGTATAATGGTGTTGGCAATATTACTCTTTAGGGCAAGAAAAAAAGGCTAAATTATATGGACATTTTCAGCCTGCTGGCGGTTTTAAAAGCGATTATGCGGGTTATCGTCATTGGCGGTTCGGTTTTTTTATTTTTTGCCGCCTGCTCTATCTATACTAACCTAACCACTGGCGTGCCTTGGGCCAAAGTGCCGCGCGCCAATGTTTATAGAATTTTTAAAGAGCTTGGTTTGCCCGCGGACTCTTTGGTTTACGATTTGGGCGCGGGCGACGGGCGGGTGCTGTTTGCGGCAGAATCGTTCGGCTGGCGCGCGGTCGGCTTTGAATTGTCGCTTTATCCTTACGTTAAAGCTTGTTTAAAAAAAATTTTTTGCCGCAGTCGGATAGTAATCAAGCGGCGGGATTTTTTTAAAGAAAATTTAAGCCAGGCGGACGCGGTCTTTATTTTTTTGGCGGGGAAAACGATCGCGCGGGTTGGCGAAAAACTAAAGCTGGAGCTTAAAAAAGGAGCCTTGATAATTTCCTATGGGTTTGCCCTGCCCGGCCGGCAAATAGAAAAAATTATTTCCACCAAGCCCAGCTTGACTTATGTTTATAAAATTTAAGATTAATAACCCGGCTTTTCAAGGGCGGGTCTTTTTTATTGGAAAAATGTGAAAAATCCCCCTCACCCCCTTTATCAAGGGGGCAAAAAATGGTATAATGAAAATAAGAATTATGGCCAGAAGACGCAGAAAATTAAACTCTTTGGATTACATCAGATTGCCTAAAATGGATTTAGACCCTGATTTAAAAAGGGGTATTTTTATTATTTTCCTTTTGGCTTTCGGCGCCATCAGCCTGCTTTCCCTGTTCGGCCTGGCCGAGGGCCTGGGCGTGTATCTGGAAAAGAGCATGATTTTTCTGTTCGGCT
>Ga0100385_1003165_pt1 | contig 14918 bp, 9 predicted proteins | sample CryGeymeta201509_FD_81543 | JGI IMG/M metagenome (GOLD analysis project Ga0100385, IMG submission 81543) | Groundwater microbial communities from Crystal Geyser aquifers in Utah, USA - Crystal Geyser metaG 2015-09 | ecosystem: Environmental > Aquatic > Deep subsurface > Groundwater | place: USA... | reverse complement strand
TGCATTGGCCTTGAAAAGATACTTTTATAGGCTGCATTTACTTCTTTTAATGTTGTTTTTCGAATCCTTTCGATGAAGAGATTTTCACTCTCAATATTTTCAGTTTGGGCATAGCTACTACCCAGAGCGAAGGCAAATGACTCGATAGATTCCTTTGAGTAAACCTTGGAAGCAATATATTGGTTTTTAATTTTGGTAATATCCTCAGAAGATATTCCATTGATAATAATATCACTCAGTGTTTCTTCAAGAACCTTGATGACCTTCTTATAGTTTTCAATAGGAAAGTTAATTCTTAGGAAATGAATACCTCCTTCACTGAAAAACATTGTAGATGAAGCACAATGATTGGCCAATGAATCTTTTAGAACGAGGGTTTTATGTAGAGGTGAACTTTCTCCATGCCCGAGAGTATTATATGCGAGATCTTCAGCGGCTGCGGACTTATGGTCCATCCCTGGGGACTGAATTGTTAAAGATAGTTGTCCCATTCTCACATCTTTATTATGCATTTCAATTGTTGGTTTTGTTTTCAGTTTGAAAGAAGGTTTCTTTGTTGCTTGACCCTTTGGAAGTTGAAATGATTCAATTTTTTTAATTATCTCATCTTTCTTGGAAATGTCTCCAGCAACAACGAGAAATGAATTGGCACTGTTGTAGTACTTTTCTCTAAAGCTAATTAGCTGTTCTCTTGTAAAGTTCTTAATCGTTTTTTCATTACCCAGAATTGCGTGAGCATACCCACCAGTAAAAGAAGTTTTCTGAATCTTGTGAAAAGAGTACTGATTTGGACTATCGATACTTCTGCGAAATTCTTCGAAGACGACTTCTCTTTCTGGAATCAAGTCCTCTGTTTTAAATTCTGGATTGGCTACCATATCTAAAAGAATATCGAGTGTTTGATTAAGATTTGTATTAGGAGTATTGATATAATAGCAAGTATAGTCAAATGAAGTGAATGCATTAATTTCACCTCCAAAAGATTCAACTTCATGAGCGATGGCGGCACCTGGTCTCGTCTGTGTTCCCTTGAAGAACATATGTTCTAAAAAGTGTGCAATACCATGGTCTTCCTTTGCTTCAAGTGTACTGCCAGCGCGAAACCAAATTTGAGCTGTCGCTACGTTACTACCAGGTAGATCAACGAATATCACTTCGAGATCATTTTTTAGTCTATCAATTTCGTATTTCATTTACAGATTCTTCCTTTTATTGAGATATACTCATATAGAATAAACTATTAATGGCCTATTTAAAAACGAGTGGAAGTTTGCACCTCAATTCACTTTATTTACATTATCCCTTTTGTCGTCATCTTTGCAATTACTGTGATTTTTACAAGAATATTGCCAAGGATGATGATGAGGTTACTCGTTTTGAAACACTCCTAAGCAATATGGTTTCAAGACAAAGTTCCTTAATGGAAGAGTTTGATTATAAATGGGGAGTTCTTGAAACGATCTACATTGGGGGTGGTACACCTTCTTTGTGGGGGAAGCGAGGTGCGCAGTTTATCAATAATTTCTTAGAGCAGCATCGAATAACGAAGAGCAGTGAGTGTGAATTTACACTTGAAGTTAATCCTGGCAGTTGGACAGCAGAAGGCTTGAATGCTTGGCAGGATAGTGGAGTAAATCGTTTTTCACTCGGAATACAATCATTGGATTCAAGGTTTATAAAACTTTTGGATAGAATCCATAATATTGACGATGTTTTTGTTACTCTAGAAAAATTTAAAGAAATGAATGCGAATTTTTCTGTTGATTTTATGCTTGGTCTTCCACAGTCTGAAACTCTTGGAAGAGATGTTATTGATGAGCTAGAGACTATTTTGAAATTTAATCCGAGCCATATCTCACTCTATATTCTTACTACAAAAGAACATTATATCCACAAGGATTCGCTGCCTTCGGATGAGTGGATTGAGAAAGAGTACCTAGCTGTTAGTGACTTTCTTCTAAAGCGTGGATTTGATCACTATGAAGTTTCGAACTTTTCTAAGAAAGGAAAGTCTTCGAAGCACAATTTACGATACTGGCAAATGAAGTCAGTTGGAGCACTCGGGCCTTCTGCGACTGGATACTTGAGCGAGAAGAAGTTTCGTTACAAATGGAAGGTCAGTAGTGCGGAGTTTGTTCCAGAGTTACTTGATGAAAATGCTGTGTTATTAGAGACGCTTTATATGAATCTAAGAATAAATGAAGGTCTTTCTTTGAGCTTCTTTAATGACAAAAATAAAAATGAACAGCTTTTTGTTATCGCTCAGGCATGGTCATCAAGGGGGATCGCTGAAATTGTTGAAGATCGAGTGGTCTTAAATTCAAGAGGATTCCTGATTCTCGATTTCCTAATGGATGAAATTTTCTCCCGAATTAATTTTTAAATTCCCTGTAATCTCTTAAGAAAATTCTAGTAAAGTCGATAAATTACACGAGGTAATTTATGCGAATATATATTTTTCTACTATTGTTTCTAACAGTTGTTTCTTGTGCCCATGTCGATAAGAGAGTGCCTGATTCATATAATGATGAAATAAATATCATCGCTCAAAATCAGTGGAAGAATTTAAAGCAAGCACGAAAGAACGAAGTATATAAGGTTAGAAATAATCTTATTAAATTTATGCTTGATAGTTGTTATAAAACAGACGCGCAAAAAATTGAGGGATTTAAAAAAGCTCAGGCTTACCTCATTGATAGTACAGAGAAGTTAGCTTTCAATATTAAAAAGGATAAGTTAAATAATTCAGATATCTATAAACTAATTTTAGATCCTCCTCGATGGACTTTGAAAGATGAAGTCGATTGGATGAATGATGAAATTAAAGCTACGAATCCAAGTGCGTTAGAAGTCGATAGTAGCTCTTATTTAAGTCATGTCTCAGGGATTGATTTATCAAGCCTACCCGATGTTGAAGGAAATGAAGTATTTTCATCGAGTGATTTAAAGGAGTTAATGAGTGCCCTAAACTCTAATAATGCATCAGATGAAGTCCCTCTCCTTGTTGTTAATAAATTCGAGACAAAGGTAACAACTTACTTTGATAAAATCAGAAATTTAGGTTCAGAGCTGGCAGCTACGGGACAAGTAAATTTTGGAAATGAAGAAGCTGAAAAATTCTTTGTTAAGTTCTTAGATTACTACTATAGCAATGTTGACATTAGTGTGATTAAAAATATTCTTAATGATGTCATCGATATTGGCCGCGAACCAACACAGATGGAGCTCGTCCAGGTTATGTTTAAAAATTCTGGACCAGGGCTTGGAAAGACACTTCAGCAAATGGGGAAGGATCCTAATATGGGAGATTCCTTAGCCGAGGTCATCTCTGTCTTAGAAGATGATGGAAAAGCGGTACCACAATACCTTGTCGAAAGAACTGTAAAGAGTGACAAGGGTGGGTTCAAAATATCTGGTATCAGTGAAAAGCCACTAGGAACCGGAACGATGGCTCAAGTTAATAAAGCTGTCCTTGAAAGAAATAGTAAGAAAGAGACGATTGCATTACGATTTCTAAAACCTGGAATTGATAAAAGAGTAGAAGAGGATTTGAAAATTTTAAAGGATTTTATCGAAAAGATGGGGAATGAGGGAGAGCTGTCTGAAGATTTCTTACCTAGTGCAAGAAAACTTGTAGAGAGTATTTCAACATTTTTGAAATCTGAGCTTGATATTGTAGATGCTATAAAAAAGCAGGACTATGCGAGAAAGGTTTATGAACAAAAAGTAAAAGTTACAGTCGATAGTAAGAATTTTGATATTGATATAAAGGTACCAAAGGTTTACTACCCAGCGAATGGAAAAAAATCAAAACTTCATTTGCAAGAATTTATTGAATTTGGTTCTAAGTACTCTTCAATTGATGATAAATTTACAAAAACAGCAGTTGCAAGAGCAATAATGAAGACATGGTTTGATGAAGCCTTGATTAAATCAGGCTTCGTTCATAGTGATCTTCACCAAGGTAATTTCACTGTCAGAAAGATAACTCCTGAATCTGCTGAAGTTGTTCTCTTTGATTTTGGTATGAGCGAGACATTAACAAAAGAGACACGTCAATCCTTCATCTTAATTGGAGCTGGAGTTGAGTTTAAGAAGCCTGCATTGATTGTTGATGGAATCTTAATGATGGATAATAAAGAAGTACCAAAAGCAAAAAGAAAGGAATTACTTGAGAAGGTAACGGCAGAGATTGGTAATATTGAACAAACAGAAGAGTGGATTATTTGGGCCTTGAAAGAAGGACATTTAAAAAATGATCAATTAGGGACTCTTGCTCGTGGCGGAGTTCTTGTTTCTCAACTTGGAAAAATAGTCGGAGAAGAGACAATGCATGAAGATATTGTTGAAGATCTACTAGCTAAAAATGCATTAAAAGCATTTGGTAAAAAAAGTGATTTTCCGCTAACTAAAGGCCAAGTGTTTAGGATAGGGACATCATCTTGTGCTCGAAGCATAAAAAGTTTTTTTACATTCGGTAAGTCGAAGTAATTACTAGATTATAAAGGCTTTACGAATAATTCAAATAATGGCTAGAATATTGTCTGGAATTGAGACAAGGAAGTTAAATGAAAACTATTCTAGCCGTAATGCTATCATTGCAAGTTTTTGCAAATCTCCCATGGGGAAACTTAGAAAATGTGAATGCGACTTATTCTTCACCTGAAGGAAAGGCTACTGCAAAGTATCTTAACCTCGAAGGTTTTGGGGAGTATTCTGCACCAGAACTATTTGTTAAAAATAATGAGGGTGTCCTTGTTTTTTCTTTTGAAGATAAGAAATTTGAAATCGATCTTTCTTTATTTGCGGTCCAGGATGCAGATAATGTTAAAGTTAAAAACTTAAATCTCGTAAATAACAAAGAAAAAATTAATTTAAACTTTGACAGTATTTTTGCAAAGGCAGATTTAACAGATGCCAAGATCCATAGTGTGGAATTTGATTGTAAGAGAGAAACAATCCATGATGATATGTATGGAGACCTATTTCAAACATGTTTTACAAACTCAGATATTTTCTTTAAGAGATTTGATTATTATTCAGAAGAAAGAAGCTTTAAGAACTTTATTGATGAAAAAACCAATCATACAAATATCGTTGTAAAAAATATTGATATCCACGTAAAAGATGAAAGATTTAATGGTTCATTAGAGAGTAACTTAACTTTCGGTATCGATGTTAGATTTGATGGTGAAGTAAAGTACTTTGCAGATAAGAGAATGGTCGAGCTAAAGGTTGAAAATGTTAGAGCTTCACTTTTTAGTATCAGATCAAAAGTATTTAGAGAACTTGATGGCAATGTCCCTGACAATATTGTCGTTGATGAACCGTATATTCGTATTTATATCCCATAGTCAAATATATAATAGGATAAGGCCTACGCCTTATCCTCAATTTTCTTTTTAATCCCAATTTTCATCGCCGCAAAAAATAAAGCAATCAATGGACTTAGATAATTAAAGAACGCATAGGGTGCATAGGTTAATGTACTAACTCCTAGAACACCTGATTCATAAGCACCGCAACTATTCCACGGAATGAGTGGAGAGGTAACGGTTCCAGAATCTTCAAGCGCTCGAGATAAATTTTCAGGGGCAAGATCATAATCATCATAAGCAGTTCTAAACATTCTTCCAGAGACAACGATTGCTAAGTACTGATCTGAGGCGGTTGCATTTAAGAAGAGACAACTTGCAAGTGTCGCACCGATTAGACTTCCTGTCCCTGTTACTAATTTTAAAATTGAACCAGCAATTGTTTGCAACATGCCTGTTGCTTCAAGAGTTCCCCCGAGAATCATTGCAGAAATAATGAGCCAAAGAGTCGAGAGCATTCCCTTCATTCCTCCACGATTAAGGAGAGAGTCGATGACTTTGTGCCCTGTCTCGAATTCAAATCCACCATATGAAACCTTAGTTAGAATAGTATAAAAACTCTTTACCGAGCCATCGCCCATGACCTCTCTGATAAGATCTCCTTGGAAAAAAATGGCAACAAGAGCACCGGCAAGTATTCCAAATGAAATGGCGGGGAGTGCTGAGACTTTTTTTCTAATCATAAAGAGAACAACTAGTGGTGGAATAAAAAGAAATGGTGAAATATGAAAATGTTTATCAAGCGTTTCTTGAATTATGAGAATAGATTTTTCGTCGAGAGTCTGGCCCGAATAGAAAAATCCGAATATTGCATAGAGAATGATGGCGATGACAATTGCAGGTCCTGTTGTATAGACCATATGCCTAATATGCTTGAAGAGATCTGTTCCTGCCATCGCTGCTGCAAGATTAGTTGTATCAGAAAGAGGAGACATCTTATCTCCAAAGTAAGCACCAGATACAATGGCCCCAGCGATTAATCCTGAAGGTAGGCCTAGCGTTTCACCGATTCCCAGTAGAGCAATTCCAATTGTTCCCGTTGTCGACCAGCTACTTCCTGTTGCAAGTGCAGTGATGCAACAGATAATGCAGGCAACAGGTAGAAAGATAACTGGAGAAATCAACTTGAGTCCGTAGTAAATCATTGCAGGGACAGTACCTGATAAAATCCACATACCGATAAGAGCACCAATAACGATTAATATATTCATTGCTGATATTGAAGATGTTAATGAGTCAACAATACCTTCTTCGATTTGCTTGAAACTTACTCCTTGTATAAAATGACCAATTAATCCAGCAACTAAAGCACTTAGAAGCAGCGCAGTTTGATTCGCTCCTGATGTCGCATCATCTTTGAATATAATGACATTAACAATGAGTAGTGAAACAAGGAGAATCACGGGAATTAGTGATAAAAATAAACTCGGTTTTTTCATATTTTGATCCTTCATGGTACAATTCTTAAAATTATAAGCTTTAATAAGGAAGAATGAAAGATGGAAGACAAGTATTTATGGCTTGAAGAAGTCGAGGGTGTCGAAGCGCTGAAGTGGGTAGAGCAAAAAAATGAGCATACTTTAAAGCACTTAAAATCATTAAATACCTTCAAAGGAAATACAGAGAAAGCTCTAGAAGTTTTTAATGATAAAGATCAACTGCCGGGAATATTTTTTGTTAATGATTATGTTTATAATTTTTGGACTGATGAAAAAAATAATATCGGACTTCTAAGAAGAATACTAATTGCAAAATTTGTGGATAAAAGTCAAAACAAAGATAAAGAGTGGGAAGTCGTAATTGACTTTGACCAGCTATCAAAAGCTGAAAATAAGAAGTGGGTTTATCAGGGTATGTCGTCATCACCAGATGATAAAAACGGACTTATTTTTATGTCAGACGGTGGAACAGATGAATATGTTACAAGAGAATTAAATCTTGAAACACTTGAGTTTGTTGAAGAAGGGGGATTTAACTTTACTCCATCTAAAGGTTGGATGGATTATCTTGATGATAATCGAGTCATTTGCACACATGTTGTTACAGAAGAAGATAATAATCGATCGGGATATCCACGAAGAGTTCGAATTGTTAAGCGTGGAGAACACATTAATAATTCTAATGCTATCTACGAGGGGGATCTATCAGGAGCTTTTTGTTATCCAATAGTAATAGATGATAATGTTTTTATTGCTGATCGAGCATCATTTTACGAGGGAAAGTTATTAAGCGTTAAAAAACAAGGGATCGTTGAGCTCGAGTTACCTGCTAAGCATGAATTCTATGGTTTAGCTTCAGAATTTTCAATTGTTTCAATTAATGAAGATTGGCACGGTTTTAAGTCTGGCGATTTGATTGCATTAAAGTTTGATGATTTCGGAACGGCTATCGATTCTAAATTGATCTATCGCTTAAAAGAGAAAGAATCTTTTGAAAGAGCAGAAATTGCTAAAGATAAAGTTCTTTTGATCCTTGATCGAGATATTCGAGGTAATATTCTTGAGTTTATTTTTGATCATGAAAGCGAAACTTGGAAGTGTACTGAGTTAAGCTTTGAAATCCCTTTAAATGTAACCTCAATTGTATCAGATAAAGATCGTAGTGATTATTTTTTCTATTCTTCTTCATTTAATTCACCAACAGCATTGAGCTATAAAGATCTTAGTAGTGTAAGTAGTATTCAAACGGATAATTCTTTTTTTAAGCACGACGATATTATTATTAAGCAGGAATTCGCTAAATCAAAAGATGGAACTCTTATTCCCTATTTTATTATGCATCATAAAGATGTTGAGTATACGGGTAAGAATAAAACAATCATCTACGGTTATGGTGGCTTTGAGATATCACTAAAGCCAAACTTCGCAAATATTTGCGGAAGGCTATGGCTTGATAAAGGACATGTTTATGTTGTCGCTAATATTAGAGGTGGTGGTGAATATGGCCCTAGTTGGCATCAGCAGGCGCTCAAGCATAATCGTCACAAGGCATATGAAGATTTCTTTGCTGTGAGCGAAAAATTGATTGAGGATGAGGTGACTTCTGCAAAACATCTCGGTGATTGGGGGGGGAGTAATGGTGGACTTCTTATGGGGGTTTGTATTACTCAAAGACCAGATCTTTATAGCGCTGTAATATGTGCGGTCCCTCTCTTAGACATGCTTCGCTATCATAAATTACTGGCCGGAGCGAGTTGGATTGGAGAATACGGCGATCCTGAAATAAAAGAAGACTATGATTACTTGGCAAGTTATAGCCCGTATCAAAATTTAAAAGTAGGAGCTGATTTTCCGAAAGTATTTTTTAAAACATCAACTAAAGATGATCGTGTACATCCTGGGCATGCAAGAAAAATGGTCGCAAAATGTCAGGAGCTAGGAGCAGACGTTCTCTACTTTGAAAATATCAATGGGGGACATGCTGGCAGTTCATCTAACGATGAGTTCGCAGAAGACAGAGCGATGGCCTATTCTTTCTTTGAAGAGTACTTATAAGATAGTTCTTAACAAAATACTGATTTGAAAAGAACTTCAATATCGATAATAATGAATCGATAACTAATAGGAAGAGAAATGAAAATATCAAAACTAATAATTACCGTTCTTATATCTGTAAATGCATTTTCTTGGGCTACAAATGGGCACCGTATTGTTGGAGAAATTGCTTCTCAATATGTAAATAAAGAAACAAAGAATCAGATAACTAAAATTTTAAAAGGCCACTCGATGGCCGATGTTGCCAACTGGGCTGATTTTATAAAGTCTGATCCCACATGGAGAAAGGCTAATCCATGGCACTATGTGACGATTAAAGATGGTCAAACTTACGCAACATCAGAAAAAGCAAAAGAAGGAGATGTCGTTTGGGCAATTGGAAACTTTTGTTCAGTGCTTGGAAATAAAAAATCAAAAGCACAAGATAGAGAAGAAGCACTTAAGTTCTTAGTTCACTTTGTCGGAGATATCCACCAACCACTGCACGTTGGAAATGGGACAGACCGTGGAGGAAACGATGTCGAGCTTAAGTGGTTTAAGGAAGATGTAAATCTTCACCAGGTCTGGGATGACCATCTTATTAAAATGCAAGACTACTCATATACGGAATATTCGAAATTCTTAAATCATCCTGTTAAAGCTGAGATAGCTAAGTGGAAAAAATCTGGAGTTGATGAATGGATCAAGGATTCAATGGCGCAGAGAGAGAGCGTTTACGATATCGTTAAAAATAGTAAAGAGTATGCAAAATATGGCGAGTATAAATACAATTATAACAATATTGGGCATCTCAATAATGACCTTTTTAAGGCCGGTGTACGTCTGGCAGCGACTGTCGAAAAGTGTCTAAAGAGTGGAAAGCTTTAAAAGCATGATTTTCTTTATGTTCGTGCCGCATAGCGCGCGAGCTAGTTCCTAAATAATTTCAGTGATTTATATTCCTTAATTTTTTTTTCAAGTTCTAACATTGACATTAATTCAATTGCTCCCATTTTTAGTAATGAGAATAGTTTAAAAGTAAATAAAAAGGATTGAAGATGTCGGAAACTGAAACAACAAATGAAGAAGTTATGAAAGAAGCAAAGAAAGCTTCTGAAGAAGCTCATGAGGCGCTAGAAGAAGTTAGAGAAGTAGAAGCTGAAGTTCAAGAGTTGAGAGATGAAGTTTCTGGAGAAAAGAAAGAGTTAGAAGAATTTAAGAATAAGTTCTACTACCTGGCCGCAGAAATGGAAAATATGAAGAAGAGACATGATAGAGATCTTCAAAATCAAATTAAGTTTGGTTCTGAAAAGATCCTTAAAAATCTTCTTGATGTTGTTGATAATTTAGAAAGATCAATGATGGCCATCGAAAAAGATGAAGATGAGAAGATTAAAAATATCTACACTGGGATTGATATGGTAAAAAATCAGTTCCTTGATGTATTAAAACAAAATGGATTAGAGAAAATTGAAGCAATGGGTGAAATCTTTGATCCTAACTTCCACGAAGCACTGGCTCAACAACCAGCTGAGGGGAAGAAAGACGATGAAGTAATTCAAGTGTATCAACCAGGTTATAGCCTAAATGGCAGACTTATTAGAGCAGCAAAAGTAGTAGTAGCAAAAAATTAAGAGAATAGTATAAGGAGAATTTTATGGGAAAAATTATTGGAATTGACTTAGGAACAACAAACTCATGTGTGTCTGTTCTAGAAAATGGAAAGTATAAAATCATTGCAAACGCAGAAGGGCACAATACAACTCCTTCGGTTATCGGTTTTGCAAATAACGGAGAAGTTCTTGTTGGACAAGTTGCTAAGAGACAAGCGGTAACAAACCCATCAAAAACTCTTTATGGTATCAAAAGACTAATTGGTAGAAAATTTAAAACTCCAGAAGCTGAGAAATTTGCATCTGTAGCACCATTTGAAATTTTTGCGAACAAGAATGGTGATGCATGGGTAAAAGTTGATGGTAAAGAAATGTCTCCACAAGAGATTTCTGCAAAAGTTCTACAAAAACTTAAGAAAGCTGCAGAAGATTATCTTGGAGAATCAGTTACTGAGGCAGTTATTACTGTTCCAGCATACTTTAACGATGCTCAAAGACAAGCAACGAAAGATGCTGGAAAAATTGCTGGTCTAGAAGTTAAAAGAATTATCAATGAGCCTACTGCAGCAGCCCTTGCTTATGGTTTAGATACTAAGAAAGATAAGAATATTGCTGTATTCGACCTTGGTGGTGGTACATTTGATATTTCAATTCTTGAAATTACTTCTGACGGAGTTTTTGAAGTTAAAGCAACTAACGGTGATACATTCCTTGGTGGTGAAAACTTTGATGAATCAATTATTGATTACTTCGCTGATGAATTTAAAAAACAAGAAGGAATTGATCTAAGAAAAGATCAAATGGCACTTCAAAGACTTAAAGAAGCAGCTGAAAAAGCTAAGCATGAACTATCAAACGTTAACAATACAGATGTTAACCTTCCGTTCATTACAGCAGATGCTTCAGGTCCAAAACACTTGAACCTACAAATGTCTCGTGCGAAATTTGAAGATCTAATTTCTAAATTTATTACTGATCTTGCTAAGCCATGTTTAACTTGCATCGAAGATTCAGGACTTGATAAGAATGAAATTGATGAAGTTATCTTAGTCGGTGGTTCGACAAGAATCCCAGCTGTTCAAGCAAGAGTAAAAGAAATTTTTGGCAAAGAAGCTTCTAAAGGTGTAAACCCTGATGAAGTTGTTGCTGCTGGTGCAGCTATTCAAGGTGGTGTTTTAGCTGGTGACGTTAAAGATGTTCTACTTCTTGACGTAACTCCACTATCACTTGGAATTGAAACACTAGGTGGAGTTATGACTCCACTAATTACAAAGAATACGACTATCCCAACAAAGAAGTCACAAGTATTCTCTACTGCAGTTGATAACCAACCAGCAGTTACAATTCATGTGTGCCAAGGTGAGAGAGAGTTTGCAAAAGATAATAAGTCTTTAGGTAGATTTGATCTTTCTGGAATTAATCCAGCTCCACGTGGTGTACCACAAATTGAAGTTATCTTCGACATTGATGCTAACGGTATCGTTAATGTTTCTGCAATTGATAAGGCAACTGGTAAATCTCAAGAAATTAAGATTACAGCTGGTTCTGGTTTATCTGAAGAAGAAATTGAGAGAATGGTTCAAGAAGCTGAAGCGAATAAAGAAGAAGATAAAAAGAGAAGAGAAGTTGTTGATACTAGAAACAACCTCGATGCAATGATTCTTTCTTGTGAAAAAATGATTAAAGACGATGCTGAAGGTAAAATTGCAGCGGAAGACAAAACGGCTCTTGAAGGTGCTATTACTGAAGCGAAAACAAAACTTGCTTCTGAGAATATTGATGAACTAAAAGCTGCTTATGAAACATTACAAAATGCTTCACATAAAGTTGCTTCAGCAATGTACCAACAAGGTGCACCTGGTGAAGAAGCAGGAGCAGGAGCTGGTCCAGAAGGTGCAACTGATGCAGGTGCAGGTTCTAAAAAGCAAGATGATGATGTTGTAGACGCAGACTTTAAAGAAGTTTAATTTTAATTAAAATGAATCACCTTTAGGAGTAGTTGCACACTGGATGTGCGAATATGACTAAAGGTGATTTCGTATATTATGGGATAAAGAATGAGCAAGAGAGATTATTACGACATTCTCGGTGTTTCGAAAGCTTCACCTAAAGATGAAATCAAGAAGGCTTATCGTAAGCTTGCAATGAAATACCATCCAGATAGAAACCCTGATGATAAGGATGCTGAATCTAAGTTTAAGGAAGCATCTGAAGCGGCAGAAGTTTTATTAGATGAAAATAAGAAGAGAAGATATGACCAATTCGGACACGCAGGCGTTGATGGCCAGGCCGGTGGATTCGGCGGTGGCGGCGGATTTAGTGGTGGCGGTGACTTTGGTGACCTCGGTGATATCTTCGGCGATATATTTGGCGACATCTTAGGTGGTGGACGTGGAAGACGTGGTGGAGGTCGTAGACAGACTGGCCGCCCAGGAAATGACTTACAGATGGGTGTTCGTGTATCTTTTGAAGAAGCTGCATTTGGCGCCAAGAAAACAATTAGCGTAACAAAACTTTCAAAGTGTGGAACCTGTCATGGCTCTGGTGGTAAGGACGGATCTAAACCTACTACATGTGATATGTGTAATGGACATGGAGAAGTTAGAAGACAACAAGGTTTCTTCACAGTCGCTTCGAGTTGCCCAAAATGTAATGGTTCTGGTCAAATGATAAGTGATCCTTGTGGAACTTGTCATGGTGATGGAAGAGTAAAGAAAAAATCTGAACTTGAGGTTACAATTCCTGCTGGGATTGATCATGGTCAACGTCTTAAACTTTCTAATGAAGGTGACGCTGGTGCGCAAGGTGGACCAGACGGTGATCTCTACATCGTAATTGAAATTGAAAGACATCCAATCTTTGAAAGAGATGGCTTTGATGTCTATTACACAGTTCCTGTTAGTATCTCACAAGCGGCTCTCGGGGCTGAAGTTCAGGTGCCGACGCTGAATGGAAAAGTGATGGTTGAAATTCCAGCTGGAACTCAATCTGGAAAGAAAATGAGACTTCGTGGAAAAGGAATTCAAAAGCTTGGTGGTTATGGTAATGGAGATGCTATTTTAACTATCCATGTTGAAACCCCAACCAAATTATCTAGTGAACAAAAAGAACTTTTTGAGCAACTTTTAGCACTTGAAGACGGTGGAAAGAGTAATCCAATGAGTAAAGGTTTCTTTGATAAAGTAAAAGATCTATTTCAATAAGAATTTGGTGCTTCCTAAGTAAAATTAGGAAGCATTAATTTAATATCCAAGTAAAAAACTCCAGTAAAGTCTGTACAGTTTCATTATCTTGAAAAATCTATTAAAATACATTCATTGTTTTAAACGATTCAAGGAAGATCATGAAAAAGATTATCGTATATATTTCATTTTTATTATTGGCTAGTTGTGGTGGTATTTCACTCATAAGCAGAGGCAATGAAGACCTGTATACTCCAGAGTTTACAAAGTTAATTGAAAGAGCAAAGGGCGCCTATGCAGCGGGAAGCAAAGACACTGCAATAAAGCAATTAGAAGCTATTCAGGATGAACCATTGCTACCAACTGAAATTGCGATGAAGAAGAATTTGATTGGTGTAATAAAATTTTCTGAAAGTGATTTTGAACAAGCAATTTATAATTTTAATATGGCACTTACAACATCAAGTCTTGATGAGAAGCTTACGGCCCAAATACACTTGAACCTTGCCAGTTCATATTATCGACTAGGCGATACTGATAATACACTTTCAACACTTCTTCTTTGTAATTTTAAAAAACTCGAAGGTAAAGAATTTCAAAATTATCATAAATTGAGATTTAATGTAGCAAAGGATTTAGGGCGAAAAAAGATTTCTATAGAGTCGTTGTTTTGGATGCTTTCAAAAGAAAACGATCTTGTTGTTTTAAAATCAAGTCAGCAGTTTAGTGAACTTGTAACACTATATTTCTCACTCGAACAACAAGAAAGAATAAGATTTGTAAAAGACCTATCAGATGAAAAGACTTTGATTGCAGGCTACTTAACATATCTTGAAGTCGAACAACTTTATAATCAGGCAAAAAGAGAAGAGGCAACTAACTTAGCTCAGTGGATAACAAGAACATATCAAGATGTTCCAGGAATCGTTGATTTGGCAAATAACTTTCTCTCAAGAATAGAAAATTTTGCATCTTTAAATCAAAGATCAATTGGAATTGTGCTTCCTCTAAGTGCCGATGGACAAAAGGGTATATTTGCTAAACGTGCACTTGCTGGTATTGATCACGCAATTAGAACTTTAAATGAAAAAAATGCCAACACAGAAGGTTGGGTTCCACTCGTACTAGAGATCGCAGATAGTGTGGGAAGTGCAGTTGTTGGGAAGAGAAGAGTCGCAGAGTTAATTGAAAGTAAAAATGTTTCACTTTTAATTGGTGGATTATTTTCTAATGAAGCGGTAGCAGAATATGAGATGGCAAAGAAATATGGAACTT
>Ga0100385_1003146_pt1 | contig 14984 bp, 17 predicted proteins | sample CryGeymeta201509_FD_81543 | JGI IMG/M metagenome (GOLD analysis project Ga0100385, IMG submission 81543) | Groundwater microbial communities from Crystal Geyser aquifers in Utah, USA - Crystal Geyser metaG 2015-09 | ecosystem: Environmental > Aquatic > Deep subsurface > Groundwater | place: USA... | reverse complement strand
GCTCTTGTGGATATATCAAGAACACTTTTCAAAAAGGTTGCCAGACCTTCCGGGCATATCCGCCGCGCCCATTCCGGCAATCACGGCGGAGGCGCAAAGGCAAAAGGATTCCGAAGCTTGGGAGGTATTGGCCGGGCCGGAAGCCTTTTGCGTTGTTGGACTGTCCGCAAATCGCCTGATTCATCACGTTGGGCTTTGGCTTCCCTTCGGTTCGGGCTTGGTTCTCCATGCCGTTGAAGGGGCTTGCGTTTTGGCGCAACCCCTTGCATCCTTGCGGGCAAGTGGCTTTTCCACAATCGAATTTTACCGGTTTCTCTCATGTTCCAAGCCTTAATCATTCAAAACCCTTTTGAACCCCACAAGGACTTGCAAAGGTTCGCTTCCGCAAGCGGGGTATCAATTGATACCTTTTTCCGCTCCCACTTCGGGGAGGGCTTCGTTTATTTTGAAACCCCCACGTTGGTTCAATTGAACGGGACGCCCGTTCTTGTGGAAGCCAACCCCGAATTTCCCAACGCCCCCACTTGGCAAACGGAAATCCGCGCCGGGGACGTGTTGACCGTCACGGCTATTCCCGGCGGGTTCGTGGGGGTTGTCATTGCAATCATTGTTCTTGTTGTTGCCGCGCTTGCCGCAACCCTTTTAATGCCGGACCCTGTTCTTCCGAATGACGCTTCCCAAGGGGATACGGTTTACAACTTGAAGGGACAGACAAACCAAATCAGGATGGGGGACGCGGTGGAATGCCATTACGGCAAGGTTCGCATTTTCCCAAGCGTTGCCGCTCCGGCGTTCAACGAATACATTGGAAATGACCAATACCAGACTTCACTTTTTTGCCTTGGTCTTGGGGAGTTTGACATTGAAGAGGCTTACATTGAAGACACGCCGCTTGCCCACTTTGACGAAATAACGCTTGAATATATCTTGCCCGGAGGAACATCAACCCTTTACCCGGATTCCGTCACAACGTCCGTGGAAGTTTCGGGTATTGAGCTTTACGGCCCCACCCATCCCGATTACGCCGGGGACGGTTGGGAAGGTCCGTTTGCGGTGAACGCGGCGGGAACAACAATCACGCGGATTGAGGTTGATATTGCTTTCCCGCAAGGTCTTTACTCTTTGAACAAGAAAGGCGGAAGGGGCAACTTTTCCGTTGAATTTGAGTTTGAGGCGAGGGAAATAGATGACGCCGGAACAGCCGTGGGGGTTTGGATACCTGTTGCCACGGATACCGTGACGAGGGCAAGCCAAACCCCGCAACGCTTGACATACGGCGCGGACGTTGTGGCCAAGCGTTACGAAGTCCGGGGGCGGCGGTTGACCAATTTTTCGGACAGTTCAAAAATTGCGGAGCTTTTGCAATGGGAAGCCCTCCGGGGGATTGCCCCCTCAACTGTCACGTATCCCAAAACAACAATGGTTGCAATGCGGGCGTTGGCGTCAAACAACCTCAATTCCAACACGCGGGCGCGGTTGAACGTTTACGCCACCCGCAAGCTTCCGGTTTACAACGATTTCACCGAAACTTGGTCCGCCGGAACGCCAACCCGTAATCCTGTTTGGGCTTTTTGTGACGTGTTCCGCTCAACCTACGGGGGACGGCTTGCGGAAGAGTATCTTGACCTTGACGCCTTGGTTGCCCTTGCCGCCACCTATGACGAGCGGGAAGATTACTTTGACGGGACCTTTGATACAAGTTTGACCGTTTGGGAAGCCGCAAAGGCTGTTGCCCGCGTTGGCCGCGCCGTCCCCATCCCGCAAGGTTCAAGAATCACCATGATTCGGGATGAACCGCAAACGCTTCCGGCGGGCATGTTCAACGCCGAAAACATGGAGGCGAACACCTTCCGGGAGGAACTGGACATTTTCAAATTCGGGGATTTTGATTCCCTGCTTGTGGAATACACGGACCCCTTGACGTGGAAGCCGGTTGAAATCCTTTGCCAGCTTCCGGGGGACTTTGCGGAGAACCCGGACACGTTGAAGCTCTTTGGCGTCACGGACAGGGCGCAAGCCTACCGGGAAGGAATGTTCATTCTTGCAACGCGCCGGTATCAAAAGATTCAATACAGTTGGCGGACGGGCTTGGAAGGGCATATCCCCACTTACCTTGACCTTGTAGGCTTCCACAACGATTCCTTTGCCGCCCCCATGTCCGGCTTTGTCCTTGGGTATGATTCGGGAACAAACACCGCCACGCTTTCCGAAAAAGTGAGTTTTGCGCCGGGATACTCCCACGCCGTCCTTTTCCGTGGGGCGGACGGTTCCGCCATGGGGGCGGCTATCGCGGCAACCGCCGGGGCTTCGGCAAACCAAATCGTCCTTGCGGAGGACCCGCCGGAGGCTTTGAACTTCAACCCGGATGAAATGCCTTCCCTGTTCTTTTTTGGAATAGCGGACTTTACCGTTTTGAAGGGCAAGGTTGCCGGTATCCATCCCATTGATGAATCAACCGTGGAAATGCGGGTTGTGAACTATGACCCCCGCGTTTACGAATTTGACTCTTCCCCGGTTCCTCCGCTCGTCGCCGGAATTGTCACGCCGAAGGACCCGGACGCCCCAACGGTTGAAAACCTGATTGTCTCAAACATTCCAGACCAAACGGACAGGGTTATTTTGACTTGGCCACCTTCACGCGGGGCGGTTCAATTCATCATTCAAAAAACCCATGACTTGCCGGTTGACGGTTCTTCCAAGTGGGATGAAGTGACAAGGGTTCCCGGCGGTCAAACTTCGTTTGAGACACTGGCGTTGCCTTCGGAAGTTGTTTACCGGATTTACGCCCTAAGCCGTGGCGGCTTCCGCTCTTCCGCCAGACTGTCCCTTGCGGCGGAAATCGGCTTCGGCGGCGTTCCCGTCGCGCCGGTTGGCAACCCCTACGTTGAAACGGACACGCTTTCTCTTGATGTATCTTGGCAAGCCGCGCCGGACGCCTTGGGGCATACCGTCAAGGTTTACAAGGCGGGGGACGCAACCTTGCTTCGTTCCGTTGACTTGGAGAATGCGGAGGGGCTTGCCTACTCTTACACGTCCGCTTTCATGCTGGCGGACACGGCGGCAATTCCAACAGCCTCCGCCCGTTCTTTCGATTTCAAGATTTACGCGTTTTCCTCCGGCGGGGACTCCGCCACGTTCGCCACAATCACCGCCACGAACCCCGCGCCGCCGGTCATCACAAGCCCGGCAACAACCCCCACCGGCGGAACCAACTATGATTTCACTTGGGACGCCCTCCCGGTGATTCCGGCGGACTTCACTTTTTACCGCGTTTACGCCTCCGCAACGCCGGGCTTCACCCCTAGCGGGGCAAATCAGGTTTACCAAGGGACAAGCCCCACCGTGAACCTTTCACGCCCCGCAACAACGTATTGGAAGGTTGCCGCCTTTGACGTTTGGGCTTCGGGGCATACGGACGCCAATTTCACGGCGGAACAGACCTTGACGGTATAAAATCGGCCATGGCCGGATTTTATTTGGCCGGAAATGCCCTTTTTCGGGGCTTTACCCCCTCCCCGGCGGGAGGAAGCCGCGTCAATGGCTGTTCGCCCCGGCAATCCACCCCTTGACGTAGGCAACAAGGGTTTCCACGTCATAAGCGGAGGACGCGGAAACCTTGCAACTCGTCCGGCTTGTCCGCTTGACCGTGACGGGATACCCTGCTTCACGCAAGGCGGCTTCAAGCTTCCATTCATCGCAGGCGGGCGGGAGCGGTAGGAATTTGGGGAGGGCGCGGGGCATTGTGGGGAGCGGTTGAGGGTTGTCCGGGGGATTGAACCCCGGCGGGGGTTGGGGTTTATGCTATGGAAACGCAAAGTTCCAGTCCTTGCCTTTCATGGCCATTCGAACGAAGCCACGCAATCACTTTGGAGAACTTGACTCCGGCGGTCCGGCGGGAAAGCCAATCCCCGGCTTCAAAAATTTCAGCGGTGGGGATTTCCAAGGTGTAAGCCTCAACCGTTGGAGGATTGTCAAAAGCGAATTTGCGCGGGGCGGTAAAGCGGACGTTTACGGTTGTTGTTGAGGGCAATTCGGAAAGCTTGCGGTTGAAAAGCGGGTCCGTTGTGATGTTGGTTGCGGTTGCGGTCATGTTGTTTTGTTGGTTGACGCGGAAAGATGTATCATCCCAAAAACCCCGGCGCAAGAAAAAACTTCAAGAAAAAGAAATATCTTCAACATGCCCCCAATCCGGCCCGGCTTCCGCGTCCGCAATCACCGGGATTTTCAGCTTCATGCAAGTTTCCATGATGTTCTTGACTTCGCGGAAACCCTCTTCCGCTTCCCGTCCGCCGGGGTCCGAAAAGTCCAGTTCATCATGGACGGTCAAGCGCGGAACGCCTGTCACGGCGAAAACGCCGGATTGCCAACAGCGGAGCATTGCCAGCTTCATCATATCGGCGGCGGAACCCTGCAATTTGCGGTTCAAGGCTTTGTGAAGCATTGCCCGCTTCAAGTCCCCGGAATAGGCTTGGGCGGCTTGCCAATAGGGAAGGGCTTGCATCCGCTCCCCGTTGACGAATCTTTCCGGTTCCCACAAGTCAAAGCGCGAACGCCGCCCCATGATTGTGGAAATGATTCCGAACCGCTCCGCCTCCAAAGAACAGGCGTCCATTGTAGCCTTGGCGTATGGCGCGGCGGAGTGGTAGGCTTCAAAGAAAGCTTCCCCCTCCGCTTCGGAAAGTCCAAGGGACGCCAACAGCTTCGGAATCCCCATCCCGTAAATCAACCCGAAGTTGATTGTTTTGATGGGCTTCCGGTCAATTTCCCGGCGCAACATTCGTTGAACCATGTCTTGCGTGTGAACGTGGTAATCTGTCCGGGGGTCCGCGTTGTATTGCGCCCGAAGCTCTTCCGAACCGGGACCGGTGGCGAAATGGGCAAGGAAGCGGTATTCAATTTGTGAGTAATCGAATTTGACCCAACGCCTATGCCCCACGTCCGGGACAAACATCCCGCGCATGAGCGGGGCAAGCTCTTTGTCCCGGCTTGGGATGTTTTGAAGGTTGGGGGTTGAGGAAGAGAACCGCCCGGAACGTGTCCCGCCTTCATCCGCCCGGAGGGGATGGAACTGGCAAAAAACCTTTCCGTCAACGTGGCTTCCCAAAATATAAGATTCCAAGAAAGTTCCCCGGAGCTTCCCAATGTTGCGGATTTCCCCCACAACGTCTGCCAGTTCCACGCCTTCCAAAGCTTCAAGGAAGGGCTTCGTGATTGAGGGTTGGCCGGTCTTGGCGGTGAACGGGTAACGTATCCCCAACGCGTCAAGGGCGGGAGCAAGGGACGCGGCGGCGTTCACGTTGACTTCATACCCCGCAAGGCTGTTCAACCGCGCTTGCAAGGCGGCTTCGCGGTGGAACAGGGTTTCCCGCAAAGCCTCCGCTTTCGGTATATCAACCCGAACCCCGGCAAACCGCATTTCAAGAAGCAGGGGCAAAAGGGCGCATTCCATTTGGAAAAGTTCAAGAAGCCCTTGCGCCTTTAATTCGGCGTATTGCTTGGCGATTACGCGCAAGGGCAAATCAACATCACTTTCGGCATACGGGCCAACCAAGCGCGGCGGGGCTTTGTAAATGAATTTCCGGCTTTCCGGGGTGGCGTTCCCGCCATACGCCCCGGCAAGCCATTCGTAAAGATATGAAGTTTCCTTCCCTTCCCCAAGATATTTCAAGCCCAAGATATCAAGCGAAGTCCGCGCCGTTTCGTCAAGCAGGGCTTCCGCAAATTGAACGTCAACGAGTTCCCCGGCAACGTGAACGCCCTCTTGCCGAAGCCAACCCAAATCATACAAGAGATTTGCCCCAACTTTCGGTTGATGCGAACGCCCTAGCTCATGGCGCAACCAAGCAAAGACAAATTCCGGGTTGCAATTCGTTTCCGGTTCAACTTCATGGCGGCAAGGGAAATACCAACGCCCGCCGTCTTCCGTTCCCACGGAAACCCCCACAACATGCCCCTTGCCGCGCCCCCATCCCGGACCCTTGCCGGAAACGGTTTCCCCGTATTCGTCCTTGAAGTCCGCAAGCTCCGGGTCCTTGGTTTCAACGTCAAAACATATAACTTTTGCCGGGGCAAGGTTCGGGAAGCTTGTTGGCGTCCGCCATCCTGTTTCCGGTATGGGCGGCATTTCCCGGACACGCTCAATTTTCGGGCGGCGCGTTTCTTCCCACAACAAACCAAGGGCGTCTTTTCTCATGGCCGGAGGCGTTCAAGGGAAAGGTTCCAGTAATCTTCCGAAATTTCGGAAGTCACCCAACGGCGTTCCATCCTGTCCGCAACAACGGCGGTTGTTCCGCTTCCGCCGAAAGGGTCAAGAACCAAGTCCCCGGCATTCGTCCAAGATGAAATCTGGTCCTCCGCCAAAGCTTCGGGAAAAATCGCCGGGTGATTCTTTACCTTTTCCACGCCAACAACATATTTGAAGATATTCCCCACCTTGACTTTGCCGGTTAGGTCAACGAGCTTTTTTTCCGGGAAACTTCCGTCTTTCTTGCGCGTGAAGGTTTTCACCCTTTGCGTTCTCTTGTCCTCCCACTTGTTGCGCCGGGCGGCGGTGATTGGGTTGAACGTATTTGGGACGCCTTTGGAAAAAACAAACATGTATTCAAAATGCTGGTAATATCTTTTCGGCCCTCCCACCGGCGGGGGGTTGTCTTTCTGATATATCATTGTATCATGCAACCGGAACCCGCATTCCATGAAGAACAGGGCTTGCCGGAAGCTCGTCCCGGTTTCACTCCCGTTCTTGGTTTCGTCCCCCACAACCCAAACAACAACGCCGCCGGGGGCGGTCAACCTGAAAAGCTCTTTGGCCACGGTTTCAAAATCAAAGCAATATCCGTTGTATGTCCGCAAATCGTCATACGGCGGGCTTGTCAAAGTCATATCAACGCAACCGTCCGGCATTTCCGAAAACAGCTTCAAACAATCCGCGTTGTATGCCCGCCCCTTGCCAATGTCCTTGAATTTCATTTTTCAAAAAGGTATATCATCCGAAGCCATTGCCGCTTCAAAAGCCGCCTGTTGTTCCGGTGTTCGCGGAACCGGCGGAGGCGGCGGGGGTTGCGGGGCGGCGTCTTCATACATGCTTGCAATGACTCCCCGGAGGTTTTCCCCGAAGAACGGGACAGGGGCGGGGTATGCGCCAAATCCTACGGAATGGGCAACACCGCGCAAGCTCAACAGTTGGCCGGACTGGAAAACACCCGCGCCGGGGGATTCGGGACAGGCAAGGGAAGTCCCTTCGGCGTTCGCCGGACTTGTGGACACTTCACCCGGCAAGAAACGAATACGCCCCATTTCGTCCGCGAAGGGGGCAAGCTTGGCAACGTCATTTAAGACGGTTTCAAGCTCCGCCCCTTTATGCCATTTTCCGGCGTAGCCTTGCGCCCGTTCAAATATCTTCGCAACGTCCGGCCATTTGTGAACCGTCAATTGGCAAGCTATCCATGCCCCGCCGGGAAGGTGGAACGTGACTTGATGGGCTTCCACTTGGACGGCTTGGGGTTCAATCTTCAAGCGGATAAGTTCCTTTATGGCGTCCGTTGGAAGATGGGCAATGACAGGGAAAGCCACCGGCAACCAATGTTCAACGATTGATATATTGTTGGACGCAAAAGCGGAGTTGTTGGCAAACAGAATGCCGCAAGCCCAAGGGCGCAACTCGTCCGTTGACACAAAGGGCAACAGCTTTTTGAGAACGGGAACGATGGGGAGGGAAAGGGGGAAAATTTGCCCTTGGGGTTGGACAATCGGAAAGCGTTCCGGGTCCGTGCAATCAACGGAAGACTTGAACCGCCCGGAGCGGACAACAAGCCGCCCTTTGTCCAGCGTCAAGGAAATGGTATCTTCACAAGCGGCAATCGCCTTGAAGAACTGTCCCGCGTTCGGGGCGCAATCAAGGTTCACGGGAAGAGGGGCTTGCATGGTCAACGAACCGTTCGTTGCCGTCACTGTCCCGTTTTGCAAGCGGAAGTGTTGCAAGGTTGGTTGTAGGTCATTGCGGCAAACCGCCGCCCGGACAAACTTTAATGTTTCAAGCATGGTTCCAAAAAATGAACCCGCCGGGGTTCCCGGTTCCTTTCCTTACATGTCCCCAATGATTGCAATGGAAAAAGGGTGGAACCCCGGCGGGCGGGTTATTCGCCGGAGCGGTTGCCGCCGCTCCGGGAAAGGGTCAAGGGTTGGTTGGCGGCGTCACTGTCACGCCTCCCGTTGCCCTGGCGGCGGCGGAGGCTTGGGCGGCGCGGCTTGATACCTTCGGGGCTTCGGAAACCGTCACCTTCGGCGCGGGGGTTTCACTCTTCCCCGTGGATTGCGCGGAACCACTTGTTGATTTTTTCGCGTTCGCGGCTTTCTTCGCGGGTTTGGCCGAAGATGTTGCAACGGTCTTTTTTGCCGGGGCGGCTTTCTTGGCCACCTTTGCCGCTTTTTTGGCGGGGGCGGGCTTCGGCGCGGTCTTTTTCTTCGCGGCGGGTTTGGCCACCTTGGCGGCTTTCTTGGCCGGAGCTTTGGGAACCTTGGCGGGCTTCGGTTCCGTCACGTTGGCTTCAAAGGTGTTGCGCTTCGGGTAAATTCCGATTGAACGCCCCTTGATACCATGGAACTTGCGCCATGCGAAGTATTGGAAGGAAGCGGAATCAGGGTTGACCCCGCTTTTCCCATCCGTTCCCTTCATTTTCTGGACGGCTTGGCGGAACTCAAACCGCGCCGGAGGGCGTCCAAGGTCTTTTTGGAGGGTATCACAAATGCCCCAAAGCTGGCGGGCTTGCGTCCCTTCGCGGGGCTTCAACACGCCATGCTTGATTTCATCACCGGGGAGGCTTCCCGCCTTGTGGCCAGTCACAACAAGCGGGGCTTTCTTGGCCGGGGCTTTCTTGGCGGCTTTCTTAGGGGTTGCAACATCCTGCTTTTTTCCCTTGCCACCATGGGCAACCGGGGGCTTGGGGGCAACCGCTTTTTTGGCGGGCGGAGCGGGCTTTTTTGCCGCAACTTTCTTGGCCGGTGTTTTCTTGGACGCGGGTTTCCCGCCCTTTGCCGGGGCGGCTTTCTTGGTTGCCGCCTTTTTGGCGGTCTTGGTTTCTGTTTTCATGGTTCCTTTGATGGGAGCTTGAAGCGTTGGCTTCATGTTGTTTGGAGAATCCCCGGAGGTTCGGGGGTTGTAAAGAGTAATCTTTTCGGAAATTACGGGGCGGCTTGCCAAAGCTCTTCAACAGCCTTGTTTCTTTCCTCCGCCTTCATCCGCAACGCCCCCTTGGGGGACTCGTTGCAAGCGAAGCAATAGGCAAGGAAAACGAAGGCGACGGCTAAGAGTGAAAGGGATATTTTCATGGTCTTATTCGGTGGCGGATTCAATCAGGTTCACAACGTCTTCAAAGTTGGAAAGGGCGTCTTCAAGGATTGACACAACTTCCTCCGCTCGTTCCCCCTTTTCGCTTCCTTGCAACCCTTCGGGCATGTTGTCAAAATACTCTTGTTCATCATCCTTGATGCTTTCCAAATCGGCTTGGATTTCTTCAAGGCGTGACAGGATGGCGGACAACTGCTTGCGGCGTTCTTTATTCATTGCTTCGGTTGGTTGAGGGTTGGCCGGGGGATTGAACCCCGGCGGGGGTTGGGGTTAGAAATTAAAATCGTAATGCTCAAAACGTCCGGGGGTTACGCGGGAGGATTTGAAGGCAACGAAGGGTTCAAGTTTTTGTGTCCGCAAGCTCCCGTTCACTTCCTCCCATTCCCCACAAGGAAGGGACACTTTGCGCGGGCTTTTCTTCAAATGGGCAACGATGATTTCACCTTCCGGGTTGGCTTCGTATTTGTATCGTTGGCGGCCTTCCGTGTGTCCGCAAAAACCGCCGGGGGTGAAGGTCAAGGCGTCCGGTTCGCCTGATTGCGTTCCGTTCAAAAGCGTTGCCTTGTCCCGTTGAAGGGTGACGGTTGTTCTTGTCACTTTCAAAACGGTATAGGCGGCGGCGTCACTGTATCCGTGAACGGTTGCGCCGTCCCCCACCTTGAAGGGGTTGAACACGGCGGCGGCGGTTTCTTCGGGAGTGAATTGATTGTGGGGTTTGGTTGCGGTCATTTTGGTTGGTTGGTTGCTTGGTTGTTGGCGGCGGTTCGTTGCCGATATGGAAAAGATACATTTTTCCCCGAAACACGCAAGGTATTTTTTCGGCATGGCCGATTTTCCCCGCAATCCCTTGCGGCGTATAGGAAAGAAATATCAAAAGGGGCAAGGGTCAAACGCTTGGCAACCTTGAACGAGCGTCCGGGCGGGCGGTCTTGCGTTCCACTTCTTGCAAAATTCGGTTGGTTCATCAAAGAAGAAACAGCCCAAGCAAGACCGCCCCCACCCCTGCTTTTCAATGACGATTTCCACCGTCCGGGAAAGCAGTTTTTCAAGGGACGCGGTTTCTTCCGGGGTCAATCTGATTGGTTGGTTCATGGGGTGGGGATGGGGTCAAAATCGCGGAACATCACGCGGGGGTTTTTGCGGTTCACCCAAACCTTTATCCGGTTGGGGCGGGCAAGCTCCCCGGTTCGGGCAAGGGCTTGGTCAACGGTTTGGGGTATCGTCAAGCCCGGCGGGTTGGACTCAATCCACCATTGCCGCGCCGCCGCCTTGGCCGCGCCTTCATGCTCAAAATTAACGTGTTCCGTGAAGCCGCGCAAGCCGCATTCATACGATACCCGGAGGGACGCCGGGACGCTCCCGAAGTTGGCGGAGCGGCGGGAGTTCCACGGGATGAACTTGGAATAAGTCACGGTTTGCACCGTGAACCATTCGCAAAGTGGGGCTTCGGGTTCCTGTTGCAATCCCGCAATCAATTCCTCTTCCCCGGCGTGGCTTTCCAGCTTCACCTTGAAGGGAAATTCATGTCCACAATCGGCGCAAGCGCGGGCGGATACATGGTTGAACGTCATGCAAACCGGGCAAACCTTTGCGGGAACGTCACCTTTCGGACCCGCGCCCTTTGTCTTGGGCTTCTTGGGGTCATTGATGGGGCCAAGCCTCCGGGTGTTCCCCGCAAAGTCCAAGACAAGGCAATTTCGTTTCGGCCCGCTCAATATGCAAGAAAGACGCCCGGCTGTTGTGGATATATCAAAGCCCGGAAGCCAAACGGGGCGCGTTCCCCTCCCCAACATTTGAACCCATAGGCCGGGGGATTGGGTGGGGCGCAAGACGCCTATCAGGTCAATTCCGGGGAAATCAAAGCCGGTTGTGAAAACCCCGTTGTTGACCAATGCCCGGACCTCCCCGCGTTTGAACATTTCAACGGCTTCGTCCCGGAAGGCGTCCCCGCTCTTTGAATGGACGGCAACGGCGGGGATTCCCATTTCGCAAAGGATGGCGGCAACGTGTTCCGTGTGAGTGATACCGGCGGCAAAGACAAGCCAATGGTTGCGGTCCTCCCCATAGGCAAGCATTTCCTCAACCGCCGCCCGTGTGATTGCTTCCTTGTCAACGGCGGCGGCAAGGTCTTTCCCGTTGAAATCCCCGGCGGTTGTCCGAACCCCCGAAACGTCCAGTTCCGCTTTCATCTTTTTGGGAATCAAGGGGGCAATATAACCTTCGGCAACAAGCTTGTTGAACTCGTCTTTTGAAGTTATATCAAAGCAAATGTCCGTGAACAGTCCGCCGGGTTCAACAATCATGCCTTGCCCCAACCGGTAGGGCGTGGCGGTCAAGCCCGCGATTTTCAAAAGCGGATTCACGCGTTTGAGGGCGGCAATAAACGCCTGATATTGCGTTGTTTCTTTCTTGGAAACCGTATGGCATTCGTCAATCAATATCAAATCAACATGACCGAAAAGCGCGGCTTTCTTCGCAACGGAACCGATACCGCAAAACGTCACGCTCCGGCCAATGTCCCGGCGGTTCAAACCGGCGGAGAAAATCCCGGCGGAAGCCGTTGGCCATAGTTCAAGAAGCTTTTCAAAATTCTGGCCAACCAATTCCTTGACGTGGGTTAATACAAGAATCCTTGTGGAAGGATACGCAAGCAGGGCTTGGCGGCAAAATTCGGCAATGACCAAACTTTTCCCCGTCCCGGTTGGCATGGCCACAACGGGATTTCCGAAATGCTCCCGCCAGTAATTCCAAAGGGCAAGAACGGCGGCAAATTGATAGTCTCTTGGCTTCATGCGTTCCATCCAAGTTTGAGCGTCCAAGACTGGCAACCGGCGTGTTGAGCGGCAACAGTCAATTCGGTGTTGAACAGCCCGCAAACCCATTTTCCGCCGTCCGCCATCCGGGACATTTGGCATGTCCGGCAATTGCGTTCCGGCGGCGCGTTCTCATGGCAAATTTTCTTGAAGAAACAAAACTTGCAAACGTATTTAATGGCGTTCGGGGAGGTTGCCGCCTTGGGGGGCGGTGTTTCCGATTGTATAATCATTCCCGCCCTGTTGAAAAGACGTTGACCTTCGGCGGGGTTCGCTTGGATAAGCTCCGGGAAAATGGCGTCCGTGTTTTTGTTTATTCCAAGATATAACGCCCAAGGCAAACCCATCCGAAACATATAAGTTTGGCATTGGGCAAAATGCTCCGGCTTGGAATCGCAAAGACCTTCCTTTTCCAGTGATTTGAAAGAACTGTCCCCATGGGTTTTGAACTCACAAAGGAAAGGAACGCCGGGGGGCAAGTCCGGGATGTTGATTCCCACGCCGTCCAGACTCCCGCCGAAATGACCGCCCCAACCGGAAATCCGGTATTGTGGAAAAGTCCCGTCCGGCTTCCTTGGTTGCCGCTCGTCATGCGTCCAGACCGTTGCCCCGGCTTTCCGCAACCATTCGGCAAAACGTTCCTCTTCACGTTGCCCCCTGTCAAAGAGGCGGAGCATTTTCCCGTTGAAAAGTTCCATTGCCGCCCAACGGAACGAATACCAGATTTCACGGGCGCAACGCCGCCCAAGGATGGACGCGCCAAGGTGTTTCCGGTGTTCCCGCTCTTGCTCCGCTTCAAGGGCGGCGTTGATGGCGTCAAGCGTCTTTTGGGCTTTCATTCCGGGCGGTTGGGGCAATGCGTGTGATGTTCGGGGGTTGGAAAAGCGCAATCAGCGCATGACCCCGTTTCTTCGGGGAAGTCCATTTCCGATTGGTCAATTGACGCAAGTTCTTCCGCCAAGCTATCGGCGGCGGCGGTTGCCAGTCTGGCGGATTCCCGCAAGTCTTGAATGGTTCGGGTCAATTTCTCCGCCGCCATTTTGGCGGTTTGGAGGGCTTGCTTTTTGTCTGTTGGTTGGCTCATTCTGTTTGTTGAAAAGATATATGTTGCATAAAATGGATTTTAGCGTCCACCCGCGCCCAATCGGGAACGGGCGGTTGCTCAACTGTTGACGCTTCGGGAATGTTTGGGTATTGCCACAAGGCGCGAAGCTCCCAAGGGGACGTTTCGCAACCCCGGACATACCGCCGGAACGCAACGAAGCGCAAGGCGATAAGCTCCGGGACAAAAACGAAAGTGAACTCTTCAAGCTCGTTTTCGTCTTTGGGACTGGCGGCAACGGAAAACTTCATTGTTTCTTGGCTTTGGTTCCTTTTCGGAATTTTCGGCAATACTTGTTGTATGAAGCAAAGGCTTGCCGGATGTTGTCCGGGGTCAACTCAACTTCCTTGGGATACTCCGCCAGATACAACGCTTCAAACCTTCCGGCGTCCATGCCGGGGGCTGTTTGGGCAAGGTGGCAAATGATGTTTTTCATTGGAAGGATTGTTCAAAGTGTTGGGGAACGCCAGGAGCGTAGGCGGAAACGTAAATGGGCGGTTGGGTGATACCTCCGGCGCAAACGCCAACAAATATCTTTCCCGTTTGCTTCACAATCTCCATTTCCTCCGGGCAAAGCTCCCAAACGGAACCGGTGAATTTTCCGGGAACCCGTAGGGTTGGGAGGTTCCCGCAAGTCTCTTCCTGTCCGGGCGGCGCAACCAATACAACGTTGCATTCCTTGAAGCCTGTTGGGGTTGCCATGGTCAAAATTTCTTTCCGGTTTCACCGCGCCGGGCTTCGGGCTTATGGTCCGCCCGTTTCCGGTTGAACTCCATTTTTTCCAAGATGGCCCCGCCAAGGTCAAGACCCATTGCACCGGCCAAATCGAAAATTCTGATTGCCGCGTCCGCAAGCTCAACCTCAACCATTGGGCGGTTGGGCAACTTGTCATCCGCAAGGTTTTTGCGGAAGCCTTCGCAAGCTTCGGAAACTTCGGAATGGATCAAGAGAAGCTTTTCCGGGACGTTCACGGGGAGGGGTTCGCCTGTTGCAAGGTTGGTATGCCAACCGTTCAAAACGGCTTCCCCGTGGCAAAGTTCAACAAGCATGTTTGCGGCGTCTTCAATGTCCCCCGGAAGCTCCCCGAAAGGTTGCTTGGCGGGCGGTTGTTCAATCAGGGCGGAGCTTGTCCGGTAGGTGAAAGACTCGTCAAGCGTCCGGTCTTTGTAAACGGGTTGCCACAAGCAAGCGGCTTCGTTGTAAAGCTCCGGCGTCAAGAGTTCCCGAAGCTGGCGGGCAACGAACGTTTCCCGCCCGGCGGGGTCCGTCAAAACCGCCGCCTCTTCTTGTGTCAATAGCCGGAAGCCGTCCGGACCGCCGAATTGCTCCGGGCTTAGGTTTTGCGGGTTGTGATATGTCTGCTTCATGTTTTTTGAAAGTAAAAGGCGCGGCAAGGTTTCCGTTGATACATCTTCCTTGCCGCGCCGTGTTTTGGTTCCTAGTTCCTGCTTGCCCGGTTACTGTCCGGCTTGCGCCCATGGTGGGGGTTCCGCAACGCCTCCGGCGGCGGGGATACCCGGAGCGGCGGGAACACCGGCGGGAGCGGGGGCGGGGATGGCGGGAGCAACCGGCGCAACAGGGGCGGCGGTTGCGATGGAAGCCCGCAAGGTGGCTTCATCCATCACTTGCCCGGTTGCGGTGTAAAAGTAACCGGGGCTTTGGGGGTGGGGCGTCCAACCGGCGGGCGGGAAGTCCGCAACAGGGGCAACAGGGGCAACCGGAG
>Ga0100385_1003145_pt1 | contig 14985 bp, 10 predicted proteins | sample CryGeymeta201509_FD_81543 | JGI IMG/M metagenome (GOLD analysis project Ga0100385, IMG submission 81543) | Groundwater microbial communities from Crystal Geyser aquifers in Utah, USA - Crystal Geyser metaG 2015-09 | ecosystem: Environmental > Aquatic > Deep subsurface > Groundwater | place: USA... | reverse complement strand
TTTAAACACACTGAAAGCAGTATAAAAAGTTTCGTGCGTTTACCCTATAAACAAAAATACTTTCTCCATTCAATAAAAATTTTGCATTTTCAAGAGCTTTTGTATCCATTGCCAAAACAAAATAATCTGGACTAGCATCATTTGCCAAAGTGTAATAATCACTAGTATTAGTTATTTCTTCTTCAAAATAATAAAAATTCTCATCACTATTCAAAACTCTCAAACCTTGTGTCCATTTTATTTGCTCAAGTGTATAAATATAATTATACTTCAAAACGGACGAAAAACGGTTTGCATAATTTAATTTCCATTTATCAAACTCATTTTGATTTGAAATTTTAGTTTGTGATTTATCTATATAATTATATACTTTACTTATTTTAGCTTTAAACATCCTTAATACCAAAATATCACTAAAAGTATATAAATCGAAAGTATTAAAACGGTTTTTAGCTTTAGGAGAATCTTCTTCTATTAATTCACGATAATTAGGAGAGGGAGAATAAGAAATAGTTTTTTTCTCTTCATTTTCTAATTGTAATGTTATAAACGGAAAATCTTCGTTTTGCAAAGAAGGATAATAATGAAAATCTTGTAAATTTTTATCCCAAATGGCTTCATAACTTAAATACAAAGTAGGTAAAATTCCTTTTTCGTATGCTCCTGCTGTTTCATCTAAGGCTTGTTTAGCATTTCCATTGTAGAAAGAAAAAAAATTTTCTTCACCAAAAAAATCTCTTCTTATGCGTGCTAAAAAACGACATTGTTCTATGTCTTTAAAAAGTGAATCTCTTTTTGGTTCTTTTTCAGACGAAAATATCAAATCATAATCAAATTTATCTACATCAAAACTTTTTCTATTGATAGAATCATTCAAATCTATTTTATATTGAACTATAAAACGTTCAGAGTTTTGAGCAAAAGTAAAAGTATTCAAAAGTAGTAATCCAAAAACAAGAAAAATAACTTTAGTGACTTTCATAGAAATTTAGTTTTTGAGTAGTAAGTAATGAAGCTGTCTAAACTTTGTCAATAGTCTGTAATCAGACTTTGACAATAGTTGAAATGATACAGTAGAAGTTTGAATGTTTGATTATTATACTTTGTAAATCAATATAAAGTTTTGTTTCTTTTTATTTCAAGAAATATTTTGAAATGGAAAGAAATAATTTGAAATGCAATAGAGAAATTAACTTTAGATTTAGAAAAATATTCTTCTTATGTAACACACAAATGGAAATAGAACTTTGATTTTTTTAAATCTAGTTTTGCTCAAAAAATAAGCATTTTTTCGTAAATTCGTAAAACGAAACAAGAAAAAACTCTACCGTTGCTCGTGTCCCCACGAGCGACAAAAAACTCTATATATGTATTTAATATTCGACACCGAAACCACAGGACTTCCAAAAAACTTCAATGCACCTGTTACCGATTCTGACAATTGGCCTCGTTTGGTTCAGATTGCTTGGCAGTTGCACGACAAAACAGGAAATTTATTGTCTGCTCAAAATCATATCGTTTATCCTGATGGATTTACCATTCCTTTTAATGCTGAAAAAGTGCATGGAATTTCTACCAAAAGAGCCGAGCAAGAAGGAAAACCACTTTCGGAAGTATTAAATGCTTTTGCTGACGATTATCAAAAAGCTGATGTGCTTATTGGACATAACGTAGAGTTTGATGTCGCTATAATGGGGGCAGAATTTCATAGAACCAAAATTGAACGTGGTTTTATGGAAAAAGAAACGCTTTGTACAAAACTTACTTCGGTAGATTTTGTGGCTATTCAAGGTGGACGTGGTGGGCGTTTCAAGTGGCCTACTCTTACCGAACTTCACACCAAACTTTTCGGAGTTCCTTTTGCAGATGCTCACGATGCTGCCTATGATGTTTCTGCGACAGCAAAATGTTTTTTTGGATTATTACAAAATAAAGTAGTTCCGACAGTTGAGGGAATTACGCCTCAAATGGTCGTTTATCAAGCTCCAGAACTTGATGAGGCTAATTTTGGACAAGTTCAAAAGAAAAGTAAGGCAAGTGATAGATTAAAAAAAGATAGAAAGTTAGATGAGATTTTACCGTTTTGTCATCTTCATAATCACTCTCAATTTTCTATTTTACAAAGTACGGCAAATGTCAAAAAATTAGTCGCTAAAGCCCACGAAATGGGAATGCCTGCCATTGCCATTACGGATATTGGAAATATGCACGGTGCTTTTTATGCCGTTGGAGAAGGCGAAAAATTAGGAATAAAAGTAATTATTGGTGCAGAATTATACCTAACCGAAGACAGACACAAACAAAAATTTACGAAAGACAATCCAGACCGTAGAACAAGACAGGTTTTTTTAGCCAAAAATCAAAAAGGTTATCATAATTTGTCCAAAATGTGTTCGTATGGCTATGTAGATGGCTATTATGCAGGTTATCCACGTATTGATAGAGAACTTGTCGTAAAATATAAAGAAAACATAATTGCTACAACGGGAGGTTTGGGTGCAGAAATTCCTCAACTGATTTTGAATGTCGGAGAACTACAAGCCGAAGAGGCTTTTCAATGGTGGTTAGAAGAATTTAGAGATGATTTTTATATTCAATTACAGCGTCATGGATTAGAAGAAGAAGAGCGAGTAAATGAAATTTTATTGAGTTGGGCTGACAAATACGATGTAAAATATTTTGCTTCCAATGATTGTTTTTATCTCAAAAAAGAAGATGCAGATGCTCATGACACGCTTTTGTGTGTAAAAGATGGCATTCCGAAAAGTACGCCTGTGGGGCGTGGGCGTGGGTATCGTTTTGGTTTTCCGAATCACGAATTTTATTTTAAGTCTGCCGAAGAAATGAATCAACTCTTTGCAGACCTTCCAGAAGCCATCGAAACGACAATGGAAATTGTGGAAAAAACGGAAGTCATAAAACTAAAACGTGATATTTTATTACCAAAATATGAAATTCCGAAAGAGTTTGAAAATGAAGATGCTTATTTGCGTCATCTGACTTATGAAGGTGCAGCCAAACGCTACAAAGAAATTACACCTGCTATCAGAGAACGCATAGATTTAGAACTCAAAATCATGAAAGACATGGGATTTCCTGGGTATTTTTTGATTGTACAGGATTTTATTAATGAAGCTAGACGGATTGGTGTTGCCGTGGGACCAGGGAGGGGCTCTGCAGCTGGATCTGTCGTCGCTTATTGTATCGGAATTACCAATATTGACCCTATTCTTTACAATCTCCTTTTTGAACGTTTCTTGAATCCAGAACGTGTATCCATGCCAGATATTGACGTAGATTTTGACGACGTAGGAAGGCAATCTGTCATCGATTATGTAGTCAAAAAATACGGTCGTAATCAAGTAGCACAAATTGTAACGTATGGTACAATGGCAGCCAAAATGTCTATTAAAGATGTTGCTCGTGTGATGGAATTGCCTTTAGATGAGTCAAATAGAATTGCCAAACTTGTCCCAGAAAAACCGGGGACGACACTAGACAAAGCCTTTGATGAAGTAGAAGAATTACGACAAATTTTTAGAGCAAAAGACTTGCAGGGAAAAGTGTTGCAAAATGCTAAAGTTTTGGAGGGTTCGGTGCGTAATACAGGAACGCACGCAGCAGGTGTAATCATTGCCCCTGATGATATTACCGAATATATTCCAGTCTGTACAGCCAAAGATGCCGACCTTTTTATTACGCAATTTGATGGAAAAGTAGTCGAAGATGCAGGAATGTTAAAAATGGACTTTTTGGGTCTAAAAACGCTGACTATCATTAAAGATGCCATTGATTTAATTGAAAAAAATCATGGCGTAAAAATTAATCCAGACGAAATTCCGATTGATGATGTAAAGGCGTATGAACTCTATCAACGTGCTGATACAGTCGGAACATTTCAGTTTGAGTCGGACGGAATGCGTAAATATTTGAAGGAATTAAAACCTACAAATATTGAAGATTTGATTGCCATGAATGCCTTATATCGTCCTGGTCCGATGGATTTTATTCCGTCCTATATTGACCGAAAACATGGAAGAGAAACCGTCGAATATCCTCATGAACTCTTAAAACCTATTCTTGAGCCTACTTTTGGAATTATGATTTATCAAGAGCAGATTATGCAAGCAGCCCAAATTATGGGAGGTTATTCGCTCGGTGGTGCTGATATTTTGCGTCGTGCGATGGGTAAGAAAAAAGCCGAAGAAATGGCAAAACAAAAGACCATTTTTGTAGAAGGTGCAAAGAAAACCCACGGCATCGATAAGAAAAAAGCCGAAGAGGTTTTTGAGGTAATGGAAAAATTTGCTTCCTATGGTTTCAACCGTTCTCACTCGGCAGCGTATTCGGTGGTTGCTTTCCAAACAGGTTATTTGAAGGCACATTATCCAGCTGAATATATGGCAGCCGTCATGACCAACAACATGAGCAGTATTGATAAAATTACGTTTTTCATTGAAGAAGCACAGCGTATTGGCGTTCCTGTTTTGGGGCCCGATGTCAATGAGAGTATTGAGCGTTTTGGTGTGAATGATAAGGGACAAATTCGTTTTGGACTGGCAGCCATAAAAGGAGCAGGAGAAACAGCCGTTTCGCACATTATCACAGAACGAGAAGAGAAAGGAAAATACAAAGATATTTTTGATTTTGTAGAACGAATGGATTTGTCGGTAATCAATAAAAGAACTTTCGAGGCCTTAACTTTTGCAGGTGGATTGGATTGTTTTGAAGATGTTCATAGAGCGCAAATTTTTGCACCAACCGACACAGGAAAGACAAATTTAGATTTGCTTTTAGCTTACTCGAAGGCACAAAAAGAAGAAGCAGCCTCTGCACAAGTTTCTATGTTTGGAGGGGCAGACGGAAAAGTAGAAGTGATGCGTCCACGCCTTGCCGAAATAGAACGCTGGACAGAAATAGACAAACTCAACAAAGAAAAAGAAGTCGTCGGTTTTTTCATTTCTGGACACCCACTAGATAAGTACAAAATCGAAATGAAAACCTCTTGTAATTCTACCCTTTTGAATCTACCCAATGCAAGAAAAGGAGCAGAACTAAAAGTAGGAGGAATGGTCATCGAAGTAGCACATAGAAAGACAGCTTCTGGGCGAGATTTTGGGTTATTTACGTTAGAAGATTATTCTGGAAGTTACAAATTTGCACTTTTTGGAAAGGAATACGACCATTTTAAAGGCTTTTTGGTAATGGGAGAATTTCTTTTGATTACAGGTAGAATGGAAGAACGCTATAAAAGTCCTGACCAAGTAGAACTCAAAATAAAAAATATTTCGCTTTTGAGTGATGTCAAACAAAAACCAATTACGAGTATCAATATTGCCATTAATTTATTGAATCTAAATGAAAATCTAATTATGGATTTAGAGAAATTATTCAATGACTGTAAAGGGGGAGATTGTAAAATAAAAATGGAGTTTTTTCACCAAGCACCACAAACTGGACGTACTTTTATCAAAACCGTTTCGCATCACTTACAGATAGAACCAAGTAGTGATTTGGTTAGAGATATTGAACAATTGGGGGTAGTCTGTCAAGTGGGCTAATGTAAGAGGATAGTTTGCAAAAGATAGTGTGATTTTCAGTTTATGCAAAAACTCCTTATTTCAGAGATGAAATAAGGAGTTTCTTTAGTTACTCTTCTTTGTTAATTTTTGGCAGTCCGTATTTAGCAATTATTTCATTTGCTCTTACTAATTTTTCTGGAAATAGTTTTCGCCTTTGCTTCATCCTAATTTTTGGTCAATAACAATTATAGGAATTTTTGAATCGTTTAATTCTTTTATTTCTTTTAGGCTCTTAACAGGTTTTGGACTGATAGTAATAAAAACTTGATTCATTCATTTATTAGCAAAATATTAGTTCGTTTTTTCCATAGAATAGGGTTTGCAAACCCTATCGTTTACTGGCTGTTTGTATGAAAAAAAATACCTGTATGGAAGGAAAGAGCAGCGTAGCTAATTTGTTGTGCCCCCCATTCAATTCAATAGAACATAAAAATCATTTACCAATAAGTTCAAGTCGTTTTTATTTTGTCCGACTACTTACTATCCAAAATTTTATCATCTAATTCTACAATTTCTTTCTTTTTATTCTTAAACGTAACATTCAGAATTACGCCCAAAAGCATCAAACCAATTCCAACAGAAACCCAGATATTAAAAACTTCGTGAAAAAACAAAAATCCAAAACCAAGCGCATAAACAATTCCTGTATAACTCACACTCGCCACTCTAGCAGCTTCTTCCATCTGATAGGCTTTTGTCATATATAATTGTGCAATTTGTGTCAAAATTCCAATCAAAAGTAAGTACAACCAATCCCAACCCATAGGCATTGTCCATTTATAAAAAATACAATACAGACTAGCAATAGGCAGCGTAACAAGTGGAAAATAAAGAATTACCATAAGAGGATGCTCCGAAGTTTTGAGTTTTCTGATGCAATTATAAGCACAACCAGACAAAAAAGCTGATACAATTCCCATAATAAAATAGACAGTATCGACACGCTCATCAAAACCTTTTACCATCGTTACACCAATAAAAGAAATCAAGAAAAATAACCATTGAAGAGGCACTAAACGCTCTCCCAAAATAAGCCACGCAATAATTGCCGTAAAAATTGGAGCTAAATAATGTAACGTAATCGCAGAAGCAAGAGGAATATTTTGAATCGTCGTAAAGAATAAAAAAAGAGCCATTCCACCAAAAAGACCACGCAGAAAAAGAACTTTTTTATTTGTTCCCAATCCTTTTACTTTTTGCATTTTCAGACCAACCACACAAATCACAAAGGAAATGAAAGAGCGAAAAAGAATTATTTCCATAGCAGGAATATGAGGCAACATTTTTACTATCAAATTCATGACAGCAAAACAAAAAATGGCAAAAAGCATATACAAGATACCTTTTGTAATACCAATTTTTTCAAGTAAATCATTGAGTTTAGAAGTAGAAACGGAAGAAGAGGGAGTAGAATTTTCCAAAGAATGTAGTTTTATAGATTTTCTGTACAGATTATCCACAAAGGTAAGCAAGGCAAAATGAAGTAAAACAAAGCTAGACTATAAATAACTAAAATTAAGTATATTGTATCGTGTAGCTTAAAGACTTGCCTTTGACTTCATATAAGATAACACATTTTTTTCCTATCTCAAAACCTATTTACTTTACAAGAGTTTATAAGCCATACGTAGCTGACAGTTTCCAACTGTCAGATTGAATAGGGGGTATAACAAACTGTCGTTTTTTGTAGGGAAAAGGCTTGCCTTTTCCCTACGTAATACAAATTGACTAAGCGACACCCGAAGAGCAGCGTAGCTAATTTGTTAGGCACCCCTGTCAGAGATATATAGTATTTTTAGACACAATCAACAGTTGAAAACTGTTGGCTACATTAGACAAAGAGACAAAACCGTTTCTTTGCTATTTCTATTCGAAAAAATTCAAACCGTCTTTGAGGCGTTGCCGTCAACGAGGTAAAAAATAAAGCATTCTCTCAAAATGAACCAGCAACAAACGCAAGAACAAACAGAAGAAAAGGTATTAAAACTCTCTCCTAGAGAGTTTGTCAAAAAATACCAAACCGATAGTATTATTCAGACCCTTGTGGAAAGTATTAGTAGAGAAAAACCAAAACGCATTCACCTCAAAGGACTCATGGGAAGCCAAGATGCACTTGTTTTGGCTGCTCTTTATCGTTCGAATCCTGCGCTTTCTCATTTTGTAATAATGGATGATGCCGAAGAAGCAGCTTATTTTTATAATGATGTTCAGCATTTTTTGGGCGAAACGCTCTCCAGTTCTACTCCAAAGGTTTTATTTTTTCCTACTTCGTATAAAAAGCCGTACAAATTTGAAAAAATAGATAATGCGAATGTTTTGCAGCGTTCGGAAGTTCTGACAAGACTCAATAATCATCATTCAGAAGAAAACGGACTTATCATTGTTACCTATCCGTCTGCGATGAGCGAAAAAGTAATCAATAAACAAGTTTTGGCAGCCAATACTTTTGTAGTCAAAATTAATGAAATTATTGAACCTACTTTTGTCATTGAAATATTAAATGAATATGGCTTCAAAAGGGAAGAATATGTTTTTGAAGCAGGACAGTACTCTGTCAGAGGTGGAATAATTGATGTTTTTTCGTATTCAAATGAATATCCCTATCGAATAGAATTTTTTGGAAATGAAGTAGAAAGCATCCGAACTTTCAAACCAACCGACCAACTTTCCATCGAAAAAGTAAATCGTGCTGTCATTGTTCCGAACGTAACTGAAAAAGTACAAAAACAAACAAGAGAAAATTTTTTAGAATTTGTTCCAAAAAGAACTCGTCTTTGGCTAAAAGATTATTCTTTGACTGTTGAGGTAATAGAAAAATATTTTGAGCGAGCGACAGAAGATTTTGATACCATTTTGCAGGTTTCGAATTATACGCAAATCATTTCTGACCCAGAAGAATTATTTATCACAAAAAAGGAATTTAAAGACCAAATAGAAAAGTTTATTCAGTTAGAATTTGGAAAGAAATTTAGAAAAATCACAGAAAAAACAAGAGATAATCATACTATTTTCGAATTTGATGCAAAGGCACAACCGACATTCCATAAGAATCTTCAAAATTTAGTCTATGATGTTGAAAGTTATAATCAAAAAGGGTATCAATGTATTATCGCTGCCGATTTGCCAAAACAGATTGATAGAATGCACACTATTTTCGAAGAAAAAGGCGTTGGTGTTCAGTTTTATGGGCTTAATATTGGTTTGCGTGGAGGTTTTATTGACCATAATCAAAGAATTGTTTGTTATACTGACCATCAAATTTTTGAGCGTTATCATAGGTATAGCACACAGGAACGTTTTACCAAATCAAAAGCTCTTACACTAAAAGAACTCAATACGCTACAAGCAGGCGATTATGTTACGCATATTGATTACGGAATTGGTCGTTTTGCAGGTTTGGAAAAATTGGACGTAAATGGAAATGAACAGGAAGCCGTTCGTTTGATTTATAGAGATAACGATGTTTTGTATGTCAGTGTGCATTCGTTACACAAAATTTCGAAGCATTCTAGCCAAGATGGAAGTTCGATGTCGCTCAGTAAATTGGGTTCGCAAGATTGGAGCAACAAGAAAAAGAAAGTCAAAAAACATTTAAAAGATATTGGTACAGAACTCATAAAACTCTACGCCAAACGCCAAACTGCGACAGGTTTTGCTTATTCAAAAGACAATTACATGCAAGCCGAAGTCGAATCCTCCTTTTTTTATCAAGATACACCCGACCAAGCCACAGCCACCAACGAGGTAAAAGAAGACATGGAAAAACCTGTTCCGATGGATAGATTAGTCTGTGGAGATGTCGGTTTTGGAAAAACAGAAATTGCCGTTCGTGCTGCATTTAAAGCCGTTTCGAATGGAAAACAAGTTGCCGTTTTAGTTCCCACAACGGTTTTGGCAGCGCAACATCATCGTACTTTTAGTGAACGTCTTTCAAATTTTGGTGTCAATGTAGATTTTGTTAATCGTTTTAGAAGCACGAAAGAAGTAAGAGAGATTTTACAAAAACTAGCTGAAGGGCAACTAGATATTTTGGTAGGAACGCATAAAATTGTAAGTGATAAAGTAAAATTTAAAGATTTAGGATTGTTTATTATTGATGAAGAGCAAAAATTTGGTGTCAAAACAAAAGACAAAATAAAGGAAATGCGTGTCAATGTAGATTGTCTTACCCTCACAGCAACGCCAATTCCTAGAACGCTGCAATTTTCACTTTTGGGAGCGAGAGATTTGTCGGTCATGCACACGCCACCACCCAACCGTCAGCCTGTAACGACGGAAGTACATAATTTTAATGAAGCCTTGATTAGAGATGCCATTAGTTTGGAACTTCGTCGTGGTGGACAGGTATTTTTTGTTCATAACCGAGTAATTGATATTTATGAAGTGGCAGGAATTCTGACTCGTTTAGTTCCTGATGCGAAAGTCGTGGTCGGACATGGACAAATGAAAAGCGACCAATTAGAAAAAACGATGATGGCTTTTATCAATGGCGATGCTGATATCTTGGTTTCGACAAATATCATTGAATCGGGTTTGGATATTCCCAACGCAAATACGATTATTATCAATAATTCTCATTTGATTGGTCTTTCCGATTTGCATCAAATGCGTGGTCGTGTGGGTCGTTCCAACAAAAAAGCCTTTTGTTATTTGCTCATTCCTTCGGCTGCTACGCTTCCTGCTGATTCAAGAAAACGTTTGAAAGCCTTAGAGGAATTTAATGAACTCGGTGATGGATTTAAAATTGCGATGCGTGATTTGGATATTCGTGGGGCAGGAAATCTTTTGGGAGCAGAACAGAGTGGTTTTATCAATGATTTGGGATTAGATACCTATCATAAAATGCTAGAAGAAGCCATTTCAGAACTCAAAGAAGACGAATTTAAAGAGCTTTTCCAAAACCCAAATGCGACCAAACCAAAAGAACTCAAAATTACGTGTTCGATAGAAACCGATTTAGAAATTTTTATTCCAGAGAGTTATATTTCCAATATTTCGGAGCGTCTGCAACTCTACATTGAAGCCGATAGATTGAAAAATGAAGAGCAATTAGAAAAGTTTAAAGAAACGGTAAAAGACCGTTTCGGAACTCCTCCAGCCGATTTTGATAATTTATTACAAGCTGTTCGTTTGCGTTGGCTTGCCGAGCAGATAGGTTTTGAAAAACTGATTATCAAAAATGAAAAAATACGTGGTTATTTTATTGCCGACCGACCCGATTATTATCAAGGCAGTGCTTTTGGGAAAGTATTAAAATATATCCAAGAACGACCAAAACGTTGTAGGCTAAAAGAAAGCAAAGACCGAGTTATTTTTATTATGGAACAAGTCAAAACACTTGAAGGCGTGATGAATGTTTTTAGGGGGATTTTGGAGTGATTTTTAGATTTTATTTTGTATATTTAAGTTATTAAAAAAAATTAATATAGAATATATTTTGTTAAATTTAAAAATAAATTTTTATTTCTATGAAAATTCAACGAGCAGGAATGGACACTTATCTGATAAACGATAAATTAGTTTATATAGAAGAGTCTACAGGATTGATAGCGTATGACATCATTTACCATAGAGGATTATTCCCCAATAAATCAAAGAAATCAGGTTTAAAAGCTCAAGTAGAACATTTTGAAGTAGATGAAATAGATCACATGGCTCTTTTGACTAGCTTTTCTACTTCAGGACTTGCGTCTGGATTTAATAGATTAGAAATTTGGAGGTACAAAAATCGTATTCTAAAACACAATAGTGGTAGTTTTGGATTCGGCTATGGTTATGGACGAGAAGATATATATCAAATTATTCATCAAGAACATGAGGAAAATCAAGAGTATAAGAGAGTATATTTTCTCTGTAATAACATTGATTTTTATCGTTCTCAAAATAAAGGTAAATTTCCTTATACTATTCCTAAAGAAGTCTATAAGCATCTATTGGTCTTCTCTAACTTTATAAAAGCAGAAAAAAAGCAAATTCAGATACCTCAAGTAGATAAAACAAAGACGTTTATTTTAAAAGAAATAGAGAAATTTAGACAACTCGTTTGGAGTACAGAGCTTGAAATAGAAGGAGAAAAGTTGAGAATTGAATATAGTTATATTCCTAACTTTAGCTGGTCAGAAGAAAAGAGAATACAAAGTTTTTGGACAAAGACCTATCTTTATCATGAATTTTCTTCAGCAGAAGACAAATTAGAATTTTTTATAAATGGCAAACTTATAAAATTGAAAGAAGATGAGCTGTAAGTCTTCCTGCCTTCTCTCGCCTTTGTTGGTGTTCCTATTTTGTAAAAAGTAAAAAAATGCCGTTGCCTTTGTCTTTAGTTTCGGCGTAGCCGTTGTGATGACCAACAACAGAAATACGGATAGATTTAGACATTTATTTCTTTTTGTTCAATCTATCCAAATCTTGTTTTGTAGGTCTTAGATAGAGTCTGAATACAAAGTGCTTGGTCGTTTATAATTTCGTTTATTCGCCAAGTATATTTGGTTTTATTGAACAACAATATTTACACGTTGTATCAATAGTTTTTGGAGGGGGGCATAACAAATCGTCGCTTAGTCAATTTGTATTACGTAGGAAAAGGCAAGCCTTTTTCCCTACAAAAAACGACAATTTGTTATACACCCTTTTTGGAGTTTTCCGTAGTTGTCAGCAATCAAATCATAAAAGATAATCGTGCAAGAGAAAAAAAAGAGATTGTTCCTACCAAAAAGATTTGGGAAATGCACCAGCGTTTGGAATTTCCTGATATACAAGAGGCGCATGAAGTTGTTTTTTTAGAGAAAAATTGATTCAAAATTAAAATTTGATTTATCAAACTCAATTATCTTTTTCCTTTATCTTGTTTTAATTCTCAATATATTTTCTATTTCGCTACAAAAAAACGAAATTTGCAACCTTATTCAATTTACGAATGAGGTTTTTTTATATAAAATGATTTTATGCTTCTATTAGCAGTAGATTTTGGAAATACGACACTCAAAGCTGCACTCTTCGAAAATGAGGAGCTTTTAGAAGTGCGTTATTCTCTTTCTACGGCTGATTTAGAAAATTGGACAACCCAAATTGAAGCAAAAAATAAAATTTCGTCTAAAAAGTTAGAAGGAATCATTATTAGTTCAGTTAGAAAAAATGAAGAGATTGAACTTTCTTTTGTAAAAAAATTAAAAAGAAAATTAATTTCTGAAACGCTTACTGATGCTAAATTAATCATAAAATCGGATTCAGAACCAAAAGAAATTGCAACAGATAGCAAAGAAGTTAGCGTCGTAGTATCAGTTATACTCTTAGATGAAAATACACCTTTGCCCATTCAAAACAATTACAAAACACCCAAAACACTGGGAAAAGACCGTTTGGCTGCCGTAATTGGTGCGTATTTCTTAAAAAAAGAAGCTAGTAAAAAAACGAATAAACAACCAACTTTAGTCATTGATGCAGGAACTTGTATTACTTTTGATTTTATTGATACAAATTCTAATCAAAATGGAGTTTATCAAGGAGGAAGTATTTCATTAGGTTTGCAGATGCGTTTTAAGGCTTTGAATCATTTTACGGCAAAGTTACCTTTGTTAGCATCGAATGAAAATTTGCCTACTCCTATCGGACAATCGACACAGGAAGCGATGCAAAGTGGCGTTCAGTTTGGACTTCTTTCTGAAATAAAGAGTAGTATTGATTTTTATCAGAATCAAATAAATACAAATGAAAACAACACAAATAAAGAATTAAATATTGTCGTCTGTGGTGGCGATGCTCAACTTTTAAAAAAATGGTGGGAAGAATATCTAACAAGATTTACAAATAATTCTCACACTTATCCAAAATGGACTATCGAACCAAATTTGGTTTTGATAGGTTTACAACGAATTTTCCAGTTTATAAAAAATAATGAAGACAACTAATTTTTATCTCCGTTCTGTTCTAAAATTATCTACTTCAAGTTTAGTAATAATTTTTATTTTGTTTACATCTCCATTTGGTTTTGCTCAAACGGCAAATAATCCTTTTTCAAGAATTGGGTTAGGAGATATTTCTTCGCAGCGTTCGATTTCTAATCTTGGAATGGGTGGAATGGGAGTAAGTCTTCCGACAGTAAAATCTTCTAATCTTCAAAATCCTGCTCTTTTGAGTTATCACAAACTTACCGTTTTTGAAGCTGCTGGAGTAGGCGAGTATAAAGATTTGATAACAAATGACATTCGAACGAATGATTTTGGTGGAAACTTGGGTTATCTATCACTTATTTTTCCAGTTTATAAAAACATGGCTATCAATGTAGGTTTTCAGCCTTTTTCTTCTGTAAAGTACAATGCTGTTAGTTATGAGCTTTTGCCTAATTCTCCTACCTTCGTAAAATATGATTATGCAGGAACAGGAGGTGTTTCACAGGTTTTTTTGAGTACAGGACACAAAATTGTTCAGAATCTTTCAGTAGGCGCACAGGTCAATTATAATTTTGGGGCAATCAGTAATACTTCTACTTCTACCTTAGATGATTTTAGAGGTGGTTTTTTAGCTCAACTCAATGATCGTTATAATTATAGTGATTTTACGTACCGTTTGGGTTTGCATTATTTTGTTTCTGTTTTTGATAACTCACAGATTAATATCGGTGTAAGTTATGACGGTGCTGCTGATTTTGATGCGACACACTTTAGAGCTTTTGAGCGCAAAACTCTTCGTGATGCAGTAGTTGATGGAGATACTCTTTTTTCAGAAAGAAAAGAATCTATTCAAATCCCTGATGCTTTTACTTTCGGAATTAGCTTACAACGTGGTTATTTAGAAGCTGCATCGGGTACACAAAATACAGCTTATAGTTTTGGTGTGGATTATAGTATGCAAGATTGGAGTATTGCAAATGGTTCTACTGTTTTGGGAAATAATCGTTTGCAGAGTAGTTACAAAATTAGTGTAGGTGGAGAGATTACACCAAATGTTCGTAACTCAAATTATTTATTAAGAACAACCTACCGAGCAGGCTTCTCTTACTCTCAAACGCCATTAGTGGTAAACGATGAATCCATTGAAGATATGAGCTTGAGTATTGGTTTTTCACTTCCTGTCAAAAATAATTTTTCTTCTCTCAATATGTATGGTGCAATCGGTCAGCGTGGGAGTTTGAATTCTATCAAGGAACAATATGTTCGTTTTGGCTTAGGAATTTCGATTAGTGATAGATGGTTTGTTCGTTCTAGGTTTGATTAATTTTGCCATCTAAGTAGTAAGAATAATTAGCGAGTGATTTTTATGATCAATATGACAATATGAGTGACACTTCTCATTCTTGCTTTTTAGTTGCAGCGCAACATAACCTTGGTAGAATAGGTAAAAATGACTTTTATTAGTGCTACAGAGTAGCGAAACTTTGCATTTCATTGTCAGAGAGTACAGTTAC
>Ga0100385_1003135_pt1 | contig 15027 bp, 15 predicted proteins | sample CryGeymeta201509_FD_81543 | JGI IMG/M metagenome (GOLD analysis project Ga0100385, IMG submission 81543) | Groundwater microbial communities from Crystal Geyser aquifers in Utah, USA - Crystal Geyser metaG 2015-09 | ecosystem: Environmental > Aquatic > Deep subsurface > Groundwater | place: USA... | reverse complement strand
TAAGGGTGCAAACGGCATCCAGTCGCTCGTTCTTGAGATGCCTCTCAAGAGTTACTACACAACTTCGATAAAAACAACTTCATCGAATTCACTGCAAGGGGATAATACAAGGGTTAGGGTGCATGAGGCGGAACCTGACTAACAATGTTGAAAAATAGCGCCGAGAAAAGCACCAAATATATGACAAGGAAAACAAGCATGGCATCGGACAGCTTGGATAGAGAGCTGTCGTTGAGAATTTTGTGCTCACGCGCCACAAGAAACCTAAGCAAGGCAATAGAACCCGCAGGACTGTTGCGAAGAAAAAGGGTGGGGCTTCCCATTGCCTCGTACTTTTCTGGATGAGACGACTCAAGGCGGTTAAACAGAATTTTCACAAGCACAAACCAGACGAACACCATAGAAGCGAGGATGGCGAAGATGGGTGCAAAGTGTGTTTCCTGTATCAGCATGTCTGCACCCTAACGTAAAGTTGAGGGGCGCGCCGAAGGCGCGTCCCAGCGACCAAAGGGAGCGAACTTGAGCGCAGGGTTAGGTTGCTTTTTGTTCCTCACGATACCTCCTGTTTGCGTCTCTTATGAGACTGACCAAGCAATAAACAAAAAATGCAAAAAACATAAGTGCAAATATTGCGGCACCGCCAGCCCATAAGCCTGCTCTCTCAGGCGGCCACCGATCAGGCTCGGCTGCGCTGAGCCAAGCGTAAAAAATGAAACTCACTCCAGCATAGCCTGCAGCAGGCAAAGAAAAGATTAGCCCAAGCCAAGTGAGAAACTTTCTACGCTTTGTCATGAGCAACCTAACGTAAAGGTAAGGGGCTGCGCGTTAGCGCAGTCCCAGCCCGAAGGGCGAACTTGACTGCAGGGTTAGGCATTGACTTATGTTCCGTAAGTGTTGAACGCAAGAAAAACTCCCGTGAATAGAGACGCGCAGGTGGCTACGACGGTAGATGCAATATGAGCGCTATTTGCTTTGAATATGGCAAAGGCCCAGTAGTAACCGACAGCGGCGAGAAGCGAAGAAGCACCTAGCCAAATTGCTATGACTAGGTTGTACGGAAGAGCCAAGCCAAAAAAATGGGAACCATAGGATGCAAATAGGAACGCAATGTGAACTACAAAAATGATCGTTGCTCGTATTGAGGCGCTCATGATCGGCTCTGCCTAACGTGGAGGTAAGGGGCTGCGCTTTAGCGCAGTCCCAGCCCGAAGGGCGAACTTGACCGTAGGGTTAGCAATCATTTTTCGACCTATATGCCATCCATAAAAATGGTGCGGGGGCGAGCCAGAACGCGACTGCAAGAACGTTCCACCATATTGCCGTTGCTGCCACGAGGACACTGGTAATTAGGATACCCTTGCTAACTTTGTTGCGAACGGTAAGCCAACCTCCAAGAGCCAGAGATGTAACCATTAGCACAATAATAATGCACAACAACTCGACCGCTCCAGGGATTGTCGGAAGGTCTCGAATGAATGATTGAATCGAAGCATCACCGAGCCAAAGGTACAAAACTGCCGCCGTAAAAAAGGCGAACTGCAAGTATAGGATTCCCGCTATTCGAGCGAAGTACGGTGGCTTCTTCATGATGGCTAACGTGAAGGTAAGGGGCTGCGCTTTAGCGCAGTCCCAGCGGAGCGAACTTGACCGCAGGGTTAGGGTTCATAGGCATCCCTCAACATATTCAACTGATGGTTCTAGACCTCCACGAATAAGGGTTATTTCCCCATCGCCCTCTTCCATGACGATTGCTGCCTTTCCATCGGGTCTCTTGAATATGAGGTAATGGCCTTTGGGATCGTAATGATGTGGCTCAAGGTGAACTGAGGGATATTTTTCCTTGACCTTCTCCAAGCGCGCACCAACTGAAATGTTGAGGTTGTTTTTAGCCTTTGCTGAAACTTCCACGCGAGTAATTACGCCATCCTCAACCATGAAGTCGGCTTCTGGATATGCTTTGAGTTGAACATAACGACATGCCGCTTCATCTTCGTCTGTGGGAGCCCCCACATGTTCAGATACCATTTTCTCCACCTCGGACAGCTTGGCGCCAAACTTGACTGCCCCATAGCTAGTGGCAGATAGCACAGGCTCTCCTGCGCTGACTTTAGCGCTGGCAAAAACAAGCGGGAGAAGCAGCAGAATTTTCATATGAACCCTAACGTTCGGCGTCAGCCGCGCCCGCTTGCGGGCGTCGGCTGCACGCCGCGGTTAGGCAGCGTCTATCTCTTAGCGACGACCTGTGCCAGAACAATCCGGCCCTCTTCCAGATTGCGCCGCTGATTCTGCGCCATGGCTTGAAAATCGGGTCCGAGAAGCACATGGAAGCCGAGCGTTGGCAGGCCTTCTTTACGGATCTTTTCGGCCAGCGATACGAACCATGCGCGCGCAACATCTGTTGTATCGGACCAAGCTGCGACTCTGAACCCACTTTCCTCGAGCAGCTTACGCAATTCGTCTGGCGTCGCGAGGAAGCTCGATTCTGGAGTGCGCGCCCAGGGAACAGGAAAGAGAGCCGGACCAGACGGCCCGGCGAGAATGTCGTAGATAGCGAGCGTGCCCCCGGGTTTCAAAACCCGGTACATCTCCCGATACAGCCTGGGTTTGTCTGGAATGTTCATCGCGACATGCTCTGTCCAGACAATGTCGAACGAATGGTCAGGGAACGGCAAATTCGTCGCATCTCCTTGGCGAAAATCGACGAGTTCGGTGAGGCCGATTCGCGCGGAAAGCATTCCAGCGGCGCGACAGTATTCATCGGTAAGGTCGATGCCAGTGACATGACATCCAAATTCCCGCGCCAGACATCGTGACGTCCCCCCAACGCCGCTGCCTACGTCAAGCACGCGCTTCGTGGAGTCAACGTTCGCCGCTCGCGCAAGCTCCAGAGTCGCTGCGCGACCGCGAATGTGAAATTCGTCGATCGGTGCCAAGTCTTCCGGCGTCAGGCGGTTTGCGTCTTTGCCTGCTTTTGCGAGCGCGGCCAGGATGTTGTTCCCGAGATCAGACCGGGCGTAGTGCTCCCGAATGGTTTCATTCACTTGATTCGGCGTTGACATCGGTCACTCCCTCATTGACGCTGCTTAACTCTGTTGTAGGGAGACAGTTTTGCGCCCTAACACCGCCGGCTGCTCCCTAACACCGTCCGGCTGATCTGGTGCGGATGCCCTTGCTTTCCAGCTTTGCAGGCCCTAGACTGTGCATAGTACCAGTATTAACACGATCGTGAAAACAGGCACCGTACCGCTCCCGCCGCTCAAGGCCGTCAAGGTGCTCGACCGGCTCCGGGAGCGCGTCCGCTACCTGCACTACAGCATACGAACCGAAGAGGCGTATGTCTACTGGGTGCGGGCATTCATCCGCTTTCACGGCTTGCGCCATCCCTCGACCCTGGGCGCTACGGAGGTGGAGGGCTTCCTGTCCTGGCTGGCCGGTTCGCGGGCGGTGTCTTCCTCCACGCACAGGCAGGCGCTGTCGGCCCTGCTGTTCTTCTACGGCAGGGTGCTGGACGTCGATCTGCCATGGATGAAGGAGATCGGCCGTCCGCGCACCCATCGGCGGCTGCCGGTCGTGCTCAGCCGCGGCGAAGTGTCGATGGTGTTCGCGCTGCTGGAGGGCGAGCAGCGCCTGCTGGCGCAACTGCTCTACGGCACGGGAATGCGCATCTCGGAGGCGCTGCAGTTGCGGGTGAAAGACATGGATTTCGAGCGCTCGGCGATCGTCGTGCGGGAGGGCAAAGGCGCCAAGGACCGGGCAGTGATGCTGCCGCGGCGACTGGCTCCCGCCTTGCGCGAGCAACTGGCCAGGGCGCGTGTCCTGTGGGCGGCCGACCAGGCCGCCGGTCGCGGCGGGGTGGAGCTGCCCGATGCGCTGCAGCGCAAGTACCCGCGGGCAGGTGCGTCCTGGAACTGGTTCTGGGTGTTTCCGCAATCCACCCATTCGACAGACCCGCGTTCCGGTGTGATCCGGCGTCACCATGTCTACGATCAGACGTTTCAGCGCGCGTTCAAACGCGCCGTGGAACGGGCAGGGATCGCAAAGCCGGCCACGCCCCATACCCTGAGGCACTCGTTCGCGACCGACCTCCTGCAATCCGGATATGACATCCGAACGGTCCAGGAGCTGTTGGGCCACGCCGACGTTTCGACCACGATGATCTATACCCATGTGCTTGAGGTCGGCGGCAATGGGGTGCGCAGCCCGCTGGATGCGCTGCCGGATCCTGCCGGCCCCGTCGCCCCGGACGTTCCCCCGGATCGGGCGGGCCGGTGGCGTTTCGCCGAGCGGCTCTCCGGAGCGGGGCCGGCGAAGATTCCCTCCCGGCACGGCTGATGCCTTGCGGCTTTCCCCATGGCCCTCCTGCCCGGACTCGCCGATTCACCCGCACTGTGGCGCGGCGGGGCTCTGGCCGTGCCCGCGGCTCCGGGCATTCCGACCGGATTTCCCGCGCTCGACGCGGTGCTGCCCGGCGGGGGCTGGCCGGTGGGCGTGCTTACCGAACTCATCGCCGAGCGCGAAGGGATCGGCGAGCTGACGCTGCTGCTGCCGGCGCTGGCAAAGCTCTCGGGCGAGGGTCGATGGATCGCCTTCGTCGCCCCGCCCCGCCTGCCGTACGCTCCGGCGCTCGCTGCCGCCGGCGTGGAGCTCTCGCATCTCGTCGTGGTGCAGCCGGAAGGCGCCGATGCGCGGCTGTGGGCGATCCGCCAGGTGCTCGCCTCCCATGCGTTCGGCATGGTGCTGGCCTGGCTCGACGAGGCCGGCGGCGCGCCGTTGCGCCGGCTCCAGCTCGCCGCGGAAGGCGGCAGCGGCGCTGCGGCTCTGTTTCGTCCGCCGGCAGCGGCACGGCAGTCCTCGCCGGCGGCGCTCAGGCTCCGCCTCGGGCTCACGTGCGGGCGCCTCGCGATCGAGGTGCTCAAGCGCCGTGGCCCGCGCGTCTGCGAGCCGGTGATCCTCGATCTTCCCCGTGCAGTGCGCTCCCATGCTGTGGTTCGCGATCTTCCTCCCCAACCTGCCGCTGCAGGTCTTCCAGCGCGGCACGCCTGAGGCGCAGCCGCTCGCGGTGGTGGAGCGCCGCCGCTGCGTTGGCGCGAATCCGGCCGCGCAGCGGCTCGGGGTGCATGCCGGACTCGGCGAGGCCGCCGCGGCGGCCATGGCGGAGACACTGGTCACACGCGTGCGCGATCCGGCGCTGGAAGAGGCCGCCCTGAGGGAGCTCGCCTGCTGGGCCGGCCGCTACAGCCCCGTGGTGAGCCTCGATGCGCCTGCTTGCGTGCTGATCGAGGTCGGGGCCGGCCTGCGCCTGTTCGGCGGCGCGCAGGCGCTGGCCGCGGCGATCCGCGCGGGCTGCCGGGAACTGGGCTTCGCCGCGCGGCTCGCCGGAGCGCCGACCCCGCTCGCGGCGCGCTGGCTGGCACGCGCCGGAACCGATGCCATCATCATGGAAGCGGCCGGGCTGGAGCAGGCGCTCGATCCGCTTCCGCTCGATGTGCTGGAGTGCCCGCCGCAGGTGCTGGAGATGCTGCTGTCGATCGGCATGCTCACGCTCGGCGAGTGCCGGCGGCTACCCCGCAGGGGGCTGGCCCGGCGCGGTGCGGGCGGGGTGATCGAGGACATCGACCGCGCGCTGGGCGCGCTGCCCGATCCGCGGCCCGGCTTCGTCGCGCCGTCCACCTATGCCGCCCGGCTGGAACTGGGCGTGCACGAGGCGCAGACCGAGGCGCTGGCGTTCGCGCTCGCGCGTCTGCTCGCCGGTTTCTCGGCCTGGCTGGAGGCCCGGCAGGCCGGTGTCGGACGCTTTCGCGTGCGTCTCATGCACGAGGGCCGCGAAGCCACCCTGCTCACCGTCACGCTCGGCTCCGCGAGCCGCGATTGCGCGCGCTGCACGCGGCTCGCCCGCGAGCATCTGGCTCGCATCGGGCTCGCCGCCCCGGTGTGCGCGCTGGCACTGGAAGCCGGCGAGATCGTCCCGCTCGCCGCCCGCAGCCGGGAGCTGTTCGCACAGGAGCGCGAACCATCCGAGGACATCCCCGAAATCCTCGAACGGCTGCGCGCCCGGCTGGGCGAGGACGCGGTCTGGACGCCGCAATGCGTGGCGGATCACCGGCCGGAGCGCGCCTGGCGGCGCGCCCTCCCCGGCCGGGCGCCCGTCGCGGCCGCCGGCTGCGCCCCGGCGCGGCCGCTCTGGCTGCTGATTCACCCCGAACGGCTGGCCGGCCGGGACGACCGGCCGGATGCGCCGCTGCGGCTCCTACGCGGGCCGGAGCGCATCGAATCTGGCTGGTGGGAGAACGGCGATGCCGGCATCCGGCGCGACTACTTCATCGCGGCGGGCGGCGCGGGCGAGCTGCTCTGGGTCTATCGCGACCTGGAGGCGCCCGGCGCCTGGGTTCTGCACGGCATTTTCGCCTGACCGCTAATCGAGCACGTGCGAGACCATGCCGTCGGCGAGCTTGGGCTCGAACCAGGTCGACTTCGGCGGCATCACCTCGCCGGAATCGGCCACCGCCATCAGGTCTTCCATGCTGGTGGGATGCATCGCGAACGCCGCCGCCATCTCGCCGCTGTCGACCCGGCGTTCGAGCTCCCCGAGCCCGCGGATGCCGCCCACGAAGTCGATCCGTTTGTCATGGCGCAGGTCGTGGATGCCGAGGATGGGACCGAGGACGTGATCCGACAGCAGGCTCACGTCGAGGCGCGCCACCGCGTCCTCAACCGCAACGAGTTCCGGGCGCAGGTCGAGCCGGTACCAGGCACCCGCCAGATAGAGCCCGAAGCTGCCGTGCGCGGCCGGGCGCACCGCAACCGCGCTCGGCTGCACGGTGCCGAGCCGGGCGACCGCCTCCAGGAACTGCGCCGCGCCCAGGCCGGCGAGATCGGTGACGACACGGTTGTAATCGAGGATCCGCATCTGGTGGTGGGGAAAGGTGACCGAGAGGAAGAACTCGTGGCTCTCGTCTCCGGTGCGTGGCCCCGCCTCTGCGCGCCTCGCCGCGGCCACGCGCGCCGCGGCCGCCGAGCGGTGATGTCCGTCGGCGATGTAGAGCACGGGCATCGCGTCGAAGGCCGCCACCAGCCGTTCGATCGTCGCGCCATCCGCGATCACCCAAAGCGCGTGTCGCACCCCGCCCTCGGCCACCACATCGGTGTCCGGCTCTCCGGCGCAGGCTGCGGCGAGCAGCACATCGACCTCGGGTGCCGCCGGGTAGGCCATGAGCACCGGGCCGGTCTGGGCGTCGAGCGCCTCGATCTGTCGGACGCGATCGTCTTCCTTTGCCGGGCGGGTGAACTCGTGCCGCCGGATGCGCCCCGACTCGTAGGCCGCCACCGCAGCGGCCGCCACCAGTCCGGTCTGCACGTGATCGCCCCAGAGGATGCGATAGGCATAGAAGGCCGGCTCGGCGTCGCGCACGAGCATGCCCTGCGCGATCATCCGGGTCAGGTTCTCGGCCGCCTTCGCGTAGACCGCCGGCGAGTACGGATCGATGGTCTCCGGCAGGTCGATCTCGGGCTTCGAAATGTGCAGAAAGCTCCATGGCTTGCCCGCCGCCTGCACGCGCGCTTCCGCGCTGGAGAGCACGTCGTAGGGCGGGGCGATGACTTCGGATGCGCGGCCGCGGGCGGGCCGCAGGCCGCGAAAGGGCCGGATCAGATGCATGAGGAGGCGATGCCGGGCTGCGAAAGGCCGCTATGTTATCGCGGAAGCGACTCCGGCGGCGCCGAGGGTGCCGCCACGCTCAGTCCGGAATGTGCATCGCGGCGTCTTCGAAGGCGCCGCGCTCGGCATCCAGATGGCATGCCGCACAATTGGCGCGCGAGCCCACCTTGGGCCGGCGCCAGGTGGCCTCGGGAATCGCCGCGTGTTTCTTCTTCCAGTAGCCGGTCTCGGTGATGCGCACGGGCGCCTCCCGCTCCGGCACCGAGCGCGCGATCTTGAACGATGCCTCGCTCAGGCCGGCGTCGGCCGAGGTTTTCGTGGCGAAGCCGAGCAGCTCGGCCGTCGTCGCACCGTCCAGCCCGAGCACCTCGCCGAAATGCTTGTCCTGGCCCGCGAACAGCGCCTGCCACGAGCGCGCGGGAAGCAGGCTCGGGTGGAAGGCGAGGTGGCAGGAGCCGCACTCGGCGTTCCACGCGGCGCTTTGCGGCAGCGCGCGGCCGATGAAGGGCAGGTAGGTGCGTCCCGGTGCGCGGTCCTCGTAGCCCTCGAAGTACCAGTGCGCGAACGCCGCGATCGCCGCGGCGAGCGCCAGCGCAGAAAACCAGCGGAACGACGGCGCCGCCTCCGCCGCCGGCCCCTGCTTGTATCCGGTGACCATGGAGCGCGCGAGATTTTCGCGGTGCGCGAGGCTCTCCCAGACGACGCCGCCGACATGCACGCAGATGAGCAGCAACCAGAGACTGGCGCCGCCGTCGTGCAATTCCTTGACCATCGCGCCGGTGGCGATCCTCCCCCACCCGCTCAGCGCGCCCTGCTGCTCCTCACCGCCCAGCACCAGGATGCCGGACACCGACACCACCGCGGCCAGCGCGAGCATCGCGAAGATCGCCCAGGCGCCGGCCGGGTTGTGGCCGACGAAACGCGGCGCATTGCGCGAGAGCGCCCGCAGGCCGTAGTCGCGCGCCTCGCGCCAGGTAAAGGCGAAGGACGCGAAGCGGGCATGGCGGCTTCCCGCCACGCCCCACAGTAGGCGAAAGGCCAGCAGACCGAGGATCAGGTAGCCGGCGAACACATGGACGTCGCGCCAGCGGTCGGACTCTCCGCTCGCCCACGCGGCGGCGAAGGCGGCTGCGAACGACCAGTGGAACAGCCGGGTCGGGGCGTCCCAGACCCGGATCCGCGAGACCTCAGCGCGGGATTCTGACGTCATGTTCGGAGAAACTGCCGGACTCTGCGCCTGCATGGCAGGCCGCACAGTTGGCCGGGCTCGCGATCGCCGCGCGCTTGAACACGGCGGGATTGACCTCGCGGTGCTTGCGCCGGAAGTAGGGCGTCTCGGTGATCCGCAGCGGCACATCCGGGGAGCCAATGCCGGTCATCATCTTTGCTCCGCGCCGCCCGCCGTTGCGATCGGCGGCATTGGCGGCAAGAAACGAAGTGATCTCTGCGGCGGTCGCGGCATCGAGGCCCGCGTTCTCGCCGAAGTGGCGGTCGAGCCCACCCATCAGCTTGCGCCAGGAGCGCTCGGGCAGGAGCGCGGGTGGATAGGCCATGTGGCAGGAGCTGCATTCGGCCTTCCATTTGGCATTGGTCGTCGCCGGCATGTCGCGCCCGCGATCACGCTCGTGCTCGCGCTCGGCCCAGGCCGCCGTCGAAAGGATCGCGGCGGCAATCATCAACGCAGTCCGCATGATCGTCACCTCACCTCACGCTCATCAGGTACGACATGAAGTCCCCCTTTTCCTGCGCCGTGCATGCGCGGCCCAGCACGTCGTTGCAGTTGCGGCCGAACCATTTCTCGACCTTGGCCGCATCGCTCAGCCGTTCGGCGTTGGCCGACGGCGCGAGCGGGCGGATGTCCTTGCCGGTCTTGGCATGGCGCCCGCCCGCCTTCGGATCCTCGGTATGACAGGTGGAACAACTCGCCGCCCTGCCCGTTGCGCCCTGCTTCGCGACATAGAACGCGCGCCCCTTCTCGGCCGAGAACGACTTGAAGGCCGGATTCGCCTTCTTCGCCTCGGCAGCGTAGGCGTCGAGGATCTGCTGCGGGCTCGCCGCCGCTGCGGGCAGCGCAGCGGCCAGGCAAACCATGATGAACAACGTCTTTTTCATGATCTCACTCCACTGGTTGAGGATCGGGTCCGAATCTTCGAGGCATGCGCTGACGGCCTTGCACGCCACGCCGCACACTCTGGGGCCGGCAGCTTAAGACCGCCTTAAGGGGATCTGCACACTGCGTCACCTGCTCATGGCCTGCGCCGGGCTGGCACGGAGGCTGAGCCGGGGGAGGCGCCTATAATGTGCGCGCCTGCACCCCATGACGATGGACTCGACGAGCGAAACGCTGGCGACGGCGCGCGCGCTGATCGCCGCGCAACCGGACCTCGCCCGCACGGTCGAGGAACTGCACCAACATTTCAGCGGCGAACCGCTGCACGCCTGCGACGAAGAACGCATTCCGGGCATCGTCCTGCGCTGGCTGCACTGCTATGCGGACCTGGAGCTGTGGCACGAAGCGCTTCACGCGCGCCCCGCTCCGCCGGATATCGAGTTCGCGCTCGACCTCGCGGCGCAGCTCGAGGAACTCGGCATCGAGCCCGACGGGGAATGCGGCTGCCACAGGTGCGAATACCGCGGACGCTGTTAGTCGCGTGTCGGGTCGACCCGCGTAGGGGACGCAATGAGCGCAGACGCCGGCGGGTGCGGTCGTCGATTCGGTCGCGTCAACCTCTATGACGGCCTGCGCACCGAATCGGGAAACGGTTGGCGAGGCGGGCGCCCCTTGCCGATCGGCTCGCGTTGCTCGCCGGCGTCGACATCGTTCCCTGGCAGCTCGCGCGCCGCATCACTTTGATCGCGGGCCGATTTCGGACAAGACAAAACCCACTGTCTCCAGTGGATCGCAGGACTTCCCGGGACCGCTTCAGATGATCGATCGGGGCGGCGGAAAGCGAACCCGCGCCCCGAAATGCCGCGCCGGCGCTGGATTATGGCCTGTTGTTGACGAGGCCGTCGGCGGCCTGCCGGCGCTGGAGGGTGCGCAAGTCGATGCCCACGATCTCGCAGGCCGACTTCATGCCGCAGGCGACGTCGATCAGCCAGGGCAGCAGGTTGCGCTCGTACCAGTTCATGCCGTCCGCGAGAATGCCCGGGAAAGCCGCGGCCAGAACATCTCGACGAACACCGAGCCGGTGACGACGACGATGGCAGCCACCTGCAGCGCGCTCGGCAGCGTGCCCAGGAAGACGACCGCCAGCGCGGTGGCGATGACCGGCTTGAGGAAGAAGAGGTAGGAGGCGCGAGTGATGTCAGGCGCGGCGGAGAGGCCGCCGATCCACATCAGTTGCGTGACGGTCGTGTTCCACAGCGCCAGCACCAGCAGCGACCACATCGCCAGCGGCGCCCGCTCGCCCAGCGCCAGCGGATTCACCCAGACGTCCCAGGCGGCCCCGACCAGCAGCCACAGGCCGATGCCGCCGATCATCATCGTCAGGGCGACGATGCGCAGGCTGCCGTGCCGCGCCATGACCGGCTTGACCATCACCGCGTAGAACGAGCCCATCGCCGCGCAGGCGATCGCCAGCAGCAGGCCCCACAGCGTCTGCCCGCCGCCGGCGAGGGCGCCCAGCGCGCCGTCGGTCAGCAGCAGGGCGACGGCGAGCGTCGCCATGATGCCGGTGACGATCTTGACGGCGCCGGGGCGCTGGCCGTTCACCACCCAGTTGGCGAGCGCGACGAAGATCGGGATCGTCGTGGTCACCGTCGCCACCTGGATGACCGTGGCGTAGTCGAGCGCCCAGTGGAAGGCCAGGTAGGTCAGCGTGACGCCGAAGAACGCCAGCCAGACGATGCGCAGCCCCTCGGCGCGCAGCGGGGCGAGGAGGTCGCGGCTATCGCGGTCCCACAGCGCCCACAGGATCAGACCGAAGCCGCCGAGCAGGTAGCGCCAGACCGAGACTTCCGGCCCGGCGACACCCGAGAGCTTGGAAAAAAACTCCGACGAGGCGTGGCCGGCGACGCCGGCCATCACCGCCGCATAGGCCCAGCGTTCGGCGATCCTCACCGTTCGATCTCCCGCCCGAAGCGGGCGAGGCTGTCCGCCAGTTTCTCGGGCCGCTCCTGCGGCAGCAGGTGCCCGGCGTCCGCCCAGTCCTCGCGCCGCGCGTCGGGCAGTTGCGCATGGAGCCGGTCCACGACCTCGCGGTCGAGGAACACCCGGTCGGCCAGTCCGGTGATGACCAGCGTCGGCAGCCGCAGCGCACCCCAGGGCAGGTTCCAGTCGCTCGCCGCCGCGTGGCGCATCAGGTTCATGTGGCCATGCTCCGCGGCGAGCGGCGCATAGCCGCCCCTGAGCCGGTCACCGCGCACTTGCGCTGCATACTCGGGGTTGACCAGCAGCGGCAGCAGGGCATCGAGGAACAGGCCGACGCCGCCGTAGGCCACGATCGCCGGCAGCGCATCGTTGACCCAGGCGATGCGCGGTCCGATCTCGCGCAGTGTGTTGAGCAGCACCAGGCCGGCGGCGATGCCGGCATCGGCAAGCACCGCGCGCGCCGCATACAGGCCGCCGATCGACAGGCCGACCAGGATCGGCCGCTGCGGTGCAGTCTCGCGCAGCAGGCGCAGCAGGTCGTCCGCGATGAGCCGGTCGGTGAGCGCCGTGCCGGGCGCGAAGGGCGAGCCCGTCTGCCCGCGGAAATTCCACGACAGCGTGCCGAAGCCCTGCGCGCGCAGGCGCGGCGCCACCGCCGCCTCCCAGGCGTCGGTGGAGCCGGTCAGGGCGTTAACGAAGACGAACGTCGGCGCGCCGGCGCGCGCCGATTTCTCGTGCAGGTAGAACAGCGCGTCCTGCGCGCTCAGTGCGAGGTTGGGCATGAGGGCATTCCTCTCCGGCAGCAATCCGTTCGCCGCAGCGATGATGTCGCGGACGTGACGCCGATGATGATGGACTTCATTGGTGTTCTACCCTGATCGCGCGATCCACTTCTGCAAAAACCTTCTCCGGCCGCCGCGAGCCCGGCCCGGCCGGCAGCGGCCCGGGAGGGATCCTCATCTGCCACTCGTGCCGATCAAGGACGGCCCGGATGTGCTCGCGCTCAATCGCATCGAGCGTGACGTCGCGCCCGTCATTCAGCGAGGGCACCCCGGTCAGAGGAGACATGCGGGCTTCGATCGTCACCGCCTCGGACGTGATGAGCGGGCGATCACGGCGCCGGCTCGCACCATGGACGGCGCGCGCGACCAGCTCCTTGCCGGTACCGGTTTCCCCCTGAATCAGCACCGTGCTGTCCGTCGGTCCCACCTTCTCGATCTGCTCGCGCACGCGTTGCAGCGCGGCGCAGTGGCCGACGAGGGCATCCGTCCCCGAGCGCGTCTCGCCGACCAGCACGGCAATGGTCGCCTTCGAACGCCGGTGTGCCTCGATCTCCCGCTCAAGCTCGTTGAAGAGCCGCGCGTTTTCGATCGCGATGACCGCATGGTCGGCAAAGGTCTGCAGCAGGGCGAGATGCGGCCGAGGAAATGAACCTGCGGCCGGACGCCCGACAACGATGGCGCCGATCGTCAGGTGGTCCCGAATCAGGGGTACGGTCAGAATGGCGCGAAAGCCTGTCACTGGTCTCGAAGACCGGCTGCGCGCTGGCGCGCTGGCGCGCGAGCGCCGGATCACACGAAGAATCTCGTGCGTGGCAGTCTCCGGCTGCCGAGCCTCGTCCACCTCGTTCGACAGGGCCTTCAGGCGATCTTCAAACCCCGCGTTCATCCGAGTAGTGGCGCTCGCACGCCGAGTTGCCGGGCCGATCTCGAGCCGACCGTACTCCCAAGCCATCCAGGTGGCAAGTGGTGCGATCGAGTTCGGATACGAGCGCACGCGTCATCGATCGAATGCGGAGACGCCAGTCCCACTCCTCGGCAAAGCGCATGTCGCGTCGCCTCCGTGCTGTTGCCGCACCAGGATGCCCCTCTCCACTCGATCATCAATGGCACTCGCAAGTCCTCGTCACGACGGGCAGTTGCTATGGCGCCGCAGAGTTTTCCCGTCATTCTTACCGTCAAACCGTCAGCGTCCAGCGTTGACACGGGTTTCCGGGCGGTTTCGCGAAGGCGCACCTTTCGAGATCTATCGAGGTCTATCGGTTCCTGAGGCGCCCGCGAACCCTCGGTCGCACCTTGCCGTGAGCCCCGGACGAACATTCTGAGAGCCTGGGCATAAAACAGCGCATGTGCTTTTCGCATATGACATGTCTGGCCGACTTTCTACCGTCAGCGCTGGCAAGATGTCGAAGGACCCGCGCCCGTTCCGCTTCGGACCGGCCGAGCTTGGCGAGGCGGTCGGGGGAAGCCTCGAACGTCGTCGATCACCCCGCGGCCGGCTGCAAGGCGCGGATCCTTGGGAAAAGTCGGGCGCGCAGATCCCGACCTGCAAGCCGAATGTCGTACTCGGACTGCAAGTTCAGCAAACCCCGAAAGCAGCAAGACCGCCGCGCTCGGCCGCTTCAACCTGCTTCCAGCCCTCGGCCTGAATCAACTCGGCACTCCGCTGCATCAACTCGGCTCGCGCGCGCAGGTTCGCCGCCTGCTCGGGCGTGTCCGCGATCGCGTCCCAGACACTCGCATAAGTGTCGCTGCGCTTCTTCATCGGCGTCCTCGCATCAGCTCCGCATACCTGTTCTTCGCCACTTCGACGTCATGCTTGCTCGTGGCCTGGGTCTTTTTCTGGAACGCATGGCGGACGTACACCGCCTCCTCGAGTCGGGCGATGTAGATCACCCGGTACGTCCCTCTCTCATCCCATACCCGCAATTCCTCGACGCCCTTGCCCACCGTCGGCATCGATTTGAAGTCGCTCGGCTGCCTGCCGCGCTGCACCTGGTCCAGCTGGTAGCCCACGTCCTGACGGGCATCTTCCGGGAAGTCGCGCAACAACTCGAGCGAGTTGCCAAGGAAGCAGATTGGCTTCATTGGCGGACTTTACTGAAATCGATATATCGTCGCAACACTCCGTTGACCTCGGATCGCGATCTCGATCCGTGCGTCTTGGCCACACCGCCCACGCCCCGAGCCACCGTCAGGGACTACGTTGCCCCCTGCTTCTAAGCTCACAGACGCCAGTCTTCACCAAACATCTCTACCGGATGTTGCGTGCGGTCGGAGCCGTTGCCGCAACGCATGTCCCTGGCGGGGCAATACAGCTCGCACCCCCAGCACACCCGCCCGGGGTGCCAAGGTTGGACGGGAAACTTCTTGCTCATACCGGCCTGGCGCGTCGCTGTTGCCCACAGTGCCTGGCCGGAGAACTACCGCCGCGCCAGCGGCAAATCCGTGCAACTGCCCTGCCGAACGCAAAATGTATCGACTCACTCTGCCGCTGGCAG
>Ga0100385_1003115_pt1 | contig 15060 bp, 15 predicted proteins | sample CryGeymeta201509_FD_81543 | JGI IMG/M metagenome (GOLD analysis project Ga0100385, IMG submission 81543) | Groundwater microbial communities from Crystal Geyser aquifers in Utah, USA - Crystal Geyser metaG 2015-09 | ecosystem: Environmental > Aquatic > Deep subsurface > Groundwater | place: USA... | reverse complement strand
TCGGTGACATGCTCACGCGTTGGAGCGACGATGAGTTGCAATCAACTCTGCACCGTGTTCGTATGCCAACGATAGATGAATATCGAGGTCCGCGGTATAGCATGGCCTTTTTTGCGCAAGCGAATAAAGATCAAATGATCCAAGGTCCGAAACAAAAATACGAGGTCATTTCGGCCCGTGATTTTCTATTACAACGGTTGCAAGCCAATTTTTAGGTGTCAGACTCCGGATTTTTGAGTCGTCGATAGTAGCGAGAGATATAACGATGAAATCAATTTGGCTTAAAAATCCACAGGCAATTTTTACCGCAAATACCGAGGACGCTCGGGGCGGTTTGGTAGTCCGCAATGGTCAGATCATTGAGCTGGTTGCCTTGCATCAACAGCCGATCAATAAAGTGAACCAAGTCATCGATATGTCGTCAGTGGTGATCATTCCGGGACTGATAAACACCCATCATCATCTGTATCAAACCCTCACTCGATGCCTACCAGATGCTTTGAATAAGCGGTTGTTTCCATGGTTACAAACCTTGTATCCCATTTGGGCTAAGTTGCAACCAGAAATGTTAAGTAGCGCCACGTCTTTAGGTATTGCCGAACTCTTGAAGTCTGGTTGTACAACGGTTGCCGATCACCATTATCTCTTTCCACAAGCGTTAACCGAAGCCATTGATATTCAAGTATCGGCCAGCCAAAAGCTGGGTGCTCGTGTTATGTTAACCCGAGGTTCCATGAGTTTAGGGCAGGACCAAGGTGGCCTGCCACCCCAATCGACGGTGCAGACCGATGATGCAATCTTGCAAGACAGCGAGCGCGTGATTCAGCAGTATCATCAACGGGGCGACGGTGCCATGGTGCAAATCGCCTTGGCACCCTGTTCACCATTTTCGGTGACCACAGAACTGATGAAAGCCACTGCCGAGTTGGCTTTAAAACACGATGTTTTGTTACACACCCATTTAGCTGAAACCGAAGACGAAAACGCTTTTTGCCTGCGTATGTTTGGATTGCGGCCGGTGGACTATCTGGAGTCCGTCGGCTGGCTAAATAGTCAAACATGGTTAGCTCATGGTATCCATTTTAACGACGACGAAATCCGTCGTTTAGGTCAAGCAAAGGTCGGTATTTGTCATTGCCCAACGTCGAACATGCTGCTTGCTTCTGGCATCGCGCGAACTAAAGAACTGCAAGCAGCGGGCGTGAGGCTAGGTATTGGCGTAGATGGCTCTGCCTCTAATGACGGTTCAAACATGATCCAAGAAGTCCGCCAAGCATTGTTGATTAGCAGGCTACGCTATCAGGCCGATGAGGTCAGTCATCTTGATGTATTGCATTGGGCAACCAAAGGGTCCGCGCAAGTATTACAACGCAATGATATTGGTGAGCTTGCCGAGGGTAAGCAGGCCGACATCGCTTGTTTTTCGTTAGACGACTTGCGTTTTTCAGGGGCACACGACCCACTGGCGGCATTAGTTATTTGTGGAGCACATCAGGCAAAGCATGTCATGGTGAGGGGGCAGTGGCGAGTATGGGATGGTGAACTGCAAAACGTTGATGAAGCAAAGCTGCGTGCTGACCATCATCAGCACGCAGAGCAATTGGTGCAGTCTTATCGTTAACTTTTACGCTGACTTATGGTGGTGAGCAACAAAACAAAAAAGCACAGAACTAAATTAAATAATGGTATTTGCAATGCGGGTGGCATTGAATAAATGATCAGCACGGCTGGCGTCCAAATTAGCCAATTGCTGACTAACGTTGTTGGGATTTGCACAAAAAAGAATTCTCGATTCAGTCGAGCGCGTAACCGTACGAAGTTAAAACCCGCTTCTTTCCAGGCGTAACCAATGGCCATGGATGGTGCTGCCCAAAGCGTGCCATAGACCAGTTGATCAACGGCGGTTTTTTTGATCAGAGTTGGCCAGTCAGTGCCCAGACCAAACCACACCGCTTGAGCGCTGTATAAGATGTCTACTTCTATACCTTTATAGGCCCAAAACAAAACGTAAAATAACATAATGGGTAGTGCAGGCTCACGCACGTTGCCGGTAAGCCACAGGTAACAAAATGGAATCAAGCCACCGAACAGCGCGGTTGATAGCAGAGCATAGCCCCAACCATAACTCACCTTTAAGTCAGCAAAATAATTGAACGTCGGCGCCACCGCCGGCCATTTAAAATACGCAAACGCCAATGCTAGTGCAAAGGCTTGCAGGCACAAGCCCGGTATGAGGTTTTGTTTCAGGGCTAGTTTAATGTTTACAATAAGTTGGGTCATATGAAGTGTCGAAAAAGTAGAACACGCAATGTACCATTTATTGTGCCCTTAACAGAAGGATAATAAAGTGCCAGCTAAAGCTTGCCCCGTTGTGATTCGTACTATTAATGGTTGCCTGGAGGTTTTGGCGTTTAGGCATCCCTTGGCAGGAAAACAATATGTTAAAGGTACCATTGAAAAAGGAGAGACGGTTAAGCAAGCTTGCGAACGTGAGCTGTTTGAAGAAGCTGGACTCGTTGGTGAGGCTAAAAACTATCTTGGTCAGGCATTTGTTCAGTCTCACAAGCTGACCTATGGGTTTTATTTAATGTCAGTGGACGCAGTGATTCCTAATGTTTTTAACCATTTTTGTGAAGACGATGGCGGACATGTTTTTGAGTTTTTTTGGCATCCGCTGCATAGTACTCTGGATGAAAACTGGCATCCAATCTTTCACGAAATACATGAGTACTTTAAGAATATTCTTTCGCTGAGGGCTATTTAATAACAGCTCTATGCCATTTGTTTTAAGGCATCTTCGCAGGCCTGCCAGCCAAGTAAAATGCATTTGTGTCGATTAATACTGACGGCGGGTCCGCTTAACGCTTCGCAATGTTGCGGCCATGCTGCATTTGTTTTAACCGACACCTTAATTTGATTGATCAATTTTTTTGCCTGTGAAAAGGTTTTACCGGTTAATTGTTCACTCATAATTGAAGTAGACGCCGTGCAAATTGCGCAAGCTCTAATTTGATATTTAATGGAGCTGATGGTTTGACCATCAATGAACAAACCTAATTTAACTTTGTCGCCACAGTTAGCGTTAAAGCCTTCGGCCGTGATGGAGGCATCTGCAGTGCTGGCTTTATTTCTGGGTTGACGAAAATGGTCCATTAATTGGGCTTGGTAAATAGTGTCAGTCATGGATGGCATCAGCATTTGAAGATATTGTCTCGAACATAAGCTGCCCATTGCCTTCTCGTCTCAGCAAGGTAATTTCGCATAAAATCGAAAGGGCGATTTCTTCAGGCGTTTTCGCACCCAAATTAATCCCGCAAGGGGTTCGAATTCGTTTTAATTGCTCAGTTGGCAGCGCTTGTTGTTGAAAATGCTCGATAACCAATTTAGCGCGTTTGCGGCTGGCGATAAGCCCAATGTAATGCACGTCAGTTTTCAGAACTTGAGCGAGGGAATCGTGATCACCTTTATGTTGTGTCGCAATCACAACATAGTCTTGGGTCTTCGGTTGTAATGATGAATAGTCTAAATCATCGGTGACAATCTCGTCAGCCGCGGGGAAATGCTGCCGGCTGGCAATCGGATCGTTAATGATAACCCGATAGCCCAGTTCTTTCGCTTGTTGGCAAAGTGATTCCGCTATTCGGCCATGTCCGAGTACCCACACAGTAGGATTAGGGATAACCGGTTCAATAAACACACGCATTGACCCTCCGCAAGGCATGCCTGCTCCAAGCATTTCATCGTCTAAATCAATGTCAATTATGGCGCCCTGTTGTTCATTGATCGCCTCTACTGCGCGTTCACGGCATTGGCTTTCTGCACAGCCTCCGCCGATCCAACCGCTGAGCAGGTTACCCTGTGCATCAATGATCGCTTTGGCGCCAAGCTTTGCTGAAACCGAGCCTTTGGTCTCCACGACGGTGGCAATAGCGAACGGCGTTTGGCTCTCGGTTAACTGGTGCATGTAACTGTACAAACTTTGTTTCATCATTTACGTCCTAAACAACCATTAACATACGTGCTAAGGGTATGTTCGGTTTACTACTCGCTTGTTATTCACTTAGAAAGCAAGTTGGCTACCAGCCTTGTTTTGCTCTTGATTCGTGGCCAGCATGGCTATTGTCTGACCTGGGCTGACGTAATATTCATTAGTTTGGCTGAATAACAGCCCATCGCAAGGCGCGACTATATCCGTTCTGGATGGCGTCTCTTGATCTAACAGTACAATCTGAGCAATTAAGTCTCCAGTTTGAATGTGATCTCCGATTTGACCATGGTAAACCACAATGCCGGGCGCTGGCGCATTGATCAATTTAACTTGCTCAACACCAACCGTTGTTGTCTTAATTGGTTCTAACATCGCTGGATGAGTCCGAGTAATAAGGCCCAACTCAGCAAAAAAAGTCAGTAAGCCGGCGCTATCTTGAATCGCTAGTGGCTCATTCACATCTGTATTGCCGCGTAACTCAACTGTCGCTGCAAAACAGGGTTGATGAAATTTTATCTGGCTCGTATGTTGCTGAGCAAGGACCCAAGGTTGTGTATGGCTTCCGTCAAAGGCGACGGTGCCGGTAACATCTTCTTCCAAACAAACGGGATAGTGTAAGCACTGCGCCAAAAGTTGTCCGGTTTCATTTTGGTGTTTGCCATAAAATAGGTGAGGTAATGCCACAATGTCGCAATGTAAATCGATAACGTAATGGGCATCAATAGACAGGCTTAATAGCAGTTGGTGCAGGGCCTCAATTTCAAAACCAGGTTGACGGTTTTTTATCAGTTGGCTCAGTTTTGATCTCATCAGTAGATCATTAGTATGGGGATCATCACCGAAGCCTGTCATGAACTCGTCATTGATTAGGTCACGGTCAATGCCCATGCCTCGATTAAAATTTTGCCCAGTGTGCCAGTCACACCGTCCTGTTAATTTACCAAACGTCCGTTGGCGTAAGCCAATTGGATTAGCAAATGGCACCACAACAAAGTGTGCTTGTAATTGCTGTTGCTGATCTAACTTAGACAACTCACTAATGAGATGCTGTGCGACCAATAAACCAGGGTGTTCATCGGCGTGCAAACCTGCTTGCACATATACTTTTTGACCATCGGTTGGACCAAATGAATGTACGCCAATAAAGCATGATTGTCCTGAGTTTGAAGAAGGTAAGTGCAATTGTTCGTAAGCCACAGAAACAACCTATATTGAAAGGGAATGCGGCATTAAATCACTTGGGCTAACGATTGCCAACCTACCTATGTCTTCCATGTCGTGTTTATGCAATATCATCGATATCGAGATTCAGGTACTCTAAAAGTAACGGTACTTTTTAGTCTTATTAAGTGAGGTGGTATGCAAAATTGGCAAGCCGATGTGCGAGTATCAAAGCTAAACTTTTTCCCCAAAAAAGGTAAGCTTCGAGCGATGATGGTCATTCGTGGGCATACGACGGGACTAAAAAGTGTATCCGTGATGTTGAAAGCCTACGGAGCCAACGCTGAGCATGCCAACGAATATTTACAGCCAGGAGCCCTATGCGCTGTTGCTGGAGTGTATCAGGTCGATGTCAGTGAAAAAGATGGGAAAACAGAATACTTCCATTATTTTGAATTGACTCGTCCCATTGAGTTTATCGCCGGTACGAGGTCCCACATTGAACGGTTGAAGTTACTAGACCCAACGAGTTTTACTAATGCAAAAGAGGCTAAGGATTATTGTGCTGAAATCATTCAGCCGTTGGGGTTTTTGTTTTTACCGACGATGCCGTTTGCTTATTTGGCCGTTCGAGTTGAAGCTGCAAACGATGATGCCCTGCAACGCGTGTTGGATTGGTTGAAAATGCTCGCTAAGCAATGGGATGAAAATTAATACTCAAGTTTCGGAGTTCAAAATAAGGACTAATTTTCTTGAACACGAGAAACTGTTTGTTGTCAGAGTATCCCATGTACGGAGGTTGCCTAACCCAAATCGCGAATTCGCTCCAATCATTCCCTCCCACAAAATTAACACCGCCTAACCATTATTACTGGAGAGATACAAGCTGCACAGTGAGGGATGAACACCGCTGCGATGAAATTCAATTTTAATTATTTCTCGAAAACCGAAAAAAGCCTCGATGATCCCTCCTTCATCATCGCGTTCATTGGGAATTGTGGGAGCCAGCTTTAGCGGCGAGTTTGTTGAATTATTATCGGGGCTAAAGCCCTCTCGCACAGGGGGGGCATGGATTTGTGGCTTATTATCGGGGCTAAAATGAACTCCGAAACTTGAGTTAATACTCTTTGTTGAAGGTCGCTGCAAACGAATTGTGTGCAGCGTTTATTGTCATAACTTTGCACAAATTAATAATTGTGCCTTGTTTTTTTGTGTTGCCGGGCGAATTTGCTTATCTCCTTGCCCCACTTTTCAGCTGCTTTTTTCCTTTCTGCTTTGGTTTGGCCTGCTAACTCCGCTTCATGTTGCAGTTTTTGATAGTTGTTCCAGCGTCGACCATCCAATTCACCGCTTTCAATCGCCTCATGAACGGCACAGCCAATGTCACCGTCGTGATGACAATTATTAAAACGACAATTGAGCATAAGGGCTTCAATGTCTGAAAACAATTCAGACACGCCTTCGGCATCGTCATTGAGCCGCAGTTCGCGCATGCCGGGCGTATCCAGAACCCAGCCGCCAGATTCTATTCGGTGCATACTACGATCGGTTGTGGTGTGGCGACCTTTCGCGTCGTCTTCACGAATGCCACCAGTATCTTGAATCTGCTTGCCTAAGAGTGAGTTGGTTAATGTCGATTTACCGACACCAGATGAACCCAAAAAGGCAACGGTTTGCCCAGTTTTTGTATAGCTGGCTAATTGCATTTGTACGTTGCTGTCCAAGGCATTAAGCGTGATCACCGGCACGTCACGGTGAATCTTCTGTGCCTGTTCTATGTATGATTCAACGTCGTCGCAAAGATCAGCTTTGGTTAACACAATCACCGCAGGGATATGGGCCGCCATGACTAAGCTTAGGTATCTCTCGATTCGTGAAACATTGAAGTCCTGATTACACGATGAGACCACAAACAGCGTATCAAGGTTGGCCGCAATGAGTTGAGTTTTTGGTTCGGTACCCGCAGCGGTTCGTTTTAGTACATTCAAGCGATCAAAAAGCTTTAAAGGCTGATTCGTTTCCCGATCAAGCCAGATCCAATCGCCCGTTGTCACACGCTGTTCCGAATCATCGCTATCTAATAGGCCAAAAATCGGTAACGACAGTTCGCCCTGTTCTGTCGTTACTAAGATGCGATCTCGATAAACGGCATTAACACGGGCGGCATGGCCAGTCTCTAGCTCTTCAAATGATAATTGTTGCTGCAACGCAGGGCGCCAGCCTAATTCAGACAACGTAAAAAATTTTGTATTCAATGGTGTAACCCTATCTTAAATTTGACTTAGGGCTATGCAGGCATAACCCGATTTATCTGAAACAAATAGATAAGCCGGGAAAAGGAAAGGATGTTTTAACGAGGGTGATCAGCGAGATGCTAATAAAAACAGGTCGAAAAAATCTCTATGCCTTTTCCGGGCGAACAACGGCATCCGGTTGAGTAATATGTGTCATAGTGAAATCTCCTGTTTATTCAAATAAAAAAGCAGGGCCAGTTTGCGCCTGCTTTTGGTTTTTTGCAATAGTTTGGCGAGCGGTTGCTATTTTGCTTGGTTTAGATGTACATCCATTTGAGGGAATGGAATCGCGATACCTTCGGCATCAAAACGAAGTTTAACTCGCTCCTGCATATCCCAATAGAAAGCCCAATAGTCTGAGGATTTAACCCAAGGTCGAACGACAAAATTTACCGAACTGTCAGCAAGTTCACCAACTGCCACCACGGGTGCCGGGTCGACTAAAACGCGTTCGTCTGCGGTGACCATCTCGAGCAGAATAGCTTTTGCTTTAAGAAGATCGCTGTCGTAGCCAATGCCAAATGTCATGTCCACACGCCTTGTATCACGTGCTGAAAAGTTTGTGATAACACCACCATAAATTGCACCATTTGGCACGATCACTTCTTTGTTGTCGGGTGTTCGCATGGTTGTGGAAAAAACGGTGATCTTTTCAACGATTCCGGCAATACCGCCAGCATCCACAAAATCGCCAGCTTTAAAGGGGCGAAAGATGATCAGCATGACACCTGAGGCGAAATTCTGTAGTGAGTCCTTTAGCGCTAAACCAACGGCGATACCAGCTGCACCGATTAACGCTACCAAAGAGGTGGTATCGACTCCCAGTTGAGACAAGGCCGCCACGATGACAAATAGCACCAAACCGGCATTTACAATACCTGCTAGGAACTCGACTAAGATCGCATCGACCTTAGCTCGGGTCAGTATGCTTTTGAGTACTCTGGCAATCAGGTGCGCAACCCATCGGCCAACCACAAAAATAGCCAACGCAAGTAGAAGTGAAAGGGAATTTTTTTGTAGCCAAATAACGGCGGTATCTAATATTCCAGTCATCATTTCATTCATAAGTTCGTCCTTTGAGTTTATTTTAACGTCGCCAGTTTGCAGTAGGTTTTTGTCTTCGGCAAGTAGTTAGGTTAAATGTCTGGAATCGTCGGCAGGCGGAATGAACCAGTTGGCCTATACTGAGCTAAAATGGTGAAATGGTTGTTGAATATTGCTGAATTCAATTTTGGACTTGCCGGTGCGATTATTAGTGGTTGAAGATGACCCGGTCGTTTTGCAAGCGATCGTTGCATGTTTAAACGACACCTATCGAATTTCCATTGCCAAAGATTGCCACAAAGCAATGCAATTGGTTCGGCAGTACCGCTACCCCTTTATTTTAATGGACATTCATTTGCCGGATGGTAATGGTTTCGATTTGTGCCGGCAAATCAAGTCAACCAGTGATTACACCGAATCCATCGCAGTTGTTTTTATTACGAGCGATCAAACCAGCGATACCGAGGTGAAAGGATTGGAATACGGTGCAATCGATTTCATGCATAAGCCCTTGCATCCCGAATTGCTGCGCACAAGACTGGCAATGCATGTTCGATTTCAGCGTCGAACCGCTTTATTGGATCAACTTGTCTACATAGACAGTCTCACTGAAATTGGTAATCGGCGGGCGTTTGACAACAGTTTGAACGAAGAATGGGAGAGGGCAAAACGTGCGAAGGTGCCGCTCGCTTTGATCATGATTGATTTGGATGATTTTAAACACTTTAACGATACCTATGGGCATCCGGTAGGCGATCAGTGTTTGAATGCGTTGGCCAAATGTTTAAATGCGACCTTTAAACGCAGCTCTGATGCCTGCTTTCGCTATGGCGGCGAAGAGTTTGCAGCTATTCTGTACGATTGCCAACTGAGTGAAGCGCAACAGCTGATTCAAAAAGCGCTTGAGCAATTTCGTAAACTAGCCATTCCTCACTGCGCTTCGCAGGCCGCGAATGTGGCGACCTTTAGCGCGGGGGTCAGTTCAATAGTGCCCACAGAAGATAATAAGGACGAATTTGTTGCGTTTACCGATTTGCAACTGTACGCCGCCAAAGAAGCGGGGCGTAATCAGGTATATGGAGTAACGATGTATAGCACGGAGAATCAAGAGTAACGGACGATACTTGATTGGATTGAAAGCCTAGCCTCGCACAGATTACCGTATTGAATAAACTTAGTTCGCAAGAAAGGGGAGCTAATGCCCCCCTGTTAAACGCTTACGACGTTTAATTTTTTAGCGACGCACGTCCAGCATGTATTTGGCAACCGCCATGCGCGTTTGTTCAGTTAGATAATTCTGCGGCGGCATTTCAGGGAAATCATCCCGCTTTTTCACCGGGTGCTCAATAAAAGATGCAATTCCAGCAGGATCATCAAAATAAAGTGCTTGAATAGATTTCACTGAGGGGCCGATCATACGCACACTGTAAGTATGGCAACCGGTGCAAACGCCATAATAGGTGCGCTTACCAAGCTCATGTTCAAAGTCTGCTGCTGACACATCTTGAGCAATCTCAGTTGGCGCCATTTCAGGCAAGTTCATGGTAAAAATACCATCCGTTGCATATTTTGTTCGGTCACACAAACCATAATCGGCGCCTAAGACAAACAGGGTTCGGTAGCGGTTTTGATCGGCAATACATTTGCCAGTACCTTTACCGGTATCCATGATGTCAGGACCTTTGTCTTGAAATGCGACACTGATCAGGTCTTTCAAAATACCATGTGGATTGCCACCGTTGTTTTCCATGATGTTATCGAGAATCACAACGCGATCTGGGTTTGGTTCTGAGCCAGGATCTTTTGAAATATCGGTAATTAGTGATAAATCGGTGACGCCGATACCAACGCTGTCGTTCCCACTAATAATGTTATTTTCAATGATTACATCGTCGGCAGCCAAGATAAGAATACCTGTACCTTGTGGCACATTCGCGACGATAGAGCCTTCTGCAGCAAAGCTGACATGGTTGTTATTGACGACGAAGTTGTCGCGAATAATAACGTCGAATGTTGTTTTGATTGGCAAACCTGGGGTAATGAAAGCCAGAATGCCACCAGTGTTGTTGTACACGTAATTGTTTTCCACCAACGCATGGCGGGTGTTTTCAATTTCGATACCGGCAACGTTACCGAACACTTCATTGTGACGTACGTCGATATTGTCACTCATACCCACATAAATCGCCGCGTCTTCAATACCTGTTAAAATATTGTGTTCAATTAATCCGTTGGTTCCAAACTGCGGGAAAATACCATAAACCCCAGTATCAATTACTAGGTTGTTACGAATAACAAAGTTGTTACCCGCCTGACCCATGATGCCATTGCCTTTGTAATTGGTGATTTTAAAGCTATCAATCGTGATGTCGCTGCCCGAATACAATATGGCATCGTTTAGCTCTTTTTTGCCATCCAATGTCGGCCAATTACCTTCCTGTACAACACCTAAAAGCACAATGTCGTTTTTATCGATATACACCGTTTCTCGATAAGTACCTGGAAATACCATAACGGTATCGCCCGGCTGAGCTTCTAAGACCGCTTGTTGAATACTTTCGCCGTCCTTTACTTCGAAGATTGTGCCCTGAGCTAACGTGGGCACCGCAAGTGAACCTGCGCCACCAACATTGCGTGCTAAATTGGCACTTGCCGACTGCACGACCATGGCTGGTTTCGGTGGAAAAACATAGAGATATCCTTGAGTTAAGCCAATGCCTAAACCAATAAATATCAGTGGTAACAAAAACCACCGCATCAGTCGTTTCATATTATTGCCTCTCTTTATTGTTGCTTTTGTTGTTGATCAAAATCGTCTGCGCCGATGTGTCGCAAGCCGGACGGTAATTGAGTTGGAATGGCTGGGGTAAACCAAGTGTCGGTCAACGTACCCATAAAATCGACGAGTCTGTCGATCTCAGAATCGGTTAATTGCGGTTCCCAAATATGCCAGTGCAAATAGATTTGCTCATCTTTGCCAAGTGCATGCCCACGCCCTAAGGTATAAAACTCACTGGCATCCCATAACGATTCGAATTTGCCAGAATGCATGTAAGGCGCCGTTAATTTAATGTTGCGTAAACTTGGTACTTTAAATCCCCCCCTCAACGTTGGATCACCAGTCGGCCCTTCTGCGCCAATATCACGAGGCATTCCATCTAATTCAGGTGTACCGATGACGGCAATTTGCTGATTGGTAAATAACGGCGGTGTATGACATTCAGCGCAACGAGCCACAAATGAGCGGAAGACATTTAAGCCTTCTATCTCGGGCGCGGTAAGGGCTTGCGAATACCCATGCGCATATTGATCATAACGGCTGTTTAAAGATACCAACGTTGTCTGAAAAGCTGCTAACGCATGGTAAATTTGGTCAAGTGAAATGGCATCTTGCTGACCAAAAGCCTGACTAAACAGTCTCTGGTAGGCAGGGATAGCGTTCAGAGTGTTTAACAGGTTAACCGGGTTGTTGGCCATTTCTTCAGGCGCATAAAGTGGTCCGGTCATTTGTTCTTCTAACGACGCCGCACGTCCATCCCAAAAGAACCGTTCTTGAAATGCCACATTCCACAGGCTAGGAGCGGAACGTTTACCGACCACACCCAAAGCCCCTACTGCTAATGAGCGACCATCAGCAAAACCCTTGCTTGGGTCATGGCAGGTGGCACAGGACTGCTGACCATTTACCGACAGGACTGGGTCAAAAAATAAGTAACGACCAAGGTCAATTACCTGAGGCGAAAATCCGTCACGATAGGCTGGCAAGCCGGTTTTTAAGCCGCCAACGCCTTGCGACTGGATTGATGGATACTGTTGATACAGCGAACGCAACTCACAACGGTTACCAGCCATCCACTCAAAACCAGGCGGGCAATTATCGTTTAATTGAAAGTCGGATTCATCGTTTGCCTGAACAGAAGTGGAAAGACCCACTAAACCTAAACCGACTGCTAAAATGGCTTTTGTATAGAAAGTTAGCATTTACTTCTGCCCACTTAAGGTTTGGATATAACTGACAACGTTGCGTAGTGATTCATCGTTATTGATAACGTCGGACATAAACTGCATTTGGCGCCCGCGTTTGTCCTCCGGTGCATACCCGCGCTGTTGCTGCTGGAATTTTTTAAATTGATCAAATAGGTATTGGTCGCTTAAGCCCGCCAGTTTTGCAGACGACAGTGCCTCGATGCCTTCCCCTTGCGCACCGTGGCAGTCACTGCAATTACTGTTATAAACGGTACGTCCGGCGGCGATGTCGCCCGTTAGGGTGCTTTCGCTTTTCACCATGGGTAACGCGCTAAGGTAATTCACCACGCTGGCCAACGTGCTTTCATCCTGCAGCTGCAATGCAAAAGCCTGCATCTGAGCACCGTTGGTATCACCTTCCGCAGTGCCGCGTAAGCCCTGCTGAAAATTATGGATTTGACGAGTGAGGTAATCTGCCTGTTGCCCCGCCAATGCCGGTGCGTTGAGGGAAATGTTCCCTTGTCCCTGCTCACCGTGGCAACTGGCACAGACGGTATAGGCCGCTGGTATTTCTGCATGACTGAAGGACACAAACGAAGCAAAAACGCCTGCACAGAACGCAAGGCGAAACGAAAACTCTCTCATTGGGGCACCTTTTATATTCAACATGGCGCCCACGTAAAGCAGGTCTACTCATGTCGATCATTATTATGCTGCCAATTTACGCATGCTTTGCATACAACACAAAATAAGCTGTTTCGCAATTACTGGAATGACTGTGCAAATTCTTAAAAAAGGCTCTGGAATGCGGGTTTTGACGATGCTCTGAGGGAGATGGTAATGACTGCGCAGGGTAGGTAAAAAGGTGTGATAACCCTGTAAAAATGGCGTTTATTAATGATTGGCCTGCGCTTGATGGTTGGCGATATTGAATTTTGTCAGGCTTTAGCCCGACAAAGAAAAAGTTGGCCTAAAGACCAACCTACGTGGCTCCGTTCAATTGCAGTTACGGTTGGTCGGGCTAAAGCCTGACAAATTAGGAACGTTATGGAATGTCGTCACCAGTTATAGCTTTAGACCCATATAGCCATCAGCTATGACAAAGCCAGCTTGCTCGTATATACCCTTGCCCTGATGAGACGCGTGAAGTTTAACTGACGTGTAGTTAAGGGCTTTGGCTTCGGTTAGGAGCTTATCTACCAGCTGTGAAGCGATGCCTATACGTCGGCAGGCTTCAACAGTGTACATGTTCGTTAGGTAGGCAATTCTTCCCGTTGGATTAGAAAAAGTTGGCGGGAGTTGATAAAAGCAAAGGCCTGCTGTCGCAATGATTGATCCGCCGCTGATGCCAACCCAACAAACTAATGAACCATCCTTCAAACTGGAAGAGAAATAGCCAACCAGGGCTTGGCGAATATCGCTCACCTCTGGATAGCCTTCTTCGACGAGTTGCTTAATTCTTAACTCAACGAGAGGAGGAATGTCTGACTTTAATGCCTTCCTGAATTCTATTTCTGAACGTGAGGACATAATTTTTACCGAACGTTATTTAGTTGTGATGATAAGCAGAGCTGCACAATTAGGTTCAGCAGATACAGGTAAGCGGTATAAAAACGCGCAAGACTTCAGGCACTTGTGGGTACGGATCCAAAATTCAGACGCATAATGTGTTGAGGCCCTGCTGCACCACCATAAAACAGTTCTCCAGTGTCTTCGAACCCGCCATTTAGATAGCACTTATATGCTCCTAGGTTTTTTTGGTTTACGGTAAGAGCTATTGACGAATGTTGATCGTAACTACGTTGTAAATGGGTTAGTAAAGCTGCAATCGCAGATTTTCCGTAGCCTTTCCCTTGATGCGATGAATCAATAAAAAATGCCCGTAGACCTAGCTCATTTGGCTTGGCAAAAGCGTAGTTATGCGAGTAATCAATATCAATATTAAAGAAACCGACGACTGTTTCGCCATCTGTAATCACGTGAAAATGCCACGTGTCGGATGCTTCTTCTAATAACGCTTCTATGGTGCCAACATATTTCAATTGATCTTCATTAACTGAAAGCTCTATCACTTGCTCAAGATCAGAATTTTTAAGTCTTCTAATTTTCACCATGAGTATTTACTTCCTAACGACTAACTTGTTGCCTCAATTTGATCAACCACGTAATGGTTGGGCGGGGCACCCAAAAACAACTGTAAACGAAAACTCAAGTGAGATTAGTCTGAACCCAAAAACTGTATCAATATCATCTTGTTTGCATTGTCTTTTAGCCACGCTTTTATCTCAAGCGCTTTGATAGCGTCGGACTCACCAACCATGTTTTTCAAACGCTCTAACTTCAACGACGCCATCTTTTCAGTACGAACCTGACGTTGCCACTGTTCGGTAAATACGGTCGGTAACCGACCTGCCAATTCCAATGATTTCAGCAGCGTCCACTCACCTCCGTCGATCCAGGCTTCGTCGCAGCTGTTACAGAGGTCGATCCGGTTATCGACTTTCCCAGAGACTGAGAACTTAGTCATTAATTTTGCACACTTCGGGCAACTTAGTGCTGTTTTCGTGTCTGTGTCCTCGGCGATTTGCGCGGGTTCAGCCAGCATGG
>Ga0100385_1003113_pt1 | contig 15067 bp, 7 predicted proteins | sample CryGeymeta201509_FD_81543 | JGI IMG/M metagenome (GOLD analysis project Ga0100385, IMG submission 81543) | Groundwater microbial communities from Crystal Geyser aquifers in Utah, USA - Crystal Geyser metaG 2015-09 | ecosystem: Environmental > Aquatic > Deep subsurface > Groundwater | place: USA... | reverse complement strand
TAGTTTCTATAATAGGGAACTGCCATAGATGGCGAAAGTATTTGGATTCCAACTGATTTCACCCACGTCAATTAAGTGTATTTCTTTTCTTACACTTCTCTGCCATCTCCTACTTTGTTTCACCGTTTTACTTTTCACCAAGTCTAGTAGTAGAAAAAAAATACCCACCCCCCCCCATAATACAATGGTAAGCATGCCGTATATTGTGAGAAAAAAGAAAATGCAGCGTTGTTTTTTTACATTGCTTCCTTCTTTAACGACGAGAGTCTTGTGCAAGCCTGGCGGAGAGAGAATCGAGCTTTGTGAACTTGGGACCGTCAGTGCGATTGGAGATCAGACGGTAGTAGGGTACCCGAATATAACCCTTTGCGTCGCGATCTTTAGAATCAACACTCAAGAGACCAACATTGAAGTAGACAAAGGCGACATCTGGATCGGTGCGGTACCGGGAGCCAAGACGTCGCATTTTGCTGACGCCTTTACGGCTGTATTTGCACCTTGGAATACCGTAGATGACTACGAGTATTTTGAAGGTGTTTCTCAAAGACTGCATCTCTGCTGGAGTCGTCGGATAGTAGAGACCATCGTCATCTTTTCTAACCATTTCTGCACCGTTCTCAGCACTAACAAAAGAACGGTAATAGGCGGATTCGATGTCCTCTTCTTCTCCTTCTCCTTCTTCTCCTACTTCTTCTTCTTCTTCTTCTCCTTCTTCTTCTCCTTCCACATCCTGTTCCCCTTCCTCTGGACGGCCTTCTCCTTGATGTGCATTGTTAGCGCCAGCACCAGGACCAGCACCGGTGCCATCGCCTTCCTCGAGACAACCGTCCTCCTCGTCTCCCTCGACGGCATGCATGATAGCGTCACGGTACGTGTCCTCACTTTGCAGACCATCGAAGATAGCCACGACCCCACCGTCGCGATAAACATGGATGGTCGGAAACTCGGTCACATCCGGCTCGCGTACCTGCTTCTCAACGTCATTGTAGATGAAGACCACGTCTTCCATCTCTGCGCCTAGACGACTGAGAATGCGCGCCGCCTCGTCACAGTCGCCTCCCGGAACGCACTGCGAGCCGGCCACGTGAAGCACAACGGCCACAGGCTCGCTGCGGATGACATGCATGAGGGCCCTGCGGTCAGCAGGATAGGTGAGGAACGTTTCTGTGGCCATCTCGCCCTCCGGAACGTAGCGAACGAAACCGGGGTCAGCACTGTCGGGCGGGTATTCAGTGGGATTGCGGGCATAGAATGTGCCACGTCCACCAGCGCCACCAAAAAAGTTGCCAACCAACGATGAAGAAACGGAAGTCGATGGCGCAAAAGAAGGAGAAGAAAGAAGAAGCTTCTTCTTGTTCTCGGGCCAAAGGAATAGAAACCCCTTGGCAAGACGCACACCATACTCGCCCATGTGTGCCAAAGCGAGGTCGAACTGGACATTGGCAGCCTTCCAGTCCTTGCCAATGAGTGCTACGGCTTCGGCCTGCGTTTGGTCAAGGTGTATCTTCCAGTTGTCGAGCAGCTTGTTGGGACACCATGCGTTCTTCTTGGTACCGAAAGCTCTGCGATCCTGAAGGAAACGTACGCGATTACGCTGCACCTTGTGGAGCAAGTCACGAATTTGCACACCATTGGCATCCCACCGGGCGCGAATATCCTTGACCGACGCAGTACTCTGACCACTGGCTGCGTCAACCAGTTCCACGGCGATCGTGATATGTTCCACCAGCAAATCCTTGTAAGTGTTTTGATTGTACGTGCTCAGGAATGCCGACAGCGAGGCGACCAGGTCGCTCTGGTTGCGTAAAAGACGCTCGGTCTGCACTTTCTCGTCGGACAGATTGAGCAGACGACTTTTGACGACCTCGCGCGTATAGATGACGTGCTCGTACCAAAGACGAGTATGACGATGCACCCAGGGATGATCGCTGCTTACCGTATCGGTACCAATTTCCAAGTCTGCATGTGAGCTGCTGGGGCAGCTGATCAGTTCTTGTTGCTTCTTCTTGTTATTCCCAGTGTTGCTGTTCATGCTCCTACTTGTGTATGGTGTCTCAATGCGGACAGGAAAAAGGCGGGGTGGGGGGTGGGGTGGTAGATGCAAAGGGTAGAAGAATACTAAATAGACGTAAGTATGAGCCTCTTAATATGGAGTGCAGACTGATTTTTTGCGTTGAATTCTTTTTTATATGGTTCTCCTCTTCTCGCCCCCCCCCGCCTCCCACTTCTCCTCGATCACGAAGCGGAAGTGGGCCGGGGGGGGGATGAGAAGGAAGGAGGAGGAGGAGGAGGAGGAAAAGGAGGACCGTGACGCGGAGGGTAGGGGTAGTTGCGAAAGAGCGAACACGATTATCGTCTTGGAATTTTTTTATTATCTAGAGACAAGCACAATTGATTATGCAGACGTTTAATACAAAAAAAATTGGTTCAGTGGTTGGTCGGTCTGCCGATACAATGTACCTTTAGTCGTGGGGATCGATGGTGGTTGTGGCGGTTGTGATAGCCACTTTGACGAGCATTGGAGAAAGGTAACGCATCGACCGGTCCCTATCGATGGCATCAAGATGTTGTTCAAAACGGGCATCCGGCATCTCGTAGCGCTGTGGAAGAAATCGTGTGCGCACCGCCATATCCTTTCCCTTGTCGTCCTGGCCCTCCCAAAGGTAGTTGGATGGCATGGCAAAGTCCTTATTCTTCGATTTGGTATTCTTCACAAACATCTCGGCCTCCTTTTGCAGCATGCACCGGCGACTGCCGACCGGTGCCACAATGGGGTGTGTATGACTCTTTTGGAGCGCCTCAACGGCAAGCGGTGCTAGCGCCATACCCTGCTGAGGACCGTAGGCGATTACTGCATGCGTGTTTCGGATACCTCCCTGATGGCGTATGGCGGTGTTGTAGGGGTGACCCACTGCAAACGTGGCACATCCCGAGTCGATACTAACGAGTGTTTTGCCTCCGTTGATGGGCGCTGCCATGTTGGCCACCTGAACGTGGTCGGGACGTGCGACACGTGGCGGTGTGTAGTATGTTTTCTGGTCGGGTGCAGCGTAGATGGATTGCTCGTCCACAGCGTGCTGCACATCGAGATGGAGAGCCTCCGCGGCCTGGTAGGCAAGACGGCAGGCATTACGATAAGCGGCCTGCGCCAAGCGTTCCTCGTCGGCCAAAAAAGCACGGTCTCCAACCAACGTGCGTTCCTGAGTCTTTTCCTCTTCTTCTCTCATCAGTGTTCGCCTCCACTTGGCGCGCATCTTGGCATGCATCTCAGAGGGTGCGGTGCAGGACGCGACTACAAAGATTGGCGATGGTGCGTCCTTCTGTTCACGTCCAAGACGACGTGGATCATCACGGCGGTGTTCAAAGTGGCCATCTGTACTCCAGCTGTGTCGCACGGCACGCTCGAGAGCTATTTGATCACGGTACACGCCCACCCAGCTCTGGCCGGCGCCCTCGAGAGCTGCCTCCCAGTGCTTGCTATCGCGCTTTCCGGCAATCTCGGCCACCACGCCGGCACCCAATGGAGCCGCACTCTTCTGTGCGACCTGCTCCTGAAGAGCCTCGCGCCGTGCCTGATCTTCGTAGTATGGCTCGTGGCACTGTGCGGTACTTGGTCTCTGCACGGCGCAGACGACGGTAGCACGCACTGCGGGCCTCTGCAACCATTCGGCATTGAGCGATGTCTTGGCCCCCACGGTGAGCGAGAATCCATGTGGCATCTCGTACACGTCGAGTGCTTCGGCGTTGGGGAGGACTGCAATATGACTTATGCCGCACTGTTCGACCTGGTGGTGCGCCTGCACGGCATGCGGGTAGTCCTTCATCCACTGGTGGCCTGCCTTGTAGACGGTGGCACGACCAACGGCTTCTGGCACAGTCGCTTTGCATGCATCGCTCAACGTATAGGTATGATGACTTCCTTGGCCGCGTTTCCCATGTTCCTCGTTAAAGCGTAGTTCTGTGGTAGAGAAGGCACGCATTTTTTCTTCTTGGGGAATATTTTTGGAAGTTGTGGGAGCGGGAGGGATCGTCGAAAGAGTGCAAAGAAATAGGCGGGACTGAAAGCAAAAATGAGCAAACAAGTTTCAGAAAAACAATAGTACAAGGACTATCGAAAATGAAAAAGAGACAACACAGAACTATCAACAGCGAATAAAAAAAAGCGTTGGCCTGACGTGTCCGGCTGATAACGCAGTGGCACTTGGCTTTTTAAGGCAGAGAATATTTGCAGCATACGATCGCTACGTGCTATCTAGGTCATTCCATTTTAAATTTCCCTCGTATTTCGGCACCTTCCCGGGGCATTTCGAATCCCGCCCTCCCCCTCCGCCCCCCCCCTCCTACTCCCAAGCAGTCAATGTGTGTCGCCCCGCCTTTTTGCTCTCGATTCAACATGCCAAAGCGATTTGGAGTAAGGGCGGGGCGGGGCGGGGCATGGCATGGTAGGGTATGTGAAAGGAGGACAGGACTAATTTTGCTATACTGTTACTTCCGTTACTGCTAATATTATTGTTGCTAATGCTGGCCAATTATCTTTTCTTTTATCTGTATCGTGCGCGTTTTGAAGGATGTAGTTTCTCCGCTGCTGGACTCGGGGGCTGAGGACTGACTTCCCGCATATGTTTACGTCGTGGTTTGGATTCAAGATCATGGCTCAAAAATCGCTGATTTCGATGCTGAATGGCACGCTCAACATCGGCCATAGTCAATGGAGAGGGAGACGAATGCTCCAAATCTGGATCAGACGATGATGTAGATGTTTTTTGGTAACGTTGAAGGACACCGCATCGCGGCATGCGGACCTGTTTGTGTTCGTCCATGCGATAGAAGACGGCAGAGGGCTCCGCGTGTGCGGTCAGGTGTTCTGCAAGCAGTGTCATAATAGTGTAGTTTGCAAGTTCATGCTCCTGTGCCTCTTCTGGCAAAATGGCAAGATCGTGCGGGGAGAGGGCAAGCTGCCAGTAGCCGAGCGTATCGATGCAAGTCGTTTGTCCACCATCATCGGACATGGCCACGAGAGCTGCAACGTTCGGTGCAAGTACACTGCGAGCATCAGGTATACGATGATTGCTGTCGAGATCCTGGCCGAATATCTCATTGGCGGAATCTTCTTTAATTCCTTCTCTTGTTCCTCCTCCTTCAGGTTTTGGAACACCGGCTGAGCCGTGTCTGCGATGAAATGCATACTCAAGACTGGCTAGCAGATGCAGCATATATGCTGCATCTGCCTCCCAATCTTCCTCCTCTTCTTGTTCTTCTTCCTCTTCCTCATCTTTCATATCGTCGTCATCCTCCTCTTCCTCGTCACCCTCCTCTTCCACCTCATCTGCGACTTGCTTTTTCTGATCTCTTGTCTGTGTTTCTTTTTTTTCTCCTTCCCATTGCACATCCACCTTCTCCCTCCCGTTCCCTTTATCCTTCCACGACACCTCCCAATCCCTGTCTTCTTCTGCTTCTGATGTTTCGCTCCATTGCTTCGAGACGCACGATGTGGCGGCCGCCTGCAATTTGATATAATGGGCAGGCATCTCCCTCGGTCTCACATTCGTGCAATTTATCCAGTCACTCAAGCGTCCAATTTCACATGTGCGCTGCACGATGGGCAATGCGGTGGTGCTTGTGCGCTCGGGGATCTCCTTGGTGGTGCTTGAAGGGGACTTTGTGGTCTCCGAGCACCGAGACGCTTTCCGACGTGTGGTGGGCGGACGAAGACGAATCCCGGTGAGGAGGCGACGGGACTCGGCGACGGACAGTTCGGGAGACTGAGCAAGCATGACGAGGCCAAGGAATAGCTCTGTGTCATGTTCTGGATCGTACTTTTGTTGTTCCTGCCATCGATTCCATGCCTTTAATTGCTCAGATGTGCTACTGCCGCTATGTGATCGTCCATGTTGGGCACGATAGAGGGCGTACGCCTTGCGTCGATGACGGGCAGTGCATGTCTGGCGGGCACTGCAGAGGTGCCAGCCGTGTCGTAGGCCTCGGTCCTCGACGAGACGGTGGTAGAGCTCTCTGATGCTGCGAAGAATGCCAGGCATACTGGAATGCATGCGCGCAGAACGCGTTTCGTCATTTTCATGGATAGACGCCTGCCAGATAGGATCACGCATCGAAACGGAAGAGGTCGGGGTCGAGGTCGAGGTCGAGCAGGAGGATGACAGAAAAGTCGGATCTCTGGATTGCTGCTGCCGTTGGGAGTAATGATGAAGATCGTATTTGGGCATCACAAAGGTATCGTAAAGCCAACAAAGCATGTCGACGCGAATCTCATGCGGCTGACGCACGTAAAGCAGCGATTGCAGAACGTTCAGCAGGTTGGCTCGTACGTAAGATTCTGGGCAATGTCTTGTCCTGTGCTTGTTACGATGGGACATACATCTCTCCTCTTCCATGGGTGCTGTCTCCTCCTCTCCTTCTTCTTCTGCTGCTGCAGCTTCTTCTTCCAAGGCGCTGAATGTACTTTCCTCCCCCTGCTCCCAGGCAGCAGTAGTACTGGCGCTTTCGGTGTCCTCATCGTACGCCTCCTCCCCTTCCTCTGGATAGAAAACAAGATCGAAGCCATGTCCCAGGGTATGGTCTTCGATGCACGCTGTCCCACCAACCGTGAGGTTCGACGTGAGTGCTGCCTCGTGTTCATATTGCTCTTGCTCCTGCTCCTTTTCCTGTTCCTGCTGGAGGAAACGGCAGTCGCGCAGTGCCTCTTGCACATCGCTGAGAGAGGGCCAGGCCGCCTGCATGATAGCAAAGAGGTTCGTGTTGTAGAAATCAAAGTAGGCATCGTCCACATGAAGTAGTGGCAGAGTCTCGCGGAGCTGTGGGAAAAGCCAATCACATAGTGTAGCAAGTGTGTGATAACGTGCTGTGGCCACGGCAGTAGACGATGCTGGCACCTGGCCCACTGTGTTCTGGAACCAGGTGCGAACTAGACGTGGATACTGTGGCAACCATTGCGCCACAGGATGCCAAGCAATACCACCATTGTGGTCATTGTCTCTCGGCATTGAGTCCTTCCCATTCACTTTACCCTCCTCCTTCTTCTCATCCTCCTCCTCCTCCTCCCCCTCTTCTCCTTCTTTCGTTGGGAAAACGGCGATAAAAGGCATGGCCTGCCGTCGGGTCCGCTGACGCCTCTGCACGGAGTCGTAGCGCATCGCCAGTGCCTGCAAGACCAGCATAGCGTCTGGCGGCAGCAGGACAAGACTCTCAGGCTGCTGGGGCGTTGGGCCGTCCAGAGGAAGTACACGCACATCTTCTGCACAGAGACCAATGTAGCCTTCCTCCTCAGCCGTAGCGGTCATCTTGTAGTGGTCACAGAACGTATGCCAGACGAGGTGCGCAGGCACGGGCAGGTGGATGAGGAGCAAAGTGCCCGCTTCCTCGGTGGCCCATAATGGCCAGTCGCCGAGGAGTGTGTTGCATAGGGACGCGCTCCCACAACGGGCCAGCAGGCGACGCGCGTCATTGTTATTTTCGTCATCGTCATGCTCTCCAGTATAGGCCACGATACGGCTTACTGGAGTGTAGGCCACTCTGCGAGGTTGATCTTTCTTGTGTTGATGGTGGTGCTGGTGATGATGATGATGATGACGTTGGTGCTTTTGCTTGTGTATTCTGAGTACCGGCTTAGGACGCTTGAATTGGAATGATGACGTGGATGGTGAAAAGGCCTGCTGGAGCGAATGGGAAGGCGAAGACAAGGGTTTTGATGCTCTTGCTCGTCTCAAGACCGGCGCAACGATCTCATTCTGAACGGTGCCGGCGAGTGCACTCCCGTGACCCGAGAGGAAAAGACGCATCGTAGCCAGGGCCGTAGCCAGAGGGATGCACTCGCCATCTCCTTGATGTCTCAGTTTCTTCTCAAGGATACAAGGGCGATCCTTGTAAGCAGCCTCCAAAAAATCGGCCACAACCTGCTCAAATAACGCGGAGCCTCCAGTGCACGCAAGACTGGCCGCAATGAGACGACACAGAGCGCGCGCCCAATCGCTGTGTCGCATGCCGTGGTAATGTGTGGTGTCTCGTGCCAGCGCTACCATCTCCGTGCTGAGTGTCGGTGGGTAAGGTGTCGCCAACAATGCCGGTTTCATTCAATTTTCCTAAAGCGTCCGAAAGAAATCAAGAAATGAGCATGCCTTCGTGGGCTCTACCAATGATGAATTGAGGAAGGTGGGAGAGGGGGGGGGGAGTGGGTGGTGAAACAAAAAAACAAGGGACAGAAAGACGAGTGGGAGCCAGAAGGGGAGAAGGGGGGGGAGGTGGTGGGCAGGTACTTGGACGCGCGAGTATGGAAAGAAAAAAGTGATGGAAATCAACAAAGATGCAATGACGAGGGCAAGAAACCCGGCCTGATAACAATGGCCAAAGAATAAATGAATAGAAAAAGACACAACTTCACGGGTCAACTATCCGTGGGTATGCTCGATGGTGCCGAATGATTGACTTCTTAATACTCACGCATCCCATATTATTGTGGCTCTTCTTTTTCGTGAACTATAACGTCTCGTGAATTGATCTTCCTTGCACCTACCGTCCCCACACATCTCCTAACGCGGCGATGCACCACCCACATGTACACCCTATGCTATACTGTGCAGATCCAATACAATACAATACAAAATGTTTTATTTCTGTGATTTCTTCCATTAGTGGGAACGGGCAATGAGAGAAACGACGATTATTATGAAAAAAGATGATCGAGCCAATTTTCATCTCTATTTTTTTTAAGTTGTTTAAGACGGTCATAGTAGCACACAAGAAGATTACGTCTTTTACGAATAGGAGTATCCATCGCATTAGTAGTATTACTTGTGATCATAGCAGCAGGATAATTAGCAATGATGGTGGTGGGTATAGTATACATAGAATGTTGTTGTGCATAGTGGGAAGGATGTGGCGGCAGTAGGGGCCCATTTAGATAACCAGCAACGAGTGCTTGGTGTTGGCCACATATAAGACACCGTGTTCGTGTCCTTGTCCGACTTCCATTGTTGAGGGATCCGGACGACGTAGCAGTAGTGGCGGTGGTAGCAGCTATTTTTTCGTGTAAGTGAGCAGCCAAAGAGGCAAGGCTGTCAAGTGAGACACGTCCCCGGTTCGGAGCATCAATACTGAAAGCCTGTAAAAGAGACACGAGACCCGCAAAAGCCGTCTCGTTAGGACGCAGGAATCCTTGCTCTAAACCATTCTCAATGAGCATAGCAACGGTCAAGGACCAGTCACATAGCAATGTTTGCAACTGAACCGACGAACACTCGGCCCGCAGAACGTGCAGCAGATAGCCCATGAAGAGATGCACAAGAAGTAATAATCGCTGTGTCATACACGTACTGCTGCGCATCATATCGTCTGGCCCATGGTAGTGGTCAAACAAACCAGTCTGTCGGTGACGGGTGCGAAAGAAACGGGGGCCCCGAATGCTCATCTCTCGCAAAAGCAGGAGCATCCAAAACCCATCATGTTTGTCGTACATTTTGTGGCCCTTGTTACCGCATGGCAAGAGGCCGTGAATACTGTCACTGATATGGGGTTTCAACGGGTCGAAGAGAAGACTGCGAAGGAACCGTGAGAATCTCATGTGGAACTCTGCTGGTGATTCTGGTCGCTTTGGAGGTGCCGCCGCCGATCGGGGTAGTAGTGGTGGTAGTGGAAATGGTAATGTTGATAGCGAGGATGACGACGACGGTACCGATGATGATATGGCAATCTCGTGCTCCCAGCGCAACACCGCGATTGATCGAGCGAGCGGGTAAAGAAAATCATCTGCCATCTTTTGTAGATAGAAATGCATTAGAGCGTTATTTGGGACTAGGTAGGCGTTCACGTAGTGCTTCAAAAGCTGTGTGTCCGTAAGGCTTTTGAGGTATTGCTGCTGGTGTGCTATAAACTTTTGAGCCATGGACAGAGGGGGATTAATTTTTCTATGTATGTATCCGCGTGTGTGCGCGTGTGTTTTATCTGTAGGGTGGGCAAAGTGGATGTATCAGAACGCTCTTCGTGTCAAAAGACGCTTCGCCTCCCTTGTTCTGGATAGTCGTGGAATGAAGACTACATGCTACCTTATGTGAAAGACATGGTGTGCCAATATTACAGGCATAATTTCCCCCCCCCCACCCCAAACCAGGTGGTCCATTTTTCTCTTACTACCATCACCACCATCACCACTGTTTTTTGAACATTCCTTCTTCCCCTGCCCCCCCCCACCCCCCCGACCTTAAACACCTACAGACACGCACACACAAACACAGACTTTGTCCTTGCAAGCCAATAGATGCCAGACAACTAATGAGTCGGAAAAACGTGGCATAGACCATACATGTATACAAAATACACACAAATATACACATCATGTAAAAAAAGTACGGAGAGTGGTGTGGGGGCACATGCAAAATGAAATTTCTTTTTTCATTTTTTGCATGTCCACCGCGTGACATGTTTGCATCGTCTGTGCACTGTCACCCCAGCCCCCGCATGCCTTCCTTTCGTCCAAATATCATTCTGCCACTTTTCCTACACGTGAAGTGGTCCATCTAGAAGGGGGGTTTCGATCACCAACAACAAGAACAACAAATAACCACACTCTCAATAATAATGAACAACAATAACGAGGACGACAACGAAGAGGACATGATGGATCTGGATCCGTCCTCAGACATGGCCAACGAATTGCAACAGCAGCAGCAGCATTTCAATGCCTTTTTGGACTCCGTCTACATCAAGCCCGATCCGCTACAACCGGATGTGCAGGAGATGCTTGCTTATGCATCGCAGATGCCGAGGTCTCATTTTGCTATGCAACCCATCAAAACGGAGATTGGAAATTTTCGTGCCAGGAGACTCCATCATGATATTTACGATGATGACGACGAATATGATAATGATGATGATAATGATGATGATGATGATGATGATGACGATCAGGATGAAGATCAGGATGAAGACGACGAGGATGAAGAAAATTTAATCATCCTTGACGATATTTCAATTGGTGGCAGCGAGCACGATCGTATGGACGGGGTGGCGGTGGTCTCGGAACGACACCAGGCATCATCACCATATCTGCAAACAAAAGATCAAAATGCCAGCAATGATGCACTCGTGGAGGCCGCACTTGGTCAGTACACACGGCTGGCGAATCCTCTCCATCAGTCGTCATCCCAACAACGAGAAAAGATTCATGGACCATCTGCACTCTCGGACGAAGACAAGCGCTGGCAGGATGAAATTGATCAGCTATTGCAGCTCGGCAAGAAACAAGAAGCAAAGACTGGGGATGATGCTATGGACGACGAGGACACGCAACATAGCCGAAAAACCATCACGCCGCTGTCGGATGTTGAAGCAGGACAACTCGGCCGCACGATGATGGTGGTTAAAGATAACCATACAAGGAGGACCCCAGTTAACATCCTCCTGGCGGACGACAAGGATCCACTCTGCTTTACAACAGAGGACCAGCATCGTAACGAGGAGTTCAATAAGAAGCTGCAGGTCATGGCCGTGCGTCACCTTACAGAGACGTTCGAGGACGATCCAGACTATGGACTGCACGAAGGCGTCGACGGACCGGACGGAACAGGACATGTTGCTGGCGAGGTCTACCAGCACACGTTTAATCGCACACTAATGCGACGCTTTGTGGAACTACGCCAATTGATGGACGAGTTTGCCGGGAAAGGAATGGAGCAGCAGCATTACAATGCTTCCGGTACACCAACCACGGCCTATGCTGCGGGTACGAATGGTGGTGATCCAGATCGTTTGCCACGCATTCCGGACGTGCCACGCAATTACAACCGACAATTCCAACGCGAGGCCATTCCGGAGCTCGGCGAGCCGTCCTGTCGTTTGGGAATGCTGTGCGAATCAGTCGCCCTCTGCCGTGTCAAGCACCAAAAATATGGCATGCAAGGCGCCAACAACAGCAGCGTATTCATTATGCGTGCATTCCTGGCACCGGACAAGTTGGAGAAGGTGCAAACGGCCATCATCGACGGAGTGCCTCCCGCAGAAGCGTATGCCCAAATGGGCTCTCAGCTCTGTCTCTTTTGCACACGCATCGCCCAGCAGTCCCTGGCACTCACCCAGGGTGCATGCCTCAACAACCAGCCTGATGTCCCTCTGGTGGCAGAGGAAGAAGGAGGACATAATAATGCTGGTGGTAGTGGTAGTGGCGGCGGCCAGCGAACGCCGACAACAAGGGCTAAGAATACGACGAGACGTATGCCGGCCGATGCAGAGAATGGTCACCTTGCGCTCGTGCAGACGCATGCCAACCTCTTTGACGTCCCCGGTGAGTATCGCAGTGACACGGCCATGCTACGTGCCGGTACCAACTACCAGGGTCTCATCAAGCCTGTCGTCAAGTATTGTCGCAGTCATTACGTACGTTCACAACATCGTGTGCAGATTAGCGTTGACGAAACGCGCACAGTGCAGGCGTGGGACGACGACACAAGCATCATCTACACATCGGCCCAGTACACACGCAGCCAGGTAAATAAGGAGAGCCAGCATCGCCATGGAAATAAGGGTGGTAGCACGGGCAATACACACAACACGCATGGCGACCAAATAAATACCAACACAACAGGTCCCCCAAATCCTTCCAGTGCCTTTCATAACAATAAACAAAGGTAAACATTCGTTTTTTCAGTACCTCGCATTTTTTCACTCCCCTCCCGCCATGTTTTTTCTAATCCACCCTATCCGCCTACGCGCCAGGTGGACGGGCTATGCAACGCTACCGGATACGGGCAGATTGCTCCGTGAGTACATCCTGGACTCCCCGCTTTTCGGAGATAACTTGGTGGTCCTTACCAAGGAGACCATGTTGGCCCACGATGATGCGTGCGGCGCATGGGTTCTTGTGCATATTACAGAAAACGGCAATGCATCGCGTCTCGTCGAGTTTCATCCAGCACACCAGCTGTGGAAGCTCTACTTCCGAGAAACAAACGGCACTCAAGAAACACTCTGGCTGGACGCCAAGCGCTGGCAGTTGCCGGAGACCCATCTGCATCCGTTCCATTTGGACAAAATGCAAAGCAACACCGATGACTGTTGTGGTGGTAGTGGTGGTAGTGATGCCAGCAATAGAAACACGCTCGCAACACGAGTCTACCTTTTGCTGGCCGCCCGTTTGGTGCTCGCATACACGGCGCGAGACCAGCTCGACGAGGTGATGCGTGAAAGCGATCACTACCGAAAGCGGGAGCGTCACCTGCGTCGCAACAATGTCGAGAAGGGTGCTCGCTCACGCATCCCAGAGACCGTCAGTGTTTACCAATCGCAGCAGCACCGCGAGCAGGAGACGCAAGCGCAGTGGAACCGCCAGCGTCATGATGAGCACCAGAGGACGGCCTCTCTCATTGAAACCATTCGTCTCGTTTCGAGTCACTCAGAGACATCCCCCTCCATATCAGTAACTCCACAGCAAGTTGAAACGGCAACGAGCAAGCGCTTAGTTGGCGTCAAGAACAAGCCAATCCCGAGTTTGTTTAGAGGTCGCACCGCATTCACCGTACTCGATAATCGCTATGCAACGCCCATCTATCTGGCACACGGTTTCAGTGGCGATCCCTACAACGCTTCGACGACAGAATTGGGAAGCACAGCGGGCGCTGGTGGGAATGGCACTTCTCATAATAACGGCCACAAAGCCAAGCCGTCCGGTACGGCGCGTGGACGTAAAGGCAAGAATAACGAGGAGGAGTACGAGTCGCTGCAGCGGGAGCTCGCACAGACGCTCACGGGACTTGAACAGGTCCGACGTGAGCGTGAGGCAAGCGCCAAGGGTGGCATGGCAGAAGCCACCCCTGTCCTTCCCATGCTTGCGACACTCCAGATAGGCGACAAAACGGCTTCGCCGGCATCCCGAGAGCAAATGGCCCGTGCCCGTCTTGACGGAGACGGCAACCTACGCAGCCCTGAAGAAGCCCCTCTCTCGCGTCACATCCATCACCACGTCCACGAAATGCGGCGTCTCTTGACGGCGTTTATTCAATCGCACTACGGGATTGCCGAGGCGATTGCCAACCCCAGCTCTAGATCCGAAAAAGAAGCAGCACAAAGAGGAGCAGCAGGAGAAAAGAATACAGGGATGCGCCTGTTTGTGGCTCTGCGCGATTATGCAGTGCCCTATACATACCATCCGACACATGCCCGCTTGGCTACCTGGGAGACGTGGGCCCTCCCTGAAGAGAAGCAGGGCTGTTTTGAGACAGATCTGCTTGCTGTGACTGATACTCCAGACCTTTTTGTGCTTGATCGCATGCTAGCAGCCTCCCAGCACGATTCCGAGGGCTGGCACAAGTGGATGATGCACTATCACGCCTCACCTGCGGTTTGGAAGGCACGCGGGCATGGCTCACTCCTGCAAGGCAAGGGTATTGGATCGCAACACGGCGTGAAACCATCATTCCCACCACCCCCACCCGTGGATGACAAGCATACGTTTTTCTGGAGTGCCCTGAGTGTTGTGGATCGTCTCGAGGACGTTAAACTCCAGTGTGCGCCGTGGATTCGCGGTGTTCAGTCGGTGCGCGCCCTCTTTTTGGCGCACCTACATTCACACGGTTTCAACGTGCTGCCAGACGAGGCACGGGTGCTTCACCACTATGTACTGCTCGGACGCGATCACGAGTCGGCCCCCGTTCTGGCGCGCACCGTAGCATGTCTCGCCCAGGCAGACGCCGTGCTCCAGGATGGCATCATGTCGTCGCTCCATCCGACGACGGAGAGGAGTTCGCCCCTGCTGTGTGACCCGGTATTCACACGCTTGGCAGAAGAGGCGCACGAGCTAGGTCGCCAAATGAGCAACTGGGCCGCCATCTTACGTCTTCGACACCATACGTTGATCCGCATGTCCCCCGAAGAACACGACGGACACGATGTGGCAGTCCTGCAACAGCTGCTGGCCCAAGGCGAGTGGCGGCGGGCAGGTCAAGTGCACGCATTGCTGTCTGATCCTGCTCGTGCCATGCGAAAGGTGCCTTGGGAGTGGCAAGATCATCAGCAGCAGCAGGGGCAGCGGCAGGAGGATGAGGATGAGGATGAGGATGAGGATGAG